>WLWD01000984.1_pt1 | contig 87635 bp, 41 predicted proteins | sample 6712731 | NCBI WGS metagenome assembly WLWD01 (sample SAMN12718690, study PRJNA576275) | sponge metagenome | isolation source: marine sponge | host: Mycale hentscheli | place: New Zealand: South Island, Marlborough, Capsize Point | collected 2014-11-01
GTTACTTACCCTCAACCATGTGTAGTGTAAAAGTATATATAAGTAACAAGATGATCATCATTTTGTTACGGCACTTTTCACTTATAGGATAGACGCTACTAGTACCAATCACGCGAACTCTCAAGGCCTATTTGTATGTGGGTGTGGCCACGCTAACTTTCTGCGCGTTGAAGTACGCATGTGGAAAGGTTTATAGCACTTACACGGGCTGTTTGTGGGTAGGTAGTTTTGCTTGGTGCTGAGTAGTATGGGAGTACTACAATTGAAGGTTCTGCTGAGACTAGGGTGAGTTTCTCTTGCATATTTAGCTTCTCTTACTTGATTGTATTTACCCATTTCATTGCACAAGCTATACTAATACCTAACTAGATATTTCATTGCTTAAGCTATACTAACACATAACTAGATATTTCATTGCTCAAGCTATACTAATACATAACTAGATATTTCGTTGCACAAGCTACACTAACACATAACTAGATATTTCATTGCACAAGATATACTAACACATAACTAGATATTTCATTGCTCAAGCTATACTAATACATAACTAGATATTTCATTGCTCAAGCTATACTAATACATAACTAGAAATTTCATTGCACAAGCTATACTAATACCTAACTACCTAGGCATTGCACAGCTGCGAATACATAACCAGAGATTTCATTGGCTCAACTAACTACTAATGCTAGAGATTTCAGTTCATGCGCCCCTATACTAATAGCAAATATCTAGATATTGCCATATGCACAAGCTATGCTAAAGACCTAACTAATCTTTCTGCCGTGCACAACTATACTAATACATAACTCGATTGTCATTGCACAACTAAGACATACAACTAGATTTTTACTTCCCCAAGTTGGGGGTGGTCTGCGAATTATTTGGAATACGAGACTTTTCTTATTCTCGTGTCCTGTTGTTAAACTTAAGCGTCACGTGTCCCGCTGGATTTATGTCGTTTTTTTTTGGTTTGTTTGTTTGTTTTATTATTTATTTTTTTTGTTTTGTTTTGTTTTGTTTTTTTTACATGCTTATCAAATTTTTCTTATATAAATTTAATAGTTGATGCTGTTATTGTCAGTAAGAGAATGAGACTAATAGAGCGACAATCAATATACTGGAGATGTAGGAGTTGAAATAACATTAACTAGCTATGGGATTTTAGTGGAGTGGAATGTATTTGTAACAATAGAATTTGCTCAAATTGGTGAGATCAGACTGTGCTTGTGAAAGAGATAATGTGTATAGCTATTACAGAGTGGTGTTAGCAGAACTTTGTACTTTTGTGCAATGTGCAAATGAGTCAAAACAATTCTTAGATATATCTGCTGCTTCTGCACCTAACAAGAATTACTCCCTTCCTGCTTAGGGGGATCAATTCAAATAATTTCTTTCCGCAATTTCGTCACCCATTAGTCTGGGTGGCACATCAAACAAAACTAAGCTACTCACGCTGAAGTCGTGATCCACTGTTGAGCTGCGATTGCTCGCTTACGTCGTCACGGCATAAAAAACGCTCACGGAACGCAAGCTTTACATGGTCTTCAATGTTGACGTCAAGTACCTGAGTGAGGACAAATCTGATGGGGAGTTCTGTGGTAGAATGACTTCCTCCCACATGAAGCTAACTTATTCATGCTACCCTAGACTTGTCCATGTAACCCTACCCTAATGCATTTTCATTCATTCACACTCATCTTATGCATGCAATTACCTTCACGCAACCTGAATTTATTCAACCCATACCTATGCACACACGTTCATCCATGCTATTTCCCACCTCACCTTTGGGCAGGTTTGGTATATATTGGCCAGCCTCACTTAATTTGACATATCTCATTTTATCGAAATACACTTGCCTAACGCTCTGCCTAACTTTCCTCTACTAAGAATTAGAACTCTGTCTGGGAGGTATCCTTGGCTGATTAACCTAAGGATAGGAAGGGCTTGCCTCAACTTGTTCCAAACCTAAATTGACACTTGTGCAAGGAAGCTCCTTGACTGGAGTGTGGTGTATGGTGACAGTGACTTCTCTGGTGGCAGCTACTGTCGAGGCTCACGACCTAGCTCATCATACCTTATCCCCACGCCCACATAATTGGTATGGTAAAGGGTTGACAATGTCGGACTGGCATTTGAACTTAGTAGTCGGATTTATAATCCAATCTTAGTTCCCTGTACGCTAATCTCTGGCCTCATTTACACATTCTGAACTTTTCCGCCAAGAAGATTCATGATTCTTTCAATTTGATCCATGCCACATTTAAAACGAGTGTCCCTATTTACAAACAGCTATATACAATAATTTTTGCAATAATATAATGGAATAATTGAGTCTGACTCCTATCAAAGCCTTGTAATTGTGCAGAAGTACTTCTTGATTGAATATAACTCTTCGAGATAGTATATCAGTACTCTGAAGGTATGCTGTATATCTAGTGCAGTTGAACTTAGTTGCTTCAATGGCAAACAATACTCTTCTTCTCCTTTCTCTTTTTCTAGCCTGCCTTTTTTTATTTTGTTTTTGTTTTACCTTCCGTTAAGGTTCTCAGGACTCATTTGAGTTATACTAGAGAGTTCTTTCACCCACGTCCTCACAGGCAAATCAAGTATAATTATTTTAGAGATATGGCACAAGTCATATATCAATTAAGTTCAGTTTCACCACTCAAATTATGTGGGATTAAACAAAGTATTACTTCAATCAAATAATAATAATTGTAAATAAGTGCAATAAAATTTAAAACTGTCAATTATACAACAAAATTAGTGACCATGCAGGACTGGCGGTGTGTTCAGTGTGCCTTAGGAAGATGTCTGACAAGTTCTGGTGTTATTAGAAGTCATGGGCCAGCAGGCAGAAGAGCAGGGAAGCCACCTAAAGTCATCAATAGTAACAGTGGTGAACCTCAAGACCATGATAACCCTCCCAGCCAGTCACAGCCCTCGGAATCTCCAGTGCCTAATCCAATAATCCAATTGAAGCTCACCAGGGAGTAGTGGTGTGTTTGCCTGATGTCATAGTTGTAAAAAGAATACCCAAGGCTGCTAGGGAGCTGTGTTGTTGCAAGCTGACAGCCATATTGGAACAAGTTGTGAGTTGGAATAATGTGCCATCATGGAACAGACTTTTCAGTTTCGCTACCAATTGTCTCAGGCTCCCAGATAAAGGTAGTCCTAATGAGCCTTTAGCCAGCAGTCTAAAGACCCAGCTTAGGGAGGAGCACCCCCCTTCCAGACCAAGCAAGCCCAGGCAGTCTAAGATCAAGAAGCGCCGGGACCCTATGGAAACCGGGTTTCCAGGAAGATTGATGCGGGTGATTTGAGAGGTGCAATTCGTTTGGCAAGCTCCAATGAGACTCTGGCTGATTATGATGACAGTACCTTTTCCGCTCTACAATCCAAGCATCTACCTATAGCATCCAGACTCTACAATCCCCTCCTCAGTCACCCCACGTGCAACCTTTGATGTCCTGGCCAGCATTATCTCAAGGGCTATTCGATCCTTTCCAAATGGCTCGGCCGGAGGTCTAGACAAACTACAGCCTCAACATCTCAAGGATCTCCTTGCCTCGGTAGATGATATAGAAGAGTCACCCTTTCTTTCTGCCCTGGTAGCTTTCGCTACTCTAGTGCTTGATGGCCGCACTCCTGAGGAGGGCAGACCCTTCTTTTTGGGGGCCCCCTTAGTGGCTCTTCAAAAGAAATGTGGGGGCGTCAGGCCAATTGCTGTAGGATGCACCCTGAGATGTTTGGTTGCTAAAGTTGCTGGGTTTCAGTTGTGGGTGATATGGCTGCTTTGCTGGCTCCCCACCAACTTGGATGTGGTGTAAGTGGGGGTGCAGAGGCTGCAGTGCATGCTGCTAGGAAGTTCCTTTCTAACTTAGACCCAGAGCACGCCATAGTGAAACTGGATTTCAGTCACCCCACGTGCAACCTTTGATGTCCTGGCCAGCGTTATCTCAAGGGCTATTCGATCCTTTCCAAATGGCTCGGCCGGAGGTCTAGACAAACTACAGCCTCAACATCTCAAGGATCTCCTTGCCTCGGTAGATGATATAGAAGAGTCACCCTTTCTTTCTGCCCTGGTAGCTTTCGCTACTCTAGTGCTTGATGGCCGCACTCCTGAGGAGGGCAGACCCTTCTTTTTGGGGGCCCCCTTAGTGGCTCTTCAAAAGAAATGTGGGGGCGTCAGGCCAATTGCTGTAGGATGCACCCTGAGATGTTTGGTTGCTAAAGTTGCTGGGTTTCAGTTGTGGGTGATATGGCTGCTTTGCTGGCTCCCCACCAACTTGGATATGGTGTAAGTGGGGGTGCAGAGGCTGCAGTGCATGCTGCTAGGAAGTTCCTTTCTAACTTAGACCCGGAGCACGCCATAGTGAAACAGGATTTCAGCAATGCGTTCAACTCAATCCGCCGGGATAGTATGTTGGAAGCTATCCGTTCCCATGCTCCTTCTATCTATCCGCTAGTTCACACAGCATACTCTGCTTCGTTGGGGTGACAGAACCATTTCCTCAGCAGAAGGAGTCCAACAGGGAGATCCTATGGGCCCTCTCCTTTTTTGTCTCACATGACATCTCGTTGGGTGGTTCCTGTGAGGACATCCTGCATGACCTGGATGTGATCTAGGATGCTGAGAAGCTAGGTTTATTTCTAAACAACAGCAAGTCAGAGATTATCTGTCATGACCACTCCATACGAGGCAATCATCACACAGATTCCAGGTTCTAAAGTGGTTGATTCCGCCCATGCCACCTTGTTGGGGTCCCCACTAGAGTAGAATCTATATCAGCGGCCCTGGATGACAAGATTGAGGCTCTGGTGAGTATGGGGGAGAGACTAGAGTACCTGACATCACATGATGCATTGGTTCTGTTACGCAACTATTTTGCCATCCCAGCTTTATTTTGCCTTTCACACTAGTATGCTGTAGTCTATCCGTTTCCATCCTTATGTGGGCTTGGGAGAAGGACAGCTGAGAGCTCCACTTGGATTCTAGTCTCCTATGCCAGACCCTTTTCCTAACCGCAAGCGGGGAAAGAAGGTCTGGACAACGCATTCCCTGGATTTGTTCCAGTGGAACTTAATCACGAGATATAAGGAAAAGCACGATTATTTCAGTAAACTATGTAAATTACATACCTGCTGATTCTGAACAGGTTGTTGTAACGTATTTGTTCTCTTAAATGCAATGCTCTGGAAGTCATTCCTGTTTTGATGCAATTGTTCAGTTAAGTATAAGAAGCTATTTGAACCACTTGTCAACTGAATTCAACATTCAAACTTTGTCCAGATGTGAAAGAAAGCTTGCAGATTATATTAAATTCTTTAACCTAAACATCATTTTAGCCATACTGCAAAACTTTGTGTTGATCGAATTTGTACCACCTTTTCCAGAGCTTGTCACATATAACTGCAATCAACTTATTACATAAACATCAAATTCATGGATGCACTACACTCGAACGTTTATAAACTCAGCACTTTTACCGCTGCAAAGTTCCAAGGATGCCAATGAAGTGCAGCAGCGTGGCCAACGTTATAGATGCAACCCCCATTCCCCGTGTAGGCGCTAGGTAAAGGGTCTGGCTTGCGAGAGTAATCGGATTGTGCTGGAGTTATTATGTGGCTCCAAATCTGGTCGCAGTATCTATGTGGCGCAGGCCAATCTAATGATCAAGACTAATTTATTGAACAGGAGGTGGGGTGGTCTTTAATGAGCAGCTTCAAGTTTTGAAGCTATTGTAAATAAAGATACTCTCTATTCCTTGAGAAATGTACTCACATTGAATTTGGTGTGTACTTCACACCAGCGATGAGGTATGCACATGGCACCATATTTTGCTTTAAAATTCATTGTCCTATAATCAAGTCTCGAGAATAGTCTTTAGTTGCTATTTTTAGTGAACCAGTGTATGTGAAATTATTGTGTTTTACACCTACGGCTTAGCAATAAAAACACCATAAAATAAACATTTAACCAAGCAAGATTACTGTTGGGTACGTCTACTGTTTAGTATAGGGTGATTTACACGCAGCACATAGGCAGCCAGCAATCTGGAAGCTCTAAACTTATATCTGTGTTAAACTTGTTGCTGTCTGGTGTCATCTGTATGTGTAATTCATCCTTGATCTTTAACTCATGATTATTACAAGCTCTTCTACAACTCTATCTCTTCCCTTTGAATAGGGTGAACTCCGTGCCAAGCATGTTCAGCAATGGCTGATAACTTCTCATCACCTCTCTTACAAGCATCCTGATGTTCTTTCACTCTATGGTTTCACTTAGATATAATTTTAATATACTTGTATAATAACAAATTTTCTTGTTCTAACAGCCAATGTTCATTAAAACTTAACCTGTCATTTAGCTTCTGCCAAAGTACTCTTCTGGGGTCAACTGAGGTCGAACTCTCAAACTCAAAACGCTTAGTTAAGTAGTATTAAACAACAATATTGGCTGTTAGAACGAGAAACATTGCTGTTATATTATAATTGTTTCGGCCTAGAATGACTGAATTGTATATAATTTACCACAGCTGCAGGCCATACTATAGGAATAACTGGGTATACTAAGAAATACAGTATAACTTTGACTTTGATGAGATGTGTGACCTTATTGTGTCTTACCTGACCTAAATGCTGTTTTGATGTCAAAGTCTCTACACACTCTCTGAATACTCTCACTCAATTCTGCTATGTATGGAATAGTAAAAATCAAGCAATTCCTTGTTCAGTATCTGTGTGATCTCTAGGAGGTAACTCTTTAGAGCCTGCCCTAATGGTTGCATTGTCATAATCATTGCATTGAAGTACTTTGTGTAGGTATTTCTCTTCTTCCTTAAGTTTACACTCATATTAGTTACCCTACTAACTCTCTGATACAAGCCTCTCACTATTCCGCTCTTTACATGATAGGATGATGAGACTTAAAGTGAAGGTATCTATCTGTGTGTGTAGGTTTTCTGTACACAGTGGAAATGTAAGCCTACCATCACTCTCTCTCTCTTCAATAAGCAATCCAGAAAAGGTAGCTTACTATCTTCCTCTGATTCCATAGTCAATTTTATAGATGGTCTTACGGAGTTTAAGTGGTCCAACTAATGTCATATGAGTTCCTTTCTTAACCATTAAAAAGATATCATCTGCATATCATTTTCATAACTGGAGCTGAGTTTAAAGCTACTTCCTCAAATAACTCCATGTACAAGTTGACCACTACTGCAGAAACAGGAGAACCTCCAACTGCTTGTTCATAACAGTTGCCGTTGTACCTAAAGTAAGTTGACCTAAGGCTGACCTCTAATAATTCTGTAATGCACTCAGGAGATAGACATGTTCTCTCATCTAGACTTTTATCATTCTGGAGCTTATCTCTGATCACAGATACTACCTCGTCTACAGGGAAAACACATCAAAACTCATCATCATTTCATCTGATCTCTTGCATACTCTATTAGCTGTTTGGATGAAAGGTGTTAAACTTCAATTCATATTTAAGATGTACTGCACATACTATTGTAATATTTCTGAATCCCATCCAAGAGTACTCTCCATTACTGTTATACTGCTGCTCTCCGCATAATAACAAGATGCCATTTCAACAAAACATTTGACATTACTCTTCACAAAACATTTGACATTACTCTTCACAAAAAATCTGTTAGTCATGTACCTGTGCACTCACACTGAGATCTGTATAATGTTGTTAGCCCAGCAAAGCAAACTTTTCAACAATTTTAAAGTTGCCCCATTAATTAAATATCAAAATATACACAGTAATAAGTAATTTAAATGTCTATTATTAGAGTATTCTATAACTATCTAACATCCAGTTGGGGCAACTTTATTCCTCCTGCAGTAAAAAAATAAAATTTTTATTATAATTATAAATTCAATATTTATGCTGACAAAATATGTAATACAATTTAAAAATTCAAAGAAAGCTGCTGCACAGTTGAAAACACATTTTATTTACAATATGGAACTCAACTAGACAATGTATCTGTTTTGCTACTGATTTATGCTTTGGAAACTATATATTCTTCTTTTCAAGCTGCAAAATGTCGAATGTTATTATGGTATTGAGATTTTTTAACAGACGCAGTTTTAAAAACTCGGCTGTCAATGGTTATCTGTGAGTGCTTGCTAACTTAGATAGTCAGAATGCGGCATTAGATACTAAGTACCGGCAAGTTGAGGTAAGAAAGTTAGTTCTGTATTTGTTAGATAAAGTATGGTCACAATGGCTACGTACTTATACTTATAGAAATCGACTCCTAGATTCTTCTGCAGTGTTTCATTTGTGCACAGGCTCGCTTTCCATTTGTGCTCAAGCACATCAGTAGTATCAGTTACAGTGACACTTCAGAGTCAATATGGAGTTATTCATGCAAGTTAAATGTTCAAGCGGCCGAAAAATATTTATAGGAAGTTAGGAAAATATTGTTCTGACCAATTTATGTTGTATTCATTATTCTCATGATATTGCATGTACTGCAGAAGACTGCTCAATGTACAATAACCAGTATTGCACAAAGTCAGTTCATTTACTTATAATATCATTATCAACATGAACATTCTCATAACATACCTGATGTTGTTAGAGGTCATTCCACTTTTCCTTGATGAATTTCCATTACCAGATTCTTCATCTGTCTCAGATATTTTTGTCTTCTTGGATTTACAGTATGCAATGATGAAGATAATGCTAGCAGTAAAGAATAATATTCCAGTAACAAGTAGGGACACTGCAATAATTATGTGAGGCTTTAGATCCACTGCCACAGGCTCTGTACCTTCCTCAATAACCTGGCCACGCTCCTCTATCTTTCTATTTTCAAGGTTCAAATATTTTGCTAAGAAAAAAAAAAGACAAAATAATGGGCAGAATTACTTTTATATTCAGATTTGTTCATGGAAATGTATTTATCGACTAGACTAGGTGAAGCAAAATTAATCTAAAATATTATTATTACTTATAATATTGCCTAATAAATTTCTCTGACAGGCTCGTAAAATATAATTTCCTTATTGTTAGTGTTTAGAGTAAAGTTTTCTAGTTGCAATAGTTGTTGCTACATTATTAATACACCAATATTCACAAAGAATTATGAAGCATCTCTTAAATTATACTAATATATTAATTCATACTTACTAAAGTCTGGTGAAAGTCTGCGTCTTGGATGAAATGATTCATGAATGTAATCTTCATGGAAGTCTTTATTGTTTAGAGGACTTGATTCTGTGTTCTCTTGCTGTCTCTTTGTGGGATCTGGTGCACTGTGAAGTCTATTCCTTACATTTATAAACTTTTCACTCAAATAGTTCAAGCCATTTTGGATCATATTAGGTATCTCTGGGGCATGATGTATAATATATTGTAATGCTCTGACATAAAACCCATCTACCGTTATTATTGGTCCATCTCTCACGCTTTGCTCTTTGGGGCCTATAATGAGATAGTGTTAATGAAAAATATTCAAACAGCACTACTCTGTACTATATAGATGTATATATACATGACATCACAGACTCGAGCAAACACACCCACGCTAGAATGAAAGCTGCAGCTAAAGACACATGGTAAATCAGGGAAAGGTAAAAGCTTCCCAGAACTGATATGACGTGAGGTAAGGCTTATGAGCTGTGAGTGAAACTGTTGAATCTCAAGGACTCTAGCAGCGTTTGTTTGTGATTTATCTTGCACTCTAAGGTTAGAGAAGTTCCTGCTACCTTGCCACCTAGAATAGGGAAATTACAAACAGAAGCTGTGTATCTTGATGAGTAATCTCAATGTCTAAACAATGGGCGTTCAAGTAGGGAAAGTGAGTGGGAACAGTGTTGTTCTCATACTTCTACCATATATAAATGAGTACATATAATATGGTAATTCAATATTTTTAGCTTAGTAGCATTAAAATTAGATATAATTCACAAAACATTTCAGCTCTCTCATAAGCCTTCTTCAGTTGTGAGGTGAAGTGTATATATGACTAAAATTCACTTAAATGTCTCAGTATAATTCACATTTTTAAATGTCTTCATACCAGTTGTCTCTTCGTCTTTTGAAACCTCCTGCTGTAGTGGAAAACTATTGGAATTTTGACTCATTTGATTGACATTGTAACTTCTTGTGTTGGTCCCCATCAGTTGAGACAACCTTTCCTTGATCCCGTTTTGCTTTTCATTCTTTTGTCCCAAGTTAAACATTTCTGTTCCCAGTTTACTGTCAAATTGACTAACTTTCTTATGTGGTAAAAGATCATTGACATCATCTTGGTGGACTGCTGTACAGTTATTAAATAATGACACATACAAATAATAACGTGATTCGCTATCTAGTCGAGCAGTTATAAAGAAGTACATCAATAATTAGCACAATTATACACACACTCTGACTTAACAATTTAATATCATTCAAACAGAAGAGTAGAATAAACATACTAAATTTATACATGTAAATATCATCTGAATTGATTATTTCCTCACAAATTACGCAAAAACTACAAATAAAGAAAGAAAATGAGGCATAAATTATTCCATTTTAAGTATTTAGCTAACAACATCAGAGTTGACACATTATAAACTAAACAAATTGTGCTACAAAAGTTCTTTCAGAAATAACATTGAACTTAGCTACAGCTAAGAGAAAACTATTTGATGTAGACTCACATAAATCATCTGGTACTCTTGATATGGAAGGAGTTACTTTTGACTCCATTGTTTTGTATTTGTCTTCATGTTGAGAAGTTATATAATTGCTTCTATCACTGAAGTCCATTTGCTGTTTTTGGAAAGTCTTTGAAACTGAATTGACATTGTCACTTGGTGCTTTAGTTAGAATACTTTTAGACATCCATTTCTCTATCATCATGTCTTGGTTTTCTTTTGACTGAGGTGAGTGATGTGTTCCAGTTTCAAACTTGCTGTTTATTTGATTGTATTTGTTATTTGGTAAACTGTCCTTTACCTCAACTTGTGGGTGTGCTATGTATTTAAATATATTCTAGCTTCAACAAAATTCATATAAAAATCAAAAATATGATTTTATTTAAGTATTTTTTGTATCAATTCAGCTTAACGAATTCAGAATATTCAATTAGCTAAAACTTCTGAAAACTCACACACATCAGGTGGAGTCATTGATGAAGCAAAATGTTTGGGATGATATTTTTGGTAAGCATTCTCTTCTTGAGTTGTAACATAGTTCTTCCCCGAGTCCATCTGCTGTTGTTGAGATATTTGATCAACATAGTGACTGGGTGCTTTAGTTTGATGTGATTGGGACATTCTTTCCTTGACCCTCTTTTCTTGTTTCCCGTCATGGCCTGAATATAACATTTTCTCTCCAAGTTTGTACTTATAATTCTCATTTCTACTTGCAAATAATTTTGTGCGTTTCTCAACTTGTACTGATGCTGTAGGAAAATAATAATTTTACTGAATGTCTTGTGTAAATTCTGTCAATTTGATTGTCAGGACATATTTTTATCTAGTAGTCATGCTAAGTATCAAGTACAAACTAAGTAAAGGTAAACTTGCTTGCTTTAATGTAAGTGAAGGAAATTGTCAATATTTTAAAAGTAATATGAACCTTTCTTCCTTTTACTCCTTGCTAATAAATTTGGATGGGAATGACTATTGTTTTAACTTACGTAAGTTTAGTGGAGTAGTTGGTGAAGTTGGAACAAATGATTTCATACCATTTCTATTTTTTTTCCAAGAGTCCATGTTCTGTTTCCTGCCTTCACCTAAACTAAATATTCCTGGTATAAACTTCCTGTTACTAGGCTTATAAGTATTTTGTGACAAGAATTCATTTGATGATGTATCAGTTTGAGTGTCAGGGATAGCTTTTTTATCAGAAAGAAGATTTCCATTTACTACTTTGGTTACTATTTTGTTAAGAAACGATCTTGAAGATCCAAGGAGACTAGAAGTTTCTTGGAGATTAGGTATATTTAATGTATCTTTCATATTAGTACCGTTCACTTTTAGCATAAAGGTTCCATATGTTTGATTATCATCTTGTTTGAATCTCAGGTATGAATTCAGTCCATCAGATTTCACGTTAAATATGGTGTTTGAGGGGCCTACAGGCCTCCCGTTTACGTACCATTGAAGCAATTTCTCAGGAAGGCCTGCATACTGTGCTAGTATTGTAGTATAAATGGAACTGCCCAATCTTTCCTGAATTAGATCTGTTATGTTCAGTTCAAATTTATCTGGAATTAGTAAGTATGATTGGGTGAATAAGTCAATGATTTAATGCTAGTAACACAATGTTTCATGGCAGTATAATCAAATCCTAGCATTGTTTGCATATTTCTAATGTGCATTGCTTCACAATATAACATCTCCAGCACAACTATCACTTAGGAAATATATCGCTAGAAAACTAATTGTCACTCAAAATATGGGATATTCTATAGGAAGCTGCTTTAACATGAAGTAGTGGATAAGTTTTGAAGTCTACCACATCATTTTTACATGCATTAAAGCTAGCATGTTATTTTATCTTACCGTGCTTAGAACTGTAATATTGTATTGTCTAAATTAAGTCTACTTTTTCAATGGATACCCACATCACATGCTGATACTACTATAAATTCACACTTCCAACTCACTAGTTGTGATCAGTGTCTTTTCTACTGATTTAGTAGTGACATTGGTGGTGCAACTGTAAAATCCTCTATTTTTAACATCAAAATGATGGATGGTAATATTTGAGTATACAAATAAGTATGGTGATAGTCCGTTCCACAAGTTTTGGTCCAGGTCTAAAGTTGTGTTAACAAACGTTAGTAGTTTCGCAGTTGGTGAAATGCACTTCAATGAGACCTTGGCATCATACGGAACTTTCACTAAATGTCTGAGATATTTCTGAACTTTGCCATTTACTGCTACTTGTAAGGATGCTAGTATTTATAACATTACAATGAAGTGATCATATATATATACACATTGTGTAATGCTTTATATATATCTAAAAGAAAATGAAATAATTGCTTAATCTTATGCAGCACCGAAATTGTAACATTAGCATGATACTATTTACGAGACTGTGTAATCAAATTCCATTGTTTTAATAGCTTCACATATATATGCATTCAAGGTTAGTTAAGTTTTAACTCACTCAAATCTGGTGAGAGAGTTTGTAAAATACTATTTCCTTGAACAATTTTTTTGTGGGTATTCTTCTCTAGAGATTTAGCATGAGCAGGTAGGTGTGTCCATTCATTGACTTTATTTTCTGGTTTCCTCTTCTGTCCTAAATGAATTACTTCTCTTAGGAATTTCCTATCACTATCTTTGTCTTTGTTAGGTGCCATGCTTGCTCGTGAAGAAAAAATTGAGTTTTGACGGATGTAATGACTCTTTGGTTTAGGTTTTTGTGTTTTGTCTTGACCTAAACGAATGACTTCAGGTCTAAACTTTCTGTTAGTTGACTTATGTGTATTATGTGATAAGAACAGATTAACAGATGTGTCAGATTGAGGATCAGGATAAGCTGTGACATCAGAGAGAATACTTCCATGTGATATTTTGGTTACTACTTTCTTAACACTATTTTTTGTGGATTCTAAAATGCTTGAAATTTGTTGAGGATGAGGCAACTTTAGTGTATCCTTCCATTTTGTACCGTTCACTTTCAGCATAAAGGTTCCATATGTTTGATTATCATCGTGCTTGAATCTCAGGTATGAATTCAGTCCATCAGATTTCACGTTAAATATGGTATTTGAGGGGCCTACACGCCTCCCATTTACGTACCACTGAAGCAATTTCTCAGGAAAGCCTGTATACTGAGCTAGTATTGTTGTATAAATGGAATTTCCCAATCTTTCCTGGATTAAATCTGTTATGTTAACTTCAAAATTATCTGTTATTAGAATGTATAATTATTAATGGAAATGAGTTTAAAAAATATATATATATATTATATACATATATATATTGTACTTATTACATGAGTTAGAGTGTGATATGGTGAAATATTTCATGAGCAGGCTAATTTATTTTCAAGAGTCAAAGGCAGTGAAAATAAAGCCTGTGAGTGAAAAATCTAGCCATATGACTCCAACGAGTGTAGTAAGTGGTTTATTCCACACTAGATATCTTCACTGAAGTAGTTTTTTGTTAACTCAAGGTGTAAAGTTACCGAAAACTCACTAGGGGCTCCCCACAACCCCAGCTGATATTATTGCAGCTACTCTAACCTGGCTGGGTAGGCTCCACTAGAGTAAAAGTGGCTATAAAAACCCAGAAAACTTGTACGCCAGGCCTGGTTGCTATATGCTTGCTCAATACAGCCATGAGATAACACTTTGTGATATCCTGAGATATCTCACAGTACCTAAAAATATCATTGTGAAGATATCTAGCTTGGAATAAATATATATATTTCTCAGCATTGGAGAAAATCAAGTGCATAATTTGCACATAGTATATCTCATTTCAACTTCTTAGCTATCAGGTTGACATCCTAAAAGTCACCATTATATTGGATATTGCTATTATTAAATAGCAACATGGAATAATTACCACTAGAGTACCATCAGATTCTACAATTGATTTCATATTTCAGAATTGCACGTCTTTATGTAAAATTAATGGTTCTGAAGAATTTGATCTGATAACAAAACACTACTAATGATATAATAATAGAGTTATAGCACAGCTAGTAGTAGACAGCATTGAAATGAGTAAGGTTTAAGGTGGTGCACTTGTTCTTACTTAATCTTAATCTTCTAATCGGGGTTTTGACGTGTTATAATTGTCATTACTGAAACTACATTTTCAATAAATAATACACATCAATATACATGCATATACAATTCTAAATACAAACTTTGAACTCACTAGTTGTGATTAGTGTCTTTTGTGCTGATTTAGTAGTGACATTGGTGGTGCAACTGTAAAATCCTCTATTTTTAACATCAAAATGATTAATTGTAATATTTGAGTATACAAATAAGTATGGTGATAGTCCGTTCCACAAGTTTTGGTCCAGGTCTAAAGTTGTGTTAACAAACGTTAGTAGTTTCGCAGTTGGTGAAATGCACTTCAATGAGACCTTGGCATCATACGGAACTTTCACTAAATGTCTGAGATATTTCTGAACTTTGCCATTTACTGCTACTTGTAAGGATGCTAGATATATACACATTGTGTAATGCTTATATAACTATAAAAGAAAATTTAACAATTGCTAAATCTTATGCAGCACCGAAATTGTAACATTAGCATGATACTGATTATGAGACCGTGTATTCAAATTTCATTGTTTTAATAGCTTCACATATTATGTATTCAAGTAACTGTTGACAGAATAAAAATAATGTTATAGTTAGTTAAGTTTTAACTCACTCAAATCTGGTGAGAGAGTTTGTAAAATACTTTTTCCTTGAACAATTTTTTTGTGGGTATTCTTCTCTGCTTTTTCATGCTTCCGGTTCTGTCCTAAACGAATTACTTCTCTTAGGAATTTCCTATCACTATATTTGTCTTTGTTAGGTGCCAAGTTTGCTTGTGAAGTAAAAATTGAGTTTTGACGGACATAATGACTCTTTGGTTTAGGCTTTTGTGTCTTGCCTTGACCTAAACGAATGACTGCAGGTCTAAACTTTCTGTTAGTTGACTTATGTGTATTATGTGATAAGAACTGATTAACAGATGTGTCAGATTGAGGATCAGAATCGACTTTGACATCAGAAAGAATACTTCCATGTGATATTTTGGTTACTACTTTGTTAAAATTATTTTTTGTGGATTCGAAAATGCTTGAAATTTGTTGAGGATCAGACAACTTCAGTGTATCCTTCCATTTTGTACCGTTCACTTTCAACATAAAGGTTCCATATGTTTGATTAACATCCCGTTTGAATCTCAGGTATGAATTCAGTCCATCAGATTTCACGTCAAATACGGTATTAGTTGGGCCTACAGGCCTCCCATTTATGTACCACTGAAGCAATTTCTCAGGAAAGCCAGTATACTGAGCTAGTATTGTTGTATAAATGGAATTACCCAATCTTTCCTGGATTAGATCTGTTATGTTAACTTCAAATTTATCTGTTAGTAGAATGTATATTTAACGAGAATTAGTTAACAAATCAATATATAATATTTATTATTTCGCGTCTTTGCAGATAATCAAATACATAATTTCCACACACTATGTTTCATTTCAACTTCTTAGCTATCAGGTTGACACCCTCAAAGTCACCATTATATTGGATATTGCTATTATTAAATAGCAACATGGAATAATTACCACTAGAGTACCATCAGATTCTACAATTGATTTCATATTTCAGAATTGCACGTCTTTTATGTAAAATTAATGGATCTGAAGAATTTGACCTGATAACAAAACACTACTAATGATATAGTAATAGTATTAGTGTTATAGCACAGCTAGTAGTAGACAGCATTGAAATCTGAGTAAGGTTTAAGGTGGTGCACTTGTTCTTACTTAATCTTAATCTTCTAATCGGGGTTTTGACGTGTTATAATTGTCATTACTGAAACTACATTTTCAATTAATAATACACATCAATATACATGCATATACAATTCTAAATACAAACTTTGAACTCACTAGTTGTGATAAGTGTCTTTTGTGCTGATTTAGTAGTGACATTGGTGGTGCAACTGTAAAATCCTCTATTTTTCACATCAAAATGATTAATAGTAATATTTGAGTATACAAGCAAATATGGTGACAGTCCGTTCCACAAGTTTTCATCCAGGTCTAAAGTTGTGTTAACAAACGTTAGTAGTTTTGCAGTTGGTGAAATGCATTTCAATGCAACCTTTGCATCATATGGAACTTTCACCAAATGATGAAGATATTTCCGGACTTTGCCATTCACCTCTACTTGTAAAGATGCTAGTATTTATAATTATTACCATGTATTACAATGATAAAACACTGATACAAAATGTAATGCTTTTTGTCACTTCTTGGATGCATGAAGATGAAAGTGTTTTATAGCTATCCATTCCAGTCATAATACAGTTATATAAGCTATTCACTACTGTACAATCACAATAATTACTTAATATTATTATTAGACTAAAATTATTGAAAAATATGACAATTGTAATCTAAGCTGAGATTCATTGTAATTTTTGTATTGTACTGGTATTTTCCAATCATTTCAAATCAATTATGATTAGTTGTCAAAACCGATCTTTAATATATTCCTAAAGGTTCACAATATTCCATTTACCATATTGTGTTCAGAAGGTATAAAATGTGGCCGAATTAGAAAATAGACTCGATACTCAGGCAACGTTTATTCAAGAATTGGATTTAAAAATGTGTAAAGTGTAAATCCATTCTACTGCTTACATAAATCTGTTGGAATAGCTGGAGAAGGTACTCTGTCTGTATCATGAGATTTCACATTCTGTTGTCTGTTGCTAGGATCCAATTGTTCTTGATGAACAGATGAATCTTGGTTGACATAGTGACGTGTTCGCTTAGTTTGAATCTGCTGACGGATCCATTCATTGAGCAGGTTTTTCAGTTTCCTGTTTGGACCTAATTGAACTACTTCAGTTTCTTCTTTACTTCCTCTATTGTTGTTCCTATTGAGTGTCAAGCTACTTGGAGGAGTCTTCTTAATAGCCTTATTAGGTGTTGTATTTGAATCTAAAAATTCAGAGCATTATAATCGGAAGCGTATTTTTGATGTAAGCATGCAAGTCTGCCGGTCTGACTGACTGTCTGTCTGTCTGTCTGTCTGTCTGTCTGTTTGTCTGTCTATCTGTCCATCTGTTTGTTTGTGTTCCCTCTCTCTTTGTCTGTCTCTCTCTTTATTCATGTATACATATTATATAGGAGCAGAGAGAATGTTAAATACGCTTACTTAAATTTCTGACATACTTAGAGATGCACTATTGGAATTATTTAGTTGACTTATATTATCATAAAGTGGAATTTAAAAATGGTGACATTTAAACTGTTCCTAAATTATAACATTACCATTGTACTATTTAAGACACAGTGTAGCTAATCAAGTTCCATTTTCAATAACTTCAACAATATTCTTCAATTAGCTACAAAGAATTAAGGAATTTGTCGTAATTACTTTTTGTTTTAACTCACTAAAATCAGATTGGAGAGTTTGTAAGATGTTGCTTCCTTGAACGAACTTTTTGTGGATATTCTTCTCTAGAGATTTAGCATGAGCAGGTAGGCGTGTCCATTCATTGACTGTACTTTCTTCTTTCCTGTTTTGTTCTATTACTTCTTTCAAAAATTTTCTATCCCTATCCTTTTTGATAGGTGCCAAGTTGGTTCGGGAAGAAAACATTGAGTCTGGACGGACAAGGTGACTTTTTGGTTTAATTTTTTGTTTCTTGTCTTGTCCTAAGTGAATTATATCCGGTAAGTATTTTCTGTTCGTAGGGTTTTGTCTATTAAGTGATTGAAATTGATCAGACATATCAGATTGAGAGTTAGGAGTAGCTTTGACATCAGAGAGAATATTTCCATTTACTATCTTGGTCACTAGTTTAAGTATATTTTTGGAGGATCCAAAAAGATGAGAAATTTGTTGAGGATGAGGCAACTTTAGTGTATCCTTCCATTTTGTACCATTCACTTTCAACATAAAGGTTCCATATGTTTGATTATCATCGTGTTTAAATCTCAGATATGAATTCAGTCCATCATGTTTGACGTGAAATATAGTATTTGAGGGGCCTACAGGCTTCCCATTTACGTACCACTGAAGCAATCGCTCAGGAATGCCAGCGTATTGAGCTAATATAGTAGTATATAAGGAATTGCCCAATCTTTCCTGAATTAGATCTGTTATGTTTACCTCGTGTTGGCCTGTAATCATGTAATACATGATACCTTAACTGAAGAATCTTGAAATAATGTACATTATTTAGAGAAGTATGCAGCCATTACAAAAAAGAGCTTAGTATTAATGATGCAAACAGATTGTAGTGCTTCAGCACAAATGACTACCGAGATTACATAGTAAAAAACCTTGATGATTTTGGAAAAATTCTAGGTTAATCTAAATAATTATATATTATTAAAAGAGCTAATCAATTTAATTAGCTAATTATCTACAAGTGACAAAATTTGCAAGTTTTTCTCACTTTATCCTTCACCTTCCAGAAGTAACATCCCAATTTAACAGAAGCATGTAACGCAATACTACAATTTCATGGTATACAAAGTAGACTGTTAAATAACTGATGACTAGTCGACTTAATATTTTATACCACACGTATACTAACTATAATATTCAATCTATTAGTACGTTTGTAAGTGATACCAATATGTCAACCTCAATTAACAACCTTTACTCTATTAGTGCACAATAAAATAACAGAATGATAATACACTCACTTGTTGTGATTAACGTCCTTTGTAATGATTTTGAATGAATATTTGTTGCACATCTATAAAATCCTCTGTTCCTTGCATTAAAGTGGTCAATTGTAACATTAGCTGATATGAATAAGTAGGGTAAAAGTCCGTTCAGAAAGTTTTGATCCAGATCTAGAGTTGTATTGATAAACGTTAATAATTCCACATTCTGTGACCTGCAAGTTAGGGACACTTTAGCATTATAGGGAACTTTGACCAAGTGATTCAGATACTTTTGAGGGATTCCATTGACTTCTACTTCTAAATTTCCTGTTTCAAAAATGTTAAAATAAACTTTGAACAAAATATTAATTAAGACCTTGGTTAAAAGTTTATCAATTGTTATTTTATGGCTTACAAATTAATGTTGCTGTTGCAGTTATTTGCATTGCATTTCAAGATGTTGTTTTACGTTGCAGGAAATACATGACATTTGGACTTAGTTGTTGTTTTGGTGTGTTGTTGTTGTTTTTCAAAAAAAAAGTGCTGACTAAGAGTTCAGGTAGAGCTTTCTCTTTAATTTCAAATCTCCATTAATTGGTAATTTAAATAATACTGATGGCAATTTTTGTTTTAGTTGAGTTTATCTGATAATGCTATGTTAAAGGATTAGCTAATCATTATTGTTAATAGCTAAATGAATACACTGTTAAAATGTGGTGCTTAAATAACACCTCGCGAGCTGTTTGCCAGGAGACACAGTCTGGACACCCCACTTTAAGCCCTTATAACTTCTATACCAACGCATACTTTACCAAGTGAGCTTATATAATAATAGCTTATATCCATTAGTTTCTTCATTTCAAATATCATTTAGTTGCGACTAACTATGGGGACAATATTAGGCTTTAAACTGGGGTGTCCAGGCAGCGCCTCCTATTTAACACCAAACACCCCATTTTTAACAGTGTAAAGATTATATTTAATTTTGGTTTAAATTTTTGTCAAGTTTTATCATCTCTACAATAGTATTTCTTTCACTTTCTTTAAAGAATCAATTAGTCCTGATTTTTACAACTGATTATTATGTGGCCATGCTATCCTGTCCAGTACAGTTCTACCTTACATCGCTTTTGTATTGTTTTTCAAAACAAAATGGTGAGCAAGCTAGATAGACGGAGTGTTTTGTTGTCACAGAGGGTACAGGACCACCTGATAGGATGTTGGTAAGATTATTTGTCTACCTGCTCAAGAACAAATGCCGTATAGCCAATATATTTAAGTGATTTAGTTCTCATTTAGCTAGCAACTTGTAATACAGCCACACTTAGGCTGTTTGCCGTTAAAATGTGTGCTTGTCAAAGCCGTGTTTATGCCAATTCCACTATTATAGGTGGCGTTTATTGTAAGGATTAGGACCAACTCAGGCACCACTCCACCTTCAACTCGGATCACAACTATTTTTTGTATGTGTACTACTTAAATTCTATCATTTCATCAATTTTCATATACATATTATAAATAAATGAATCAATTCATAATTTTATTTAACATGGTCTAGTAACTTTAGCTACAAGTTAACAGTGCTGCACTGCTGCACTGCTGAATCACTGCTGAATCCTGTGAAAATCAAAATATTTCTTGGGACACAACAGTAGGTAGAATCGACAGCCTCACCAGTTTGCCATTTCCATTTGATGTACATTATCTGCCCGTAAGAAACAAATATAACGGAAAACAGATGAGATGAGTCGTACAACGCCGAAAAACTCCATAAACTTCACTAAATTTCTTTCTTTCAATAGTTACAATACTAGCTACCGCCCATTTTTCCCGTGCAACGTTGACGTTTGCGCGCTTATGACTTGGATTCACATAAATAAATTGCTTCCAGTAAAGTACTAAATGCATTCCTCAATTACCGAGCTTGGGGTCGTGCCAACTCAACTTGGACAAACTGTAACACTATGTGCCCTGACAAATTGCTAGTTCAATATTTATAAGCTAAAATAACATTATTAGCTAGCTGTAGCAAAGTTAACCAGATCAATAAATTTCATATTGCCAATTATTACTTAAACTGTATTATATCTTATTTTTGTACTTTAAAGTCCTTCATATCAATGTAACTTACCTACCACTAGATGCAGCGTAAAAGTATAAATAAGTAACAAAATCATCACCATTTTGTTACAGCACTTTTAGGATAAACGCTACAACAAACTCTCTCAAGCATTATATGTGGGCGCGGCCACGCTAACTCTGTGCGCGTTGTTAACCCTAACAATGCTGTCCGTGACGCCATCCACGCTGCTTCCTAGTCCGCTGCTCTGGATCCCTCCAAGGAGACCCCTGGCTTACTGACTGGTTCGCAGGCCCGCCCGGGCGACTCCATGCTGGAGCCTTGGACGTCCAACCGCCTTTGATGTGCTTGTCATCAGCCCGCTTCAGGAGCTCACCATCGCTCAGGCTGCCCAAATACCTGTTCGTGCCCTCCAAGTTGGTGTGCAGAGAGAGCTTGCAGCCAACCTCTCAGCATGCCGCTCTTCGGGACGGACTTCGTCCCCTCTGGTGGCTGAGATATACTAGGTGGGCTGGCTGAGGACACCATCCGTACAATCACCAACATCAGCAGGGTCATTGAGAATCGCTGCGGCAACTCTGACTCCACCCCAACTACCAGTCACCTGTTTGGTGGGTGGCAGTGGCGGCTTTATGGCTGGTCAATGCATCCTGTGGCTCCACCGTCTCCCCACCACACCCCCTCCCTGGACGGTGTAGTCAAAAACAAAAACAAAAAACAACCCTATCTGTGCAGCGCACCCGAAAGGGTTATATAGTAGTGGTCCTGTCTGTTTGGTGACATTGATATTGAAAATTACAAGTTATTAATGGTTTTATTAGATATGAATTTAGCTACTCAGAATTTTATGTTTTTGGAGATTTGTTTTTGTATTTCGACCCATTATTGAGATAGCGCCTCCTGAGAGTACTTTGTAGTCAGGTAAGCTAATATATTCTTGCTGCCCTCTGTAGTTCTGCTTGTGTTGAATACGATGTCAAGTGCTACAAATGAAGATTCTCTGAGAGTACTACATGCCAGACACACTCACTGGTAGTGGGTGCGTCTGTTTAGTTTCCATTATAAAGACTACAATTAAATCTACCTTTTTCATTACACAAACTATAGTGATGCCTAACTAGCTAGGTAATGCCAAAAAATTGGTATTTGGTACAAAAAATAATTATGTAATCACCAGCTGGTAAAACGCCACCAGTGTTATTCAAATTATGAACAAATGTTTAGACACCCATTTGGGATAGCTAAAGCTAGCTATACATAAAGGTTTCAGTAAGAACTTAAAAATCAAAATTGAGGTTTAAATCAAGATATAATAGCACTACTGTGAACGTTATTTGATATTACCATGTCTTAATTATTAGCTACTCAGTGGCTAAATATACATTTGCTATTTTGAATCTTTTAGTTTTACTTTTTACATTAAATTCAACCGACTTTTTTTTAATCTTAGCTATGATATCTTGAGAAATTTAGATTTAGTTTTAATGTTTTCAGTTGCTAAATACTATGTCAAGTGCTACAAATGAAGATTTTCTGAGACTACCACATGCAAGGCACACTCACTAGTGGGTGTGTCTTGCATGTTTAGTTTCCATTATAAAGACCACAATTAAATCTACTTTTTTCATTGCACAAACAATACTGATACCTAACTAGGTAATGCCAAAAAAATTGGTATTTGGTCCAAGAAATAATTTTGTAATCACCAGCTGGTAAAATGCCACCAGTATATGAACCAAGATATAATACCACTACTGTGAAGGTTATTTGATATTACCATGTCTTAATTATTAGCTATACAGTGGCTAAGTGTACAGATCAAAACTACTTTGTGTTATACTTTCTCTAGGATACTATTTGCTATTTTGAATCTTTTAGTTTTACTTTTTACATTAAATTCAACTGACTTTTTTTTTATCTTAGCTATGATATCTTGCGAAATTAAGATTTAGTTTTAATGTTTTCAGTTAAATAACAATTAACCATTCCCAGACCACCAAAATGCTACATAAATAGAAATAATTTTAGCTATACTGTGATTTATTTTAATGTTACTTACCCTCCACCACGTGTAGTGTAAAAGTATATATAAGTAACAAAATGATCATCATTTTGTTACGGCACTTTTCACTTATAAGATAGACGCTACTACTACCAATCACTCGAACTCTCAAGGCCTATATGTATGTGGGTGTGGCCACGCTAACTTACTGCGCGTTGTAGTGCGCATGTGGAAAGGTTTATAGCACTTACACGGGCTAGTTTTGCTTGGTGCTAAGTAGTATGGGAGTACTACAATTGAAGGTTCTGCTGAGACTAGGGTGAGTTTCTCTTGCATGTTTAGCTTCTCTTCCTGGCATCCAGTAATGCAACTGCCGTTGGACATCTTACCAGCAGATACATCTCCAGTCACGCCTACCTTGTTGGAGGAAGCTCTAATCCATTTCTTTTAGTTTTATATTCTTGTTAATGATGATTCAGTCATTCTCGGCTGAAATAATTAGAATAATATGAAATTTTTCTCTTTTTAACAGCCAATATTTTATATTATAACTTAACCCGACGTTTCGACGTCGAAACGTCAGGTTAAGTTATAATTTAAAATATTGGCTCGAAACGTCAGGTTAAGTTATAATTTAAAATATTGGCTGTTAAGAAGAGAAAAAAATTTCCTATTATTATATCCTTGTTAGTAACATTCAAGAGTATTCATTACTTGTACTTCAGAAGATTGCTATGAAATTATTTATTCAATTGAGTTGCTGTTGTTGTTGTTTTTTGAGCACCACACCCTTCGTCAGTTTTTGCAAACCAGAGAATATGTCTGCGTTTGAAATACTTGATTAGGTAGAAGCTATCTTTAGTTTGGAGGGTTCGTACCTTCATAACCCTTGCCGATAGCGAGAGAAGGCTGAACATAATACTGACACTGCAAAAAGCACGCGCTATTAGTAACCTCATCTACACAATACAAATGCTAGCTAAACTTTGACATTCTGTTAGGTTTAAAATGCAGATTTTAATACAAGTTATAATTGTCTTCTATTCTTCATTTTTGTTCTAACTAGCTACTATCAAAGAAAACAAAACTAAGTAAATAAGGTAGTAGCTATGATATTGGAATACCTAACACAATTGTTTCTACATTCTCTTTCCAGGTGGTATGCTAGTACAAGACTGTGACTTTAAATCTTTTCTTTTCATGATACTGCCTTACTCCACAGGTACAAACATTGCAACGACGGCAGAGACCAATGAATTGACAACATGCATGCACTCATATATAAAATCAAAGGGAAAAATGAAGACAACTAGCTAAATTTGCGGAGAAGTATCAAAATTGGCTCTGAAAAAAATTAGGAAAGAGTAGAGATTGTTCCTCCCAAATGATTTAGAAGTGGCAATGCAGAGCCCCGCCCAGTCCTACCTTCGAAATCTGCTGTTGATAGAGGACAGAATGAACTAGAGCACTAAGAGTGCAAATCCCTCAGAGTTATTTAGCTAGCTAAAAATAAAAAATGCTATGCAAATGAAGTCACTACTGTTGAATAAAAGTTCTTACTTTTCAGTTGTAGCTAACATGCACGCTGAGGGTTAATCATCTTTCATTTCATCAGCACTTCTGTAAAATATTACTGTATATAATTGTGTGGACCCATTCAGCAACTTGCTATCGAGTGAGTGCTACAATGAATACAAATATGATTGTGGAGTCATCACATTGAGTATTAGCTATTGTAAAGCGCAAAATGGATACACAAGCTGGATACGCATTAGTGAGCCAATCTCGTTTTACTGGAATTCATTAAAGTTTTGCGGTAATAATCAAGAATGATAATAATCATTCCTTCAGCAATGTACGATAAGGTTGCAGCGATGCTTTTCTTGTTTGAAAGATGTTTCTACCCAAGTTAGTAGTATGTAGCGGAAAGACTCACCAAAAAACCAGTAGGCAACGAGACATCTTCATCAGCTACAATCTTTGTCAGCTACAAATGTTTCAAACATTATTCCTGCTCACTTTTCAGAGTATAGCGAGAGAATCAGCAGCTCGAGAAATATCTAAATGTTTCGAAGTAGGTCTTACAGCCATGGTTCTCCCTGTGCAGCAGCTATAGGATATAAAATACCTGATCAACGCGCAGCGGCTACGTCTAACGCTCAAAATTCACACGCGAAAGTTGTGCAACGCGCACACGTAAAAGTTAAAACCGCACCTCTCCATAAACTATAGGTAGAAATTATGCTTCTCCAGGTTCTAGAGGAGTAAACGAGAATAGTACACTGTAGACACCCGACCCTTTCCCAGCGTAGCGGTTAGGTGAAGGGTTTCGAGCGAGACTAGATACACATATAGTTGATTCAGTTAAGACCTTTAATGGATAGCTAGTATTGCTAAGAAACAACAGGAGCCTTGCTGGCCCCAATCAAGCAAGCTTTTTAGACTCATAATGCATTAAGTAGCCTACTTGGCTAGGTTGGGAGCTATACTCAAGTGTATAAGAGGCAGTCAATGATGAAGCTTTATGTATTAGGAGTAAATTTTTTTGCATGATATATAATCCTTTTGTGTGAAGAATAGGTAGAGGGTGCAAAATGAATAAATAGTAAACAAATCGAGTTGTTATAATATTATACTTGGTTATAATACAGGCCTATGACCAGAAATTTCAAGGGGCGAGGAGGGGCTTAGCAAGGGGTGTAGTCATGTCTGCAAATGAATAACATCCAAAGAACTGCACAATTTTGATGGAAAATTATCACACTCAATTTCCTTTTGTTTTTTTGTTGTTGTTTTTTTGGTTTTTTTGGGGTTTTTTTGTTGTTGTTGTTTTTTCTCATTGCAGGCCAACTGACTCTATTCTTCTTGGGTGTTTCTATCAATTACATAGCTACTTATTGAACACACATGAGTTCACATAGGCAAGAGCTAGAGATTACTCATTTAATTGCAACTCTAAGTACAAGTTCAACTTTGTAAAAGATAATGCAACACACACTAGATCACAATGAATATTTTAAGTTGGTGGGAGGCTGTGCCCCTGAATGAAACCTGGCCATGTGCACATACACACTTTTTTCACTCATTAATACATGATGACTGATTGTGTGTCAGTTCAGGCTAGTTCTGAAAATGAGATTAATTATGGCCATTAAATTATCAAATTGAGTATCATACTTACTCACATTTGATTTATACAGGAGCATTTGTATTCAGATATATTGCACTTTGTTGTAGTTGGGATGTATGGGCATTAGCTGGATTGGAGCCATATCCAATTAGCATCAGTAATCCAAGCCAGAAACATACTATGTTGGCTTCTTCTTGTACAGCAATCCTAATCCTGATGACTACTTTCAGACGCACTGTGATACTTTAATTTACTTAGTCATGATCTTTATTAATGGGCACTTTATTTATTAATGTTATGGATTCTTCACAGATTTTTACTAATTATTATTACTCTTTGATTAGCAACTTTCATTTGTCTTAGTGTGTATAATATATGGGAAATTTATTATTTATGTTGTTTCTTTGTGTTTTGTTTTTGTTTTGTTTGCTTGAGTGTTATTTTTCTGTTTTTTGTATTTCATGTATTTTTTTTATTGGTTGATTTGTTGATTGTCTCTTTGCTTGTTATCTTTTTTTTTTTTTTTAATTATAATATTAATTTATGTGTTCATTGCACCAGTAATCTGATTATAATTAATTTGATATACTACCTGTGCCCTCTCTCAGTCACTAAGCCACTGCTCACTCACTCATTCATTCTCAATTTTATTTATCTCAAGGATTATTTATAATGTATCTCTGTGGTTATATGCTTATTGACTTCGTGCTTATTGACATCGTCATGGTATGCACTAATGGGCACTTTATTTGTTAATGTTATTGTTTCTATTTCAATCAATACCATTGTAAAATTTTAATTGTCTTTGTTAAGCTACATTAGATCTAACATTCTCCTATTTAATCATTCTCTGGAGATTGAAAGTTTTGAAACTCTTCAACTTAAATATTCATATTAAAGATGTACTGCACATACTATTGTAATGTTTTGAATTTTATCCAAATAGGACTTCCATTATTATGTACTGCACTCCTCCATAATGACCAGATGCCAATTCGACATAATCAGTTGACATTACTCTTCTCCCAAACACTGACTGCCGGGACATGTTTATGTAAACTCACTTTAAATAAAACTAGGCTCTAAATTATTAAATATATTAGTATTTAACCTCCCTTGTTGTCATTGCTAATAAAACTAGGCTCTGAATTCTTAAATATAATAGTATTAAACCTCCCTTGTTGTCATTGCTAATAAAACTAGGCTCTAAATTCTTAAATATGTTAGTATTAAACCTCCCTTGTTGTCATTGCTAATAAAACTAGGCTCTAAATTCTTAAATATATTAGTATTAAACCTCCCTTGTTGTCATTGTTAATAAAACTAGGCTCTAAATTCTTAAATATATTAGTATTTAACCTCCGTTGTTGTCATTGCTAATAAAACTAGGCTCTAAATTCTTAAATATATTAGTATTAAACCTCCCTTGTTGTCATTGCTAATAAAACTAGGCTCTAAATTCTTAAATATATTAGTATTAAACCTCCCTTGTTGTCATTGCTAATAAAACTAGGCTCTAAATTCTTAAATATATTAGTATTAAACCTCCCTTGTTGTCATTGCTAATAAAACTAGGCTCTAAATTCTTAAATATATTAGTATTAAACCTCCCTTGTTGTCATTGTTAATACAAAATGCTCCAATCAAGCTTCACAGCTGTGTTTGTAGTTTGTATGAAAATATCTTTATCCGTCTAGTGATATTATCCACCTGTGCACTCACTCTGAGATCTGTATAATATTGACTAGCCCAGCAAAGAAAACTTTTCAACAATTTTAAAGTTGCCCCATTAATTAAAATATCAAAATATACACAGTAATAAGTAATTTAAATGTCTATTATTAGAGTATTGTTTAACTATCTAACATCCAGTTGGGGCAACTTTATTCCTCCTGCAATAAAAAAAATATAAAAGAAATAATTAATTCAGTAATATTTATGATATTGCATGTACTGCAGAAGACTGCTCAATGTACAATAACCAGTATTGCACAAAGTCAGTTCATTATCTTATAATATAATTATCAACATGAACATTCTCATAACATACCTGATGTTGTTAGAGGTCATCCCACTTTTTCTTGATGAATTTACATTACCAGATTCTTCATCTGTCTCAGATATTTTCGTCTTCTTGGATTTACAATATGCAATGATGAGGATAATGCTAGCAGTAAAGAATAATATTCCAGTAACGAGTAGGGACACTGCAATAATAATGTGAGGCTTTAGATCCACTGCCACAGGCTCTGTACCTTCCTCAATAACCTGGCCACGCTCCTCTATATTTCTATTTTCAGGGTTCAAATATTTTGCTAAGAAAAAAATAAGACAAAATAATGTGCAGATTTACTTTTATATTCAGATTTGTTCATGGAAATGTATTTATCGACTAGACTAGGTGAAGCAAAATTAATCTAAAATATTATTATTACTTATAATATTGCCTAATAAATTTCTCTGACAGGCTCGTATAATATAATTTCCTTAGTGTTAGGGTTTAGAGTAAAGTTTTCTAGTTGCAACAGTTATACACCAATAATCACAAAGAATTATGAAGCATCTCTTAAATTATACTAATATATTAATTCATACTTACTAAAGTCTGGTGAAAGTCTACGTCTTCGATGAAATGATTCATGAATGTAATCTTCATGGAAATTTTTATTGTTTAGAGGACTTGATTCTGTGTTCTCTTGCTGTCTCTTTGTGGGATCTGGTGCACTGTGAAGTCTATTCCTTACATTTAGAAACTTTTCACTCAGATAGTTCAAGCCATTTTGGATCATATTAGGTATCTCTGGGGCATGATGTATAATATATTGTAATGCTCTGACATAAAACCCATCTACCGTTATTATTGGTCCATCTCTCACGCTTTGCTCTTTGGGGCCTATAATGAGATAGTGTTAATGAAAAATATTCAAACAGCACTACTCTGTACTATATAGATGTATATATACATGACATCACAGACTCGAGCAAACACACCCACGCTAGAATGAAAGCTGCAGCTAAAGACACGGGTAAATCAGGGAAAGGTAAAAGCTTCCCAGAACTGATATGACGTGAGGTAAGGCTTATGCTTAGCTGTGAGTGAAACTGTTGAATCTCAAGGACTCTAGCAGCGTTTGTTTGTGATTTATCTTGCACTCTAAGGTTAGAGAAGTTCCTGCTACCTTGCCACCTAGAATAGGGAAATTACAAACAGAAGCTGTGTATCTTGATGAGTAATCTCAATGTCTAAACAATGGCGTTCAAGTAGAGAAAGTGAGTGGGAACAGTGCTGTTCTCATACTTCTACCATATATAAATGAATACATATAATATGGTAATTCAATATTTTTAGCTTAGTAGCATTAAAATTAGATATAATTCACAAAACATTTCAGCTCTCTCATAAGCCTTCTTCAGTTGTGAGGTGAGGTGTATATATGTCTAAAATTCACATAAATGATTCAGTATAATTCACAATTTTAAATGTCTTCATACCAGTTGTCTCTTCGTCTTTTGAAACCTCCTGCTGTAGTGGAAAACTATTGGAATTTTGACTCATTTGATTGACATTGTAACTTCTGGTGTTGGTCCCCATCAGTTGAGACAACCTTTCCTTGATCCTGTTTTGATTTTCATTCCTTTGACCCAAGTTAAACATTTCTGTTCCCAGTTTACTGTCAAATTGACTAACTTTCTTATGTGGTAAAAGATCATTGACATCATCTTGGTGGACTGCTGTACAGTTATTAAATAATGACACATACAAATAATAACATGATTCGCTATCTAGTCGAGCAGTTATATAGAAGTACACAAATACTTAGCACAATTATACACACACTCTGACTTAACAATTTAATATCATTCAAACAGAAGAGTAGAATAAACATACTAAGTTTATACATGTAAATACCATCTGAATTGATTATTTCCTCACAAATTACGCAAAAACTACAATAAAGAAAGAAAATGAGGCATAAATTATTCCATTTTAAGTATTTAGCTAACAACATCAGAGGTGACACATTATAAACTAAACCAATTGTGCTACAAAAGTTCTTTCAGAAGTAACATTCGATTGAACTTAGCTACAGCTAAGAGAAAACTATTTGATGTAGACTCACATAAATCATCTGTTACTCTTGATGTGGAAGGAGTTTCTTTTGACTCCATTGTTTTGTATTTGTCTTCATGTTGAGAAGTTACATAATTGTTTGTATTACTGAAGTCCATTTGCTGTTTTTGCCTGAATATAACATATTCTCTCCAAGTTTGTAGTTATAATTCTCATTTCTACTTGCAAATAATTTTGTGCGTTTCTCAACTTGTACTAATGCTGTAGGTAAAAAAATAATTTTACTGAATGTCTTGTGTAAATTCTGTCAATTTGATTGTCAGGACATATATTTATCTATTAGTCATGCTAAGTATCAAGTACAAACTAAGTAAAGGTAAACTTGCTCGCTTTTATGTAAGTGAAGGAAATTGTCAATCTTTTAAAATTAATATAAACCTTTCTTCCTTTTACTCCTTGCTAATGAATTTGGATGGGAATGACTATTGTTTTAACTTACGTAAGTTTAGTGGAGTAGTTGGTGAAGTTGGAACAAATGATTTCATACCATTTCTATTTTTTTTCCAAGTGTCCATGTTCTGTTTCCTGCCTTCACCTAAACTAAATATTCCTGGTATAAACTTCCTGTTACTAGGCTTATAAGTATTTTGTGACAAGAATTCATTTGATGATGTATCAGTTTGGGTGTCAGGGATAGCTTTTATATCAGAAAGAAGATTTCCATTTACTACTTTGGTTACTATTTTGTTAAGAAACGATCTTGAAGATCCAAGGAGACTAGAAGTTTCTTGGAGATTAGGTATATTTAATGTATCCTTCATATTAGTACCGTTCACTTTTAGCATAAAGGTTCCGTATGTTTGATTATCATCGTGTTTGAATCTCAGGTATGAATTCAGCCCATCAGATTTCACGTTAAATATGGTGTTTGAGGGACCTACAGGCCTCCCGTTTACGTACCATTGAAGCAATTTCTCAGGAAGGCCTGCATACTGTGCTAGTATTGTAGTATAAATGGAACTGCCCAATCTTTCCTTAATTAGATCTGTTATGTTCAGTTCAAATTTATCTGGAATTCGTAAGTATGATTGGGTGAATAAGTCAATGATTTAATGCTAGTAACACAATGTTTCATGGCAGTATAATCAAATCCTAACATTGTTTGCATATTTCTAATGTGCATTGCTTCACAATATAACATCTCCAGCACAACTATCACTTAGGAAATATATCGCTAGAAAACTAATTATCACTCAAAATATGGGATATTCTATAGGAAGCTGCTTTAACATGAAGTAGTGGATAAGTTTTGAAGTCTACCACATCATTTTTACATGCATTAAAGCTAGCATGTTATTTTATCTTACCGTGCTTAGAACTGTAATATTGTATTGTCTAAATTAAGTCTACTTTTTCAATGGATACCCACATCACATGCTGATACTACTATAAATTCACACTTCCAACTCACTAGTTGTGATCAGTGTCTTTTGTGCTGATTTAGTAGTGACATTGGTGGTGCAACTGTAAAATCCTCTATTTTTAACATCAAAATGATGGATGGTAATATTTGAGTATACAAATAAGTATGGTGATAGTCCGTTCCACAAGTTTTGGTCCAGGTCTAAAGTTGTGTTAACAAACGTCAGTAGTTTCGCAGTTGGTGAAATGCACTTCAATGAGACCTTGGCATCATACGGAACTTTCACTAAATGTCTGAGATATTTCTGAACTTTGCCATTTACTGCTACTTGTAAGGATGCTAGTATTTATAACATTACAATGAAGTGATCATATATATATACACATTGTGTAATGCTTTATATATTTCTAAAAGAAAATGAAATAATTGCTTAATCTTATGCAGCACCGAAATTGTAACATTAGCACGATACTATTTACGAGACTGTGTAATCAAATTCCATTGTTTTAATAGCTTCACACATATATGCATTCAAGGTTAGTTAAGTTTTAACTCACTCAAATCTGGTGAGAGAGTTTGTAAAATACTATTTCCTTGAACAATTTTTTTGTGGGTATTCTTCTCTAGAGATTTAGCATGAGCAGGTAGGTGTGTCCATTCATTGACTGCTTTTTCTTGCTTCCGGTTCTGTCCTAAACGAATTACTTCTCTTAGGAATTTCCTATCACTATCTTTGTCTTTGTTAGGTGCCATGCTTGCTCGTGAAGAAAAAATTGAGTTTTGACGGATGTAATGACTCTTTGGTTTAGGTTTTTGTGTTTTGTCTTGACCTAAACGAATGACTTCAGGTCTAAACTTTCTGTTAGTTGACTTATGTGTATTATGTGATAAGAACAGATTAACAGATGTGTCAGATTGAGGATCAGGATAAGCTGTGACATCAGAGAGAATACTTCCATGTGATATTTTGGTTACTACTTTCTTAACACTATTTTTTGTGGATTCTAAAATGCTTGAAATTTGTTGAGGATGAGGCAACTTTAGTGTATCCTTCCATTTTGTACCGTTCACTTTCAGCATAAAGGTTCCATATGTTTGATTATCATCGTGCTTGAATCTCAGGTATGAATTCAGTCCATCAGATTTCACGTTAAATATGGTATTTGAGGGGCCTACACGCCTCCCATTTACGTACCACTGAAGCAATTTCTCAGGAAAGCCTGTATACTGAGCTAGTATTGTTGTATAAATGGAATTTCCCAATCTTTCCTGGATTAAATCTGTTATGTTAACTTCAAAATTATCTGTTATTAGAATGTATAATTATTAATGGAAATGAGTTTAAAAAATATATATATATATTATATACATATATATATTGTACTTATTACATGAGTTAGAGTGTGATATGGTGAAATATTTCATGAGCAGGCTAATGTATTTTCAAGAGTCAAAGGCAGTGAAAATAAAGCCTGTGAGTGAAAAATCTAGCCATATGACTCCAACGAGTGTAGTAAGTGGTTTATTCCACACTAGATATCTTCACTGAAGTAGTTTTTTGTTAACTCAAGGTGTAAAGTTACCGAAAACTCACTAGGGGCTCCCCACAACCCCAGCTGATATTATTGCAGCTACTCTAACCTGGCTGGGTAGGCTCCACTAGAGTAAAAGTGGCTATAAAAACCCAGAAAACCTTGTACGCCAGGCCTGGTTGCTATATGCTTGCTCAATACAGCCATGAGATAACACTTTGTGATATCCTGAGATATCTCACAGTACCTAAAAATATCATTGTGAAGATATCTAGCTTGGAATAAATATATATATTTCTCAGCTTGGAGAAAATCAAGTGCATAATTTCCACATAGTATAGCTCATTTCAACTTCTTAGCTATCAGGTTGACATCCTAAGAGTCACAATTATAATATAGATATTGATATTATTAAATAGCAACATGGAATAATTACCACTAGAGTACCATCAGATTCTACAATTGATTTCATTTCAGAATTGCACGTCTTTATGTCAAATTAATGGATCTGAAGAATTTGACCTGATAACAAAACACTACTAATGATATAATAATAGAGTTATAGCACAGCTAGTAGTAGACAGCATTGAAATCTGAGTAAGGTTTAAGGTGGTGCACTTGTTCTTACTTAATCTTAATCTTCTAATCGGGGTTTTGACGTGTTATAATTGTCATTACTGAAACTACATTTTCAATTAATAATACACATCAATATAATTGCATATACAATTCTAAATACAAACTTTGAACTCACTAGTTGTGATTAGTGTCTTTTGTGCTGATTTAGTAGTGACATTGGTGGTGCAACTGTAAAATCCTCTATTTTTAACATCAAAATGATTAATTGTAATATTTGAGTATACAAATAAGTATGGTGATAGTCCGTTCCACAAGTTTTGGTCCAGGTCTAAAGTTGTGTTAACAAACGTTAGTAGTTTCGCAGTTGGTGAAATGCACTTCAATGAGACCTTGGCATCATATGGAACTTTCACTAAATGTCTGAGATATTTCTGAACTTTGCCATTTACTGCTACTTGTAAGGATGCTAGTATTCATAACATTACAATGAAATGATCATATATATACACATTGTGTAATGCTTATATAACTATAAAAGAAAATTTAACAATTGCTAAATCTTATGCAGCACCGAAATTGTAACATTAGCATGATACTAATTATGAGACTGTGTATTCAAATTTCATTGTTTTAATAGCTTCACATATTATGTATTCAAGTAACTGTTGATAGAATAAAAATAATGTTATAGTTAGTTAAGTTTTAACTCACTCAAATCTGGTGAGAGAGTTTGTAAAATACTTTTTCCTTGAACAATTTTTTTGTGGGTATTCTTCTCTAGAGATTTAGCATGAGCAGGTAGGTGTGTCCATTCATTGACTGCTTTTTCTTGCTTCCGGTTCTGTCCTAAACGAATTACTTCTCTTAGGAATTTCCTATCACTATATTTGTCTTTGTTAGGTGCCAAGTTTGCTTGTGAAGTAAAAATTGAGTTTTGACGGACATAATGACTCTTTGGTTTAGGTTTTTGTGTCTTGCCTTGACCTAAACGAATGACTGCAGGTCTAAACTTTCTGTTAGTTGACTTATGTGTATTATGTGATAAGAACTGATTAACAGATGTGTCAGATTGAGGATCAGGATCAACTTTGACATCAGAAAGAATACTTCCATGTGATATTTTGGTTACTACTTTGTTAAAATTATTTTTTGTGGATTCGAAAATGCTTGAAATTTGTTGAGGATCAGACAACTTCAGTGTATCCTTCCATTTTGTACCGTTCACTTTCAACATAAAGGTTCCATATGTTTGATTAACATCCCGTTTGAATCTCAGGTATGAATTCAGTCCATCAGATTTCACGTCAAATACGGTATTAGTTGGGCCTACAGGCCTCCCATTTACGTACCACTGAAGCAATTTCTCAGGAAAGCCAGTATACTGAGCTAGTATTGTTGTATAAATGGAATTTCCCAATCTTTCCTGGATTAGATCTGTTATGTTAACTTCAAATTTATCTGTTATTAGTAGAATGTATATTTAACGAGAATTAGTTAACAAATCAATATATAATAAATATTATTTCGCGTCTTTGCAGATAATCAAATACATAATTTCCACAGACTATGTCTCATTTCAACTTCTTAGCTATCTGGTTGACACCCTCAAAGTCACCATTATATTGGTGATAGCTATTATTAAATAGCAACATGGAATAATTACCACTAGAGTACCATCAGATTCTACAATTGATTTCATATTTCAGAATTGCATGTCTTTATGTAAAATTAATGGATCTGAAGAATTTGACCTGATAACAAAACACTACTAATGATATAGTAATAGTAATAGTGTTATAGCACAGCTAGTAGTAGACAGCATTGAAATCTGAGTAAGGTTTAAGGTGGTGCACTTGTTCTTACTTAATCTTAATCTTCTAATCGGGGTTTTGACGTGTTATAATTGTCATTACTGAAACTACATTTTCAATTAATAATACACATCAATATACATGCATATACAATTCTAAATACAAACTTTGAACTCACTAGTTATGATTAGTGTCTTTTGTGCTGATTTAGTAGTGACATTGGTGGTGCAACTGTAAAATCCTCTATTTTTAACATCAAAATGATTAATAGTAATATTTGAGTATACAAACAAAAATGGTGACAGTCCGTTCCACAAGTTTTGGTCCAGGTCTAAAGTTGTGTTAACAAACGTTAGTAGTTTTGCAGTTGGTGAAATGCACTTCAATGCAACCTTTGCATCATATGGAACTTTCACCAAATGATGAAGATATTTCCGGACTTTGCCATTCACCTCTACTTGTAAAGATGCTAGTATTTATAATTATTACCATGTATTACAATGATAAAACACTGATACAAAATGTAATGCTTTTTGTCACTTCATGGATGCATGAAGATGAAAGTGTTTAATAGCTATCCATTCCAGTCATAATACAGTTATATAAGCTATTCACTACTGTATAATCTCAATAATTACTTAATATTATTATTAGACTAAAATTATTTGAAAAATATGACAATTGTAATCTAAGCTGAGTTTCATTATAATTTTTGTATTGTACTGGTATATTTTCCAATCATTTCAAATCAATTATGATTAGTTATCAAAACCGATCTCTAATATATTCCTAAAGGTTCACAATATTCCATTTACCATATTGTGTTCAGAAGGTATAAAATGTGGCCGAATTAGAAAATAGACTCGATACTAAGGCAACGTTTATTCAAGAATTGGATTTAAAAATGTGTAAAGTGTAAATCCATTCTACTGCTTACATAAATCTGTTGGAATAGCTGGAGAAGGAATGCTGTCTGCATCATGAGATTTCACATTCTGTTGTCTGTTGCTAGGATCCAATTGTTCTTGATGAACAGATGAATCTTGGTTGACATAGTGACGTGTTCGCTTAGTTTGAATCTGCTGACGGATCCATTCATTGAGCAGGTTTTTCAGTTTCCTGTTTGGACCTAATTGAACTACTGCAGTTTCTTCTTTACTTCCTCTATTGTTGTTCCCATTGAGTGTCAAGCTACTTGGAGGAGTCTTCTTAATAGTCTTATTAGGTGTTGTATTTGGATCTAAAAATTCAGAGCATTATGATCGGAAGTTTATTTTTGATGTAAGCATGTAAGACTGTCAGTCTGTCAGTCTGTCTGTCAGTCTGTCAGTCTGTCTGTCTGTCTGTCTGTCTGTCTGTCTGTCAGTCTGTCTGTCTGTCTGTCTGTCTGTCTGTCTGTCCATCTGTCTGTTTGTGTTTCCCTCTCTCTTTGTCTGTCTCTCTCTCTATTCATGTATACATAAATAGGAGCATAGAGAATGTTAAATACGCTTACTTAAATTTCTGACATACTTATAGATGCACTATTGGAATTATTTAGTTGACTTCTATTATCATAAAGTGGAATTTAAAAATGGTGACATATAAACGGTTCCTAAATTACAACATTAGCATCTACTATTTAAGAGACAGTATAGCTAATCAAGTTCCATTTTCAATAACTTCATCAATATTCTTCAATTAGCTATAAAAGAATTTAGGAATGTGTCGTAATTACTTGGTGTTCTAACTCACTAAAATCAGATTGGAGAGTTTGTAAAATGTTGCTTCCTTGAACGAACTTTTTGTGGATATTCTTCTCTAGAGATTTAGCACGAGCAGGTAGGCGTGTCCATTCACTGACTGTACTTTCTTCTTTCCTGTTCTGTCCTAAACGAATTACTTCTTTTAGGAATTTTCTATCACTATCCTTTTTGTTAGGTGCCAAGTTTGTTCGGGAAGAAAAGATTGAGTCTTGATGGACAAGGTGACTTTTTGGTTTAATTTTTTGTTTCTTATCTTGTTCTAAGCGAATTATACCCGGTAAGTATTTTCTGTTCGTAGGGTTTTGTTTATTAAGTGATTGAAATTGATCAGACATATCAGATTGAGAGTTAGGAGTAGCTTTGACATCAGAGAGAATATTTCCATTTACTATCTTAGATACTAGTTTGTTAATTATATTTTTGGAGGATCCAAAAAGATGAGAAATTTGTTGAGGATGAGGCAACTTTAGTGTATCCTTCCATTTTGTACCGTTTACTTTCAGCATGAATGTTCCATATGTTTGATTATCATCGTGTTTGAATCTCAGGTATGAATTCAGTCCATCATTTTTGACGTGAAATATAGTATTTGAGGGGCCTACAGGCCTCCCGTTTACGTACCATTGAAGCAATCGCTCAGGAATGCCAGCGTATTGAGCTAATATAGTAGTATAAATGGACTTGCCCAATCTCTCCTGAATTAGATCTGTTATGTTTACCTCGTGTTGGCCTGTAATCATGTAATACATGATACCTTAACTCAAGACTCTTGAAATAATGTACATTATTTAGAGAAGTATGCATCCATTACAAAAACATAGCTTAGTATTAATTAATTATGCAAACAGATTGTAGTTCAGAACAAATGATGATCGAGATTACATAGTGAATAACAAAAGAGTTTCGAAAATGTTTAGGTTTATTTAAATTATTATAATTATAATATTAAAAGAGCTAATCAATTTAATTAGCTAATTATCTACAATTGACATAATTTGCATTAGTTTTTCTCACTTTATCCTTTACTTTCCGAAGTGACATCCCAATTTAACAGAAGTATATAATGCAATACTACAATTTCATGGTATACAAAGTAGACTGTTAAATAACTGATGACTAGTCGACTTAATATTTTATGCCATATGAATAACCTTAAATATTCAATCTATTTGTACTGTATTGCAAGTGTCACACTCCAATCAAAACTGTGAGTCTACATGTGCACTGCAGTGTAACTGAATGATAATACACTCACTTGTTGTGATTAATGTCCTTTGTAATGATTTTGAATGAATACTTGATGCACAGCTGTAAAATCCTCTGTTCCTTGCATTAAAGTGGTCAATTGTAACATTAGCTGATATGAATAAGTAGGGTGAAAGTCCGTTCAGAAAGTTTTGATCCAGATCTAGAGTTGTATTGATAAACGTTAATAATTCCACATTCTGTGACCTGCAAGTTAGGAAAACTTTAGCATTGTAGGGAACTTTGACCAAGCGATTCAGATACTTTTGAGGGATTCCATTGACTTCTACTTCTAAATTGCCTGTTTCAAAAATGTTAAAAATAAACTTTGAACAAATATTAATTAAGACCTTGGTTAAAAGTTTATCATGTTATTTTATGGCTTACAAATTAATGCTGTTGTTGCAGTTATTTGCATTGCATTTCAAGCTGTTGTTTTACGGTGCAAGAAATATATGATGTTTGGACTTTGTTTGTTTTTTCTGTTTATTGTTGTTGTTGTTGTTTTTCTAAATCTCAATTAATTGGTAATTTAAATAATACTGATGGCAATTTTTGTTTTAGTTGAGTTTATCTGATAAGCTAAAGGTATAAAAATTATATTTAATTTTGGTTTAAATTTTTGTCAAGCTTTATCATCTTTACAATAGTATTTCTTTCACTTGATTCTTTAAAGAATCAATTAGTCCTGATATTTACAACTGATTATGTGTTGCCAGCGCTATCCTGTCACAACAGTCCTACCTTACAATGATACCACGTTTGCTTTTGTATTGTTCTTCGCCACAAATGATGAGCAAGCTAGTATTGTATACTAAAATCCATAAGAAGATTCATTATATTCTTCGAGAATAATTCAGCTTTAGTCTTTTATTAGGTAATAAGACAAAGAATACAGTATTTATAATCTCAAGCCCTTAGAATTATTGTAGGCTTCCTACTTCTGGTTTTAGTGAAGCCCAATTATCATTAATAGCAGCACACCAAATCAAAATATGTTCTATCTAAACTGCACGCTTATGATGAAGTGAATTCCTCCATGTAGCATGTAGAAATTCACTAAAATGGACAAACAATTGGTTGGGCGCAAATTATTAATTCGAGCAATGTATGAATTGAGCGAAGCCGTCGTAATAAATTGCACCGGATGCCATATGTTGAGTTTGTGTTGAGGTGAACTTAAAGTCCTCTGATACCTGCTTACTCACACATGTGAGTTAGGAAAATAGGCACCAGTCACATGAGTATCTATTTACTAACACTATGTTCCCTGACAAGTTGTTAGTTCAATATTTATAATAACATTATTAGCTATAATTTCGTATTGCCAATTATTACAAATTAACATATACTGTATTAGCTATATCTTATCTTTAAAGTCCTTAATATCAATGTAACTTACCTACCACTAGATGCAGCGTAAAAGTATAAATAAGTAACAAAATCATCATGTTACCGCACTTTCACTTTTAGGATAAACGCTACAACTACCAATGACGCAAACTCCTTAACTGTGCAGCGCACCGGAAAGTGTTATATAGTAGTGGTCCAGTCTGTTTGGTGATAGCCTACAAGTTATTTTATGTTATTGGAGATTTGGTTTTTGTATTTCGACCCATTTTTTATATAGCGCCTCCTGAGAGTACTTTGCGCAATTTGTGAATTCGAGCAATCTAAAAATTGAGCAAAGTCGTAAATTGTACCAGACATATAAGCCTTATAAAGGTGTAGAGGTGAACGGGCTACGTACACATTAATAGTGAGTTAGGAGAATAGGCACAAGCCACAAGAGTGTCTATCTACTAACACTATGTGCCCAGACAAATTGCTAGTTCGATAATATAATCTAAAAATAACATTATTTATTAGCTATAGCAAAGTTAACGAGACCAATGAATTTCATATTGCCAATTATTACAAATTAATATATACTGTATTAGCTATATCTTATCTTTAAAGTCCTTCATATCAATGTAACTTACCTACCACTAGATGCAGCGTAAAAGTATAAATAAGTAACAAAATCATCATGTTACCGCACTTTCACTTTCAGGATAAACGCTACAACTACTAATGACGCAAACTCCAAGCCCTTTATGTGGGCGTGGCCACGCTAACTCTGCGCGTTGTTAACCCTAACTGTGCAGCGCACCGGAAAGTGTTATATAGTAGTGGTCCAGTCTGTTTGGTGATAGCCTGTCTACCACGCAATGTTATTGAAAATTACAAGTTATTAATCGTTTTATTAACTACTCAGAATTTTGTGTTATTGGAGATTTGGTTTTTGTATTTCGACCCATTTTTTATATAGCGCCTCCTGAGAGTACTTTGCGCAATTTGTGAATTCGAGCAATCTAAAAATTGAGCAAAGTCGTAAATTGTACCAGACATATAAGCCTTATAAAGGTGTAGAGGTGAACGGGCTAAGTCTTGGGGCTGATAAAGTCATCTGATAATTGCTTCCTCACACATTAATAGTGAGTTAGGAGAATAGGCACAAGCCACAAGAGTGTCTATCTACTAACACTATGTGCCCAGACAAATTGCTAGTTCGATATTATAATCTAAAATAACATTATTTATTAGCTATAGCAAAGTTAACGAGACCAATGAATTTCATATTGCCAATTATTACAAATTAATATATACTATATTAGCTATATCTTATCTTTAAAGTCCTTCATATCAATGTAACTTACCTACCACTAGATGCAGCGTAAAAGTATAAATAAGTAACAAAATCATCATCATTTTGTTAAGGCACTTTCACTTTTAGGATAAACGCTACTACTACCAATGACGCAAAACTCTCAAGCCCTTTATGTGGGCGTGACCACGCTAACTCTCTGGGCGTTGTTAACCCTAACTGCGCAGTGCACCGGATAGGTTATATAGTAGTGGTCCTGTCTGTTTGGTGATAGTCTGTCCAACACGCATTGATATTGAAAATTACAAGTAATTAAATTAGATACGAACTTAGCTACTCAGAATTTTATGCTTTTTGGAGATTTCGTTTTTGCTTTTCGACCCATATTTTATATAGCTCCTCCTGAGAGCACTTTGTAGTCAGGTAAGCTAATATATTCTTGCTGTCCTCTGTAGTTCTGCTTGTGTTGAATACCATGTCAAGTGCTACAAATGAAGATTCTCTGAGGCTACCACATGCAAGGCACACTCACTGGCAGTGAGTGTGTCTTGCATGTTTAGTTTCCATTATAAAGACCACAATTAAATCTACCTTTATCATTGCACAAGCTGATACCTAACTAGGTAATGCCAAAAAATTGGTATTTGGTCCAAGAAATAATTTTGTAATCACCAGCTGGTAAAACGCCACCAGTATTATTTAAATTACGAACTAAATTATAGACACGCAATTTTGGGATAGTTATAGCTAGCTATACATAAAGGTTTTAGTAGGAACTTTAAAAGTCAAACCTTATTGAGGTTTAAACCTAGATATAATAGCACTACCATGCAGGTTGTTTGTGGTCTTAGCTACTGATATCTTGTGAAATTTACATTTAGTTTTAATGTGTTAAGTTAAACCATTCCCACACCACCAATAATAAAAATAATTTTAGTACTATACTGTGATTTTATTTTAATGTTACTTACCCTCCACCACTTGTAGTGTAAAAATGTGTATAAGTAACAAGATGATCATCATTTTGTTAAGGCACTTTTCAATTATAAGATAAACGCTACTACTACCGCTAACGCGAACTCTCAAGGCTTATATGTGGGTGATGGTCACGCTAATTTTCTGCGCGTAGTGCGCATCTTTCTAGGAAAGGTTTATAGCAGTCTTCATGGCTGCTTTTTTGGGTAGTATATCATCATTTTGTTAGATATGAACTTACTCAAAAAATTTGAAGTCTTTGATGACTTCGTTTTGCATTTCGGGCTTTTTTTTTTTAGATACTCCTTCTATCACCACTATTTAATCAGGTAAGCAAATATACTAGTACTGTGCTTCAGCACATATAGCGAGCGAGCTAGTCTGATTGAAGGTTTAATTTGAATGCTAACTGCTAATTTTTTAAAAATAATTTTGTTTAGTTTATTGCTATTCTTTAGCAACACACAACACTTTTATACATATTTGTACACTGGGTATACCAGAAAAGACCTGCTTTGTATTCTCTTCGTGACTTGACTATTGGACAAAGGATTGTCAAGGTGGTAAGCAATCAAATTTACAAGGATGATACGGGTAAAGATCGTTAAACTAACGGTTTTCGTTTAAGCTGGTCGCCTTTCCAAAGTACGCTCCATTCAAAATGCTCTAATGTACCAGGGATCTAGATATAGCATTAAATTGTATTCTCTTAGTGACTTGACTGTTGGACTTTGGATTTTCAAGTAAGAACAAATCTGTTACTTAAGGCGTATAGCTATTATGAACAGGCATTAACGAAGTTAACTTACCACCGCAGCTAAAAAATAAATGAGTTGATATAGTTCGTAGCAACCACTAAAAGGTAATGGGAAAATGGCAAATGTATTTATACCTATACTTTAACTTACTTTTGTTATTTACAGTTATTGGTAGTGTAAAAGTATAAATAAATAGCAAAATGATCATTTTGTTAAGACACCTTTCACTTATACAATGAATGCTACTACTATAAATCACTCTAACTCTCAAGGCCTTTATTGGGATGTGGCCACGCTATCCTTCTGTGCGTTGTTAACCTAAGTGCGCATATGGGAAAGGGTTGTAGCAGTCGTCCTGTCAGTTTGTCTGCAGTAGGTAAGAGTTTACTCAGAATTTTTACAGTTTTTGAAGTCTTCATTTTTGCATTTCAGCCTATTGTTGCCCTCAGTAGCTTTGCCTTGTTCTGAGTAGTAGGCCGAATGCTAAAATTTAAGTTTCAAGCTGAGACTAACGTTAAGCGCCCCTTGCCATTTAAGCTTTTCTTACAAGCTGAAGTCTGGTCGGAGAAGTAATTTTGTATATAGCAACTTAATTTGAGTTTGACTTTTAAGTCAAAGAAGAGATAATAAATAATAAATATTAGAAGATATAACAAATTTAAAAAATGTTGAACGAATAGTAAAATTCCTGACCCAGCATATAAATAAGTAGCTATATAGGTAGTTCATTAGAAGATCGTAATTACTAAAGGACGAGAGAAAACAATGATAAATAAAAAGCTATTGCTATTATACTTTTATTTCTACTTGACATAAAATAAAGTAGCTAAAAATGAGAACTCATTCTGAAAAGGGAGGGAGGCTTGTACGACACCAATCGAGCCTTCCTAAATCCGCCCCAACACGCTGATGTTGAAATGTATTCCACCATGTAGCATTTTATAAACTACTCGCCAAAGCCATCTAAAGGTGCTGAGGTGAACTGGCTAAGTCCTTGAAGGCTCTTAAAGTACTCTATAAGAGTTAAGCTGGGGTTGAAATAGTTGAGGTGACAGTTTTAAACTCCACTTAAAGGAAGCAGTGCCATCAGTCACACATGATTAGAGAAATCTCTATTCAGTTATACTTGAAAGTACTTCACCCACATCCTCACAAGCTAATTATAGTAGTGTAGCTTGGAGATATAGCACACGTAGCGACCATAAGTCTATCCACTCTAATTATGTCGGATTTAACAAAGTATTCCTCCAATATTCTAAGTTAAAATAAAATACATAGCTATGTACTTTGTAGATCAACACTATAAAATTCCAATTGCCAAAATACTACAAAATTATATATAGCTAATTCTATATTATTTATCATATTTTTGTTATTTTATTCTAATGTTACTTACCCTCCACCACTTGTAGTGCAAAAGTATATATAAACAACGAAATGATCATCGTTATGTTATTAGCACTTCCACTTTGTAAGATAAACGCTACCGCTAACGCTGCTATATAGGTGCGGTCAAGCTAGCTCGCTACGCGTTGTTACAACGAGCTGTGCCGTGTGTGTAAGCAAAAAGTAGATAGGTATATAACAAACTAGTGATGTACTTTAGCACAAACGGCGGGCGAGCGAGCTATTGTGCACCAGTAATTAAAAACAAAGTAGCTGGTAAAAAGCTGTTTTTTGCCTTTACAAATCAATAACAATGTCTTATCAGTAACGAGTTACGGGCCAGGAAAAGCTAGCTAGTATTGTAGCTGACCTATATATGCCTGAACTTTTCTTTGCTTCAAATAGCTATCGAACACAACAGCACCATTTATCTTTGTATAAGTAAGAACATTTCAATTTCAACAGATTATGTCAAGGGCTATAGAGTCTCGTAGCCAGACCTCCCAGCATAGCCGTAGGTAAAGGGTCTGGATAGTTTTCTTGGAGATCGACTCCGTCCAAGACTTTACTGAACGGAATCCTTTGGTGTGTAGTGGAGCTATCGAACTTTGAACTCGCATCATTATAATTATCATTCATTACGTCATTGTCAATACGTCACTTCTCACTCACTCATTAGTCACGTGATTCTTGACTCTCATAGTCAGTGTCCATGTGTCATACTTGTCCTCGAAATAATAATATAACGATTTTACCTTTGATAAACATTTTGATTATCGACATTGTTAGCACTCGTAGCTACATTGGTGACCCCGACGACTTCATGACTGACGATAGCCCCGAATCACCTCCAGCTCCCGCTGTCACAGCAGTAACGCTGAAGTTGCCGCCTTTTTGGCCTACCGACCCCGAAGTCTGGTTCGCCCAGGTACAGGCCCAGTTCACCACCAGGGGTATCTCTGCACAGAGAACGATGTTTGACTATGTCGTTAGTTCCCTCAGCCCCGAATTCGCCATGGAAGTCAGAGACTTACTTCTGACCCCGCCCACCGACCATCCGTATGATACGTTGAAGACGCAATTAATTAAACGTACTGCTGCGTCGGAACAACGCAAGCTCCAGCAGCTTATCAGCGGTGAGGAACTCGGCGATAGGAAGCCAACGCAACTCCTCCGGAGAATGCAGCAGCTTTTGGGGGACAAGTTAGCATCTGGAGCAGACTCAACCTCATTCCTTCGTGAGTTATTTCTCCAGCGACTCCCTGCCAATGTCAGGATGGTCCTAGCTTCTGCTGACTCAACAACTACACTTAACAAACTTGCAGAGATGGCAGATAAGATAATGGAGGTAGCTACTCCAGTTGTAGCTGCAGTAGGTCATGCTCATGCTGAGAGTTATGTGGAAGTCAAGCAACTAAGAAAGGAAGTGGCCCATCTCACCGATCTGGTTACAGCACTCACTACCTCCAACACACCTTCAGCCCGTCGTAGTCGCTCAAACTCTCGCCGATTCCGTAGTAGTCCCGCACCCAAGGACTCTATTCAGTCTGCTGACTCTCTCTGTTGGTATCATGCCAAGTTTGGGGAAGCAGCTCAGAAGTGTAAAGAACCATGCAACTGGGGAAACTCCACGGCCGGACCCTAGCGGCGACGGGGGTTCCCGGCCTTATTCCCACTAGTCGCCTATTTTATGTTACGGACACACACACTGGTACACGATTCCTGGTGGATACTGGATCTGAAGTTAGCGTCATTCCTCTCACCCTTTCCAAACGTAAATCTCCACCTGATAAACTCACCCTCATAGCAGTAAACAGCACCCCCATTACGACTTATGGCAAACAATCCTTAACTCTCAACTTGGGTCTTCGTCGTTCTTTTGCGTGGATCTTTATCATCGCTGATGTGCAGAGGCCCATTCTCGGAGCAGACTTTCTCCGGCACTTTGGGTTGTCGGTCGACATGAAGCACCGTCGGTTAAGTGATGCGGTTACCAACCTGCGCATCCAGGGCATCCTTTCCTCGGATTCTTCCCCCAGCCCTTCCATTGTACCCAAGACCCAAAACGACCCTTACCTTCAGCTCCTGGCAGAGTTTCCAGCATTAACTCAAGTTTGTACACTGAATACCCCTGTGAAGCATAAAATTACTCACCATATTGAAACCACCGGACCTCCAGTTTCTTCTCGACCAAGAAGAATGGCCCCAGACCGTCTACGTGCAGCCAAGCAGGAATTCCAGCACATGATGGAATTAGGAATCATACGTCCTTCCTCTAGCGCCTGGGCATCTCCGTTGCATATGGTGCCCAAGAAGAACACTGGTGACTGGCGCCCTTGCGGAGACTACCGTGCTCTTAATAGAATAACAGTTCCTGATCGTTACCCCATCCCCCACATACATGATTTTTCAGCGTCACTTCATGGTGCTACCGTTTTCACTAAACTGGACTTGGTACGTGCCTATCATCAGATCCCGGTGGAACTCGATGACATACAGAAAACAGCCATCACTACTCCATTTGGCTTGTTTGAGTTCGTACGAATGCCATTTGGTTTGCGGAACTCCGCCCAGACCTTCCAGAGATTTATCGACAACGTTCTTCGGGGACTGGACTTCAGCTACGCATACGTGGATGATGTTCTCATCGCCAGCGCTACACCGGAGGAGCACCTTCATCACTTGCGCAGCGTACTCGAACGCCTCTCTTCACATGGTGTGGTCATCAACCCCAACAAGTGCGTTTTTGGTGCCTCAGAAATTTGTTTTCTTGGCCACTGCATCAATCAACATGGCATCTCTCCTTTGCTCGATAAGGTCCGGGTCATTCGCGATTTCCCACTACCCAAGTCTGATCAACAGCTACGGCAGTTCATGGGTCTCGTGAATTTTTATCACAGGTTCCTACCCCATGGTGCTGAACTTATGCACCCTCTCCACAAACTTCTTCCCAACCGCAAATCGACTTCTGCTACTCTCAACTGGTCTGAGGACGCAATTGCTGCCTTCAATGCCACTAAAGACGCTCTGGCAAATGCAACCCTCCTCTCCTATCCGAGACCTGATGCTCCTACCTCTGTGATGACGGATGCTTCAGATTTGGCTGTAGGCGCCGTGCTGCAACAATACAGCAACGGTACCTGGCATCCTATCTCGTTCTTTTCGAAAAAGATGAAACCGGCTGAAACGCGGTATAGTACCTTCGACAGGGAACTACTGGCTATCTACCTCGCAATCCGTCATTTTCGCCATTTCCTTGAAGGTCGTCACTTTCACGTGTGGACGGATCATAAGCCATTGACACATGCTCTCCACACACGTCTTGATCGCCATTCTCCACGACAAGCTCGTCAGTTGGATTACATCTCTCAGTTCACCTCAGCCATTCATCACATTCGAGGATCACAGAACGTTGTGGCAGATGCTCTTTCACGCATCGAGATGAATGCAGTACTTTCAGGACAACCTCCTATAGTGGACAATGCAGCCATGGCTCAAGCACAAGTGACAGATACGCAGATTCGAGCATTGCAATCTTCTCCTTCATCTCCCTTAGTTGTTGAAGCAATTCCACTCCCTACCACCGACATACCTCTTCTCTGCGATACTTCTACTGGTACACAGCGACCCCTAGTGCCCCTACAGTGGAGACGAACTGTATTCGACTCACTGCATGGTTTGTCCCACCCAGGTATTCGGGCAACACAACGTCTCATCACTGCTCGCTATGTGTGGCCTGGCATCAACGCAGATGTTCGAAGATGGACTCGCTCATGTGTCCAGTGTCAGCGTGCAAAAGTCCACAGGCATTCAAGTGCTCCACTGTCTTCATTTCCGTCTGCCACTGCCCGCTTTGATGTTGTACACATCGACCTAGTTGGACCACTTCCGCCGTCACGAGGCTTCACTTACCTATTAACTTGTGTCGACCGGTTCACCAGATGGCCAGAAGCCATTCCCACCACTTCCATCACTGCTGAATCCGTGGCTCGTGCTTTTATTAGTGGATGGATTTCACGTTATGGAGTACCTTCTACCATAATTTCGGATCGTGGACGTCAATTTGAATCGAACTTGTGGGATTCCTTGATGTCACTGCTTGGCACGAAACGAGCTCGCACTACTGCCTACCACCCACAAGCTAACGGTATGGTTGAGCGCTTTCATCGCCAACTCAAGGCAGCATTGAAGACACAGACTGACCCTGCGCATTGGGTAGATGCACTTCCACTCGTGTTGCTTGGAATTCGGACTGCCTTCAAGGAGGATATATCTGCTACAGCTGCAGAAATGGTATACGGCACGTCCCTTCGACTTCCAGGTGAATTTTTCAGTCCTCCTTCCAATACAGCCCTCGATGATCCTTCAAATTTTGTACATCAGTTGAAATCACACATGCAGCAAATCCGCCCATTGCCCCCTCGCCCAGCTCATAGCAACAGTCACATAAATCCGGACTTGGCAACCACAACTCATGTCTTCATTAGGCAAGATGCTGTTCGCAAACCGCTCCAACCTCCGTACAATGGACCGTACCCAATAGTTTCTCGCACCGACAAACATTTCACAATAAAGGTCAACGGTCGACAGGACACCATTTCCGTAGATCGCCTTAAACCTGCCCATCTGGACGACATTCCGGAACGGCCTTTGCACACCGTCAATTCTCCGATCGAACGTGTCACTCGCTCAGGACGTCAGGTCCATTGGCCAAAGCATCTCTCTTCCTATGTGTCGTGAACACTGAGAGGGGAGTACTGTAGTGGAGCTATCGAACTTTGAACTCGCATCATTATAATTATCATTCATTACGTCATTGTCAATACGTCACTTCTCACTCACTCATTAGTCACGTGATTCTTGACTCTCATAGTCAGTGTCCATGTGTCATACTTGTCCTCGAAATAATAATATAACGATTTTACCTTTGATAAACATTTTGATTATCGACATTGTTAGCACTCGTAGCTACAGGTGCACCGATCTTTACCCATATCACCATGTGTTCATCTAGTCTGGCGTAGCCACATCCTTTACCGAACCGCTACGCTGGGAATGGATCTGCCCTGCCGCACATATATTGCGGCAGTCAATTACGATAGCAAATAGCCCTCCTCAACCACGAATCCTGTCTTTCCACGCTAAGTTTAGCAATCATGGCTAAGTTGCGGTAGAAATTCAGGTATAAAGGAGGTGGGGCATTCACCACTTCCACATTCCTCCAGAACATATTTGGTATGCCACGTCCCCAGAACCTGGGTCTGGCTCCCAGACTAGTAGTGAGGCTGGCCGTTGTCGACTGTAGTAAATCAGACCTGGAAAGTTTATTGTAAACCGTTCCCTCCAGACTTCACACTAACTAGCTAAGAGACTAATTATATGTAGTCTGCTATGGCTTGATGAATTCGGACATAAACTGTTGAATAACAATGAGAAGTGAAAATGATTAAAAAAAAAGGACAAAGGACAAAATCATTGCATTGAAGTACCTAGTGTAGGTATTTCTCTTCTTCCTTAAGTTACACTCATATTAGTTACCCTACTCATAGGCTCCAACTGTCCTTAAATCCGAAGGACAGTGCTTAATTTTTGGACTTTGTCCTTTGTCCTTTAAAGGCTTGCTACTGCTCTATTGTTTGTCCTTAAAACAGCACTGACCTCATATAGCTAGCTATAAATAGAGCAGCTGACCTTGCACATGCCCAGCACTGGCCAGCAGAGCATGTATGCCACCAAACTCTTCAGTCGCATGTTTCCAGATTCAAACATAGCAAAGAAATTTTTCTGTGGGCACACAAAAACGACATCAATCATCAAGGAAGCTTTGGCCCCCCATTTTCTATCTAAAACTCCAAATGATAATGTCAAAATTCTTTTCCATAATGATAGATGAGTCGAATGATAAAACGGACAAGTCCTGTATTATTCTTGTTCGTGTTTTTTATTCATGTGTGGGAGACATTCGCACTAGATTTCTTGACATGCCTATTGTCAATGTGGGTACAGCCTGTAACCTTTTTGATGCCTTGAAGTTGTCTCTCAGCATTCATATTTTCAGTAAGTGTTTGGCCTTTATGTCTGATATGACTAATGTGATGAAAGGCACAAGGTTGGGTGTTCAGAAACTAATAAGGAAACAGTATCCTCATGTGTTTGATGTGGGCTGTATCTGCCATCTAGCAGATCTTGCTGTGAAGTCAGGTATGGAAGTGCTTCCCATAGACATAGATCAATTGTTCGTGGATGTATTTTATTACTTTTACAATTCCAGTAAAAGGAAGCAAGAATTTTGTGACCTCTGGTGTTCTCTATTTACAAGTGAGCCTCAAACAGTTCTTAAGCATTGTACTACTCGGTGGCTTAGTCTATTGCGTTGTGTTGGTTGTCAATTTGATGGTTTGATATCTTATTTTCGATCCTGTAGTGAGGCTGAGACAAGTAAAGTAGTTAGCATTCTACAATGGCTTGAAAACCCTCTTACCAAACCTCTTACCAAACCTCTTCTTCATTTCCTGTCTTTTATTCTTCCATCAATGGATAAGTTTAATCGTCTATTTCAGAAGTCAACCCAGAATACAACCTGTCAGTTGTACATGGAAATGTCTAGGCTGGTTCGTTTGTATGCCAGCAATGTTTTGAAGCCAGAGTCTATAACTGCAGTGGGTGAGGATCTCAGTAAGCTAAGCTTTGCAAGTGCAAACCAGCTAGCGGATGAGAATTTGGGATTGGGGGGCTCAACATGGGAAGCTCTCTCTGAAATGGAAGAGGAATTTGATACAAGCAGTGCGGGATATGTAAAATGCTCAAAAATTCCCATTTGGGGACACCATTTTGAAGGATTTAGGCATCATAAACCCTGATATAGTCTGCACTTACAACTTTACTACTATTCAGACACTTGCAAAGTGTTTTCCACAATTAGAATTGGCCGAATCTGCATCCATTGATGCACTGAGAGGTGAGTTCATGGATTTCAAGCTATCTCCAATTGAGCATCCTACTGTAGAAATGTACAAGTCGGCCACAGGAGATGACAAGCCAAGACCGGGGCGGTTTTGGTATGAGGTTGGTCAGATGAAACTTTTTGATGGAGAGCTGAGATTTCCTTTGTTGGTGAGGCTGATGTCAGGTTTAATGTCAATTCCTGCTTCAAATGCTGACAGTGAGAGGGGCTTTTCTATGCTTAGAAAAGTTCATACTGATCAGCGACCATCTCTGAAACAGTCAACAATAATTTCTTTAATGACCATCAAGTTCAACAGTGAAGAATGCTGTCATGACTCAATTTTTAGTGAAGAACTTCTCACTAAGTGTAAAAAGCAACTGCAATAAAATTCATTTACTCATTTACTCCATTAATGTGGGTGTAGTTGGGGCATAGTTGGTTAATTAGGGGCTTGGTAATTAAATTATAGATGGGTGTGGTTTGTGTCCTTAAAGCATTTTTAGAAAAGTTGGAGCCTATGTTCGCGAGATAATCAGCGAGCGAGCGTAGCGAGCGAGACACTTACAGGGGTAACACAATTGAAAACGGGGATGTTTGTTTATTGGCGAGCGAGCGAAGCGAGCGTGACAGTATTAGGGGTGGATAATGCAAAATCGGGTATATGTTATTGGCGAGCGAGCGAAGCGAGCGAGACACTATCAGGGGTAACTCAATCGAGATTTCGCTATATTTATTTATCTGTTTATGGGGTACGTGAGACCTCTGTTTTCGCCCGCGCTTCTAATTACGTAAGTTAGGTAAAGCGTTCACAGTGCCAGTATTTTTCAATTAACTAGCTCTGAGAATCCTTAGTGGCGGTGGTAAGTCAATGCGCTCTTTGTCATGGTTATAAGCCGTGCGCAACAGTATTTACTTGAAAATACATTGTCCACTAGACTACCGCTAAGGTAAGTCTGTGTAGGTGCATGTCCAGTTGTGTCAAAACATTGTGTGTTACAACCACTACTTAGCTAAAGAATATCACAAAGAAAACGTTTAAATAACGTGCTGTTGTTTTTTTTCCTTCAATTCAAGCAGTTGCAGAGAGTTGTTACTATGGCACTGAAATCCCTTTACCGTGTATGCGAAATTTAAAAACTGGACCTTATTTTCAGTAGCTTCAGTGTTAGAAGTCAAGATCACTCATATAAAAATAGTATAGTCTTTAGGCTCGCTCGCCATTTGTGCTCAAGCACATCACTAGTATGTATGTATGTATGGATGGTACGTATGCCCTTTAAACGCGCGCGGGGGGAACTCTTTTCTCCTAAAAACACGGCTTTTTAGGCTTGATCCCAGTTTATTCTGAAACTACAGCATTAAGCAAGCCTTACTTTATGCTTAAGCTCCAAAGTGCGAGAAAATTCCTGCGAAAATACTTGCTTTTCAAGAAACAAAAAGTTGATTCGACCGGTTACTATGGCATTGAAGACCCTTTTCCAGACTCAATTTCAAAACTTCGCCCTTTTATGGGGGGGGATACGGAGTGCCGGTTGTTGGTTGTCAAGAGCTGTTGGTAGTCAGAATGCCGTAGTATTAATGCTAAGGAAGCTACTACTTCTCGAGGGAAGCTGAGGTAAGTACGTAATTTGTTAGCTAAATATGCAAAATTAACTCTGGCCTTTCTTTTTTGTAGCTAAGAACTTGTCAACAGTGACTGGTAAATTCAAATAGTCAGATTGGCTCAAATTTGGTACTACAAAAGTTACCACTGCCCAAGAAAATGATAAGAAAGTAATTTTGTATTTGTGTGCTAAAATTGATTGTCTTTTGTTTTTGTAGCTGAGAGCTTGTTGTCAAGAATTCAAGGTAATTCAGATGGTCAAAGTAACTTCAATTTGATACTACAGAAGTTATCAATACTCAAGAATGATGTAAGTACTAATTCCATATTTTTTGGCTAAAATTACAAATAATAACACTGGTTTATTTTTTATCATAGCTGAGAGCTTGTTCAAGAGTTACTGGTGATTGAGATTATCAGAATGGTTGATGTTTGATACTACAAAAGTTACCATAATCAGGTAAGAGAGTGATTTTGTATTTGTTTGCTGAAATCAAATGTCATAACTGCTGTTTGCATGAAGTATGCTAAAAATAGTAACATTGTATGTTACCTAACTATCAGGCTCGCTCGCCATTTGTGCTCAAGCACACCACTAGTATGTATGTATGTATGGATGGTACGTATGCAGTTTAAACGCGCGTGCAGAACACTTTTTTCCTCCAAAAAACACGGCTTTTTAGGCTTGATCCCAGTTTATTCTGAAACTACAGCATTAAGCAAGCCTTACTTTATACTTAAGCTCAGAAGTGTGAGAAAATTCCTGCGAAAACGCTTGCTTTTCAAGAAACAAAAAGTTGATTCGACCGGTGAGATTATCAGAATGGCAGATGTTTGATACTACAAAAGTTAACAAATCAGGTAAGAGAGTGATTTTGTATTTGTTTGCTGAAATAAAAGGTCATAACTGCTATTATAGTGTTTGCATGAACTAAGCTAAAACATAGTAACAATACTTATTTTTATGTTACCTAACTATCAGGCTCGCTCGCCATTTGTGCTCAAGCACACCACTAGTATGTATATATGTATGTATGTATGGATTGTACGTATGCCCTTTAAACGCGCGCGCGGGGAAGTTTTTTCTCCAAAAAACACGGCTTTTTAGGCTTGACCCCAGTTTATTCTGAAACTACAGCATTATGCAAGCCTTACTTTATACTTAAGCTCCAAAGTGTGAGAAAATTCCTGCTAAAATGCTTGCTTTTCAAGAAACAAAAAGTTGATTCGACCGGTTACTATGGCATTGAAGACCCTTTACCTGATTTAAATTCAAAACTTCGCCTTTTTTCCGGCTATGTGTGGCTTGTTAGTTGTCAAGAGCCACCTGTAGTCAGTACTAAGAGAGCTATCACTACTTCTGAAAAGTGTATGTAAGCACATAAAGTATTAATGCTAAGGAAGCTACTACTACTCCAGGGATGCTGAGGTAAGTACGTAATTCCATATTTGTTAGCTAAATATGCAAAAATAACTCTGGCCTTTCTTTTTTATAGCTAAGAGCTTGTAGTCAGCAGTGACTGGTAAATTCAAATAGTCAGAATGACTCAAATTTTCATAGCTGAGAGCTTGTTCAGGAGTTACTGGTACTTGAGATTATCAGAATGGCAGATGTTTGATACTACAAAAGTTACCATTAATCAGGTAAGATAGTGATTTTGTATTTGTTTGCTGAAATAAAAGGTCATAAGCTGCTATTATAGTGTTTGCATGAACTAAGCTAAAACACAATACTTAGTTTTATGTTACCTAACTATCAGGCTCGCTCACCATTTGTGCTCAAGCACACCACTAGTTGGCGAGCGAGCGGAGCGAGCGAGACAGTATTAGGGGGTGGATAATGCAAAATTGGGTATATGTTATATGTATATATGTATGTATGGATGGATGGTACGTATGCCCTTTAAACGCGCGCGCGGAGAACTTTTTTCTTCAAAAAACACGTCTTTTTAGGCTTGACCCCAGTTTATTCTGAAACTACAGCATTAAGCAAGCCTTACTTTATACTTAAGCTCCAAAGTGTGAGAAAATTCCTGCTAAAATGCTTGCTTTTCAAGAAACAAAAAGTTGATTCGACCAGTTACTGTGGCATTGAAGACCCTTTACCAGATTTAAATTCAAAACTTCGCCTTTTTTCCGGCTACGTGTGGCTTGTTAGTTGTCAAGAGCCACCTGTAGTCAGTACTAAGAGAGCTATCACTACTTCTGAAAAGCGTATGTAAGCACATAAAGTATTAATGCTAAGGAAGCTACTACTACTCGAGGGAAGCTGAGGTAAGTACGTAATTCCATATTTGTTAGCTAAATATGCAAAAAAATAACTCTGGCCTTTCTTTTTTTGTAGCTAAGAGTTTGTTGTCAACAGTGACTGGTAAATTCAAGTAGTCAGATTGGCTCAAATTTGGTACTACAAAAGTTACCACTGCTCAAGAAAACGAGGTAAGAAAGTAATTTTGTATTTGTGTGCTAAAATTGATTGTCTTTTGTTTTTGTAGGTGAGAGCTTGTTGTCAAGAATTCAATGTAATTCAGATGGTCAAAGTAACTTCAATTTGATACTACAGAAGTAATTCCATTATTTGTTGGCTAAAATTACAAATAATAACACTGGTTTATTTTTTTATCGTAGCTGAGAGCTTGTTCAAGAGTTACTGTTAATTGAGATTATCAGAATGGCAGATGTTTGATACTACAAAAGCTACCATTAATCAGGTAAGAGAGTGATTTTGTATTTGTTTGCTGAAATAAAAGGTCATAACTGCTATTATAGTGTTTGCATGAACTAAGCTAAAACATAGTAACAATACTTAGTTTTATGTTACCTAACTATCAGGCTCGCTCGCCATTTGTGCTCAAGCACACCACTAGTTGGCGAGCGAGCGTAGCGAGCGAGACAGTATTAGGGGTGGATAATGCAAAATCGGGTATATGTTATATATATATTATGTATGTATGTATGGATGGTACGTATGCTCTTTTAACGCGCGCGCGGGGAACTTTTTTCTCCTAAAAACACGGCTATTTAGGCTTGACTCCAGTTTATTCTGAATTCAAAACTTCGCCATTTTATGGGGGGATACGGAGTGCCGCTTGTTGGTTGTCAAGAGCCGTTGGTAGTCAGAATGCCGTAGTATTAATGCTATGGAAGCTACTACTTCTGGAGGGAAGCTGAGATAAGTACGCAATTCCATATTTGTTAGCTAAATATGCAAAATTAACTCTGGCCTTTCTTTTTTGTACCTAAGAGCTAGTCAACAGTGACTGGTAAATTCAAATAGTCAGATTGGCTCAAATTTGGTACTACAAAAGTTACCACTGCTCAAGAAAATGAGGTAAGAAAGTAATTTTGTATTTGTGTGCTAAAATTGATTGTCTTTTGTTTTTGTAGGTGAGAGCTTATTGTCAAGAATTCAAGGTAATTCAGATGGTCAAAGTAACTTCAATTTGATACTACAGAAGTTATCAATACTCAAGAATGATGTAAGTAGTAATTCCATATTTTGTTGGCTAAAATTACAAATAATAACACTGGTTTATTTTTTATCGTAGCTGAGAGCTTGTTCAAGAGTTACTGGTGATTGAGATTATCAGAATGGTTGATGTTTGATACTACAAAAGTTACCATTAATCAGGTAAGAGAGTTATTTTGTATTTGTTTGCTGAAATCAAATGTCATAACTTAAGTAAGCTAAAAATAGTAACATTTTATGTTACCTAACTATCAGGCTCGCTCGCCATTTGTGCTCAAGCACACCACTAGTTTATATATATGTTTGGACGTATGTATGTCATTTTGTACTTTGACCCTCCGTATTTTTGTGTTCGCTCGCGTTCGACCCCGTCCCAAACTTCACTAAACAGAATCCTCTGGTTCAGCGACCATTACCCGTATCACCTTAGAAATTGAATTGTTTACCGCTTTGAATTGTTTTGCGGGTGCAGTTAAAACGCAAAAACTTATGGGAGCTCCATTTCTATTCGAGTTAGTGGCGGTGGTAAGTTAATACGCTATTTGTCACAGTTATAAGCCCTACTCAACAGCACTTACTTGAAAATTCATTGTCCACTCGACGAACCATGAAGGTAAGTCTTGCGTAGGTATGTTCAGTTGTGTGAAAGTATTGTGCGGCGTTGAATATCACAAAGAAAACTTTAATAACGTGACTTGATTTTGTTGCTTCTTTTTCAATTCAAACAGTTGCGGGGAGTGGTTACTATGGCATTGAATCCCCTCTACCGCATACGTAATTTAAAAACTCGACTGTATTTTAGTAGCTTGAGTGTTAGTTGTTAAAATCAATCATTTAACAATAGTGTAGTTTAAGGCTTGCTCGCCATTTGTGCTCAAGCACACCACTAGTATGCATGTACAATTAAAAAACAATACGCATGTACTAAAGAACAATACACATGTACAAATAAAGAACAATACGCACGTACAAATAAAGAAGAATTGAGCATGCTCGCTAAGTGTAAATGTGAAATGATATAAAAGTGAAATGATAACTAGTTAATAATGTCAAATTGAGTGTTCAGCTTCGGTTTGGTCTTCAACAGCTATTAGTAAAAGATTTACAAGCATTTTTGGTCTTCCTAGTCGAATGGGAAATCACAGGTAACTTCATAGAATGTGCTTTACTTAGCCAGAAATTCAGGAGTTTTGATTATATTTCTCCTTGAGTTATGAGGTGGTGTGTATACAGCAACAATCACATCAAACATAGGGGAGATACAACTCTTTGAAGAACCCATAACAATGACTTGAGATGTGTTGATTGTGTGCATGAACAAGAAGTCTATGTTAATCTCTATCCAATAAAGCAGTTCAATGGCTTGCTGTACAATAGGTGCATGTAGAGTTTCCATCTTGTAGCTGGTAATAGCTTGCTAGTGACTGTGGTGTGGTGAAGTTACATCCTGTCTAGCTAATTACTATCCTACTCAAAACACTAAATTCAGATATGCTGAGAAATTGCGCTAACTGTTACATTATAAAAAAATTCCTGGAATGTTTATAGTCTCCAGGTGTTGTCGATAAATCAATACACTTTTTATATGCACAAGCCACACCCCTCTCACTCACTCTCTCCACTTGTGCACATCCTGTACTACCACTAGCTACAAAAAGGCAGAGTTAAAGATAACTATTGACATTACATTATTTTATCATTGTAACTGTAGTACTCATGGATCATAACTTTACTGCTACTGTGGATGTTATCAGCTCCTCTATACTAGCTAGTCTATTAGCTATTGAAATATTAGCAAGTCTATTAGCTAATACTGCTGTCCTTGTTACTACTGCTGTCTCACAGAGAGGGAGAGAGTCATGGAAGTTATCATCTACTATTCTCTTTAACTTTCTAATCCTGTCACATTTCGTTATCAGCATCACATACAGTCCTTTAACTATTGGAGGGTTCTTAGCAAGAGAATGGACTTATGGATCTACTTTTGAGCAGAAGCTAGCTACCTGCAAATTTGCAGGTTATATGTTAGTTTTCTCTTTCCTGATTGTCTCAATGACACTAGCACTGATTTCATTTGATCGCTGTCTCTTCATTACTAAACCACAGACTCATAAGCGATTGATGGGTCCCAGGATAGCTGTGTCACTGGTACTTGGTGTGTGGCTGCTGGCTGCTCTGCTTACTAGTACACCTCTGTATGGATTTGGAGAGTTTGGATACGAACCTTCTTATGGATACTGTGGACCACTTTGGATTCAGATAGGATTTGTTGTCTATGCTGGAATAGTATCCACTGGAATTGTTGGTGTAATCCTTATCACATCAATTTGGACATTGTGTTTCACTCACAAGTTCATGAAGAATCATTCAGCATCAGAAGAAGGTGTGTATTCTTCCAGGAAAAAGAGACTGTTTGGTATCTTTGGCACCATGATAATTGTTTACATAGTGTGTCTTTTGCCAGCAATCGGCAACGCCCTCATAACTCCAATAGTTGTTGTTCCTGAGCTATTCCTTACCGGATTAGTATGTTTTCAATTGATCACAATAGCCAGTCCCCTGGTTCAATCCTACTTCAGGCCTGACATTAAGAAAGCCCTGATCTCCTTGTATAAGAAGATTTTCAGTGGCTCAGGCTTTCCTACAAAGAACAGTCGTGAGTCTGATCTTACTGCATTGTAATTTTAATATACAAGTGCTTTAACTCAACTAATCAGTTCATTTACTATTGTGAAACTGTTTGGTTTTGTTGTTGGTGTCTTTTAGCTATTTAATACTTCATATATTTAATTTAAATTTGGTTTTGATCTCAATAAATGTCTACAGTTTTTAATATAATAATAGCAAATTTTTCTCTTTTTTAACAGCCAATATAGTTAATTACAACTTAACCCATATAATTAATAATATTGGCTGTTAAAAAGAGAAAAATTTGCTATTATTATAATTATTTCAGCCAAGAATGACTGAATCGGTTTTTAATATTTATACTTTTAAGTACTGTATTGTATTTTTCAACTGAACTAACTGAACAATTGTCAAGTTCCTAAGCTCCTTCATTAACTTGTTTCAATGAGTAATTTTTTTCCAAAATTGCCTTGCATTTCATAAATTGTTGTAGCAGGAATCATAAACTTGGCAGACATGTCTACTCAACTACTTTAACTTTAAGAAGTACTCAAAACCTTTTTTGTGACCACTCAATCGGTAACATCCATTAATAATAATAGAAGGAATAGGATATTCTCTTTAACAAGAATTGAAAACATAGTTAATATTACATTAAGGAGAAAAGGTTTCAATCACAAAGTCCTTTTTTAGCACATAATTGAGAAGGCCTGAAAGGGAAAGTTGACTAACAATAACCACTTGGCCTCAGCCCAAGAGTGCAAAGCAAGAATACTTAGAATTGTCACCTCAAAGAAATGAATTGCCAACCCTGAACAAACTCTATAAGGAGCACGTCAGTTGTCATAGTGACTGTCAGTGGTAGGTGTAAGAAGTCTGTTGTTCTCTAAATAGATGTTGACATCATTTCTTGTCCTCCAACACAATAGTAGATGCAGATTACCCCGTGACTTTCATCCAGCTCCATGTTGAAGTAGTCATGATGTACCCTATCATAACTTCCATCTCACTCATGGCAATCACCTCGCTCATGGCAATCACCTCGCTCATGGCAAAATTAATGTAATACAATTCCTGCTTCCATCAAACGTAGATTGCCTTTAGTTAAGGAGAAGGAGATTGAAAATCGTTGATGTGGTGACACACTCGTAAAAAAACATTTTATCTTATCACACTTTTGTGTTCATTCAGGACGATATTTAATATCATTTTTTTCTAGACCTTGAGTGTTGTGCATTTGTATTTGAATATTCGTAACTCAGCTTGTATAGATTTTCTGTTTAAGTTACTGCAATGGCCCAAGCAGTTGTAAGTGCAAGTTCTGGGTGTTATTCCCTTCTTTTGTGAAGTATTAGCTATGTATTTAGTATACAATTGTTGTATTTTTTGTCTTTTCAGCAAAACAGTCCATGAAGCATAGCAAACAGGTGGCATTGAGCAGAGGATGATATTGAGCAAAGGGTGTTATTGAGCAGAGGATGATATTGAGCAAAGGGTGTTATTGAGCAAAGGGTGTTATTGAGCAGAGGGTGTTATTGAGCAGAGGGTGTTATTGAGCGAGGGTGTTATTGAGCAGAGGGTGTTATTGAGCAGAGGGTGTTATTGAGCAGAGGGTGTTATTGAGCGAGGGTGTTATTGAGCAGAGGGTGTTATTGAGCAGAGGGTGTTATTGAGCAGAGGGTGTTATTGAGCAGAGGGTGTTATTGAGCAGAGGGTGTTATTGAGCAGAGGGTGCTATTGAGCAGAGGGTGTTATTGAGCAAAGGGTGTTATTGAGCGAGGGTGTTATTGAGCAGAGGGTGTTATTGAGCAGAGGGTGTTATTGAGCAGAGGGTGTTATTGAGCAGAGGATGGTAGTGAGGAGAGGGTGGCAGTCCAGAGGCATAGAGCAACTGAAATAACTTTTTGATGTTAGAACATAGCTAGTTGGTCATCCCATCATGTCATGAATGCAATGCCTTACCCAAAATATCTCCCTACAGATTACTCTGTCGAACTAGTACAACAGGATCCCTTCCCTAGTAATGTCCTCTCCCCAGACTACTGGAATTTTCCTGACAGAAGATTAACGCTCCTTTAGGCATCCAGTTCCATCTTAAACCAGTGATCACTAAATATTTCTTGTCAGGCATCTTTTATCAACATGTCCACTTGAAATACCTTCAGAGGAGCAGCTGATATAGCTGAGAAGAATGCTTCACAATATATACAACTCCCATCCACCTAGTTTGATATCACTTTGGTTTTGGCTTGAATGAACAAATACTGCAACTAGTGATGTGCTTCAGCACAAAAGTGGCCAGCGAGTTGGTCTGACTGAAATTTAAATTTGAATGCTAACCACTGATAATATTTATTGGTTAGTTAGTTTTTTAAGATGTATTTGTGCTATTCTTTTGCAACATGCAACATTTTTACACTTACATTTTTACACTTACATACACACTTGTTCACTGACACAAGTACATAACTTACATTGTGAGTTATCTTCATGACTTGACAGCTGGACTGTGGATTTTCAAAAGGTACACTATTAAATTTGCCATATCACTCTGACAAGTGTAATAAGTGGTTTATTCCACACTAGATATCTTCACTACTATAGTTAGTACTAGAGGACCTGTAACTCACAAGGTAAGTTGGTTGTAGGGGCTACCCCCACCCCCAGCTAATATTTTAGCAGCTGCTCTAACCCTAGTTGGAGTAGGTTACACACACAGGGAGGAAGGTAGCTGTAAAAACCTAGAAAATTGAAAAGTTTGGCTGGTTGCTATGACTACAAGGGTAATGAGCTTGCCAGTACAGCTTGAAATAACTGGTGAAATATCTTGAGTTATTTCAGGGTATGTCATTGTGAAGATGTCTAGGGTGGAATAAATAGATATATAGTACTTATTGCACAGAGTGTAATATGGCAAATATTTCATGAGCAGGCTAATTTATTTTCAAGAGCCAGAGGCAAGTGAAAATAAGTCTGAGTGTGACATATCTAGCCATATCTCTGACAAGTGTAATAAGTGGTTTATTCCACACTAGATATCTTTAGTACTTGAGGAAGGGTAACTCACATAAAGTTGGTTAGAGCAGCTGATATTTTAGCAGCTGCTCTATAACCCAGTCAAGTACCCACACAAGGGGGAGGTAAGAGGAAGGTAGCTGTAAAAACCAAGAAAAGCTACAAGTTTGGTTGCTATAAGTACAAGGGTAATGAGCTTGGAATAAATAAATATATTATAATTAATAATATTATATAATAATATATAAAAAATACTACATGAGTCAGAGTGTGGTATGGCATATTGAGCAGGCTAATTTATTTTCATGAGCCAGAGGTGACTGAAAATAAGGCCTGGGAGTGAAATATCTAGCCATATCACTCTGACTGATGAGTGTAATAAGTGGTTTATTCTACCCTAGATATCTTCAGTACTGTAGTTTGTACTGGGACCTTAACTCGCACAGGGGGGGCTCCACAGGGGGGGGGGGGGCAGAGGGGCAATTTCCCCCTGAACTTCCAAAAAGGGGGGGGGGCATTGCCTCCCCCCAACTTTCACATTATCATGTCATGTACACCATTACATACTCACATATCATTGGATTATCTATTCCTAGATATGTAAAATGTGTGATGTCCTTGATAATACCTCATAATGGCAATCTCAGCATGTGATCAGGTCAATACAGCTGCTATATAGCTAGAATCAGAAAGAGCCTTTTCTACTTTGAGACGAGTATTACCATACATGAGATCATCAATGACGGAAAATCGTTTGAACAATTGCATGATTATGCACATCCACAAATGTATAACTGATACTTTATTGTGTTTTGAAAAATTTTTAGTCATTAATAATATATATAGTGAGTGTGGTCAAATGGAGGGTGTGGCTAAATAGAACTTTTTTGCCCCCCCCCAACTTCAGGTACCTTCCTCCCCCCCTGTACACCATATAAAGTTGGCCACAGGGGTTCTCAAATCCCCAGCTGGTATTTAGCAGTTGCTCTAACCAGGTTTGGGTAGGCTACATACACCAGAGGAAGGTAGCTGTAAAACAGGGTAAGTGTTTAACTTGACCTTATTGCTATAACTACAAGAGTAATGAATGAGCTTGCTCAATACAGCATGAAATAACAAGCAGCTATGAGATATCTTAAGTTATTTCAGGGTCATGAACCTAAGATATCATCACAATGTTAAGACCATAACACAAAGTGTTATAACATTATCTTATTACCCTAGTAGTTATAGCAACCTGCCTGGCCTACCAGTTTTCTGGGTTTTTACAGCTACCTTACTCTAGCTGAGCCTACACTACCACTGGGTTAGAGCAGCTGCTAAATATCAGCTAGGGGTAGTGTGGGTAGCCCCTACAACCACCTTTATGCTGTGAGTTTACAGCAGTGAAGGCATCTAGTGTGGAATAAACCACTTATTGCACTCTTCAGAGTGATATGGCTAGATATTTCACTCTTAGGCTTTATTTTCACTCTGACTCTGGCTCCTTGAAAATAGTGAAATATTATGCCATATCTGCACTCTCCCAATAACAGTGGTAGCTATTGAAGTTAAAGAAGAAAGTATTAGAGCCATAGCAGAGCAAAAGATGAAGAAAAACACGCACATTCAACCTAATACGCTTATTACAACAATGAAAGCACATATCAAAAAGATAGCATCTCTATAAATTAAGACACATTTTCAAAAAATGTGGTCGAGTTAATTCACTAACCTTGTTCAATTGATCAGCTGAGTGACCTACAAAATACAAGGGGAGGAGTGGGCAATGGTTGGTTCAAGTGGAAGGAGGCCGATAAAGGGTTAATTATGTGTTAACTACATGATAGTCTCGTTGATCTGGTATTAAAAATTCAGAAAGTTAATCATCAGGTAAGGTAAATACACACTTCCTAATGCAAAAGTAAAGAGTAAAGGTTAATTATATTTATATAAACATCAAAACACATTATTATGATAAGAAAATGACTATACACACTTAAAAGAACATTATAAACTCTCCAAATAAATCTTGATATCATTTCTTGTCCTCAAAACAACTGTGGACTGCAAGTCTACCACATGACTTTCATCCAGCCTCAGTTTGAAATGGTTGACAATGGATCCTATCACGACTTTCATCTCATTCATGGCAAAATTCTGACCAATACAGTTCCTGTTTCCTGCAGAGAAAGGGATATAGTCATAAGGCCCGCGATTCTCCATGTTGCTAGTTTGGAATCGAAGAGGATTATACTCCATAGGATTCTCCCAAATATCACTATTGTGATGAATCGTGAAGACTCCAATGCCAATCATACTACCCGCTGGTAGTAAGTACTTACCAACTTGGATTTCTTTAGACGTTGTTCGGAAAAAATTAAAGACGGGAGGATACAACCTCATGGCTTCTTTAATGCACCACATTGTGTAGTTCAGGTTCTTCAGATCGTCATACTCCAACTGCTCTCTGCCCTTCAGAACGCTCCTCACTTCTTCTCTTATCTTGTCCTGGTGTTCTGGGTGCTGTGCTAGGCAGTATAAAGTCCAAGACATGCCACTAGTGGTGGTATCATGGCCTTCAAACATGAACGTATCCACTTCATTTCGAATTTCCAAATCACTCAAACCTTTCCCATCTTCGTCTTTCGCCAAAAGAAGTATGTCCAAAAAATCATAGTGTTTCTGGGTTGTCCCACTTCGTTCTTCACTTTCTTTCCCTTTTGCAAGTGCCGCACGTCGCTCTGCTATTACCCCTTCAGCATGACTGTGGACTACTTTGCAAAGTGCCTTCATCTTGCGGCCATGGGAAGTAAGCCAGTAAATCCAGTCAATCCGGTATAATGGGTTTAGGTTCCTCTGCAAAACATGTGCAACTAATTCACTACAGGCTACAACATAAGGATGCCGAGTTTTCTCTTCTTGGCATTCACTTTTGAAACTGAAAGCAGATTGCAGGATGATATCAAGAGACATGGCACATATGGTCTGGAAAACCTTTACTGAAATCCCATCAGTTGCTGCTGAACGCCACTTCCGGATAACCTTGGCAACGCAGCTGTTATAAATAGACATATAGCTGGTCAAAATGGAGTAATGAAATGCAGGAGTCAGCAATCTTCGATTTCGAAACCATTTGTTTCCATCTGCTATGAGCAATCCCTCGCCAAGCCAAGGAGTTAGCATATTATAAATATTTCCCTTAGGTTCCTTTAGAAACAATCCTAGATGCTTGGAGTGCACCAAAGCAACATAGACTATAGGTCCAACGTAAAATCTGAACAGGTCCGGCTGGTCTTTTCCAGACTCATTTACTTCTCGAAGCATTTTCATAAATAGATCTCTGTCCCTTTTCCTCAACGTTGGAATATGACCCAAGAACCAGTGGCAAGGTACATATTTGGGCATCGGTATGGCACTGTAGAGCCTCCTGTTCCGGATCACCCTCACAATGAAGGGTAGCAAGAACCAAAGCGTCAAACCCGCCGCGCCAGTCACCGCGGCGAAGAGAAAGGTTGAAAAAGCAGACAGCATCTCTTATTTCTACACGGGAAGACAGCCTCTAACGTTGAGCTCCGCCTTACTGGCCTAACTAATACTAAATGTGTTTGGAGGAGGGGTTTGAGCACCACCCTGGAGTAATCCTTTTCCTTTTTTTTTCCTTCGCGTACCCGTTAGGTAAAGGGTCAGGCTCGCGAGACTACTCGGCTCTCTGGGTGCTCTCCAAGTGCGCGCGCGAGAACGAACTTGTTCTAAATAATAGCCTTTACGTGCAGCCGTGTTACTATTTTTAGCAGCATTACCCGAGTATAAAAGCTAAGGAAATGGCAGATTCTGGGAGTGTCAACGGTGCAAGATGCAGAATATCAAAGGCGTGGTAGTTGGTGATAGTAACGTAGGCAAGTCAAGTTTCTTGATAGCTTGGACTACCAGAAGTTTTCCCCAGGACTTCATTCCCACTATATATTATGACTGTGTGACTAGCATTGAAGTGGCTGGCACACCTGTGGGCGTGTCTGTATGGGATACCTGTAAGTTCCTAATTATTTAGCTTCAGGAACTGTAATGTTAAAAAGATATAATGTCAAGGCATGTTATTAAAATAGTTTATTATAATGGTAGAAAATATAATTCTATATGATATCTATATGTCTATTAGGTGAGTTGGAAGATTATGACAGACTTCGGCCAATGTCGTATCCTCAGACTGACGTGTTCTTGTTGTGTTTCTCTGTCGTGAAGAGGACATCTTTTGAGAGCATTCGTCACAAGTGGTTGCCTGAGGTGCAACATCACTGTCCTCACATTCCAGTAGTGCTGGTGGGAATGAAAAGTGATCTAAGAGTGTCTGATATCGGTGAAGATGTCTCTGGAGGAGGCTCTAGTAAAAGGGATGCACCTGTTACGGTTCAAGAGGGAAAATTATTGGCAAGAGAAATTGGTAGGGAATTGAATGAGTTCAGTCTTCAAACTACTTAGACAAATATTTTACGTATGCTTTATAATTATATGTTCACTATTACTGCATTTCTTATTGTTAGGTGCTGTTGGTTATTTTGAGACCAGTTCTCTGTACCACAATGGGATAGATGAGACCATGGAGGCTGCCATAAGATCCACTCTGTGCAATACATGCTGGCCTCACAAGTATGTTGTTTTTTTTATTATACAAGAAAATAGTATGGTATTTTACAATGGCTTATATTTTTAGGTTGTTTTTCAGAAAAACTGCTTCGATAGATTACCATGCAGCTTGCAACTTTAGTGACTTGCACCAAGGGTTTGCACAGACAATGGATGAAGAGAGTCGGTGTGTGAAGTGGATGGCAAGAGGGAAAGTGAGACGAAGCGCAGTGATGGAAGAGACAAAACTATGAATATTTTTAAAAGACTTTGTTTGTTTAGTGAAGTCAATTCATGAAACTATCATCAATCTTGTAATCAAGTCAATTACTTCCTTTTCATTATTTATCATGTTTAATTTTGGTGGACGCAAAACCACGTCAAAAACGCTAGAGTTAATATGGCAGGTGTAGGATAGGGTCATGTTAAAAACATTTTTAAGGTGAAAAATAATTATTTCAGTTCATTTTTGCAAAATTAATCAGGTCCATTAAAAACACCAGTTCATAATATTGGACTTAGCTTGTGGCTAGAAGACCAACTAAAAAAGAAAATGCTTTGGCGGGAATTTGAAGTTTCAGTGCTCGCATTAATTAAGAAGGTTGTGATTTAGCTGAAACAAACTAGTAGTAAGAATTTAACCAGACCGTTATCTTGCGTAGCAATTAAGTAAAAGGTCTTGCTACATCTGATCAGGGTTATGGCAGGTGTAGGCTAGAGTCATGGCATGTGTAGGTTAAGGTCATGATAAAAGTTTAAAAGTTAAAGGTAATTATTAGTAACACTTTAAAATAGTATTTTATGTTCTTGCAGAAAGTGATGCGAAGGATATTTGGGACCGTATTAAAGATCTTAAATTCAGTGTTATTAAAGTAATTAAACCTTTCCATCCGGTTGACAAGTTATCTAGCCTAAAATTAATTCATAAAAAGGGGCGACATTTTCCTATGAGTAATATGGTGGACTTCGACATTAAGCTACTAGCACAGGGTTGTGATAACCAAAATGTCAACATTGCAATAAATTCCTTACTTCGCGTTTTGAAAAAAAAAACAATAACCGTAAGTAGCCATGAACAATATTTGGAGAAGAATGTGTTACGTCATTTAGTAAGTAATTTACTACAACATGTTGCAACTACCGTAATTTTGGAGCGCAGATGTCATAACGGTTGGGTTGAATCAAAGTTTAAAGGTAGCAATAAAGTTATTTGTGGATATTTAGGTATGGGAAACAATGAGTCCACCTGGTATGGTACAGTTGATGGAATCCTAAGAGGACACACGCCAGATAGTTCCACTGCATTGATAGCAAGAGAAGACGCTAATGAAGATGAAGTTGAAAGCAATGGTGCTTCTATGGTGATGGAAATAAAACCTGAAGTGAAACATCGATCCCAGGCAATAGGATCGGTTGTCTTGTCATCATTTGTAGAGCATAATTTACATAAAGATTTGAACCCACTTGTCCCAGCTTTACTAATTAACTGCCACACAATCCAGATACATATGTATGACTGCGAGTCTGATATATTACTTATGTCAAACGAATTTACTTTCAGAAGTGTTGATGATAAAGTAAACAAAGAATCTATTCTGTTGTTATGGCTGTTTATTAATCACAGGTATGTTTTAAAAATATAAGCTAGCGGTCTACTAGTACATGGTTTGCAAGATTTAAAAAAAAAAAAGCTAAATGACTAAGAAAACAGTTAAGATGAAGTAAAGATATTAAGATATATATATTTTGTTCAATATTTTGTATTTCTTAAATTCAATATTTTTATAATTGTTTGAAGTTACATTATTATAACAAATTGTTTAAATGGACTAACTTATAACTTACAATTTCCTGTTTAAATTCTAGAATGTTTGTGCGACCAATTGACAGTCATCTCAAATTGCCATCTTCGAACATACATTCGTACTTATCAAAATTTGAACAATTGGATGAATTTAAAGCACTCTCTGAAAAAAATATTAATTGGAACTCGGGTTTACGTGGATATACCTCAGACAGAAACAGTGGTGATGAAGATTCTTCTTCTGCGGATGATATCATTTTTCTTGAACATCCTATAAAGAAGAGAAAAATGTAGTCAAACTTTTCGAGTCGTTCACTATTATTATTATTATATTGCTAGTGTATTTTATTTCATTTTTTTGGACAGATTTTGTTGATTACTACATTAATCAATTTCAATATTAAAAAGTTAACATGCCAACAATGTGCTTTAGCAATCGAATTTTTGTGGTAAATATGTGAAATAATTATTTGTTAACAATATTGAAAGTAAACTTAATTAACAGTATTGACTGTTGTTTGCTAACAAAGGTATACTTTTTGTATGTATTTATTCCAAAACTAATTAAATACTTCCAAACTTTGAAGTGCAATTTTTAAGCTTTGATTGCACATCTCCTTTTTCGGGGGTTGGAGACATCTCTGTATTTCGTAAATCAAGTGTGGGAGCATTTGCACTTACACACAGCAGCACCACTTATTGTTTTTGTATACGAGAACTTGCTTCAAATTTGACGTCCAGGTGGGCGAAGAAGTACTGGCAGTAATATGGAGTGTATGTGTACTCCACAGGAGGGCGGACTCTCACCTCTGTAACACTCGCCTCACTTAAATAAGGTATCGCTACTGTTACATAGAGTACAGCTGATTATAAAAATGTTTCGCTACTGTTACATAAACTATAATCGGTTATAAAAATGTACCACTACAATTACATAGGGTAGAGCTGGTTATAAAAATGAACAACTACTGTTACATAAAGTAGAGCTGTTTATAGAAATTTACCAATACTGGTACTTAAAGTACAGCTAGTTATAAAGATGTACCACTATTGTTACATAGAGTAGAGGGAATGTACTCTTACTGTTACATAAAGTAGAGCTGGTTATAAAAATGTACCACTACTGTTACATAGAGTAAAACCAGTTATAAAACCATAGAGTAAAAAAGTAGAGGATATTATAGGGATGTACCACTATTTTTACTTAAAGTAAAGCTTGTTATAGAAATGTACCTCTACTGATACATAGAGTAAAACCGGTTATATAAATGTACCACTGCAGTTACATAGAGTAGAACTCGTTATAAAAATGAACGACTACTGTTACGTAAAGTGAGCTTGTTATAGAAATGTACCGCTACTATTACATAGTTTTGAGCTGGTTATAAAAATGTACAACTACTGTTTGATATAATACAGCTGGTTATAAAAATGTACCACTACTGGTACATAGAGTACGAATAGTTACTGTTGCATAAAGTAGAGCTAGTTATTAAAATGTACCACTACTGTTACATAGAGTAGAGCTTTTTATAAAAATGTACCAATACTGGTACTTAAATTACAGCTAGTTATAAAAATGTACCACTATTGTTACATAAAGTAAAGCTGGTTATAAGAATGTCCTTTTACTGTTACATAGAGTACAACTGATTATAGAAATGTATCGTTACTGTTACATAAAGTAAAACCGGTTATACAAATGTACCACTACAGTTACATAGAGTAGAGCAGGTTATAAAAATGAACGACTACTGTAACATAAAGTAGAGCTGGTTATAGGAATGTACCATTACTGTTACATAGATAAGAGGAATGTACCAATACTGTTACTTAAAGTACAGCTAGTTAAGAAATGTTCCATTACTGTTACATTAAGTAGAGGAGGTTACAAAAATGTACCATTATGTTACATAGAGTAGAGCTGGTTATAGAAATGTGCCAATACTGTTACTTAAAGAACAGCTAGTTATAGAAATGTACCACTACTGTTACATAGAGTAAAGCTAGTTATAAACATGTACCTTTACTGATATATAGAATAGAAAGGTTATAAATATGTACCACTAAAGTTACATATTGTAGAGCTAGTTATAAAAATGAACGACTACTGTTACACAAAGTAAAGCTATTTATAGAGTTGTACCACTACTGCTACATAGAGTAGAGGAGGTTATAAAGATGTACCATTACTGTTACATAAAGTAGAGCTGGTTATAGGAATGTACAAATACTGGTACTTAAAGTACAGCTTGTTATGAAGATGTACCATTATTGTTACATAAAATAAATCTGGTTATAGGAATGTACTAAACTAGCTGTACTTTAAGTAGCAGTAGTAGTACATTTCTATAACCAACTTTACTCTATGTAACAATAATGGTACATTATTATAATTTTTTCTACTTTATGTAACAGTAGAAGTACATTTTTATAATTAGCTCTATTCTATGTAACAGTAGTCGTTAATTTTATAACCAGCTCTACTCTAGTGGTACATTTTTATAACTGGTTTTACTCTAGGTAACAGTAGTGGTACATTTTTATAACCAGCTCTACTTTATGTAACAGTAAGAGTACATTCCTATAACCAGCTCTACTCTATGTAACAATAGTGGTACATCTTTATAACTAGCTGTACTTTAAGTACCAGTATTGGTAAATTTCTATAAACAGCTCTACTTTATGTAACAGTAGTTGTTCATTTTTATAACCAGCTCTACCCTATGTAATTGTAGTGGTACATTTTTATAACCGATTATAGTTTATGTAACAGTAGCGAAACATTTTTATAATCAGCTGTACTCTATGTAACAGTAGCGGTACATATGTATAACTTGCTCTACTTAATGGTACATCCCTATAATTGGCTTAACTCTATGTAACAGTAGTGGTACATCCTTGTAACAAGCTAGTCGTTCATTTTTATAACCAGCTCTACTCTATGTAACTGTAGTGGTACATTTTTATAACAAATTTTACTCTATGTAACAGTAGTGGTACATTTTTATAACCAGCTCTACTTTATGTAACAGTAGTAGTACATTCCTATAACAAGCTCTATTCTATGTAACCGCAGCGGTACATTTGTATAATCAGCTGTACTCTATATAACAGTGGTACATTTGTATAACTAGCTCTACTTAATGGTACATTCCTATAATTAGCTCTACTTTATGTAACAATAATGGTACATCTCTATAATCAGCTCTACTCTATGTAACAGTAGTGGTACATTTTTATAACTAGCTCTACTTTATGCAACAGAAACTATTCGTACTTTATGTACCAGTAGTGGTACATTTTTATAACCAGCTTGTAATAGTAGTGGTACATTTCTATAACAAGCTCACTTTACGTAACAGTAGTTGTTCATTTTTATAACGATCTCTAATCTATGTAACTGTAGTGATACATTTTATAACCGGTTTTACTTTATGTAACAGTAGTGGTACATTTCTATAACAAGCTCTACTTTATGTAACAGTAGTAGTACATTTCTATAACCAGATTTATTTTATGTAACAATAATGGTACATTTTTATAACAAGCTGTACTTTAAGTACCAGTATTTGTACATTCCTTTAACCAGCTTTACTTTATGTAACAGTAATGGTACATCTTTATAATCTCCTCTACTCTATGTAGCAGTAGTGGTACAACTCTATAAATAGCTTTACTTTGTGTAACAGTAGTCGTTCATTTTTATAACTAGCTCTACTATATGTAACTGTAGTGGTACATATTTATAACCTTTTCTACTCTATATATCAGTAAAATTACATGTTTATAACTAGCTTTACTTTATGTAACAGTAGTGGTACATTTCTGTAACTAGCTGTTCTTTAAGTAACAGTATTGGTACATTTCTATAACCAGCTCTACTCTATGTAACATAATGGTACATTTTTATAACCTCCTCTACTCTATGTAACAGTAATGGAACATTTCTTAACTAGCTGTACTTTAAGTAATAGTATTGGTACATTCCTTATATCTATGTAACAGTAATGGTACATTCCTATAACCAGCTCTACTTTATGTTACAGTAGTCGTTCATTTGTATAAACAGCTCTACTCTATGTAACTGTAGTGGTACATTTTTATAACTGGTTTTACTTTATGTAACAGTAGCGATACATTTCTATAATCAGTTGTACTCTATGTAACAGTAAAAGTACATTCTTATAACCAGCTTTACTTTATGTAACAATAGTGGTACATATTTATAACTAGCTGTAATTTAAGTACCAGTATTGGTACATTTTTATAACCAGCTCTACTCTATGTAACAGTAGTGGTACATTTTTATAACTAGCTCTACTTTATGCAACAGTAACTATTCGTACTCTATGTACCAGTATTGGTACATTTTTATAACCAGCTGTATTATATGAAACAGTAGTGGTACATTTTTATAACCAGCTCAAAACTATGTAATAGTAGTGGTACATCACTATAACTAGCTGTACTTTAAGTAACAGTATTGGTACATTCCTATAACCAGCTCTACTTTATGTAACAGTAATGGTACAACTGTATAACCTCCTCTACTCTATGTAACAGTAGTGGTACATCTCTATAATTAGCTTTACTTTGTGTAACCTGTCCAGGTGGTTTGGTCCACTAGTTGGGCAAAGATTGGATTGGAGGTGGAGTTAATTATCAAAATGTACCAATACAACAACAAAAAACAAACAAATGGAACAAGACAAAAAATAGAGTGACTTTTTATTAGCTAAAGAATAAAACTAAAAATTGTGGATAACAAGAATTTGACTAAGTTTTCCTTCTCTTAAGTGCGGGCTCAAAACAGCCATGATAGTCTTTATCATCATCATCATCACTACTGGCTATGCCTGAAGTATATCCTCGTTCACCGGTGTTCCAATTAATGGTCTTATCAGAGAGTTTTTCAAAACTATCCAAGCATTCGTGAGTTGATAAGAATGACTTTATGTTTGAAGTCGGCAATGTTGGTGTACCAATACGATTCAGAAACATTCTAGAATTTAAATAGAAAATATGTAAGTTATAATAAAGTAACTTTAAACATTTTTGAAAAAATATTAAATTTAAGAATTACAAATATTTGAACCAAATAAATCTTTACTTCATTGTAACTGTTTTCTTAATCTTTTAGCATTTCCTTTTCAAAATTATGTACTAATATGCATTATTAACTTAAACATATTCAAGCGGTAAACTGCTAGCTTACATTTTACAACATACCTGTGATTAATAAAGATAAATAACAATAGAATAAACCCTTTATTAACCTCAATGTTATCCCTGAAAAAAAATTTGTCCGAAATCAATAACACGTCAGTCTTACAGTCGTACATTAATATCTGCAGTGATTGGCAGTTTAATAAGAATAATGGCACAAGAGAGTTCAGATCTTTGTGCAAATTGTGTTCTACAAATGAAGATAATACAACTGAACCTGACTGAGCCCAAAAATCAGTCAAGTTACACTCAAAATCAAAAATCACATGGAACAACTCGATGTATTGAGTTTGTCTAGACCCTTTTCCCCACCACAAATCGGTAAAGGGTCTGGCTCGCGAGACTACTACACCTTGCTTTAGCCAGTTTTTGCTAGACACCCCTATGCTTTTAAATCCAAATGTGTAAACTTGCTTGCCCTACTTCCTAGTGTCATTCAATTTCTAGAATTTTTACCTGTTAAGTACGGAGACTGATGAATATCCCTAAGACCTCTAGTCGCCATATTTTGATGAATGAATGCCTTTTCCGCCACGTTGCGGTAATTGGCGAGCGAGCGAAGCGAGCGAGCAACTCTAAGATGTAGTCTATGGAAATCCTGAATACGTCGTCGTAAATAAACGCTCGCGCACATACGTGGTCGTTTAAACGCGCGCGCATACGTGGTCGTTCAAACTGAATAAATGGTCGTTTAAACGCGCGCGCATTCCAGAACTTCAAAGTGTCAACATTTCCCTAGAACTTCGCTCGCTCGCCCAACCAATGCTACACGAGCATTTTCTAGTAATTTATGACGTTTGTACAATTCTACCGCTCGAGTTCTTCTCAGAACTCGTTGACTGGCGGCGTCGCTGCTAGTTCTTCTCAAAACACTTTGAAAGGCAGTGCGCTGCTAGTTCTTCTAAGAACTCAACGACCAGCGGTGGTGGAGGTAAGGTCGCGGTAACTAAACCAAGCGTAGCATTTTAACTCTAGAAAGAAAGCTGGAGATAATATCAGAAGTTAAGAAAGGGAAGTCAGTGAGGCAGTGTCTGGACAGTTTGGTGTTCCAAAATCTACAGTGAATGATATTTGGACATGAACGATGAAGAAATTGTAGAAGAAGTTTTGCAAGAGAGAGAAGAATCTGAGTCCAAAAAAGATGAAGCTTCTTCAAATGCAGTTACTCCATCGCAAGCTTGTGCTGCTTTCGATACTGCTTTGGAGTGGTTGGAGTCCAAAGGCAACACACACCCTGCACATCTTATGCTGGTAAAAAGTTGGAGAGACGATGCAGCTCAGCCTAGCTTGAAATCTATGAAGCAAACTAAAATCACTTCATGTTTTAAATAAATTGGTTCATGTATTTTTTTTTAATTTTAAGTAATATACTAATTCAATTATCAAATAATTAATTGTATACACAGTTCATCACCGAATAAATTAAGTATTTCTGAGTTACGGACATTTCTTAGTTACGGACACCCGGTCAGTGAACGCACGCTACTGCATCCTGGTTGGCATAGGCGGTAGCTAGCTAGAGATCGATGGAGGAAAATTTAGAGTGTGTTTGTGGTGATTCACAGGTATGTTTGTTTTTTGTTTTTTGTTTTATATAGGTTATTTTATTGATCTATATTTAGTTCGACGACAACCTGGTAGGGTGCGATACATGTGCTGTCTGGGAGCACCAGGTTTGTCGAGGTTTTCTGAAGCCACCCTCAGCTGAAGCAAAACACTTGTGTTATCATTGTCTTGGTATCACTGCAGATGAGGTGAAAGTACGTATATTTATATATATGTATATGTGTGGAACACTTATATGTGTTAAATTTATTTCCCACAGACATTAATTATTTGTAGAAAATTTATTCACCATGTTACAAAGAATCAACATGTAACTGTATTTTCAAAGAAAAAGTTAAAGAAGAGTTTTAAGGTAACAGAAGTAGTGCTCAAAGAAGTGTTCAGGGAACTAAATGATTTTATTATAGGGAAGAATTATAAGAACAAGTAAGTTATTTAACATGCTTAAGAAACAAACTTATCTTTTGTATATTATTGCAGTACATTTACCGTTAACTTATCTTCATTAGAAGAAGTGAAAGAGCGCTATTTTAAGGTTAGTATTATTATTAGTGTTTGTTTTCTGGCTTTTTCTAAATTTGTTTATATACTTGTAGGACTGCCATGGTGTTCCATATGGCGAAGTAAGTGTTACTTTTGTATTAGTTCTGTTTACTATTCTTTGGTTCGGAGACACTTACCAGTAATGAGTGGTCTTGCATGTTGCTAAGGTCCAACTATATCGAGAGAAAAAAAAGGAAGTTAATGTTTCATGGGATCCATTATTGTCATTGTTTGTTAGTTTTTTAATGTTCATAAAGTATATATTTTTATATACGGATGCAATATTTTTTTTTAATTTATGTGTGTGGGCGATACAATTAATCAGTGGCCTTGAATGTTGCAAAGGTCCAACTGTATCGACACGAAAAAAGAAAAGAAAGTTAGTGTCTCATGTGATCGACCATTGTAATATTATTTTGTTTGTTTTTAATGGCTCAAAAAAGTAGAAGATAATTATTTATAGGATGCAATGTGATTTTTTTTTATTTATGTGTTAATAGTCTAGTACTCCTCGCAAAAATCTGCCAGCTAGCCACAAGGTAAATTTAGGGGTAACACTTTACCAGAATCTATATATACAGAAATTGAATTTAGTGACTTAATGATTTCAAGTTGAGATTGGGAGATTCAATTGTAGAGTGGCCTTGCATGTTGCAAAGGTCCAACTATATCGACACAAAAAAAAAAAAAGAAAAGAAAGTTAGTGTCTCATGAGATCCTCCATTGTAATTGTTTGTTGTTGTTTTTTTAATGTTCGAAAAAGTAGAAGATATTTATTTATATACGGATGAAATATGATTTTTAAACATTTTATGTGTTAATAGTCTTCAGAAGAAGGAGTAGAAGAAGAACAAGCTCCAGTGGATGAGGTAAATTTAGGGGTAACACTTTACCAGCATCTATATATATAGAAATGGAATTTAGTGACTTAATGATTTCAAGTTGAGATTGGGAGATTCAATTGTAGAGTGGCCTTGCATGTTGCAAAGGTCCAACTATATCGACACAAAAAAAAAAAGAAAAGAAAGTTAGTGTCTCATGAGATCCTCCATTGTAATTGTTTGTTGTTGTTTTTTTAATGTTCGAAAAAGTAGAAGATATTTATGTACGGATGCAATATATATATTTTTTAATTTAATTGTGTGTTCCTGTTAGTTTTTTAGTGTTCAAAAAGTATATATTTATTTATATATGGATGCAATATTTTTTTTATTTATGTGCGTGGGCGATACAATTAATGAGTGGCCTTGCATGTTGCAAAGGTCCAACTGTATCGACACGAAAAAAGAAAAGAAAGTTAGTGTCTCTTGGGTTCGACCATTGTGATTGTTTGTTTTTAAAGGTTCAAAAAAGTAGAGGATAATTATTTATATATGGATGCAATGTGATTTTTTTTATTTATGTGTTAATAGTCTGGTACTCCTCAAGATATGGAGCCGCCAACTAGCCACGAGGTAAATTTAGGGGTAACTCTTTACCACCATCTATATATACAGAAATTGAATTTAGTGACTTAATGATTTCAAGTTGAGATTGGGAGATTCAATTGTAGAGTGGCCTTGCATGTTGCAAAGGTCCAACTATATCGACACAAAAAAAAAAAAAGAAAAGAAAGTTAGTGTCTCATGATATCCTCCATTGTAATTGTTTGTTGTTGTTTTTTTAATGTTCGAAAAAGTAGAAGATATTTATTTATATACGGATGAAATATGATTTTTAAACATTTTATGTGTTAATAGTCTTCAGAAGAAGGAGTAGAAGAAGAACAAGCTCCAGTGGATGAGGTAAATTTAGGAGTAACACTTTACCAGCATCTATATATATAGAAATGGAATTTAGTGACTTAATGATTTCAAGTTGAGATTGGGAGATTCAATTATAGAGTGGCCTTGCATGTTGCAAGGGTCCAACTATATCCTCCATTGTAATTGTTTGTTTATTTTTAATGTTCGAAAAAGTAGAAGATATTTATTTATATACGGATGCAATATGATTTTTAAACATTTTATGTGTTATTAGTCTCCTCCTCCATTGTCGCCGACTCAAGTAAGTGAAGTAAATTTAGGGGTTACACTTTACCAGCATCCATTTAATGTACCACTAATGTTACATAGAGTACAGCTGATTATAGGGATGTAGAAGTAGATTTGGTTATAGGGATGTACCACTACTGTTACATAGAGTAGAGCTAGTTATAGGGATGTACCATTAATGGTACATAAATTTGAGCTGGTTATAGAAATGTACCACTTTTGTTACATAGAGTACAGCTGGTTATACGGATGTACCACTAAGTAGAGCTTGTTATAGAGATGTATTACTACTGTTACATATGTACCACTACTGTTACATAAAGTAGAGCTGGTTATAGGAATGTACCACTACTGTTACATAGAGTAGAATTTGTTATAGGGATGTATCACTACTGTTACATAGAGTACAGCTGGTTATAAAATGTACCATTACTGTTACATAAAGTAGAGCTAATTATAAAGATGTACGACTACTGATACATAGAGTAGAGCTGCTTATAGAAATGTACCATTATTTTTTAATAAAGTAAACTTAATTATAGAAATGTACCACTACTGTTACATAGTGCAGAGCTGCTTTTAGAAATGTACCACAACTAGTAGAGCTGGTTATAGCAATGTACCACAACTGTTACTTAGAGTACAGTTGATTATATTGACGTACCACTACTGTTATCTAGAGTACAGCTAATTATTAACATGTACCACTACAGTTACATAGAGTAGAGCTAATTATAAATATGTACAACTGTCGTTACCTGAAATAGAGCTGGTTATAGAAATGTACCATTACTGTTACATAAAGTACACTGTAAAAAATGGGGTGTTCCACTACACCTTTAATGGGGTGTAGTGGAACACTTCTGTATTGTGGGGTGTTGTGCTACACTCTGAAGTGTTTGGTAACACTGTGGAGTGTAGCATGACACCCTTATAAGCTATAGTGACTTTACTACACTTCTGTGGAGTGTATCAGTACGCCCATGCAGACTTGCTACTTTAAGAGGTGTTCAACTACTGACACAGTGGTAAGAACTAGCTAGTGGGCTGACTACAACTTTGGCCAGTTTGTTGATGGAAATAATTATTGAATGTCTACAATTAATGTGCATATCATTATGCTGGTCTTATGTGGTTCACAATTTAGTGGGCAAGATTCTATAAAGCACACTTTATGCGTCATCGTGCAAGCTATATTCATAGTGGCTAGCTTTACTAATTTCAATTTAATGTTTTTATTCACAGCACTAACAACGAGGAAGCTGAAGAGCTTAAAGTTCTAATGAAGAATTTCAAGGCATGCTTGGTAGCTAAGTTTGAGAACAACACAGCTAAATATGTATATGTGGTTATTTCTAATAGTTATTAAAATTATATTATTATGATGTAATGAGTCTCATTGGTTTCATCTGCCAGGGATAGTCTTGGCTTAAAAAAAAAAGGAGACAATTAAATAAAACCTGAGATTGCATTTCTGCTATGCAGCTTACATCTTGATAATATGGTGTAAAGTAAAAGTGTCAACGCAATTCAAGAAAGTAAAAACAGCATTTGTCTTTGCACAAATCAACTTACCATAGTAATTGAAAAGGTGACGCTTTACCGAACCACTTTGAGAAGCCGTTTAAGATGAAATCGTTGTAAACCCCTTTACCCAATTAATTGATTAGCACAGGTACTAGGTGCGTACAAAAATCCTTGAATATGAACTCAAAACAAACTATATATTAGTTGTAAGACACTAGGATCATCCGTGCATTGGGTAAGAAGCTGTAAGCTTAGAATTTAAATCAACCGCTTTGGGTTTGTGTAGGCTTTACTCACTGTTCTGTTACAGTGTTGCTACCAAAACTGAGTTCAGTAATCTAGCTTTTTTTTTTCTTTTTTTAATTATATATATACACTACAATACAATACACAAAATAATATAAACTGAGTTACAGTCAAAAAGCAAATGAATTAAATCAGTTTAGATGTGCTTCTGAGGTCACCAGGTCTACTGCTGCTGGTATTCTTACAGCATGTCCAATGGATGATCTGGCTCCTCGAATGGCTTGGATAGAGGACCGTAGAAGAGAAAAGGATAGGCGGCATCGTAACCATTGAAGAGTACTGCTATAACTGTGTTCCCACTTATTGGCGACCATGGACACTAATTTTTTTATAGAATATATTGGCTTCCTTTGCTATGCCACCGGTAGTAGAGAGTACAACTGGTGTGAATGTGGCGTGTTCCACTTCTCTAATTCTCTCCTCATATGCCCGTTTCTTGGCTTGTTCGAGCTTCCTATACACCATTTGCATGTCTGAATGTTTGTTGGAAGGGGCATAGGGGTTGAATACCCTTACATCAAAATATGTTCTTTCGTGATTGCCGCCCCAAACACCGTTTGCTGCAATGTCGAGTCTTGCTCCTGGCTGTGAGTTAACAGTCGCACCATTCAGTTCTTCAAACACGGGCTGAAGGTCAGGCTCAATACATACATCCTTGCACTCCTCAGTAGAGTGTTGCTGTCAAATTGTCAAATTCCGTATTTCGTTGTGTCTGATGGATGGAAACCCCCCTTTGGGGCATGAAAGGGCATACTCAACTGAGAAGACGGCCCCACATGCACATTTAGCTGGTACTCCCAGGGGTCCAGCCATAGCACAGTGCGAGGGAGTCGTGAAATGCACCCCTGTGTAGAGCGGAGCGTGTTCCATTAGTGGGAGCACTGTCAGCCAGGTTTATGATCCTTTTTCCTTTGCTAGGTTCACTGCTCTCTTCTGGCTGGCAGGTAGCAATTTCATGAGGTCTTCGGCATCCTTTGAGTTTTCTTCCAAGATATGTGTCCTCACCCTATTCTTGGATTCGAGTTGCTGAGCGATAATATCAAGTCCATATTCATCGTCCTGTGATAGGATGTGAGTGCAAAGAGAGGAGATAATCATTAAGGAGTGGTGGTATTCCTTGCAGGCACGTTTGGAAGGGATGGTGATTTAGCTAGTAGCCCCGTAACCGCCCCGTGGCTCAACGCAAAAAAAGCTACATAATAAAGCGAGGGAACGGCGAGACCCTTTACCAACCTAGAACCTCTACACTCGATTAGCGGTTGGTAAAGGGATTGGGTACATGAGACTAACTTTTCATTATGGCGGTTCGGTTAAATGAAAGTATCTCACTCAGCTTTCAAGAGTAAGTTAAAAGCTGTGCACCCCTTAAAAAAAGTAATGCCAATCTAGTAATACTCTCGTGATGTGGGAGAGGAGGACTGTCTAATAATTCTGTACATTCGTTTCTTAAGTAGTTTGAGACAAAATAGTGTGTACAAGGTGCCTGTTTGAGTTTGCTAGTATGTAAGTCTGACAAAAAATGAAAACTGGTTGTTTGCTATGTAAACTTGACATATATATCTTAGAGTCATCTTCAGTGGTTTCACAAGACAGGGTATGTTTGTCCCTCCATCTAATCCTATCATTAGTTAGCAAGTGTCTAAAGGGTACTACTTGTCACTTGTAATAATATCAGTGAAATTAAAAATTCGCTCACCTAATAGCTAGACTAGAGTAGCTAAATGGAATGGCGGTACAACTATAAAAATTGAATGGAATCATATAGCTATTATATCCATGTAATTTTTATACAGCAGGACCACAACTGTATTATCTTGTCCAGTAGTGATGGCATTTCCCATTGGCTTATTTTGCAGGTAGCAACATGCTGCTGATGTATCAATGCCAGTCAATACAAGATGTTGGCGAAGCAAGTGTCATGAAGTAAGTTGATAACGGGTGTGAACATAACCAGGCCTCATCCCTAATAGTGATAATGTTGGTGGCCCTGCCTCTTTTATTGTCTAGGTACTAATCTTTCCAGGGTTTTTTTGTTTGTTTGTTTTTGTTTTGGGGCACGACTTAGGTTCACCTGCATTGAGTCTACCACACTGGATTTATGTCCAACCAAAAAGTTGAAGACTTACTGATATTCTCCTATTACTTGTTACAGGGTGGGCATTATTAGGGTAAACTTGTAGTTGTGCGTTCCCTGGCTGCTTTGGCTGTCTCTTTAGCCTATGGCTTTGACCCATTCTTGGTTGATGCTCACACTTTGCTGGCAAGTCTATACATGCTTTATTAGTGACAGTCTCATTGCACTGCTCATCTGCTGATGCTATCCCTTACCTTATGACCTTACCGTGCACCCTTCACTTGGCTATTCTTTTGTACTAGACCTTCCCTAGCATCCTCAAGTTGTCCTCCAGCTCCCACTCTTTGGGCCCTAATAACACTAGAGTTGAAACAAGTATGAAAGTGTTGGTTGGCCTGTGCTGTTGCATATAGAACAGAGATATTATAAAGTATCGAGTATCATAGTTGCTGAGGCTAGTGGTTCTGTAGTCTGCAATGATATTGGTGCCATTGGCCAGATTGTTATTATTAGCCCTCAGCATGCATGCGCAAGTGGGTTATAGTAGTCGTCCCATCTGTTTGTCTGTCTGTCAGCTGATTTTGGAGATTACTGACAATTAACTGTTGATTTAAGTATGATCTTGCTCAGGATGATGATTTAACAAGCTGTCTGCTCCGTGTAGGTTCAAATTTTTGTAGGTAATGTCCCCTATCGTCATGTCGCAATCACATGGGCAAATAATTTCTTTTCTTCCCACGTTAGTTTTTGCTTCATACTGAAAAGTTAATGAGAGCTGGAATTCAGGTGTTTTACGTTGAAACTATATACCGGTGAGAGTCTCCTGCATGTTTAGCTACTTCTTTAGACAGCAATTAGCTACATCTATGTTTTCATTGCTTGAGCTGTATTGATACCTGATTAGGAATAGCCAAATATATTATTTTTTCGGTCTGAGAAATGATTTTGTTATAGCTAGCTAGTGTATAGTAGCGCTGAGGGTTCACACCTTTGGTGCTTCATTTGCTTGGCTTGATAACTAATTTTCTTTTACATTAGAATTAATATTGTCATAACCTTTTTTTTTTCATTTCCTAGATTTCATGGTGCTTGGGCTGTTGCTATCTTTACTGAGGTTCTGGTGATCTTGATTGAAGAAGAGAATAATGGTAAGTCTCTAGGCATGCACTACTGTTATCATTGTACATACACATACTAATACTAACACTGCATTCACGAAGTACTGCACACTTAGTGCTAGCACTGTGCATGCACGTAGTACTATTACTGTGCACGCACATAGTGCTAGCACTGTGCATGCACGTAGTACTATTACTGTGCACGCACATAGTGCTAGCACTGTGCATGCACGTAGTACTATTACTGTGCACGCACGTAGTGCTAGCGCTGTGCACGCACATAGTGCTAACACTGTGCACACACATAGTGCTAGCACTGTGCACACACATAGTACTAACACTGTGCACACACATAGTGCTAACACTGTGCATGCATGTAGTACTATTACTGTGCACGCACATAGTGCTAACACTCCACGCATGTAGTACTATTACTGTGCACGCACGTAGTGCTAGCGCTGTGCACGCACATAGTGCTAACACTGTGCACACACATAGTGCTAGCACTGTGCACACAGATAGTGCTAACACTGTGCACACACATAGTGCTAGCACTGTGCACACACATAGTGCTAACACTGTGCACACACATAGTGCTAGCACTGTGCATGCACGTAGTACTATTACTGTGCACGCACGTAGTGCCAGCACTGTGCACTCACGTAGTACTATTACTGTGCACGCACATAGTGCTAGCACTGTGCACACACATAGTACTAACACTGTGCACACACATAGTGCTAGCACTGTGCATGCACGTAGTACTATTACTGTGCACGCACATAGTGCTAACACTTCACGCACGTAGTACTATTACTGTGCACGCACATAGTGCTAACACTTCACGCACGTAGTACTATTACTGTGCACGCACATAGTGCTAACACTGTGCACACACATAGTGCTAGCACTGTGCATGCACGTAGTACTATTACTGTGCACACACATAGTACTAACACTGTGCACACACATAGTGCTAGCACTGTACATGCACGTAGTACTATTACTGTGCACGCACATAGTGCTAACACTGTGCACACACATAGTGCTAGCACTGTGCACACACATAGTGCTAACACTGTGCACACACATAGTGCTAGCACTGTGCTAGCACTGTGCATGCACGTAGTACTATTACTGTGCACGCACATAGTGCTATGCACGCACATAGTGCTAACACTGTGCACACACATAGTGCTAGCACTGTGCATGCACGTAGTACTATTACTGTGCACGCACATAGTGCTATGCACGCACATAGTGCTAACACTGTGCACACACATAGTGCTAACACTGTGCACACACATAGTGCTAGCACTGTGCATGCACGTAGTACTATTACTGTGCACGCACATAGTGCTATGCACGCACATAGTGCTAACACTGTGCACACACATAGTGCTAACACTGTGCACACACATAGTGCTAGCACTGTGCATGCACGTAGTACTATTACTGTGCACGCACATAGTGCTAACACTTCACGCACGTAGTACTATTACTGTGCACGCATATAGTGCTAGCACTGTGCACGCACATAGTGCTAACACTGTGCACACACATAGTGCGAGCACTGTGCATGCACGTAGTACTATTACTGTGCACGCACATAGTACTAACACTGTGCACATACATAGTGCTAGCACTGCATGCACATAGTGCTAACACTGTGCATGCACGTAATACTATTACTGTGCACGCATATAGTGCTAACACTGTGCACACACATAGTGCTAACACTGTGCATGCACGTAATACTATTACTGTGCACACACATAGTGCTAACACTGTGCACACACATAGTGCTAGCACTGTGCATGCACATAGTGCTAACACTGCATGCACGTAGTACTATTACTGTGCACGCATATAGTGCTAACACTGTGCACACACATAGTGCTAGCACTGTGCATGCACGTAGTACTACTACTGTGCACGCACATAGTACTAACACTGTGCACATACATAGTGCTAGCACTGTGCATGCACACAGTGCTAACACTGTGCATGCACGTAGTACTATTACTGTGCACGCATATAGTGCTAACATAGTGCAAGCACTGTGCACGCACATAGTGCTAACACTGTGCACACACATAGTTCTAACACTGTGCACACACATAGTGCTAACACTGTGCACACACATAGTGCTAGCACTGTGCACACACATAGTGCTAACACTGCATGCACATAGTACTATTACTGTGCACGCACATAGTACTATTACTGTGCACGCACATAGTGCTAGCACTGTGCACGCACATAGTGCTAACACTGCATGCACATAGTGCTAACACTCCACGCACGTAGTATTATTACTGTGCATGCACATAGTGCTAATACTGTGCACGCACATAGTACTAACACTGTGCACACACATAGTGCTAATACTGTGCACGCACGTAGTACTATTACTGTGCACGCACATAGTGCTAGCACTGTGCATGCACGTAGTACTATTACTGTGCACGCACATAGTGCTAGCACTGTGCATGCACGTAGTACTAACACTGCACATAGTGCTAGCACTGTGCACGCACGTAGTACTATTACTGTGCACGCACATAGTGCTAGCACTGTGCACGCACATAGTACTAACACTGTGCACACACATAGTGCTAGCACTGTGCATGCACGTAGTACTAACACTGTGCACACACATAGTACTAACACTGTGCACACACATAGTACTAACACTTTGCATGCACATAGTGCTAGCACTGTGCACGCACATAGTACTAACATTGTGCACGCACGTAGTACTATTACTGTGCACGCACATAGTACTAACACTGTGCATGCACGTAGTACTATTACTGTGCACGCACATAGTACTAACACTGTGCATGCACGTAGTACTATTACTGTGCACGCACATAGGTAATATAATTTACAAGTCTCACCTAGGATGAACTAATAGTCTCTTCTATCATTTGTTATCATGAACTTGATTTCACACTACACGTACATACATAGTGTCTTCTTCAGTTGTACAAGTATAACTTTCTATGAAGTATCTGTATTTGCTAAGGAGCTATATTTGCAATACTTCTAAAGTATTTTGACCCCAACTCTGGTGTCTTTTCCACATTATATCGGGCAATATAAGTAACCATCACATACAGGGCTAGCAGAAATGCAATGATTTGATGTTGGCCATTACATTGAAAGTGACCTTTCTTAGCATATACATAGCTAGCTACACTCAACCCACTATGTACCACATATAGATAGGCATTAATTAGGACTGCACATGCCCTATTAATTGCCTTATTTAATTGTGTGATGTGCTGTGACATTTGCCCTGTGATTGGCTCTGCTACCAACATATACATGCATATATGTCTTACAGGGATGGAGCTGTAGTCCAGGGAGCCATACAATGTCTACTACAGGGCCTAACATGCAGATCAGCTCTCTTTAAAGTCTCCATTGCGTGGGCGGGTTGTCTGCTTACTCCACAGAGTCCTTTCCATCTAGTGAGTGACCTAAACTCAATACATGATAGTTGAATTGTACCTACATTTAGTTGTTGATTTATGTTTTGTTGTTGTTGTTTTTTTCCTTACTTTATTAATGAAATGGACATCGTATTGTCCATTTGATGGCCTAATATAAAGGACCGTCATGCAGGGTTTCATGCGTGATTTTCACTGGGGGTGGGAGACACTGTATAATTAACCATGTGTCCACTTCATTAGGTCACCATGTGTCCACTTCATTAGATCACCATGTGTCCACTTCACTAGGTCACCATGTGTCCACTTCATTAGGTCATCATGTGTCCACTTCATTGGGTCACCATGTGTCCACTTCACTAGGTCATAATGTGTCCACTTCATTGGGTCACCATGTGTCCACTTCACTAGGTCACCATGTGTCCACTTCATTTGGTCATCATGTGTCCACTTCATTGGGTCACCATGTGTCCACTTCACTAGGTCACCATGTGTCCACTTCATTAGGGTTCATGTGTCCACTTCATACGGTCACCATGTGTCCACTTCATTGGGTCACCATGTGTCCACTTCACTAGGTCACCATGTGTCCACTTCATTAGGTCACCATGTGTCCACTTCACTAGGTCACCATGGTGTCCACTTCATTAGGTCACTGTGTGTCCACTTCACTAAGTTACCATGGTGTCCACCTCATTAGGTCACCATGTGTCCACTTCATTAGATCACCATGTGTCCACTTCATACGGTCACCATGTGTCCACTTCATACGGTCACCATGTGTCCACTTCATTGGGTCACCATGTGTCCACTTCATTAGATCACCATGTGTCCACTTCACTAGGTCACCATGGTGTCCACTTCATTAGATCACCATGTGTCCACTTCATACGGTCACCATGTGTCCACTTCATACGGTCACCATGTGTCCACTTCATTGGGTCACCATGTGTCCACTTCACTAGGTCACCA
>WLWD01000978.1_pt1 | contig 87618 bp, 84 predicted proteins | sample 6712731 | NCBI WGS metagenome assembly WLWD01 (sample SAMN12718690, study PRJNA576275) | sponge metagenome | isolation source: marine sponge | host: Mycale hentscheli | place: New Zealand: South Island, Marlborough, Capsize Point | collected 2014-11-01
TCCTATAGTCTCCCTGTACCCACTCCTATAGACTCCCTGTACCCATTCCTATAGACTCCCTGTACCAACTCCTATAGACTCCCTGTACCAACTCCTATAGTCTCCCTGCACCCACTCCTATAGTCTCCCTGTACCCACTCCTATAGAGTCCCTGTACCAACTCCTATAGACTCCCTGTACCAACTCCTATTGTCTCCCTGTACCCATTCCTGTAGTCTCCCTGTACCCACGTTCATATGGTAGCGGTTATTTAGAGAGATGTGTTCGTAAATTGTCACCTAATGATGGGTAAGGGATGTTTAAGATGTGTTCACAAGTTAGGGTTACTTAAAGAGATTTGTTAGTGGCTACGTCACCACCTAAAGAGATGTTAGGTCACATAAAAATAGGTAAGGGTCATTAAATGTGTTCATAGGTTAGGTCACCTAAGGATAGGTAAGGTGTGTTCACATGGTATGGGTCTAAGAAAGTTGTGTGCATAGGTAAGAGAGAGGGGTTTAAGGTAAGGGTCAATAGTGGATTTGTTTATAGGTAAGGGTCAATAGTGGATTTGTTTATAGGTAAGGGTCACTGATACAACATTATCAATAACAATTTCTTCAACAAAATGGCCATTGATGTCTGTAAAATTCCTTTCTTTGAGTATTAAAAACTACATTGACTGATATTATATGTATATATGATATAGGCACGTAGGACACGAGACAGGAGAGAGGGAAATACATTCATCTGTGCAAGATGAAGAGCATGTTAAAACAAGGTACAAGGTACTTGCTATTAAAAAAAAAAAAATTTGTGTGTGTGGGTGTGTGTTTTGTCAATGTAGCTACTGAGGTAGTTGCACTCTTGCTCTATATAATGCACCACAAATAATATTTTTGTTACAGAAATTTGAGAGGTGAAGGTATACTGCCGAAGAAAGTGGACCGACGTCACACCTACAATGATGTCGGATAAATACAAAATGTCCTTTGATCCCTTGGAATTCCATTGAAAGTGGACCTACCTAAAGAAGCAAAGAACTAATTTTCAAACTGAACAAATCTATTAATTTTTTGTGTGTAATTCACAAATTTTTGATAATATTTTGGTTACTACAATTATTTTTAAAGTATTGTAGCTAAATAATACCAGCAAAATATACAGTGGTATAACAAAGTAATAACCATGTAATACACAGTGGTATAGCAAAGTAATAACCATGTAATACACAGTGGTATAGCAAAGTAATAACCATGTAATACACAGTGGTATAGCAAAGTAATAACCATGTAATACACAGTGGTATAGCAAAGTAATAACCATGTAATACACAGTGGTATAGCAAAGTAATAACCATGTTATACACAGTGGTATAACAAAGTAATAACCATGTAATACACAGGCGTATAGCAAAGTAATAACCATGTAATACACAGTGGTATAACAAAGGAATACAAGCATAATACACAGTTAATACACAGTGGTATAGCAGAGTAATACCAGTGTATTGCGTGGTTATTATTCAAGTATACACACAAAATAACAATGTAATACATCAGTTATACACATGTGTATACACTAGTGTATTTCTGGAGAATACTACTGTTATACCTAATGGCGTATTACGGTACTTATAAGCCACTTTTACACATAGTGTATACCTGAAGAATACCAGGAGTATTCCAGTTGTATACTAGAAGATTATCATTGTTATACACTAGTGTATATCACACTTTTTGCATGGTGGCTGTGGTGTAGCTCTGCTGCCGCCAGTGTATTAGGAGAGTACTTCAGCCATGTTGATTTGCCTGGTCTATAACTATTCGTTGCCACATATACATCTAGCCCAAATAGTGTGGCTGTAACAATAATTTCCAAATTAGTACCCCAGGTACAATTTCTTCTTATATTTTTAAGATGTTCAGTAAACTCTGTTTCGTTGATAGCAGCATGTAGTTCTTGAAACAATGCAATCTTAAGACTCACACTGAGCAATTATGCCTCTAAGTTGTATTTGATAATCTTGAACACCTGTGAGCTGTCGAGAAAGGGCTCGAAAAAGACAATTACCATCTCCTAGAACCCGATCAATTGTTCTGTCTTGCTTCTTCAAAAAAGGAGTCTGCACAGAGTAGCCCAGCTGAGGTGATGTAGTGTTTGTAGGAAACATATCATCTGGAATTGGAATGTCCGTTACACTGCTTCCAGGTAGCCGCACAAATCGTGGATATGGTGAATATAATCCCTATAAGATTACATTTGGCACAAATAGGAGTAAACAAATTTAGTGGCAACCTTTATCTATGAAGCCATTTAGTGGTCAAGAGTTAGATAGTTTGTAATATACATGGAAGAAGCATAAATCTTCTTCTGGGCTTGCTAGAAAATATTATGTTTGAACGTCCTTGCAGAATTTCCAATTGAAATCCCTCAACTTGTTTGATTTTGTTTAACAACAAAATTATCTACAAATGACCACCGGATCTAATATATGCCTATTATTGGCATTATTATTTTATTATTTTTCTAATTTATTTCTCAGCCTTTTTTTACTCATTAGATGTATTCTCTCTCTTTCACAGGCTTTTTTTTTAAACCATACATGTGCGTTAAGCAAGCGGTCCTGGGTTCGATTCCCAGTGGCGACCAAGTATTTTTTAATTCTGTATGGTTTAAAAAAAAAAAGCCTGTGAAAGAGAGAGAATATATTTTATTATTATTATTATTAATATTATTATTATTATTATTATAGCTGTGTTACTGTGACATCTGATGAGTTAATCAATAATAAGTTTGTACTATCACAGGCCCATGATATAGTGTTTCTTCAGGGTATCACTAATATTTCATTCTTATTGCCCCCTCTGTGAATAGCACACTAGAACATTCAAACAACTAGCCTTTTCATTCACCACAACCATAAATTTTTAACACTTAGCTTATAAAATTGTTTCCAGATTTGTTTAATAATAATAATAATAATAATAATAACAATATATAATATATATTATATATATAGTTATTTATTAATCTATATACTTCAGAAAAACATAAATAAAACTAAATTATCAATTTCTTATCGTTTACCAAGGGTTATTAAAGAAATTCACTCTGTTGAACGGTCAAAAGAAGTTAGGTAATTTTTTGAAAAGCTTATTCATCACCAAAAAAGACATTTGGTTCAATATAGTTAAAGCAAGCTTATGTTTTGAGAAAATTATTCGTTCAAAACAGCCACCCTTTACTTCAGAAATAAGTGCAACTGATCATGTTGGCATCATACATTTTCATCATTTATATATGTGGTAGCTTTGAGATAAAGTGATATTTTAATAAATTCTATAAAATGTATAATGGCCTTACTTTATGGAAAACCTGAGGTGAGTTTTCCTGTAATTTGTGGTATATACATCAAGTCCCAAATAAAAAAATAAGAAAAAAATTTGTGATATAATTGTTGTTTCCATATAAATTGTGTTACTCAACAAGTAAGACCCCAAAATTGGCATTGTTTAATATATGACATTATTAATGAAACTATCGAAGACTAACACACTCTATCCGCTCTTGACCACCAAAATGAAATCATAGTAAAGGTTTTGGTTACATGCACTTAAACAGATTTATATCCTGATACCTTAATAACTTCTTCTGTTGAAAGCTGACTAGGTTTACAATACCCTGATAACATAACAATCGGTATTTATTTTTGTATACAGATTAAATTAATCAGTTACCTTGATTACTGTCCTTTGAAATGCAACATGTATTTGTTTGTGAGGTTTTCTTTGCATTAGTTGGTGCCAATAAGTTGCCATCCAGCTTCAAACATGCTTTATGCACACATGCTTTTTTTTTTTACCAGGGCCCCCAAACTTCGGTTTATCCAAGCAAAACCTGCATGATCCACAATCATCAATTTGACATCCAGCACATTCTCCACACTTCTTACGTTTAATTCCTAAGACACAGTTTTTATGTGTATACCAATGTAAATAAAATACTATGTTTGCTACTTACCAATTTTTGGTGAAGCTTGTAAGTCAATAGCTGACTGTCCACTTTCAACACTGCTGTCATTTGATCGTCCAGTTTTAGCACTCGAATCTGTAGCAACTGAATTTCAAAATTATTGTCACATCTACTTAAACATAATAAATATCACCTGCTGGTTGTGAATCCACTATTGCTGCCATTGTACATGTATTCTCTTGTAATACATTGCCCTATATACCTTAAGGTAACATTTATTAACGGGTACTCATTTTAGAGAATATTAGCGATTTGCCATTGTTCGCTAATATTGAAACCCGTTAACAATTAATGGATGAGGCTATATTGACGACCTTTTACCTAATTTGCTCGATAGGCTGCAAGTGAGTTTCTGTAGTGCAATTGTCGGAACAATTTAAACATATTAGGTAACAACATTTATTTCGCTACTATCGTCTTCTTCTTCATTGGCATTAACTTCAATGGCTTCGTCGTCTTCGTCGTCTTCTTCTTCATTGGCATTAACTTAATGGCTTCGTCGTCTTCATCGTCTTCTTCTTCGCTATCGTAGATATCTTTCAAAATAGCGGCAGTGGCATCTTCGAATCTGCCATCAATTGGCTCCATGTAAGTTATTTATGAAGCATGTGAAAAATTCTATGCATTATTACAGATCATAACCGCCAAAATTAAAATCCGTCAAATGCACCATATCAGAAAATCGCCAAAATTAGTATCCGTCAATAAACGTTACCTTAAGGTACATTGAAATATACATTAATAATGTAGTAGAGATAGATGTAATTTGTAACAACACAGATAGCAAGCAATAAGTAGAATATGTTAACGTTTGTATGATTAAAACTTACCTCTAGCTTGCCCAATATTTTTCTCTTTTCTTCTGAGTCAGCATGCCCATCGTTATAGATCACAATAACAATTAGTATGCAATTACTTGTAAGGCTTACCTCAAAACCAATCCGGTCCTTTTCCTTCCTGGTATTTTTGTGGTTTGTTTGAATCGCCACTGAAGTTCACAATTTTTTCCAGGTGGTATGTTATCTTTTATCACAAGCACTTTCTTGCATGAAGGTGGCTCAGTTATTTCAGCTGCTTTGCAAGTTGCCACTGCTTGCTGTAGTAAAGCATTTATATGCTTGATGTAGGGCAAAACTGCTACATTTTGTAGGGTCACTTGCTCTTGAAGCTCTCGAATTAAACCTTGGAATGTATTAAATTGAATGGTGTGATCTACAGGTTTTATCAAGTTTATAATCAACATTTACACAACTATCACTAATAAAGTTACCTCTGTTTTGATCAAACATAGAGTCAACATAGTTAATGTCATCAGGACCGTCAATTATAATCTTAAGAACACTAGATGTGGTAGGCATGTTTTGGTGAAACAGAGAATGAACTCGATGAATGTGTTTGCACATATGATTATTGCTGTAGTCATAGCACTTGCTGTCACAACTGTACATGTGTGGACACAAAAAATCACACTGTCTTTCTCTACAGATTCTGAAATCATCTTTGAGAGAAGAACACTCAGTACAAGTAGCAAGTAAACGTTTTACAGTGTAACCACTTGAATTACAACCAAGACATGCTCTCAACTGTCCATACTCCATTACTTCTTTGCTGTATTTCATATGTATAATAGAGTCACTTTTATACTAATTCTACACAATTGTTAATACCTGGATCATCTTTGAAGGTATCTGAAGACCACGTTCATGACGATCTTGCTCTTCTTTCACTATTCTGTTTGTTGCAGGAGGTAAGGCTGTAGCACTCTTGTAACAGAAGAAGGCATCTTTTTCATATTCCAAAAGATGGGGAATCAAAAAGTCTACTCTCCGATTGACTTTTCCATTTAAATGTACTGTTTTAAGTTTGTTGTGAAAGCTACATAAAACCCTATATAATGTATGCACAAAATTGATGTTTTAAATTACTATTTACCTCTCAAGATACATATTTGTGTCTGTGTCTCCATGATCAAAATGCCGATAACACTTGGCCCATTTTTCTTAATTAAAAACACAGCAGCAATATCCATAATGTATATAATCGATATTATGGTATATATATACCTGCTCGGTTCTGGTAGGTTTGCACAAAGTATTTGACAAAGTCTGATTCTCTTGGTAGCCATAGCTGATTAAAATTCTTCATTTGCATCTGGAAAACAGATGGGTCTATTTCTTTTGCTAAAATACTTAAAGTTTGGTATATTTCCACTTGGTTTTCTGCTTTCACTGATCTAAGCTTGTTTTTCCAAGCTCTAGCAAAATAATCAAAGTTTAAGACATCAAGCATAATCATTTATGAGTTGAGATAGTACCTGTCAACATGCCAAAAACACAAAAGGTGCTTAATATCTCCATAAACTGACTTTGTACCAGCCCATCCAGTATTATCTGTGTATCATAATGAAATGTGATCATCAGTACCATTATAATTCATATATATTACAATCATCAGTCATGACTACTTTAATTGTTGTGCTGGGAGATCTTTCTTTAATACATGGACAGAAATATTTCAATAACCTCACTAGCTTCAGTATCAGATATACACCATCCAACTGGTTGCCCTTAAAAAAACAACAATGATTTCCAAGTAATACTATAAGCATACATGATACTAACCTTTTCCAAGATCATCACGAACAATAATAGTTATTAATTTAAATCTGTACTGGTTAGTACCATGAGTTGAATCAATGCAGAGAATGGTTGATGCATGTTGTTGGTACAGCTGCAACTGAAACTCGGTTTGGAATGCAAAGATAAAAGATTCTACTGGTATAGTGGGATATTCAGCTGATCTGCTACCCTGAGGTTTAAAGATGAGGACAGGATCAAATAATTCTTCTCGTAGTTCAGACACAAGAAGAGTTACTGAAGTTGCATCATCCTCATGCCGTTTAATCACATGGTCATGTACTTTAACTTTAATGTTATTGATGTCACGCTTGGATAAAAAATGTTTCTGGACACACACTGGTCAAAGATATCCCTGTTTGGTCTATTACCAACATTTTCACGTATATCTGCACATTAAACATGAGTTTTTAAAATCTTGTACGATATTAAGCTTATTCTATACCTTGCAAAATTCTTTCTGGTGGGATTCCTGCACTAATCTTCATAGATACTTCTTCTTTTGTGCTTTTAGGCAGTTGTAGATATTTTAGCTCATTTGGTCCTAATTCATGGCCAGTGTGTGCTGAAATGTACTGAACATTAATCTGACAACTTTTATATTCATCAACATACATCCGTGAAATACAAGTTCCATTAATCTTTCGTGATTCTTTTTGATGTAGTCTCTTTTTGGATGTAATTCTTTGCTTTGGATTACCAAGAAATTTACCACTACGACAGCAAACAAAGTAGTGTCTGGCTTTGTTATCTATAATTACAAGAAAAGTCATGTTCCTTGTTCCTACATTCTCATTATTAGCCTAATCCACATAGTACACCTTACCACTAGATGATGGATGATAAGTTTGCTGGGTTTTTGTGTACATGCTGTAAGTGGCCTCTTCTTCTCTTTCTTTCCTTGCATAAACTCCCTCATAGATGAAAATGTGAAGTTTCTCAACCCTTGATAATAAAAATATATAATTAATGTATAAATTATTCCCAGTTGATAACTTTACCTAATTTCTCTTCATGAACTTTGGCACAATGTGAAATAAGTTGGACGTTAGTTCTAAAGGCATGTACTCCACAATCAAATGGGCATGAGAAATTTTTGGTGCCCTCTTCAATAACAAAATCATGGTCCTTTTTTTCATGCTCTCTTAGCCGATACTTGCGTGAGTATGTCTTCTTGCAACCAGAATAGGTGCATTAAAAGACTGTCGGGTCATTGCCCTGTTTAAAAGCAAATCACCATAATATTTTTACCGATACTATTTTTCTTACAGTGAGTCAATATAGACATAGCTTGTTTTATTACTTGCCTCATCTGTGTTATATTTGCTTGAAGGGCTAGAAGCACCGCAACTTCACTCATTTGGCTTCCCTGCACACATGCAAATCGCGACTGAAAGTAGTAAAGGTCAAAGGTCGCGAGGTAAGGTAAGTGGAGTCAACGTTCAAAGAGGTCAAAGTTCGCGGGGGCTTCTCGTTGCATAGTGGGATTCGTTTACGTGTATTGTTTTGTTGCTTCTTTATTCAATTCAAACAGTTGCGGCGAGTGGTTACTATGGCATTGAGATCCTTTTACCGAATAAACATGATTTAAAAACTCGAGTAGCTTGAGGATTAGAAGTCAAACTCAATCATTTAACAATAGTGTAGTTTTTAGGCTCGCTCGCCATTTGTGCTCAAACACATCACTAGTATATGTATTGGTTGCGTAGTTTTTGCTATTCTTTAGCCAAGCAATAGCTGTAACATATATACAACAATTACACACACACACACACTAGTGTGTATCGTGTATGTAACTATGACAAACAACCAAAATAGCTTACCACAGCCACAAACTTGAACTCAACAAGTTTGTAAAACAATACTGCGTCCATAAAAATTTAGATATGTCAGAGACAACCTAATTCTACGTGCAGTGAGCAAAATAAGAAAATGAAAATATCAGGTCGTCATGGCCACGCAAGATAGATTTTGGTCAGCCATCAGAGCTAATTGCTTTGCCATGTTTAAAGGATTTTCATTCAACTTTAATGTATATAATGATACATACAGTTTTTTGCAATGTGTTTAATATATTCATGTGGCTTAAATTCTTTTTGTGAGGTATTAATTATATCAATGAAAATTATGTGTCACTTAAGTTGCATTGTAATCCATTACAAGTACCTGCTATTCTCTCTATCTGAGGGTAAACTATGTTAGCCATGTATTGTTAGCTATGGAGTTTAGAAAAAAGTTGTCAATTAACTTGCTTGGACATTTTAGGGTTCACATCATGTTTAGATAATATTAGTTTTTCATAGGTATTAAGGAATATAGTATAAGAGAAAAACGAGAAAATTATGTGATTATAAAAATGTTATTTCAATACAGTTAGAAATCAGTGAAAGTACAAAGATGATGTAGTCATGTTAGAAGCAGTGTTTCAGTTGAATACTGTAGGTATACTAGCTATGAATCAGAGTCAGGATCCATCCAGTTATCCCAAGTATCCAGAATGAGGGAGTCAGAATCAATATCAGAGCTTGATGAATCGTCTTGCTGCCGACGCTTATAGAGCTTTCTCGGTTTCTGATTAGACCTACGAACTTTGTCCTTCCACCAGAGCTCAATAGCTGGATCTGGATTGAAGTCTTCAATGGTCTGACCAAGTCATTTAAAGATTCATTAGAAAGTTGAGTTCTTTTATCTGATTTTATAATATTCAGTTGTGAAAATGCCTGTTCTACCTTGCCATTAGAAGCAGGTAGTGAAAACAAAAGTTCAATCAGCAGTAAAGCATTATGCCATTCACTTGCATTTGGTGCATGAAAAACATGCCACCACACTACACGATACTCTAGAGTAGCCAGTGAAATGTACTGCACAGCATAGTTCAATATTTCCTCAAATTCAGAATGGATTTCTTGCACAGTGACACCAGAAGCTTCTAAAGGGACTGCAAAATGAACTGCTAACCTGTCAACAGCATTGAGATCATGTTTTTCATCCAAAGCCCTTTGCCATCCTTGTGAAGCAAGAACAAAAACGATATTCCTCCAAAACTCAATATCTGACCACATTAAGGGTGCCCGCACATAGCAACGCTCACCGCCTGTAGATCCGGACATTAATTTATTCCCCGCCAATACCCCACCATTCGATAATACGCGAGCAGAAACAATCGCGCATTAGTAGCAGACGTATACTTTGCGAAGTTGTGGTGTTTTAGTTTAGCTTCTTGTTGTCTTTTATTCGTTTACAGCAACTCTCCATACGTCGTCTGAGCTCACGCAGCAAGTTGCACCAGGCTGCCTTTCCACCAGTAGCTGTTCTCCGGACTATGCGCTCCTGAACTCAAGTGGATGGATCCACCAGGCTCGATTTCTGCGGAGCGAAGACTTCCCAAGCTGCGCAAATCTAATACCTTCACCTTTGGCTATCTCCAATAAACTGCTCTCTCTTCGGACTCTCTTGTTATTGTTGTATTGATGTTGGTTTACTCTTGATATAGGCGGGCTCTTTTTAGAACCAATACAAACTAATTGAAAAATGGGGGTGGGGCTATTTCTTAAGAATTGCGAGTGGAATTAAGGTTCCAAATTTTGGGTCAGTTTTTCTTGGAATCTAATAATGAGAACGGCACAAAAATTTTATACACGGGTAAACCAAAAAAAATGAACTGCACTACAGCGAGAATTTTTCAATATCTTATAAATAGAAAAAATTGCGAATATATCATAAAGTAATATTGAAAAGGATAAGAACTCGCTGTCTTGCAGTAGAGTATCGGCTCGGCTAGTAGTGCACCAAATTGCGGAGCTCCAACTTACCGCACCGCTCCAAAAAAGTGCCCCAAAGTTTTATAACCAGGCCCCGATATTTCCTCCAGATTCGCTCTAAAATTAATGAGCGGCTCCTTCGGCAGGTACTTTGTCCTTGTGTTGTAGTGGAGAAGCCCCTGTAAGTATACAATAGTAGTAATCGTGCATAGCAACCATCAACAAAAAATTGCGTAGGCGGTGTGCGGGCACCCTTATCCTGGTTCTAGTGCAGGACAGTTATTTCTCACAATAGGCTGTATAGTTACTTTCGTAATACGCCGTAACAACTGAAAATCATTTCAATTTTTGCCCTTGATAGGTCTCATTCTCACATTTTTCAATTGTTGCTGAATAGGTAGGCCACTCACTCAAAGACATTGATTTAAGCTTGTTTATTTCACTGACAGATTTAAGTAACCCAGTAAGAGCTGCTAGAATATCCAAATCATTATTCTGCATATTCTTAGATAAAATGGCACAAGGACCAAGTAAATCAATGAAAAGAGCACAACCTAACACATATTTTGCATCTGTCCAATTACAGTGATATCCTTTAACTTTGGCTCGATCAGCAGGTCTTACAGTGTTATCTTCAGACAGGGCAGCTAAGTGCATAGTATAAACCCCATATCTTGACAAAACTCGCTTCATTGCATGCCATTTGTGAGCAATCCATCGAGAACCACTTGCTCTAATATTGGTCGAACCCCACTGCTATCCACAGTAAAACAACCTCTTAAGCCACTGACGATATCTTCTAGCTGCCCACACTTTTTAGGAGACTTCTCGTACAGGTAATATAATTTCATAAGCATATCATCTATAAGATCAAATGAGGAATTTTTTAAGACATATTTAACAGAAAGCTCTAATCGATGAGCTAGACACCACATCCAATATATCCATGGTAACTGTTTTTCTATCAACCCTTTCAATCCCAAACCAGCAATGTTTGCAGATGCTCCATCTGTACCAAAACCCACAAGCTTGGTACAATATTCGGAGTCAAGTTCCTTTAAGGCTAACATTTTCAGTACACTCTCCACCATGCTAAGCAAACCTTCTCCATTAACATTGCTGGGCTTACACACCTGATAAAAGCTCGACTTAGTAAAAAAAATTTCATCAATGCCATTTTTATCTAACCATACAATAAAAAAGGCAATATTTCCGGAGTCTGTAGACCCATCCAAAAGTAAAGAAAAAAGTTGGAGGAGCTTGTGCAATTAGATATATGCTGTCTCATGCATTCAGCTATATAATGAGTAAATTCTCGACAAGAAACTTTTGACATATAAGTAGTCCCCAAGCTAATGCCATGTCGAGCCTCTAAATTAAGTAGTTGAGGATATTTAATAAAAGACAACTTTTCTTTGGCAATAAAGAAAGCTACATCGAACTTACAGCGCAACTTTGCCTTCTCACTTTCAGACAGTGAGAATAAAGCCTTGCCAATGACTGTAGACTGAAGAAAACTTTGTCCTTGAGTCCTTGAACTCTCCCTTCGTAGAAGATTTAGCGCATGCACATGCTGATCACTTCTTGCATGATCCCGAATGTTGCTAGTTCTAAGAGAATCCGCTTCATAGATCCATTTCGAACTGTAGTTTCTGCCGCTCTTAATATTCGATTCAAATTTAGTGCAGACACTGCATCTCAAATGTGTGACAATTTTATGTCCTCCCGCAAAAGTTGTATCACACTCCAGCCAGCTCAACGTTTGATATTCCCGGTCAAAATCTCTGCTCCATATGTGGAGTACACCACAGTTCTTTTTTTGTACTCCGTACAATTGCTTTCAGACTCCGACGGTGAAGTGGAAAAAGCCCTAGAACGCTTCATTAGCAATCACAGCTAAGGAACACGGCGACGAACGCTGTTCTTCTTTGTCAGAGTAAGGTCACGTGAAAGTCGTGTGACAGCCCGCGCACGTTAAATAATTTCTCGAAGGTGTGGGCGTGGCCAAAGTTGGCGGTTCTTGTGCAGCGAATACCCGTGTCTTTTCCGTTTGTTGTATCCTTCGGCTGGCTGGCCGTAAAGACCGACTAAACGGTGGATTGGAAGATTACTTTGGTAAAATGAACGGACAATGACCGATGGCCGCTATTAATTTTGCACACTGAACGTGGCTAAAGAACGTTAAACCAAACAATTCTGTTTAGTGCAATAAGCGACGAAGTGAACCTCCAAGCAAAAATAAGGGCCAAAGTACAAAACAACATGCATAAGTCCACACATATATATATAAACTAGTGGTGTGTGCTTGAGCACAAATGGCGAGTGAGCTAGCCTAGCTTTGTTTAAGGGTGCTCAAACATAGCAACGCTTGGACGTTGTTAGTCGCGCACTCAGGGAGTTAGTGGCGCAGTTATCAACCACAAAATCACACCCTCGCATTCAACTAAAAGTGCCCGCTAAATCCAGCTGTAGCTCCCGCAGAAAAAAAAAAGTGCGTGCTTAGACTACGCGTGGCTTCCTACTACAAGCCAAGTGTTTATAGGCTGTGGTTTGTTCAAGTGGCTAGTTTTCTAAACTATCGATCGATCTAGTACAATCCAATGCTTACTATAGTATGTCCAAGTTGAGTTGGCGCGGTAAAAACCGTTAATAACTTTTGAACGGAAGTAGCTATGCTTCCGGGGTTTGTACCATTCGAAAGCTCGTGCCGAAGCGGTCCGGAAAATTCCCTTTAAAAACTTCTGAGCCAGCGGGAAAGTGCAGTTTCAAAACTCATTAGAAAAGTCTATGGGAATAAATAAAACCACACGTTTCCCGCGCTATGAGGTACGTTTGTATCACGGGTTGCTTGTCCACTCAGATTTTCTTACCTGTTTAAATAGGGCCTATTTATTTAGAAACTCAGCCAATTTACTGTTTGCTGACCAAGATAATAAGATATACAATTCATCATAGACTCTATATGCCACTATTCATGCTTTAGCTGTCCATTACGCCTCATGTCTATTATAGGTACAGTGTTCTATGGTTATGGTGATGCTATTTACCACCCTCCAAATTCAACTGCTGCTTGTATCTACCACAATTTCATGTCATCATAAAAATTATATAATAAATATATAATTATATATTGTACATGTCATTATAAAAATATATTAATTGTCAATTTTTTTTTGTATAATTTAAAAAAAAATTGAAATTTAACAAGTAGATAGAAAATATAGTAAAATCATGAATAAAATAATATGAATAGTTAAGTGTGAAGGACAAAGTAATACTGGAATGTGTGTGGCCATAGCTAAAGTGTAGGTGATATAGGTGATGTGCTGGATTCTTCACATTACTGTTGAGTACTTCAGAAATTCGTCACACCAAGATAAGAATAGAGTTTAAATACATGCTTAAGCACACAACAATCAGACTTACTTGAGGAGGCATTCAGCCGCGGTCCTGTGCTTCTTTCCTGTAAGCTCTGTAGCTCCAGATAACCCTCCGCAACCTTCAACCAGTTTTAGCGCACAACTAGAAGCTCGTACAGACTATAAACTACGAGTGATTAGTTATAATTGGGCATATATTGAATACAGCTGCGGAAGAAACTGCCATAGCTTCTTTTTCATTTCAACAAGTAAACTTACGGTAATAATGCGCAACTTGGACCCGCCCCGTTTTTACTGTGGGCGTCGACATTTTTGCGCGTTTGAGCTACTACTGTCATATGACCTTAATTGGTCTCCGGTTTCGCCAAGTACATTCCTCTTTTGCCACATTTATGGTCGCGCCAACTCAACGTGGACATACTATAGAAAAAGAAGCAGGCAGACTGCAGCCTGGTCCCTAGCAGAAGTCCACTGGGTGTGGTTTCCAGGCCGGTCAGCGTGGGCATCCTTAGACCGGTCCCTAGCAGAAGTCCACTGGGTGTAGTTTCCAGGCCGGTCGGCGTGGGCATCCTGTAGTTTCCAGGCCGGTCGGCGTGGGCATCCTGTAGTTTCCTGGCCGGTCAGCGTGGGCATCCCTGGGCTGGCCACTAGCAGCACTCCACTGGGTGTGGTTTCCAGGCGGGTCAGCGTGGGCATTTCTGGACCGGTCCCTAGCAGAAGTCCACTGGGTGTGGTTTCCAGGCCGGTCAGCGTGGGCATCCCTGGACTGGTCCCTAGCAGTTGTCCACTGGGTGTAGTTTCCAGGCTGGTCAGCGTGGGCATCCCTGGACCGGTCCTTAGCAGCAGTCCACTGGGTGTGGTTACCAGGTCGGTCAGCGTGGGCATCCCTGGACTGGTCCCTAGCAGCAGTCCACTGGGTGTGATTTCCAGTCCAGTTGGTACAGAGGATGATTCTGATCTGACCTATCTACACAGTGAGCAAATACATGTATATTATGGTGATGATGGATGTAGCCATTCTGAAGTGGATGATTTGCTTGACCAGATTTGCACTGTAGCTGAGAAATTAAATTATCCATGTAGTCTAGACTCGTTAACCTTGGTAATTTCGCTACGTGATGTCAGTCTCAGCTACTCTGAAGGTATGTCTATCCATAATTATCACAGCTCATGGAAGCAACACTATCCAGTAATTTCATTTATGTTGAATGGCCATCTTCATATTGAGTATGTCAGATTAAGTGGTGCCCTTGGTCTCCTGGTTTGTTCGGCCACGCAGTGGCACAGAATACTGCATAAGTATGAGGTGCATGTAAGTGATCTTGCAAAGTGGTCTTGTAAGCAGGTATGTGAAGACGTCAGATCGAGAGGAGATGCTCACAAATGGGTGGCAGCATATGATGGTTTCTATTTAACTCGAGGCCATTATTCAAACAATTCCTCTGGTAGTCTTCATGATTATGAGAGTGGAAAAATAGCATATTTTGCCCATCGCACTAAGAGAAGACCTGGTCACAACTGGGAAGGTACATCTGCTGCAGTTGAGATGGACATGTTGGATGAGTTGCTAAGGGAAGCTAAGATAGATGGTTTTGTGGTGAAAGAGATGGTGACCTACAAGGATTCTTAAGCAAATGAAACATATTGCAAGTATTTTCCTGAAGGCATCCTCACTTATTGTTCCAATCATTGCACGAAAGCTTTTCACAAGCACCTGGAAACATTAAAAAGGAATAAATGTCAGATAGGGAAACGAACACAATGTGACAATTGTTTGTTGTTGTTGTTGTTGTTTTTACTTTATTCTACAGTGCAAAAATGTTAGTTTTATGTGTAAGAGAATGCCAGAGAGCTTCCTGAATAAGTGCAAGGCATCATTGAGCAACCTTATAGCATCAGACCGAGTGCAATCCTCAGAGGATATATATGAGGCATTCTACGAAGAAATCCTCAATTTGGATCGGCACTACTGTTATGATGACTGTAGTTCATCCTGGTGCTTGCACAACAAGGTAAACAGCAATCACATAAAAATTACATTAGTAAATAATTTAGAAAACAGTGTCCCCATACTCATAGAATAAGATTATTGTAAATAAAAATTTAAAAAAATTATATCTACATTGCAATTCATAACCGAAAATAGCATTATTATATGAACTGAACTGAAGAAGGTGTAATAAACTCACTAGGACATTTTCCTTTCCTTTCCAAAGCTGGAATAACCTGTAATGAAAATATTACTTCAGTAAAAATAGACTCCTCCCAATATAATATGTACATCGTCCAATCTACACACTGTCAATACATTCCATACAATAGCTACATATCGTGGGTAAATCATTTCTTCTTACATGTTTACTCTCCCAATTAAATTCAAGATAGAAATTTTTTATCAACCTACCAATCTTTTATATCTCATAACTTTCTATGTACTAATTCATTAACCTTCATTTTTTTTCTACAGGTCAGTGGAGTATATTATTAGTTTCAGTTACAGATTTAACACTGTTCCATAAAGTTCTAATTAATTAGAAATTCTTTCCCATTCAGTCAATTACAACTATTTTTTTAAACATTTTTAAAATCTATTTTTATTATGAGTGAAACAGTTATATTTGAATGAAATTAAGTTTATACATTAAATAATGTCTGGAAACATCAGAATTTGTGAATAATGAAAGTTATCAATAAATATTAGATGAAATAGTCAATACCTAAACCTTTCACCAATTCCTTTTTCTTCTTTTTCCACGCCCCTTCACTGTGCTTCCTTTGGGCTTTGTAGAAGTGGAAATAGTGGGTGTATGTTTGGATGACTGTTCAGGGTGTGTAAGGCCCCAAGCAATGTAGTGAATAGATGGAGGGTGTGGCTCGAAGTAAGAGCCACGCTCGAAGGACCAGACTGTTAACGCCTGATGGCGGCAGGTAGACTAACCTTTCGCGTAACCCTTAAGGTTTTGCTACTAGATAAGACTCGAAAAGTCCGCACTCCCCAACTTAACAACAACTGGAGTTCAGAACATTCAACAACAACAATACAATAATTGAACAGAACTTAAATGGATACTACATAAATGATGATACCGTGGTTATCTATGAATATAATTTACGTAAGGTAAGGTAAGGTCATGTGTTTGTAGGGTGACGATTTCCGGGGCCTGGGCTTGAGCTGCAACCCTTCCCTGTTCAGTTGTCTGAACCTGAACATACTGGTGGGGAGGGGTTGCACCGCACGGTGCGTCATTCTCGTCCACCTGTAGTGGTATGAGGTGTTGAGTGGATCGTCTTAGAGTTCGCCCTTTGCATAGAACATCGGTGACTCTCACGATGCCATCGTCCCCTGGATAGACGCTCTTGATCCTTGTGAGTGGCCAACGTCGGTAGCCAAACACCTCATTGTCCTTGAGGAAGACCACGTCTCCTTCCTTGAAGGTGTGGTTTCCCTTGTGCCAAGTGTGTCGTCGCTGGAGAGCCTGCAGGTATTGTGACTTCCACGCAATCCAGAAGTCTTGGGCCAGTCGCTTGGTCAATTGCCAACGTCTAAGGGAGGAGATCTTTGCCTGGCTGGCAGGATGGCTGGGTGGGGCTAAGAGTGGCCTGCCTATTAGAAAGTGGCCGGGTGTTAGACTGTGAGGCTCGTTGCACAGAGGGCAGTTTCGACTGGTGATGGCAGATAAGGCTGAGGTAGACTTCATTGAAGTTAAAGCAGGCGTTGAAGTCGATGACGGTTAGTACAATTGGGTCGAACTGTAGCTGGAGAGGGTGTGTTCCAAGGGCTGCGCATAAGAAAGAAGTTCCTCCAAGTCAGGCACCTTGGTACTGGAAGCTATATGTTTGGTCCACTCCTCTCGCAGCTTGGGTGTGAATTCCTCACAGGCTATAGCGGTAATAAACTGCGAGAGAGAGTCACACCCCAACTCCTTGATTGCTTTGAATGGATTGAGGTAACGTTCTCGAAGCTCCGCGAAACCTTCTTCGGAGAAGTCAATTGCTCCCTTCTCTAGGACCTTCCGGACTAGGAGAGGAAAGACCTTCCGGGGAGCTCCGTATTTGTGGTGAGCGCCTTCAGTGCATCCGCGTAGCCTTCGTCTGAGTGGGTGTGGGCTTGCACGATACGTTGAGCTTCAGGGTGTGCCATGGACTTGAGAAGAATACAAACCTTCTCGTGGTCTGTGAAGCCTCTTCCCCTACCGTCCATAGCTGAGGTGAACAGCCGATGGAAGTGTCTCCACTCGGTTGGCTCACCACTGAAGCTAGGCATCTCCATCTTTATCTTCGGTCCACGAGATCGCGAAGTGGTGGTTGATGATTCCGTGGACGAAGCTGTAGGTTCTGGCGTCTTGCGATGGCGTCGTTTCCTGAACTCATGTAGTTGCTCCAGGAGGGGTTTCTGACACCCGGCGACCTCGGTCCTAAGTGGTCCAACCTCTTCCAGACTGAGGGTGAGGATCTGGTCCATCAAGTCTTCGAAAGCTGCTCGCAGAGTTAAGCTTTCCGACTCAAACTCTGGTGTCTCCATGCTCATAGTGTCGCGAAACATGGAGTACTTGGCACGCAGGTTCTTAGACTTGATGACACAGTTGAAGCACTCCAGGTACTCCTCCATCTGACGTAGAAGATCCAGGTGCTCTTCATGGGTTTCGGCTGCTGAGTCCTCCTCCTCAGCGTCAACATCAGGCTGGGCTTTGCCCTCTTCCATCAACTCCTGGTATCTCTGCTGGATAGCTTCGTGAAGGTGAATGTCCTTCTTGAGCTTGGCTAGGCAGGTTTGAACAACATAAGGCGGTACCGAGTCGAGTTCCTTGGACTTGAACTCAGCCGGCTTGAGCTTGGCTTTGGTGAGCTGTCCGCGGCGAGAGGCGCGCTTGTCCTTTGCCACTTCCAGGTTCCTAACTTCTCTGAAGGTAGGCAGTGGCTCCATTGCAGAGATGAAATGAGTTGACCTTTGAGAAGCGAAGTGAAATGTGATGTGACCCTTCCCGAGGTGTCAATTGAGTTGATTGACACTTGATCGAGGTGTTGATCGACTGTTTGTCTTGACTTGGCAAAACAATTGATTGCCGTAGTTGCCTTCTCCGAGCAGGTAGGAACCCCGCGGCTAGAGAAAAGCTTTCAGACTGAGACCTTGAAAGAGATCAGTGGTGTCTCTCTTAGGCTTTGACCCCGCTCTAAGCTACTCACCAGAAGTCGCTCTGGTGAGAGAGGAGCGGGCGTGTCGAAGTGCCTTCGATACGCACTTATTGTAGATGATGAGCGGGTCGCTGATCCTTCTCGCCAAGACGAATATCTGGCTCGAAGGACCAATTGTTCGGGGTGTGTAAGGCCCCAAGCAGTGTAGTGAATAGATGGAGGGTGTGGCTCGAAGTAAGAGCCACGCTCGAAGGACCAGACTGTTAACGCCTGATGGCGGCAGGTAGACTAACCTTTCGCGCAACCCTTAAGGGTTTTCTACTAAATAAGACCCGAAAAGCCCGCATTCCCCAACTTAACAACAACTGGAGTTCAGAACATTCAACAACAACAATACAATAATTGAACAGAACTTAAATGGATACTACATAAATGATGATACCGTGGTTATCTATGAATATAATTTACGTAAGGTAAGGTAAGGTTATGTGTTTGTAGGGTGACGATTTCCGGGGCCTGCCTGGGCCTGGGCTTGAGCTGTAACCCTTCCCTGTTCAGTTGTCTGAACCTGAACAATGACATCCAGGTTTTCTCCTCTCTTCAAATTCAGGCCGATGAAAATTTCCGAAGCAGGTACTCTGTCTCCAGCATAGAGGAGCACTACATGTATTACACTGTCGTATGGTTTGCCTTCTTTTCTTTAGTGCCATTCTACAATACACACAATCTCTAACTCTTTCCATTTTGACAGGAACATGGAGTTTTTCTGTAGAAGGTTTCCTGCCTGCTACAGACTGATATAGAGTTATTTGAATTCCACATAGCTGTCACACTATAGTTTCACTAGCGAAATGCCAATCAAATATTAGCTATATATCATGCAACTAATACCAACTATGGAGTTAGCTAGCTTTATATCAATAATCTAAGATACAAATAATGTAAGTATCAGGCTAATAACTACCCAACTAAGAAAGGTAACTCTCTATACCAAGCTCCTACACTAAAAATAGTTTATATATTTGAAAATTGGATTGTCACTAAGACTAACCTTGCTGGAAGCATTATGGGGACTTGAAATGTCTTCTGCTGGGGAAGAAAGCTGTAGCATGTCAACTGTCTGGGATCCATCTCAGACAAAGTAATCAAGCCCTGGCATCCACGAACATTTGTCACCCATTGTCACCCAGCTCAACTTACCTACTCATATATCACCTTCCCATTGAACTTACCTTACCTTACCTGACCCATGTACATAATCATATTCATACCTAGCTAAAACCACAGGCTTCAGCCTGTAGTTATTCCCTTATAGGTTTTGTGATTATGTATTACTTCTTGTTGTATGATTACCTAAACTCACTGAGTTGTTATCGGTGGGAGCACGCGCTGTGGGGCAGACAGACAAGGCTGCATTTGTTATTTGATTGCGTCAACGGGGTCATATACCTGGTCCTTCTCCAACAGGACTATGTGGGCGTGTTCATACTTAGGGCACGCACATCAACATTGTCAGAATTGTATGATAAAACACTGTCATTATACGTTGCAACATGATCTTCACTATCATCCTCAGAACCGAGAAGATCGAACACTTGCTGGCCGTTCATAGCGATGTAACGGACTTTTAAAAATCATAGAAAATATTTCTCTTCTTATTAAATGTAAACTGCTCATTTCTAGCTTTTAAAAATGATGATCTCTTACCTATGGGCTAAAAATTATTATACATATATGAAGTAGTTCGTGAGAAAAAAATTGATGTCAATTACTCATCCTCTTTTGTATTACGTGGGAGACTAAGAGGTAACCCTTTGCAGACGAACGCGGGCGAGCAATTATGTAATTAAATATGCGCACGCCGTAAAACCAACTAGTTGCCTGAGACAGCATTTTGCCAGTGGAGTTCGACACGTGAATAAAGAAAACGGGCGAGTGTTTCTTTTGTGTTAGGCCTCAAGTAATCTGCCTCTAGCGTTGTAGCTATGGTAATTCGTTTGTTTATAATTTATAGAGTTGTTTTGAATACAAACTTAGTTGGAATTATCGAGGAGGCCATAGTTTATTAGCTATTTTTTTAGCTTATATTTATGAAAGTAGAAATCACACCCAAGTGTAAGTTCTAGTTTTAGTTTGCTTATTTCTAGCTACTTCAGGCCTTTACTTCTTAGTATATGTTCTATTTGAACATAGCTAGACACAAAGTGTAGACAAAAAAAAATTTTTTAATTTTATTATTAGAAATGAAAAAGTTTGGTAGGGTGACTAGTTAGCTAATGATTAAAGTTTGGTACGTGGCTAGTTAGCTAATGAGTGTTAGAAATGAAAAAGTTTGGTACGGTGGCTTGTTAGCTAATGAGTATTAGAAATGAAATAGTGTGGCTAGTTAGCTAATGAGTATTACAAATGAAACAGTTTGATATAGTGGCTAGTTAGATAATGAGTATTAGAAAAGTGAGGGTGGCCAGTTAGCTAATGATTAAGTGAAATTGCTATGTAGACTCTGTTACCGTCTATGACACTGTCTCTTTGATGGTTGTTTAGGTGTAGGGGAAGGTGATGGACTGATTGTGAAGTTGGAGGTGATGAGCATGAAGACTGAGAGAGTGTCACACATTCATTCAAAGCAGCAGCACGTGCAAGATCAGGATCAGGACAGTCTGTGTCTCTGACTTCTTCAGGACAATACTCTCGGATTTTTTCGAAGAGGTAATGCTGTCTGTCTTGAGATAGTCCAGGTGGCTGAATTTCTTCAGGCAAATTATTGGGACTGGGTTGCCAATGGACATGTTGCTTGGTAAGAACATTTAAGACTTTCTCTTCCCCATCAGAGACCTGTTTGACGACAACTTGACCCCGTCTGCTATCCTCAAAAATAAGATGATTTAAGACTTTCTCTTCCCCATCAGAGACCTGTATGACGACAACTTGACCCCGTCTGCTATCCTCAAAAATAAGATGATGTAAGGATTTAATTCCATCAAATGCTTGTCTCTTAAAATACGACCTAAAGTACTCTGACCAGTTATATTGATGGACAATAGTGGTTCCATTCTCTTTCCCAACTAGTTGTGCTATGTTTATAGAGGCTGATTCATTGACAACTTTGACCATCCAACAATGGTTCGCCTAAACTTCTGTTTTTTTTTCTGGGGAAAACTTTGTGTGACCAACTATCACGAAACTGATTTCAACTCCATGCAAGGTATTGCATGACAAACCTATAGTTACATTATTCAATCAGTGTAAGTTAAAAGAGTTTAATTATAGCATACCTATTCTTATTCTGCCCACTGCAATTATCTGCATGAAGAAACACGTTTGTTTCTCCTAGATTGTGGGTAGTTAAGAAGTGATGGAGGAGGCTGATGACACAGTTTGCACCTTTCCCAATGTTCGTCCCCTTATCGATGAGGTAGTTCACCTATTGGTGATGCTTTATGGTAATATCATTATATTCAACTATAATCATAGTCCTCACCTGCCGAGAGATGGCTTCACAGTGAACACCAAAAATGCCACACTTGCTCGGAGTCAGAAAGTACACTGGTCCTGGTAGTCTAGTTGCTTATGCCCAATTTTTGGTCAACTTGTGACAGAGCAATCCAAGGCACCAAACTTTGTACAGTCACTCTTTAGCATGTATAGAATGATTTCAGAAGGGGTGCCACGAAAAATTTGCCCTCTAGCTCGCACTGCGGGCAAAATTTTTGGTATGGAAAAAATGCAAAAAATATATATATTTTAACAGCTCAAATCCGCTAAAATAGCATTATTATAATATGTTAAGATATCCAGAGTTATATTTTGCACTGAAAAAATAGAAGCACGGGCATTTCCATTTAGAACACTCCTCAAGGCATGTGGTTCCTTTCAATCACAGCTGCTGAGAGTAGAACAAACAGATTCCTGGCTAACTAGCTACTCTCATTGTGCCCCCTACATGCAAAAATGGAGAATGAGGGGATAAACTGGTGTATGTGCATTATCTGTGGTACTGGTGGTGGGGACTTGAGATGCCCTGCTGATAGCCATCAAAACAATGGGATTGATGTGTACAAGAATTTTCTTCAAGTAGCTGAAGAGTTTCGTGAACTGGAGGCATTACCTGTCAAAGTTAATTTTGAAGGTGAGTTGGCAGATACATTTTTACATAATAAAGCTAAATGGCACAAGTCATGTCGTTTTAAGTTTGCTCCATCAAAATTGGCCAGAGTTCGGGAACAAATAGGGAAAAAACGTGAGAATCACTTTCCTGCTGCTGATCAGAGGAAGTCAAAACGTAGAGCTAGTGGTATTCCAGATAAAGAAGCATGTATATTTTGCTTCCAAATAACTGGTAAATTGCATCATTGTTCAACCATGGGACTGGATGGTGAACTTCGGAAAATGGCAATGGACTTACAAGACACACTGTTGCTAGCAAGAATTTCAGGTGGCGATTTAGTAGCTCTTGAGGCTAAGTACCATTACAATTGTCTTTCATCCTATAAAAGCCGATATAGAAGCTTAGTTCTGTCTAAAGCATCTTTTGAAGATAGCAAGATTGAAGAGAAACTTATTCTGGCAAGAGCATTTGCTGAGCTTGTATGCTACGTTGAAAGTAACGTAGAGAATGGTGACTTCATCTTTAAAATGTCCCAGTTGCATGACCTATTTGAAAATCGTCTTATTAGTCTGGGTGTAGAAAAAAGCATCAACCCAACTAGGCTAAAGAGGCAGCTTCTAGAACACTTCAGTGGCGAGTGTCAAGAATAGCAAGATGGGAATAAGGTTTTTCTTGTTTTTAATGAAAGCTTAAAAAAATTGCTCAAAGAGTCCATGATTTCTCGTGATCTTGAATCAGAAGCCATTGCAATGGCCAAGTTGGTAAAAGTCATAAGGCATGAGATTTTCAACTGGCAAAATTCCTTCACCTTTTCTGGTAGTTTTCCACCCAACTGCCAGCTTCATTCTGTCCCTACTGTTGTGAAAACACTTATCTCAATGATGCTTAATGGACCTAATGTGCAACATCCAAGGTAATGTTGATTCCCAGGCCTGTCTTACATTGTCTCAGCTTCTTTATTTCAATGTCAAATCTGGAAAAGCAACTGCAGATAAAAGCAGGCACTTGAGAGACCGAGAGCCTCCTCTTCCTCTGTATATAGGTTTAAGCATTCATACGCAAACTAGAAGCAAGAAAATTATAAATAGTCTATATATATAGACTTGGTATTAGTGTCAATTACAATCGTGTGATTGAGCTTGAAATTTATTAGCAACTGCAATTTGTGAACAGTTTGAAGAAGGTGTAGTTTACGAAAAGGTCTCTTCATAGACCATAATCTTTCATCTACAACAAGCCAGGGTTCTTTTCATGGAACTGGCATCAGTATTTTCCAATTCCCAACTGTTAATAATAGTGGTAGTTGCAGGGATCCCGTTGTCTTCCAGCCGAACCGCAATTCTACTGGGTTTTCTCTGCCTGAAAATTACACTAATATTTCTGCTGTAACTAGCAAAACCAATGAACTCACTCTCCCTGATGTAACGCTCACTAATGTTCAAGGTCATCTGAAGAGAGCTAAAAGTGTAGAAGATAAGTGGATTGAGCATTCCCTAAATTTACTCACAAAAGAAAAGCTTGAAAAAGGTGACTTTCTTTCTTGGGCTGCATTCCATGCATCAGCACAACCTGATCCTACTAACCCTGCTGCTGTGATTAGTCTTTTACCACTCATCTCTGACAAAGCTGCTACTATTGACATGGGTTAAACATGGTATGGACATCCAGAGGAAGATTACCAGCTATCTTAATCCCAGTCAGATTCCAGTGATGGCATTTGACCAACCACTATTTGCGCTAGCGAAGTATGTTCAATGGTCATGGCCACAGACCCTTGGTTAAAAATCTTTCGTGGTAATGTTTGGGGGCTTACATATCGAAATGGCTATCTGGGACACCATCGGGGACTTTCTGGATTCCTCTGGTTGGACATCAGCTTTGTGTGAAGCTGGGATAGCCACTTCAGGGACAGCTGATTCCTTCTTGAAAGCCGCCCATCTCACTAAAACCAGGCGAAGTCATCAAATCACTGCATTAGTACTTGCAAAACTGAGACAACAAGCTTGGGAGAATGCAGAAGCCATGGATGGTGATTTTGAAGGGTGGAAACGTGAAATGAAGAACAGTAGTCCAACTTTCCAGTTCTGGGAAATTGTTCTTGAATTTGAAAACATTGCTCTTATATTTATCCGTGCACATCGCAGCAACTATTTTAATTTATTCGTAGAGTCCTTGGAAGCTCTGGTACCTTGGTTCTTTGCCTTAGACCATCCAAATTATGCTCGCTAGATTCCAATCCATATTCGCGACATGAAATCACTTCCAGAAGCTGTGAAGGAAGACTTTCGAAAATTTTGGGTACTTTCAAAGACCTGCAACAAATTCTCATGCATACCTACCTATTGATCAGGCTCATGAACAGAATAACGAGCTAGTGAAAGGAACAGGTGGTGCAGTTGGTCTCACTGAAAATCCAGTTGCCTTCAGAAGGTGGATGGTGGCTGGACCAGAACAAGCAAGACTTTTGACTGAGTTTGAAACCCAATTCCAAGAGGTAGAGGATTCAAAAGGCTTACACCATGAACAAGGCCTTTCTTCCCAAGAACTCTTCAAGAAACATGCTACCAACCTTTTCAAAGCAATGAGCAGTATGGGAAATCCGTTCAAAGATGATTGTCCTTAATTGTTGGCAGTGGATTCCCGAAATTGTGCTACTGAAGCTGTAGTTGCTACAGTACGGGGAATTAAAACTCTGGGTCTTACTCAGTATCAGGCGTATGTTGCTGATGTAATTGTTGCAAAGACTACCTCTCTCATGCACCGATCAAGAGGAACTCTTTGCCATTATTCAAGCGGCAATCACCTAAGGTTCCAACCAAAAGTAAGCAACAAGCATCTAGTGATTGCAACCTTTTAGTCACCTGTATATTGCTAGCCAATATCGTGATGGTGACTTAGACGACTTCTTCTCACATGAAAATCATCCCTGGCCCCCTTCTCTGTCTGACCATGGGAGGCTTCGTCTTCCAAACAAGAAGGCAGACTTGCTAAGCCACTTGGATCCTGCAGATCTTCCTTCCAGCTTTCATGCTAAAGTGTTTGATGGTGCTGCTATGTCCATGCACTCCCAACAAAGGAAGCTGTTACATTCAATGAGTACAGTGACAAAATCTTTTTGCCATGGACAAAGCTGCAACTACAGGGTAGTGACAGAATTGACATTGTTTGGGATCGATATGTCCAAAACAGCCTCAAACAGTCCACCAGGGAAAAGAGAGGGAGAGGGGTAAGAAGGAAAGTGAAAGGTCAGCTACTTACGAATTTTCCGGATTTTTTACGTGACCCTAACAACAAAACAGAACTGTTCGGATTGCTCACTGACAAGGTTGCTGGATGTGATTTAGCTATTATGTAATACTACAAAGTAATAATAAATTATAATAATAATACAGGTGAATCCGTTGTAATCAGAGGATGTGCTAACGCATCATTGTCCACGTGTGATCATGAGGAGGCAGACACAAGGATTTGTGTTTATGAGCAGGATGCTTTACGAAGTGGAGCTCGTCGAGTCCTAGTCCGCACCGTAGACACAGATGTCATAGTTGTTGCAGGCATTTACTTCACCCTCAAGGATATGTACCAAGATGCAGATATTTGGGTGGGTTTTGGTACTGGTAAACACTACAAGTGTTACAGCATAAACAGCATCTGCCAAAATCTCGGAAAACAACGATCAAGGGCCCTGCCCTTCTTCCATGCTTTTACTGGGTCTGACACCACGTCACAGTTTCTTGGAAAAGGAAAGAAAACAGCTTGGGAAGCCTGGAAGTCTTTTCCTGAAGTGACCGAAGCATTTCTTTGTGCAGCAGACAGACCATTTCAGTCATTATTGTTGCAGCTGAACTCCCCTACTACTGAGAAGTTAGAAAGGTACGTATGTGTTCTATATGACAAGACAACATCCATTTGCTCTGTCAATGATCTACGGCGTGATCTTTTTTGCAAAAAATCTAGGACAATGGAAAATATTACTCCAACTCAGGTAACTGGCAATTCATAGCTTTATACGTAGCCATTTACATGTTGTTGTTATTATGCAGGCAGCTCTCCTACAGCATTCAAACAGGGCTCTCTATCAGGCTAGTATTTGGACCACCAGTCTGCAGGAAATGCAACATGTCCCACTTCCTGAAGAGTTTGGCTGGGTGAGCAATGTCAGCTCATGGAAGCCAGTTTGGACAACTCTTCCTGAGGTGGCGAAGTCAAGCCAAGAACTTGTTAAGTGCGGTTGCAAAGCTTTGCCTCTCTGTTCCAGAAGGTGCAAATGTCAAGCAGCAGGCCTTTCTTGTACGGCTCTTTGCCAGTGTGGTGGAAATTGCAACTCTACATGACATTTTGTGACTCATTATTGGCGAGCGAGCGAGCATCTCTAAGATGTAGTCTATGGAAATCCTGAATACGTGGTCGTTTAAACACGCGCGCGCATACGTGGTCGTTTAAACGCGCGCGCGCATTCCAGAACTTCGCTCGCTCGCCCAACCAATGCTACACGAGCATTTTCTAGTATTTTGCATTGAAATGTTTGTGGCAATATTTGAAATCCCAAATAAAACATTTTTTTCGCGGTACCACATAAGAATTCGGCACTCTGTTTTTGTACCCTTTGGCCAGTAATGGCTTTTTTGCATGCAGTGCAAGCTAGAAAACTTTTTTTTCGTGGCACCCCTTCTGAAATCACTATATGCATGCTAAAGAGTGTCTGTACAAAGTTTGGTGCTTTGGACCGCTCTGTCACGAAAAAAAAGTCTAATAGACCAGACTATGGCTGCTGAGGATTGTGAGGGAAATGCACCTATTATTATTGTTTAGATAATTTCAATTATTATTGACACTTTTATTAAGTGGATTTTAATATCAGGAGGACAAATGCCCCAATAATAATAATACAAAAGTGAATTATTGAAATAAATAGTGAAAATGAAACAATTAGCCAACCTGCTGAGCAAAGTCAAATGAGTAGTGCATGTTAATGCTGTAGCTTAAAGGTGGAAGAGTGCACCAAGTAGAGGGCAGTGGTACTCCTTCATCAAAAAATGTGTGGCTTATATCTTTCTTGGCTGTAGCTATCTGTAGCTTCAAGTAGCTTCTGGCTTTCGTAGCCAAGAGGAAGTGATGCTCAGCACTCTTCACGATCTAGTAGATACACATAACATGAGGTCTGTATTTAGTGCATTAATTTACCTTGGACTTCTCTTCCTCAGGTGTATTGACTGCCTTCATTATTGCACTAGAGTTTTGCTGACACACCCAGCACAAGTCATCATTGGCTTCATCACAGTGATGTGGGGTGTCAGTTGTCTCCATAGAGTGCAAAAAGTATTATATGCTGCTGCCCTCAGACCAGCCTCCTCACAAGACAGCTTATACTGGACTAATATAATAATAAAAATAATAAACTTACCAATTCCATGGAGTACCAGAAAAGTAAGCTTGCAAATACTTTGTCCTTGATGGCTGTAGGTGACTCCTGGCCTCTTTCGAACTGTGGGGCTATGCTTGGATTTAGGCCCCACAATGGTAGTGATGTTCATGTTAGCCATTATCTGTCCAAGCAACACATGCTCAAGTTCATCTCTGCTGAGCTCAGCACACTGATCCCTGACATCTTGATAATGTCCTACAACGAACATCTTATAACACTGCTTGCTACAGCCACACCCACTAGACAAGAACTCAGAGAGCCTCTGTTCAGAATTGTCAGATGTCCTTTGTGGTTTTTGAGTTGGAGTTTTAAAACCAGAGCAACAAAAACTCGAAACAGTACCACACCCTGAAAATAAAATAATTTTTATTTCATTGTTTGTTTTTGTGTGTGTGTATCTCTGCAAAAGCTATACCTTCTGGAGTTTGAACTATAGATGCGCCTGTCTGAGTATGTTGTGAGACTGGGGATTGAGATAACAATACTTGTTCTGGTGCTATAGCATGTGGCTCCACAATAGACTCATCAAATGGATCATACAATAAACTGGATTCACCCAAAATATTGTCATCACCATCTACACTATTGTTACAATCACTTTCTTCCACACTGTATTCATTACCATCTATTCAATAGAGTAAAACTGCCTAATGTACTATCTAGTTATCCTCAGTATTTTTTATCTTTCTTTTCTGTACATTATATTTTTTTAGGCAATGAAGATGATGAAGATTTTGATACCCATTACCAAAGCATTTCAGATGGTACAATTTTTTTTAATACGTAGTATGGCTTACATTCTTCGGAAGTTTGATCATTATCAAAGTACTCTGAAATTAGACGGTTGAGGGCGTCGCCATCAGGCCCGCCCACAATGTTGAGTCCATCCCGCGCCCAGCGATTAAGAGTGTTTGCTATCCCTTTCGGCCCAGACATCACAAAGCACTTTAAAGTCTTCTCTAATAAAAACTCAACACTTTGGCGGGTTTTTCCCCTGCCCTTGGCTATAAGCCCTCCAAACTTGCATAGCAATGCTCCGTACACGGAATCGAGGTGAAAGTGGACTGCAGACTTCTCGATCTTTTTACGCCAGTTCTAAAGACGATCACCGCCCGTAACAGCGCCAGTAGCTAGTGAAAGTAAACTCATTGTCGTCATAAAAAAATTTGGACAGAATTCGACTTGAACAACTAAAACGGGTAATACTGAAAAATACCGTACGCCGCGTTTAGGCCGATTTTCACAAAACGGGTCACATATGTGTTTGTCTTGTCTACCAGGTAGTCCCAGACATCTCCGGTAAAAAAACAAGAAAATCAGTCCAGCGGGATTGCAATATCTCCTGAATTACACCAGGTTTCTTCAAAAATACTTGGTGAGTTGGAGCTACATCTATAAAAGCAATAAATAATAATCTATAATTCAAAAATAAAAAAAAGTTATTATATTTTCCCATTTTTACCAAGATTCACTTCTTTCCGTTTGTAGTCTACATCATTCTGTTTTGACTGTCTTCGTCCAGTGCGGCCCCTTCTTCCCCGACCTCTACCTGTGCTCTGTCCACGACCACGACTGCTCTGTCCACGACCACGACTGCTCCGTCCACGACCACGACTACTCTGACATGGAGCATGGCTATCCTGAGTTTCTGAGCCCCTCCCACCTCTAGGACTGCTAACATTTGCACCTTCTAACTCTGGCACAAACTCCTCGCACTCTGACATACTTTCCTCACTGCTACTAGCACTTAATTATTCTTCAAACAGTATATCATTTTTTCTACAGCATATTCATCATCACTGTCACTTGTCACACTATCATCATAGCAGTCACTATTGCTATCCTCATCAGACATTACCTTCAAAACATCCTCAACAGAATAGAACATAGCCATATGTGAGTGGGTCTAGGAAAAGGGACCTTATGGCGCAAATCAAAAAAATTGAGTTTTTTATGCTAATAAAAAGATACAATTTATCTCAACTTAGTGCTAAAATACTGGAGGGTAAAACCTTCGACATTCAGAGAAACTGGCAGTTGAACTGGGCCCTATTCAGCAAAGCAATTGAGCTAGAAATCGAGAAAACATAAATTGAATTTCCACTTCCGGTATAATTAACGTTTCCGTATACTTAATGGCGTACTCCGCATACGCAATTAAATCGTACAGCCGCTTTTTCGGCGACTAACGAAGTTTGCGTGGAGTTCTTTTTAGCTTTCAGAGCGTCTTACGACCTGTCTTGTTGGAATCCTTGGCTGCTCTATTCACTGTAGCGGTAAACTTTTAGCCAAAGGTAAGCTGTAGAGTGCATGCAGTAGTCTCAAAGCTATGCCGTTTTTTTAGCTAGCACTAGAAACTCCGCCCATTCCCCGTTTATTGTACTTCGAGAATGAGAGAGAATAAAAAGTAGCTTGTCTTTTCACGGCACGCTTGGGGTCTTTTAAGTCATTTTGACATGCGAAATTTGGCATAGACGTAGAGTAAGGGTCACTATGACTAATTCTGCAAAAAACAAAAATAGGAGAAAGAAAGAATTTTTCCGATGACTTTACTTCTGGAGCCTATATCTCAATTTCAATTTTTGCGCCGTAAGGTCCTTTTTCCCAGACCCGCTCACATATTGCTACAGAAGTAAATAGCAGCTACTGAAAGTTTTAGCGCGCTACACGCTCTGTAACTGTAATAACAAAGCGGGAAAGAGCTTCTCACAAATTCGTGACAGCCGTATTCTCTTGACGCACCCGGTGTGTCACAGATTCGTGACCATTGTACACACACGTTAAGTTACGGCGGTCACGAATTCGTGACGATCGTACGCAAAGGGTTAAAGTTAGCTAGCCACCACAAACGTTTTATTAAATCTTCATTATTTGTTTAGTTTCTTTCAGATGGCACACCGTATGCAACAGAGCAAAGATTTACTTGTAAAGCTCAAGTAGATGTATTTGAAGATCTCATCCAAAAGATGTCCGAAAGTCCTCAGGATTATGTCTCTGACCACGGTAGGATGACTAACAACACCTTAGAATGATTTCACGGACTTGCTCTAATGTAGCGTGACAAGCGGACTGATTTACAACATCTGCATTACACATGCAAGACAATTATGGCAATTTGTCATAAGGTAATAAAGAAGATGTGTTATAATATTAAATTACTAAAATTCACACATTTTGTATAATGATAGAATTTAAGTCCTGGGTGGAAAGCGTTTTGCATGGCTAGAATGGGAGTAGACATTCCAGCTACTGCTCTTGACTCGATACTAAGGAGCCAAGAGAAGTGGGAATCAGACAAGGCAAAACACTCTAGCAAGACTGAACTTCACAAGAGGTAAGACTTCACCAACAAAATGTGTGATGTGTTCAAGGCAAATGACCATACAATTAAAAAAATATATTATAATTACATGTAGGTGTGCATTATTAAGAAAATATTGCATTGGTTTTAGGAACATACAGAAGCGAGATGAGAGAGAAATTGTGAGCCACATATCAGCAAGCTTCTGTTGTGGAAAGGACTTATTTATAGCTATATTGATATAGAGAAAGCTGTTTAGCTATATTGATATAGAGAAAGCTGTTTAACTATATTGATATAGAGAAGCTGTTTAGCTATAATATATATATATTTCATTGAGTTTTGAGATTTGAAAGTGGGTTGTGGTTTTTGAACAATTTCAAATTTAAAAAAAAATTTAATTTTTTTTACCACATGTACTACTAAGACCAGATGTATATGCAGTCACCGACCCGATTGTGAAGAGGACCCGATTGTGAAGAGGACGCAGATGAGGTAACAGGAGCGGAGTCTTCCAGTGATGAAGGAGAAGATGCCGGTCCTGGCAAAGTACACTCAGAGCCCCACCCCCCTAAAAAAAATCCTGTATGAAACCGCATACAATATGTCCTAAAGTTGCAATTATATAGGATCATGAATAATATGTTGTTTGTATTACAAATATCTTTTGTATTTGTGTTTTTGTGTATATGAAATTGTTTTGTAGTGGAGCTCGACGTCAGATGGCATATGTTCCTTGTGGACACTAATAGATGTCTCCTACATGATCACAATCAGCACCAAACACAACAAACAACATATTTTATTGTTGAACTAATATAATATTGGTATAAAATACATCAAACAATATTATTTCTATTTTTTTTTTTTTATTATTGATGGGAAATGTGGAATATTTTGGGAAATTTTTTTTTAATTTAAGTATTAGTAGAGGGCCTAAATATTATTCCATTTTCTCAATCAAAAAATGAGGGGAATCCCAAACTCTTGGTCTATTTAGTGATATATGGTTGCTATGGGGTTTTTCCAGCAAGCATCGAGATAAAAAAATAAAACGGTAATGCTCTATTCCGCGGTAGAAGATTAGATTTTTCCGCGAGCATCCAAACAATTTGGAAACGAGAGGGTTAATAAACAATTTTGAAGAATAGGGTAATAATTAATGAGTAACGAGTCATATATAAAATTTAGGTATTTACGTCATGAACTACAACACAAAAAATACTTGTGTGAAGATTTGGATCTGGTAATAAGTGTCCAGCATGTCCCGAACCCTCTTCAACTCCAATACAAGGTATAAGGAAACTTGGTGTTACTATATTTGATGTATTTCTGTTAAATAATAACTGTCGACGGTACGCACTGGTGGTCTGCTGAGTATTGTCTAAACCCCAAACAGTATAATTAAACTTAAAATTAGATTAGTAATTTTGGTTGTTGGTAAAAGTAAATTGGGACAATCCATGCTTTCAAGACACGCGACCACAAAGAAAAATCACATCAAGTAATAAAATACAAAAATTACATGTTATATAGTACAAAAAGTACGTTTTTTAAACAATTGCCACCAGTGTTCACTGGGACCCTCCTGACTAAACCTGTCATCGTTACCTGAACGCTTTGCTATAGCCCAGGCAAAGGCTTTCACCATTGTTCTTGTTAGAGGAAAACCACGCTCCCCCATATAAAGAAGATATTGAATTAGGGAGTCTTCCTCGGTAGGTGTGAGAACAGTAGTACGTCCTGGCTTCTTCCCATGAGCCACATTACCCCTGATTCTATCATCTAGAGACTTCCTAGGCACCTTAAATTTCCTAGAAGCAGCACTAACTGACATGTTTTCGGAAGTAACAGCCTTCATAGCCGCCTTCATATTGTCATCATTCCATTGTAGTCGGCGAACTTTGCCCTCATTCATGCCAGAGCTAGCTGAAGACTTCTCAGCCGTTCTACAACAACAAAATGAGCCAGCATAAAACTTGGTAGCTTCAATTTTGTTCAATAACAACCCCTCTACAATTTAAGCTATAAAAAGCAGCGAAAAAGACAGCCTACCTCTTGTAGTAGCCGGTTTCAAATAGTATATCCCTATCGCCAAGGAGCCATAACCGCCGAAGAGACAGAGACTTCAGCAAAACAACTCTAACTTATTTGCTGAGGCAGCTACTTACTCTCATGAGCACTCAAAATGAAGCACGTGAGCTGTTCCGACGTATACGCCTAACAACAATTTCGTAACGCCTACCGTTTTTCTGTTATCCTCGATTGGCGATAATAGGGGTACCCCCAGAGGTGGCGATAATGCGTACGCTTACGCTAGTAGGATTGTAATGACTTCCTAGCAAAAAAATCCTGTAAGAACTTAAATAAGATCTTATAAGTTCCTAGGTAAGATAAGAACTTATAAGATTATTGGACATAAATGTTCCAAAAGCTTATAAGATCTTACATAATATCCTTTAAGATCTTTTAAGATCTTATATCTTGTAGGCTCTTATCAGATCCTATAGAACACATCAATTATATACTTTAGAATCCTATAAAATCTCATGAAGATCTTATAAGAACATCTGAAGATCGTATAAGAACTTGCAAAGATCTTATAAGAACTTCTGAAATCTTATAAGAACTTGCAAAGATCTTATAAGAACATCTGAAGATTTTATAACATCTGAAGATCTTATAAGAACATCTGAAGATCTTATAAGAACATCTTAAGATCGTATAAGAACTCGCAAATGAAGATCTTATAAACATAAAATTTATAGAAATTTTGTAAGGAAAAAGATCTTATAATCAAGATCACATAAGGTCATTAATGAAATCAAACAGATAAGCATAGAATGTTATGTTTGCAGAAATAATGTTAAGATAAATTTTCTTTGATGGCTGATGGCTGCATGTGTTTTAATCTCTTCCCAGTATCCAAACATTTCTGATTGCATTTCATTTGAAGAGCAGGGAAATTTCTCTTATAAGTCCCTTCCCCAAATCTCTCATCAACACATTCTGTAAATAGTTATAAAGCAGTCATATGATACTTTAACATCATTATCACTTTATACCTTCAATCAGTTGTATTTTTTCTGCTGCAAGTGGTGGCTTGCATGATTTCAATGTTCCACAGCAGCTGCTTGCTATTTCCTGATCTTCAAATAGGGCATCCATTAGCGACAAGCAATACTTGTCGGGAGTGCCACCTCTTATGTTTAACTAATGGACACCCTTACTCTGAAATAGTAAATAAAAGAATGTGTGGAACAACTATATAGGTAAAATAACATTTTTACAATATTTTAGCAATAAATTTAATTCATTCAATATGTCATGTAGGTGTGGGGGCCTAGCTCCTCAGACCTAAGCCGCTCTGCTACAGACTCTTGGTGGACAGCTTATTGTTGCTGCCACCAGAGTGCCGCAATGAGATAGTCGCTGCGCACAGCCTCTCGAAGTTTAGTTGTAATTCCAGATTCTCAATAGACACTGACACTCACAGAAATTGCATGAACATATATATCATCTAATCTGGGCTTAGCCCTTACAAAAATAAATGTTGTGAACAGGAAAATGTAATCACATGAGTACTGTATACCCCACCCAGCAAGCCCTTGTTCACAGCACCAGGGCTGCACAATTCTTGCACACGACACTCTGCCTGCTTCTGCTTGCTCTGCTTCAGGTGGGAGTAGTGCCGACTACTCCCACTATCTCTTGCTCATGTGGGAGGGGCTCTGTCTCCACTCCCACAGTAGGCATGACTGAATCTATATAAGTCTACTGAATAATGATCTGATTGGTCACAGTGATCTCTTCACGACCTTGCTGCAATATCCCAGCAAATTTCCTGGGGAACGCTACGCTATTCAGCAATAGTAAGCAAAGTATGAGTAATAGAACCTGAACAAACACTTTTATTTGACAAAAATATAATATATGATTACGGTTTTTCTTAACTGCAGAAATGAACTGTTATCTTTGGCTATAGTATTTGTGGGGGTAAGTTCCACGCCCACGAATGGCCTATCGTGATGAAGGACCAGGTGCTTACTTGAGCTGGCGCTTGGTTAGAACTATGTGCAACCGCTGGCGCGAGCTTGCAGTCTTACACAGCAACCGAAACGTGGCACTTCTTAACTTGTCTAGAGCTAAAGTTTTCAGAGGTAAGCAACAACTTTGTCATAACAAATTACAGCATTAAATACGCAACAAGAGGCTGCGCTTACCATTGGGTGACCATGAGTATGAATATCATTATAGGAAAGCAGGATTTGGTAAGGGATGACAAGGTAAGGAATCGAATAATAATAAAGTTCAATGTTCGTAGTCTTTCGCGGGAGGGCGTAGGCCGGCTACTCTGACTGGGCTGAGTCTTGAGATGGAGACGAAGTCCCAGACAGTATTAACCCTCTCGTTCCCAAATTGTTTGGACGCGCGCGGAAAAATCTAATCTTCTACCGCGAAATAGTGCATTACCGTTTTATTTTTTTAACTCGATGCTGGCTGGGAAAACCCCATAGCAACCATATATCACTAAATAGACCAAGAGTTTGGGATTCCCCTCATTTTTTGATTGAGAAAATTGAATAATATTTAGGCCCTCTACTATTACTTAAAAAAAAAATTTTTTTTTTCTTCCCAAATAATTCCACTTTTCCCATCAAAAAAAAAAAAATAGAAATAATATTGTTTGATGTACTTATACCAATATTATATTAGTTCAACAATAAAATATGTTGTTTGCTGTGTTTGGTGCTGATTGTGATCATGTAGGAGACATCTATGAGTGTCCACAAGGAACATATGCCATCGGACATCGGAGCTCCACTACAAAACAATTTCATATACACAAAAACACAAACAACAAAGATATTTGTAATACAAACAACAAATTATTCAAGATCCTATATAATTGCAACTTTATGATGTATTGTATGGGTTTCATACAGGATTTTTGTTTGGGAGGGAGGGGGGGTGGGGCTCCGAGTGTACTTCGCCAGGTCCGGCATCTCCTTCATCAATGGAAGACTCTGCTCCTGTTGCCTCATCTGCGTCCTCTTCACAATCCCTCTTCACAATCGAGTCGGTGACTGCATACACATCTGGTCCTAGTAGTACATTCTGGTAAAAAAAATTAAATTTTTTTGAAAATTTGAAATTGTTCAACAAACCACAACCCACTTTCCAATCTCAAAACTCAATGAAATATATATATATTATAGCTAAACAGCTTTCTCTATCTCAATATAGCTATAAATAAGTCCTTTCCACAACAGAAGCTTGCTAGTTTTCAAGAGAAAGACAAGAGAAAGACAAGCTTACATCGATCCTCTTCTTGACTTCCATTGTCAGTGTCAGAGTTGACTGGGTCTGGTCCCCAACCCTGATACAGGGCCTCCTATAGCCCTAGATGTCGTCTCCCTCTTCTCCGCTTGATCCTGAGTCGCTAGAGTTAGTATCAAGCAAGTCTAAAACTTTCACAGCACTGTAACTGGTAGACGCCATCTTTCCAAATTGACTTTGAAAAAAAATTTTTTTTTGCATAGTTACCTGGATCACACGACACGCTCACTTTTTTCCTATGATGTAATAAGCATTACCTAAGACTGTACGTAATGGGGAGGCCCCCAGTTGAACTGGCGATTTTATAAAAAAAAAGAAGACAGTAAGTCAAACCGCAAAGTCTTGGTCGGCAAAGAAGCGGTTGTTTCAATGTGTTACGGAAGGCTACTGGGCTCAAGCAATTTTTCGCTGCTTCTACAAAGCTCTGGAGATGACTGGATCCATAAATGAAGCTGCTGTGAAGAAGGTAACTTTTTTTAAAATTCGACGGAGAACCGATGTTTGTTTTTTTTTTGCCGAGGAAGAAATAAACGCAACTGCTGTGAGGTACTGTCGCAGCCCTGGCTGAAAGCTATTTTAGATGCTTCTCCAATGCATTGGGCACCTGTGTATGCAATCTGAAGGTTCTAGCTATAAAGTAACTATTTTTAAAAATTCGGAGAAGCCAACCGGTCTTCACCCGCTTCAAAGCGGGATTGGGAACGAAAGGGTTAACATATGATAGCATGGAAAACTGTGGTGGTATTAATAGCACTCATGTGGCAAAAAATTTTATTTGGCTTACCTTGTAAAAATTCTCGCTCAAATCTTGTTATTAAGGGAGGAGACCCATAGCAACCGTTGGCAAGGCTGTGGGAAGTGATAAGGATGCTGTGAGAGCCATTCTCAAGGAACAGGCAGATTGGGAGAAGAAGCGGCAGAAGGCTTCATCCAAGGAAAATCTCTACAAGAGGTATAACTTCACACTTCTTGATTGTTAGTATTACACATAGTCCTCCTACTCGCAGGAATCTGCAGAAAAAGGCCAAAAAAGCCAGATACGAGAGGGAGAAATCATTTATGGAATCTATTCGGGGCTTAGGGAATATCACTGGAGATTATGTTGGGGATGGACAGGGTGATTGTGTTTCTTTGGCAAGTGAAAGGAATGAAGCAGATATTTCCCAGGACATAATGGACAAGGATACCGAGGAAAATGAGCATGATGAGGAGGTCACTAATGACTCAGAGCCACTCTTCTTTTTATATGACTGCGAAACAACAGGATTGAGTATCTATAATGACCATATTACCGACATTGCTGCCAAGGTCATTGCCAGTCCTGTGCCTCTCAGTAATGGGTCTTTTTCATGCCTGGTAAAGACTTCCAAGCATATTTCAGCAACTGGTATGTATGATTAATGTATGCATGTGTGTGTGTGTGTGTGTGTATGGGTGTGTGTGTGTGTGTGTGTGTATGGGCGTGTGTGTGTGTGTGTGTGTGCGTGAAGGGATTTTAGGGGAAACATAGCCTTCACCTCCTTCCTGAAACTATTATGGCCTTCATGAAGACATTTGCCCTCAAATTTTCATCAATTTCATAGCAATGATAACCCCTTCCCCTCACGTATAAAAAATGTTGATTTGACCTCCCTGAAATTTAGTTCTGATACCCTGTATGCATGTATGCCTGTGAATATATGTATGTATGTATATATATAATTATATATATGTGTGTGTGTGTGTGTGTATTAATATTTTTGTGTGCTCCAGTAACTAAAGTGACTGGAATAACAGCAACAATGATAAGAAATGAGAAGCCCTTATCAGAAGTTTTGCCATTGTTTCTCGACTGGATGCAATCAACAACTGAGTATGTCAGCAACAACACAGATACTGTACATTATCCTGGTATGTAATTGTCAATAATACAATTATGTAATAATGATTTTTTAAACTTACATTTTATGTAGTCTTGGTAGCCCACAATGGCTTCTCATTTGACTTCCCGGTACTGCTGGCAGAAGTAGAGCGACGTCCGAGGCAGTTGGCTCTATCTGTCTTTGAGGACCAGAATATTCATTTTAGTGACACTTTACCACTGCTGCGAAAGGTTTATATCCATAATTTACAACAACACAACATGATGTTTTTTTTTGTCTTAGATGAAGAAGGATGGAGACAAGAATCTTATTGGACGAGGACTTGGCATTGGAAGTCTTCACAAACATTTTCTTGGGACTGACATAGAAGGTAACAATTATAAATGTTTTAGGGTATAATGATCCTCAATATAAATTATAGGAGCCCATAGAGCTTTGCCAGATGTTCAAGCATTGGAAGCTGTGGTCACTCATCCACTCCTTGTGCACTGCTTGGCACATCTAATGATCCGTTCTCCAAGGAACCAGGGAGATATGTGGATCCAGCAGAAAAGATGTTTCCAGCGCACAACAAGCCTGATCAAATCCTTGGGCAAGCATAACACCACTTCTGCTCAGGCAAAGAAACTTGATACCATTGGATTGAGCTATGGAGACTTGGAACAGCTCAAATGTGAATGCAAGGACCGACAAGAATTCGTACGTACTCTGAAGGATCGAGGCATCAACAGTAAATCCCTCCAGGAGAAGCTGTCCAAGCACTTTAAATTCTGCCAAAGAAAATAGTTGTTGTTGTTTTTTACCCGGCTCTTTTCAGAGCCACTACCTCACAGGAGATTTCACCTAGATGTCCATACATACATACAAAATAATGAGCTAAATAAGTCTTGTAAGCACATACATAGTACAGGAGTATATCATTTCCAGCTAAAATAAACATTATTTACGCTCACAGTTGTAAACAAAATGAGTTAACACAAAGTAGCAAGCATAACTAAGGCTATAGCTACAATACTATTTCTTCAACTAATTCTTCTTACACTACTAGCTATCTCTCTTACCCGGTGCAACCGTCGGTGTAGACGAATATATAGAGCCTGTCTAGAACTGCTCACTGCCTTTGATTAGAAAACTGCAGCGGATCCACACTCAGCTAGTACTAACGAAGATTTGCAGCGGCATTCTTCTTACGTCGAGCTTCAAAGAAAGTTCTGCCGGGCGATCTTTGGTGGGCGGGGCGTACACTGCACCACATCCGGGCTTGAGGGGGGCGTTATAGTTTCACGCACACTTCGGATTGACTTAGCTGCAGTTCGCGCGGCGTGCAGAATAGGGGGAATTCGCGGCCAGTATTTTTTAGCTAGAAGGGGTCACGGGATGCAGTCTAATCTTGGAATAGCTATTCAGTGACGTAAGTTGAATAGGCCTACGTTTAGATTTGGTCAATTGCGCGCCGGGAAGCAAAATTGTCATTATCACTCGGATATTTAGAAAAGTAAAGTTGTTATAGCTAAAAGCTAAACGTAGGTAGTTAGGACACAATATGAGGAGCCCGTAGAGTCTTGAATAGGCAGAAAAGCTCGAACGGTTGCGGAGAAACTACTCTAAACGTCCCCAGAATTAAACCGCTCCTAACTCCGCTTAGAAAAATGCTTAGGGTCTGAATTGTGGTGTACAGAGAGACCTCAAGACCTAAAGTAATTTCAGCTATTAAGTAGTTGCCACTCTTGCCTTAGCAACGTTTTTTTTTCAACATCAATTTCGGAGGGAAATGCGTGGGCCGGATGGGTCTCCACCCTTAATCCCCAATACATCAGCTTTCCATGCTATTATACTCTAATACCTTTGCTACTATTCAAAGAATTGTAACAGCTATGGAAATTGTATTGAGAGTTTAAAAAATCAAAGTGGCTTATTTATTTAAGAATTCAGCATATATATATGGGGTGCCGTTTGTACCAAAAGTATAAAAAAAATTTATTACTTCAAAATACTTTGTTTTATAACCAATAATAGGCTGGTTTATAAACCTGGTCCATAGTTTATAAACCTGGCCCATGGTTTATAAACCTGGCCCATGGTTTACAAACCTGGCCTTATTTATAAACCTGGCCCATGGTTTATAAACCTGGCCTTATTTATAAACCTGGCCTTATTTATAAACCTGGCCCATGGTTTATATTTTTGCGCAAAAAATGACGTTGTTTCCAACTAGAAACTACAACTGTACAATTCCAAGGCTAGAGCTGCATGCTTGTGCACTTACTCTTATTAAGCTACGGTTGCATTTCACTTTGTCCCGTGCTATTGTATGGGTTACACGAGAATAATACCGCTTTTCTCTCGAATATCAACAGATTATAGTTTTGAAGTAGAATACCTAGAACAAATTATAAGCTTTAGTACGAATAAGGCGTATTAATGATGCACAGTATTGGTTACACGAGAATAATACCGCTTTTCTCTCGAATATCAACAGATTAGCTATAGTTTTGAAGTAGAATATAACCTTTAGTGCACTTTATCTTTTGTTTTTTAGTATTGTAGTAGAATTAACGAGGAAACAAAAGTAAGTGTGGCTTTTTGCGTCTTAAAATCCGAACCCCCTAATGCGAACCTCTGGCTACGGGCCTGGATACATCCACCATGGCCTGGGCATAAACCAGGGCAAAGGGTGGTCTCAACTTTTCATGTTTGTAATTGATCAACAGATCATACTATGTATTCACAGACACAATCAGGGCTGTGGGTGCCTCCTTTTTAATTTTTATGGACCATTTCAAACAGGAACCTGACAAACATGAATGTGTGTAACCTTTCTCATGTTTAATCTGCTGAAGTGTTGTGTTTCAATGGTACACAATATTAGACAATTAGTTTTGAATTAGTTTAGTAGCTATCTAGTCCAATTTCTGACAGTTTGAGCAACCAATCTGTAAATGAAGCCCAAGAATTTGAAGACATTGTAAAAACAAGTCTTTTCCCATATCGTCACTATCAGAGAGAGGATTAATGAGCAACTGCAGGTCAGAAAGTATTTGAGGACAAGGCTGAAACTTGGTAGAAGGAACAGTAACCACCGGCACTTCATCATCACTAGGGATTGATAAAATTTCGTCCAGCTCCATATCAGTATGATGCTCTGGGTTTATTGCACCGCCTTCTTCAGCAAGTAAATATAAACCTTCAGTGAATAGTTGAAGAGGTGATTTGTTTCCTTCAGTTGACAATGAATGGTGATTCCAACTTCCTCGAAATTCATCCAAGCTCTTGTTTATGGTCAAGTATGTTTTCTTCTAGTTTCTGAAATATTTTAATAAAATTTTGGGAGATTCACCTCGTTACATCTCTCCATAACCTTTCCACCCTCTCATTATGAACAGACGCACCAGTAATTACACATGAAGAATTTTTGTGAATACAAAGCATGAATTTCCATATTTCAATGTTTTCTCCTCCGTGGTCCGAGCGAACACTGAAAGGAATGCCAAATTCAGAGATACTCTTTAACCGATTAACGCCGGAAATTAAATTAAGTCCACGCACGCCGTAGTCTGGAATTGTTTTCAAACACAGACACGCGGAGTGAGGACCCCAAGAGTCATTGCTATTTTTTTTGCCTAGCGGCGTAGAGCTTTAAATTTGACTCGGGCGATATATAAGAAAGTCGGAGCTAAAGCTTAGCTCTACCTGATGTTGATGTTTGGTTGAGTTTCTCTGCGTTTACTCTCACTGCGATGGGCATTTTTTTGGAAATTCGTCAGAGTAAGTTGTGTGTGTTTGAGTTAGCTGTAGCTATAATCTGATTTCTTTAGCAATAGATCTTATTTGGAACAAAGTTGTTGGTGTTTGTTCTTAGTATGTTATTTAGCCAGCAAGAACTTGATTGTTGTTCAAACTATCTATTTTGTATGTGAATAACAAAGCTACAAGTTACAGTAAAATTTGTGCTAAAATTGGTGAAGATGATAAAAAGAGAATAAGAACTTCAGACCTATAATGTTATGTGTTACAAAAAGAATATGAGAAAGTTACTGAACTCTTGTATTGTGTTTTATAGAGTTTTTTTGTGAAAACAATCAGTAGAAGATCCTTGATGGCATAGCCACACCCCACAACTGGAGCAGAACCAAGGAGTGTCCCTTCGCTGCTTCTTTTCCTGGCACACTACGCAACGCCCTCTCTTCGTTCCAGGTGAGTCATGCCTTTTCTGGGGAAAATGAGTGATTGGTAGTGGTTTCACCAGATAACTGATTCTTCCTGGCTTTTTCCTGCTGCAGTAGTCTCCAATAAGTTGTATTGCTACCAGCTCGTGAAATTTCTTCAGAGAGGTTGCTCCATTTTGTGTAGCATGTCGATAAAAAATGTAAGCATTAAAGATTGCCACACCCACTAAAAAATTAACAATGTACTTATAAAATTTTCTTGACTTGATTTTTGTGGCATAGTAGCCACGAATCTGATCTCCTCTGTCCACTCCTCCCATGAACTGGTTGTAATAAGCAATAGCCACAGGACATGTAACAGGACTTCTGGTGCCATCTTTCTGTCGTCTAAGGACGGTTGCATGTTGACTGGGGTTGTAGCCAGAATACATTGCTGTAACAACCTTATTGTCCTTCCATGCCGATGCAGCAACCGTCTTGCCTGCTTGAACAGTGATCATGTCTTTCCTATACAATATTATAGAAAGTATGTATGTGTGTGTGTTTTATTGTACGTATTTATGCATCTATCATCTATACATGTATATGAACATCATTTTTAATTTGTACTTTCTACTGTGAATTTCTGTCGTTACTAAATGTTGTTTTTTATCACTATTGATTGTTTTAATTTATTATTATTATTATTATTATTATTATTATTATTATTATTATTAGGTAACTCATACCTTTGCTTCAGTTTAGGTTTCTTCAATTGCTCTGGAAATCCTTTGCGATTGGATCTAGCTGTGCCACAACCATAGATGCCGACTTGGAGAAGGTCCAGTAAAAGATATTTGGAAGTAAAAAAGTTATCAAAAAAAACGTAACGCCAAGAATTATGGAAGTCTTCTGTAAGTTGTTTGACTACACTTGCTCCAAGTCCATGTTCAGTTTTATCCTTCCTTCCTGTGTAGATATCCATCTTACTGAAGTAGCCGTTACTGCTATCTCCCAGCACCCAGACTTTAATTCCTCGTTTAATTGGCTTGAGCGGCATGTACTGTTTCAGTGATGATCGGCCCTGAAACTTGCAGTCAATTAGTCGGCCTCCGTGTGCGGTTACTGAGGAATAAAGCTGGTGCAATGGTGGTTACGCAATTTTGCGCAACCCGCGCTGTGAAGCACAGAAGCACACTACGCAGTAACGCGTAATTCGGCAATAATCGGTTAAGAATACATCAAGCACCGATGTGGCACAATTATTGAAAGAGCATTTGAGGTATACTACTCAACGAGAAAACCCGTCAATACCAGCGTGTATTACTAGGCGCCAGCGAATCATCTTATGATTTCCATCCACATGCCAGACTGCATTTGGATGAGGATTAGAGTATACCCTGCGACGTATTACATCTGATCGCCGCATCACAGTATTGGCATGATCAGTACTATGAATAGCAGATCGTAATTTATTTCGCTGAACCTTAATTCCCTTTAATAAAAGATGGCCTTGAAGCATTACTTCCCCACTAGTAGGATGTTCTTTCTTTATCTCATGAACAACTTCCTTTAAGTCAGATTGAGAAATATTTGTATACGAATTAGAAGAAATGCCATAGCTTTCTAGACGTCTATACAGTGTGCTGCGTGAAATGCCCAACATTTGAGATATTTTGGTCCAAGAAAAATGTAATTGCCTCAGTGCAGTGATATCATCTTTGGTAATTTTAAGAGTTGGTCTTCCAATTGGGTTTTCTTCACTGCAAAAAATACAAAAAAACAATAAGTTACTATACGTGATTATTGTTATGCAGAGGAATTTTATGATCAATAGTGTTATTTTTGTTTTTTAAGTTGTATAATAAAACAAATAAAATGTGCATAGATTGGAGTAGCTGGTAATCATCTAAAAAAAATCATGTGGCTAATATACTTTATCTATTATAAAATACTTCATTATACTATAATTACTGAGATGATGACCAGTCAAAAGTACTTAAATTGTCTTGTTACACAGCATTTAAACTGGTAATGTACGCCGAGAAATAGGGGGGCAAGATCACCTCTTCCCCCTCTCCCCCAATTTTTGCTATATTTTTGCTTTACATAATTGAAAACTGCTGATTTTAGACAGCTCAAATCCTCCCCCCCCCCTCCCTCCCTCCCTCCCTCCCTCCCCACATTTGGTTAGCTGTCTCCCCTTAGTTTAAAGTATGGTGAAGTTCATGAAAGTGCATTATTTGGGTCATATCTAGCTTCAAAGACATTAATCAGACTATAAAATTAGTCTAAACAAGCAGAGGCATAGCTGGACAGAAAATGATGGGCCTAGTCTCGAGACCAGTGTTTGTGATGTATAAATTGTATGGACCAGGTTAAAATGAAACCATGATTGATTAATGAAATATTTGTGATTGGGGGCCCAAGCCCCCCTAGGCCCCTCCTCAGCTATGCCACTGTAAAGAAGTAAAAACTTGCCTTGGAGATGTTGTACTTGTGAAATTCTGGGTGTGAGATGCTGAATTTTGCATAAAAACTTCAGCAATAGTAGAAGCCACCATAGCTAATTCTGTCAAATCTCTCATATTAGGAGCAATAGCCATAATGAAAAGAATCCACAGGTGTGCATTAATATGAACATATACTTTTGAAGCTGTAAGTACTTTACCAGACCATTTTACACACACACACACACAACTACAACAACAACAACTTACACTATATTTATAAACTATGGGCCAGGTTTATAAACCATGGACCTGGTATATAAACCACGGGCCAGGTTTATAAACCACGGGCCAGGTTTATAAACCACGGGCCTGGTATATAAACCACGGGCCAGGTTTATAAATAAGGCCAGGTTTATATACCATGGGCCAGGTTTATAAACCATGGGCCAGGTTTATAAATAAGGCCAGGATTATAAACCACAGGCCAGGTTTTTTATAAACCAAGGGCCTAGTTTATAAACCAGGGGCCTAGTTTATAAACCAGCCTATGATTTATACAAACTAAGCTATTGGTTTTATAAAACAAAGTATTTTGAAGTAATAAAATTTTTTTTATACTTTTGGTACAAACGGCACCCCATATATATATGCCTAATAAGTTTACTTAATTTGACTTGTGTGTATGTGTGTGTGTGCATGTGTGTGCAAAAAATGTTTTATATCCTTATGCAATTTGTCAGTACATATATCTAATTAAAAAATCTACTAACTTTTCGTTATACAAAAGTTCATTAAGAAACTTAGAGGACCACTGAATGCTAAATATAATAAAAATAATAATTGGGAGAGCAAAGCAAGACTCACTAACGAGTCTCAATTGTGATCTATATATATATATATGTATATGGCAAAGTTCAAAGAAGTCAATGCGAGTCAACCCCGGAGGTAAGTTTTAAAAATGTAAACATTAGCGCGGGTGCAAGAAATTTAGGAGAAAATACTTTGATATAATGCCAGCCTTACAAATACAAACTTAGCGGAGTTCGTTTTTTTATGCACTGAAAATGTACTGTTCAACAGTCAAAGCAATAAGAAAATGTTACTAGAGCTCTTGTACAATAGAGCATTTCATAAGCAGAATCCTTTAATTTAGCAATCCTTACCCATACCATCGTCTTGATTGCTTACCTCTTGAAAAATCAATTGTCCAATAGTCAAGTTGTGAAGACAATACAATTTAAGTCTGGTGCTGCTATATCAATTGTGTAAATTTAACTAAGAAGACATACTATTTTAAAAGGCTTGCATTTTCAGTTCTCGCTTGCCATTTGTGCTAAAACACATCACTAGTAATATTGATAATAAAATAACGGAAAATAAAACATATTTTTGTAATGAAATAAAAGAAACATTATACTTCTAGTAAATTAATTTACTGAAATGAACTTCAGCTTTACTTCTTTGTTTTCTTTCACACATGTACTATCATCAGTGCATATATTTACCTGTAATGAAATAATAATAATAGAAACAATGAAGTGTGCTTTATATAGAGTGTTTAATAAATCTGGGTTCCGCATGTCTCAGTATAACATTTTGAGTCCTTACATTAGAATTACTTATCTCACTGTGTTACTTGAAACTGTCGTGCAAAGATTTAATAATTTAGCATCATATTATCTCCGTAAACCCCATGCTGCCAAAATAAATTAAATCTCCTATCCTAGAATACTTAATATTTAATTATATAAAAATCAGTTTAAAAGAAGCCTTTGTAATTCATACAGTGCAATAATTTCAATCCAATTGTAATCACCATAATCCAATTATTATTAATAATGGTAATAATGTTTCGAACACTTCATTTGTCCAATTACCTTCATTAATTGACTAACTTATTACCTGTTGATATATAAAATATATATTTAAAAATAGTTACTTTATAGCTAGAACCTTCAGATTGCATACACAGGTGCCCAATGCATTGGAGAAGCATCTAAAATAGCTTTCAGCCAGGACTGCTTCGACAGTACCTCACAGCAGTTGCATTTATTTCTTCCTCGGCAAAAAAAAAAAACATCGGTTCTCCGTCGAATTTTAAAAAAAGTTACCTTCTTCACAGCAGCTTCATTTATGGATCCAGTCATCTCCAGAGCTTTTGTAGAAGCAGCAAAAAATTGCTTGAGCTCAGTAGCCTTCCATAACACATTGAAACAACCGCTTCTTTGCCGACCAAGACTTTGCGGTTTGACTTACTGTCTTCTCCATTTTTTATAAAATCGCCAGTTCAACTGGGGGCCTCCCTATTACGTACAGTCTTAGGTAATGCTTATTACATCATAGGAAAAAAGTGAGCGTGTCGTGTGACCCCGGTATACTATGCAAAAAAATTTTTTTCAAAGTCATTATTTGGAAGATGGCGTCTAGAAGTTACAATGCGGTGCAAGTTTTAGACTTGCTTGATGCTGACTCTAGCGACTCAGGATCAAGCGGAGAGAAGGGAGACGACATCTAGGGCAATAGGAGGCCCTGTATCAGGGTTGGTGGACCAGACCCCGTCAACTCTGATACTGAAAATGGGAGTCAAGAAGATGATCGAGGTAAGCTTGTTTTTCTCTTGTCTTTCTCTTGAAAAATAGCAAGCTTCTGTTGTGGAAAGGACTTATTTATAGCTATAATAGATAGAGTAAGCTGTTTAGCTATAATATATATATATTTCATTGAGTTTTGAGATTTGTAAGTGGCTTGTGGTTTTTTGAACAATTTCAAATTTTCAAAAAAATTAAAACAAATTTTTACCACATAATTACTAGGACCAGATGTGAATGCAGTCACCGACCCCGATTACGCAGATGAGGCGACAGGATCAGAGTCTTCCAGTGATGAAGGAGAGGATACCGGACCTGAGTCTTCCACTGATGAAACACGAATAGGCAGCAGGTTCCAGTGATGAAGAAGAGGAAGTGGCTCCTCCTGCTCCGAGTTCTGGACGTCCTCGCGGTCGGAGAAGGCGGGAACCGAAGAAGAAGAGTCGGGTGGATGAAGTAGGGGGAGAGTGGAAGAAAGAGGACAACACACCCATTGATATTCCATAATCTTTTGAATTTCATGTATGTGTGTGTGTGTACACCAGTCAATTTATATTATACATTTATTTTTATGATCTGTATTCACCTGTATCTTCTTTTTTCTAGTGTGTGTGTGTGTGTATGTGTGTGCGTGCATTTGTGGAATGAGAGAGAGCAACCGTGGACAAACAGTATGTGGCGCTTCCGTTACAACCTGGGAGGAAACTCTGGATCTTTTTGGATCGTGACTACTATGCCCATGTAAGTTCAATTTCATGTGTGTGTGTGTGTGTGTGTACACCAGTCAATTTATGTATAATAAATTATACATTTATATTTATGATCTGTATTCACCTGTAGCTTCTTTTTTCTTGTGTGTGTGTGTGTGTGTGTGTATGTGTGTGCGTGCATTTGTGGAAAGAGAGAGAGCAACCATGAACAAAAAGTATGTGGCGCTTCCGGATCCAACCTGAGAGAGAACGAACTCCGGGGTCTTTTTCGGTCTGTGACATCATCCATGTCGGGTAAGTTGAATTTCATTTCAACTTACTGATATTTGGGTGTCCAGCTAGGGCTGGGGGGGGGGTGGTTATGGTACAAGAATGTCAGTGAAAAGTTATGACGGGGGAGGGGGGGCAATTCAGCGAGGCCAGCTGTTATGTTACAAATATCATTGTTGTCTTGTTTTTTTTGGTATTGTATGGAGGTTCCGGATCCTATGGGAGGGATCGTTCAGTCTGTGACACCATCCATGCCGGGTAAGTTGAATTCCACGTGTGTGCTTGTACTGCTTTTCATTTTCAAATTACACTTTCTCAATACAACGATTGTTTCTCTCATGTACAGTGTGGAGTATACATACCAGGGGTTCATACAGTGGGAGGCTAGCGCTGGGTTCCCCCCTAGAATTTTGGGAGTTGAATAGAAATGAACATTTTGGAAGCATTTATTTTTAGTCTGATATTGTATCCCATTATGTTCCTATCATAACTGAGCCATTTAGTGCATAGGACCGAACACTGATCATCAGTGTGAAGTATAGACTCTTATGCAAAGATGTGCATCAAAGTAGTGTAGGTTCAAAAAATGGGTGTGGCGAACTACACTCGGAGCCCCATCCCCCCAAACAAAAATCCTGTATGAAACCGCATACAATACATCACAAAGTTGCAATTATATAGGATCATGAATAATTTGTTGTTTGTATTACAAATATCTTTGTTGTTTGTGTATTTGTGTATATGAAATTGTTTTGTACTGGAGCTCGACGTCCGATGGTATATGTTCCTTGTGGACACTCGTAGATGTCTCCTACATAATCACAATCAGCACCAAACACAACAAACAACATATTTTATTTTTGAACTAATATAATATTGGTATACAATACATCAAACTTTATTATTTCTATTTTATTTTGATTTTTTTATTGATGGAAGAAGTGAATTTTTTGGGGGAAAATTTTTTTTTAAAAAAGAATTACTAGAGGGCCTAAATATTATTCAATTTTCTCAATCAAAAAATGAGGGGAATCCCAAACTCTTGGTCTATTTAATGATATTTGGTTGCTATGGGGTTTTCCCAGCCAGCATCGAGTTAAAATAATAACACGGAAATGCTCTATGCGGTGGAAGATTATATTTTTCCGCGTGCATCCAAACAATTCAGGAATGAAAGGGTTAAAAGAAATTTAATTTTAGTAAATGCAACACATACCAGTATACATATAGTTACATACCAAATATATTTTGTATTTGTACAGTGTACAGCCGCCCTTTGCACCTCCAGATTACGTCACCGCCAACCTTCAAGTCATCTGTGCTGACGTAATCATACAATTCTGTTTCCAATTGTTTGGAATGACACACGTGTGTCCTATTGTCTTGGCCGGACAAAACCGTACACCACTCTAGAAATATAAGATACCTTTAAGGGTGGCCGCACATAACAACGCGCACCGCCTGTAGATCCGGACATTAATTTATTCCCCGCCAATACCCCACCATTTGATAATACGCGAGCAGAAACTATTGCGCAGTAGTAGCAGAAGTATACTTTGCGAAGTTGTAGTGTTTTAGTTTAGCTTCTTGTTGTCTCATATCCGTTTACAGCAACTCTCCATACGTCGTCTGAGCTCACGCAGCAAGGTGCACCAGGCTGCCTCTCCTCCTGTAGCCGTTCTCTGGACTCTGCGCACCTGAACTCAAGCGGATGGATATACCAGGCTCGATTTCTGCGGAGCGAAGACTTCCCAAGCTGCGCAGATCTAATACCTTCACCTATGGCTATCTCCAATAAACTGCTCTCTCTTCTGACTCTCTTATTATTGTTGTATTGATGTTTGTTTACTCTTGATATAGGCGGGCTCTTTTTAGAACCAATACAAACTAATTGAAAAAAAAATTGCTCGCGTACTCGTAAGTACGAGATATGGGGGTGGGGCTATTACTTAAGAATTGCGGGTGGAATTAAAGTTCCAAATTTTGTAACATTTTTTCTTGGAATCTAATAATGAGAACGGCACAAAAATTTTATACACGGGTAAACCAAAAAAAATGAACTGCACCACATTGAGAATTTTTCAATATCTTATGTATAGAAAAAATTGCGAATATATCAAAGTAATATTGAAATGGATAAGAACTCGGTGTCTTGCAGTAGAGTATCGGCTCGGCTAGTAGTGCACCAAATTGCGGAGCTCCAACTTACCGCACCGCTCCAAAAAATTGCTACAAAGTTTTATAACGGGGCCCGATATTTCCTCCAGATTCGCTCTAAAATTAGTGAGCGGCTCCTTCGGCAGGTACTGTGTTCTTGTGTTATAGTAGAGAAGCCCCTGTAAGTATACAATAGTAGTAATCGTGCATAGCAACCATCAACAAAAAATTGCGTAGGCGGTGTGCGGCCACCCTTAATAGCTGTTCAAATAGGTGTTCGTTACTTAGAAATTGTTGTCATTTACGTTAAACATTTATATAATAAAAGGGCAAGTAGTGTGCAAAAAGGGTACAATCATTTCTTTTGTAGCAAAAATGTAGCTTTTCAGCAACTTGGCCTTAAAAACTACCCTAATTATGACTACCAAGTGTAAGCTTCAGAGAATGACCATCAGTCCAAGCTAGCTGCAGCTAGTGGTTGTGGTAAACCAATATCCTACCTTGGTTAGCTACTCTAAGTGGCAACCCCACAATGACCACTAGGTACTTCATGCACTTTTGCTGGTTTACCAGAGCAATAGTCATCACTTTCTTGGTAGATTTCCTAGCTTTCTTACTTGTTTCAGCCATTTTTTCTAAAGTATCAGCTGTATTTGCAGCTGTAAAGTTGTTGTAGTTGGATCGTGTGATTGGAATAATTAAGAGCACTATACTACACAACAATGGAAGGTCGAAAGAGGTATAGGGAGTATTGTAGAAGTGAAAATGCAAGAATCCCAAGAACAACTGCTTGGAGACTTAAAAAATAGCAAAGGCTACCATTGTAAGATGCAAAAAAATGTAAAAAAGTGGAAAAATGTCCAAGTAAGTAAAAAAAATCATTGATAGAACAGAAGCATATTAAAAAAGAATTAAGTAGCTGTTTTTAGATAAGATTATTATTGAAGGTGACTCTTCCATAGCATCCAAGCATAGAAAACAATACTGTCGAGATCCTTCAGTCACAGTACCTTGTCAAACCATCTGGTGGGATGCAGGTAACTGCAGTGATTTGGGGACCACAATACTTACGAATATTACCTGTTATAGAAAAATTAGATGCAGAATGTGAAGGATATATCAAAAGGAGAAAACTTATGAGGAAAACAGACAAGTAGCATGATGATGAGAATGACCGTGATAGTTGCACTGATAGTGCTAGGAATATTAATGATGATGGTGGTGGTGGTGATGATGGTGGTGATGATAATGATGGTGGTGGTGATGATGATGATGGTGGTGGTGATGATGATGATGGTGATGATGGTGGTGATGATGGTGATGATGATAGTGATGATGATGATAGTGATGATGATGATGATGATGTTGGTGATGATGATGGTGGTTGATGATGATGATGATGGTGATTATGATAATGATGATAATGATAGTGATGATGATGATGATGATGATGATGATGGTAGTGATGATTATGGTAATTATGAGGATGATGATGATGGTGATGATGGTGATGGTAGTGATGGTGATGATGATGATGGTGCTGATGGTAGTGATGGTGATGGTAGTGTTTGTTGGTGGTGTAAATGGTAGTGATGGTGGTGGTGGTGATGACAGTTGTGATGGTGATAATGGTGATGGTGGTGTTGGTAGTGATGATGGTAATGGTTGTTGTAATAGTAGTGATACTAGAGAACAATGTTCATCAAATACCGGTATGAACACTGAATCTTTGCTTTTAACATAACCGTAATGATTCACTTTTAACTTTTAGGAACTGAAACAAATCCTCTCTTTCTTATTTTAATCACTTAACTGCTTTGATGAATCCAAGAAAACATGCTTATTTATCCAGAGCAACAGTGAAGCTGGTTTATTGGACTACTCAGACAGTGACATGTCTGATGATGAAAACTATAGCATTGAAGATTTTTGTTGAACCAGTTAGCTAGCTATGTACTTTTGAAAATAACTCATTGCTTTTGTGCATTTTTATGATTATAAATGTGGGTGCTACAAGGGTATTATTATAGTAGTTTACATAATATTTAGTATAGATAAGTAGCTATAGCTGATTGCCTTGGCATATTTGAGCAGTTTAGGTACGTAAAATCATATGGGTAAGGTTGTTCGGGATCCATACCCGAACAGAGGATATGAACTCAAGCTCGGCTGGCCCGGCACTTCACACGTAGGACTGAACTGAATATCACTATATCTGTATGCATGTATTTACCTATCTGTAGCTGTCTATTTCACTTATTTCTAATCTTATCTGTACCTGTATCTACCTCTCTCTTCCACTTTGAGTTCTAATACATTTCATCTGTCACCCTTTACCTGATTCTCATTGCCACTCTCGGTAATGAGATTCATCACCAACCATTGAACACTGTCACCTGTCACACACTTCATAATGCGCATTGTATGCCCATTCAGACTAACGTCTAATCTCTCTCCGATCCTATCTGTTCTCTCAATCTCTATTATAGTTAACCCACATTCTCAACTGAAACTGAATTTGGTTAAGTGCCCTAGCCTAGCTAGCAACCACACCCCCTAATCTGCTGAACGAGAAAAGAAGACGCCCACACATCGTATGGTCCTTCGAGCCCGGCGACTACACCAACTTCTCTTCGCTGGATTATCTGGACGAGAAGGCCGAAACTCCACCTCAAGCTGGGAGCCGCCCCTCTCACCTCTATCTGTGTAGAAGTCAGCAGCCCCGCCCCCACTTCTGCTTCGGAGCTCTTGCAAGGCGATTCGGAGCTCTCGCAAGGCGAAGCTCTGCCCCTCTCACCTCAGGTTTTCACACCTCGGTACTTCACACCTGTGGTCTTTGCCGTACCTGGCACTCCTCAGGATCTCTCACCTTGGATATTCACACCTTGTGGACTTTGTCCATATCTGCGTTGGTGAGCGACTTTGTTGTCTTATCTGTCTTGTGTTTTCAATCTTACAGTTATGACATCATTGATCTCCGATGAAATTCGAGCTACTGTGCACGACTTGGAAGTCAAGCGTGGCACCAAACGTGGCATGGCCACAAAACTGCATAACCGTGTCTCCAAGGCCATATCAGAGGGTCCTGACCGCATCAACGCTGCTACAGTGCAGGAGCTGGCGACTCAACTCTCTGCGGCCATCGACCTGCACAACACACTACAGGCTCAACTGGAAGAGTTCTACGAGAACTTTCCCGATCTCCGTTCAGATGCCAGGGAAGCTGATGATACCTCTCTGCTCGACACTCATGTAGAGTGGAAATCGGAAGTTGCCAATGTGCTGCAGGCTTTACCTCTACGTCGGCAGGCTGTCTCACTTCTTGCTGACATTAAAACTGCTCTGGCCTCTCCTATGCCAGAATCCTCATTCTATCGAAATTCTGTCGATAAGCTGCACACTCGACGTGTCTCGGTAATTGATCGCTGCACCGAGTTCTACCACGCCCTACCTGATCTGAACACGATATGTGATGACATCATAGACAAGATGGCTCGGCTCTTTACCATGACGGCTGCTGCCTGTAAGGAAGTCGCAACTGCTGCTGACGCTACTGTACCTGCTACACCTCCTTCATCTGTACCTGCTCCAGTCTCCGACCGAAATGCTCTCAACGTGGAACTTCCCACATTCGACGGAGACCCCTTCAAGTGGGCGAACTTTCGAACGATGTTCGTCCGTACCGTCCAGAAACGGGCGCGAGGCCACTCCGCCCTCGAGGTCAAGGGTCTTCTAATCAAGTCTGTGAAGCACCCCGAAGGCCTCAAACTGCTGCACAACCTGCCCTCGGATGATCTGCCACTTGACCAGATGCTGGACAAGCTGGAATCCATCTTCGGTGCACCTGACGTCCTTGCTCCTCTCATTACTGGTAAGGTATTATCTGTCAATTCTTGTACTCTATCTGCTGTAGATATGGATCGTCTCTATGACGACTTCCTCCTGCCATACCACAAATTCTGTGCCCTGATGGGTGATTCGCTGGGATCCTTCCTGGCCATGCATGCATCTAATTTCATGTCACCTGATTGCCGACGGGAGTGGCTGAGGCACCGTCCCCCAGACACACCGCCGGACATGACCAACCTGCTCAAGTTTGTGGAAGCTCAGAAGAAGGAACTTCGCGGTGCCAGCACCCTGACCGCGGGGCTTCCTGCTTCCTCCTACTTCTCACCTGTACCTGCTAGACCGCCGTCACCTCGCCATGAGCGGCCAAGACCTCAGCCTGCGAAGCAACCTCCCCCCCGGAGAACCGCGCCACACTGCCCGGTGTGCGGTGAGAATCACACTCTGTCTCGCTGCACAACCTTTGTCGGATATGACGTGGATCGCAGGAACAAGACAGTCCGCGAACGTAAGCTGTGTTTGAACTGTTTGGCTGAAGGGCATGGCTGTAAGTCGTGCCCCAGCAGATTCTCTTGTAGGACTTGTTCAGGTCGTCACCATACACTGTTACACCGTGACCAAGAGACAACGACCACTACCCAGGCCCCATCTGCACCTATGATGGTCAGCCAACCACAAGTTGCCTCCAGAGGTGCGGCATCTCTCTTCACGGCTCTAGTCGCCTTCGCATGTGGAGGCAGAACTGTGCTGGCTCGAGCTCTGCTTGACTCGGGTGCGGCAATTCCAATGATGACAGAAAGTCTGGCCAACTCCTTGGGTCTGCCTCGCAGGCACGACCCCATGCCCATTTCAGGGATAGTCGGCGCCACTAGGTGCCAATATACTGTTACCTGCCCTGTTGTTTCTGTTGACTACAGGTATAAGATGCCAGAGACCACATTCACACTCATTCCATCACTCGACCCCATCGCGCGGCCGTCGAACGTGAAGGAAGTCTTGGATACACCAGCCCTACGTCACTTCTCACTCGCTGATGCCGAACTGGGCGGGAGAGTAGATCTGGTGTTGGGTGTCACCCAAGTAACTGCACTTTCCACTGGGAAAATGTTCCAGGTGGGAAATCTCGGTGCCCTGCCCACTCAACTGGGTCTCTGCTTGTCCTGCCCACTCGACAACGATGCTAGACCTGCTGTAAACACCATCGTCACCACGACCACGACGTCCCCTACTGAATCCGACATCTCACGACTCTGGGAGTTGGACCGAGTTCCGGAAGCCCCAACCCTCACACCTGAGGAACAATCGGCATTGACTCAATTCGATGCTAGCTGCACCAGGGTGGACGGACGCTACTCCGTCTCACTCCCACGCACGACGTCTCCACCTGATCTGGGAGATAGTCGTCGACAGGCTCTCTCTCGCCTGTTCTCGAACGAGAAGTCGCTCGCATCTCGAGAGAACCTGCAACCGTTCCTGGACGTGGTCCGAGAATATTTCACACTCGACCACGCTGAGATCGTTCCGTCTCAAGAACTGCAACTGCCTTCCTACTACCTGCCCGTCCACGCGGTTATCAAGTGTAGCTCCACCTCCACGAAGGTGCGAGCTGTATTCGACGCCTCTGCGCGCACCACGTCCGGAGTCTCTCTCAACGACCAACTTCTGCCCGGACCTAACGTCTATCCGCCTCTACCTGATGTGCTGATCCGGTTCAGGTGCCACTCATCTGCGGTATCTGCGGACATCAGCAAGATGTTTCGCGAAATTCTGCTGAGCCCAGAGGAGCGTGACTGGCATCGGTTCCTGTATCGAGCACCTGACAACACTATCAAGGACGCCCGTATGAAGAGACTGACATTCGGGGTCAAGACCTCTCCGTTCTTGGCGACTCAAGTTCTACGTCGTCACGCCCAAACTCATCTCAACACTCACCCAACTGCTGCTCGTACGATTCTGTCAGACTTCTACGTCGACGACCTGTTATCTGGAGCTCCCACGACTGAGCTCGCCCTCTCACTTTTCCGGGAACTTCGGGAACTCTGCTCTGCTGCGGGGATGGACCTCAGAAAATGGAGGACCAATGATCCTGCCCTGCGCAAGCTCATCCCTGAGAACCTGCTCGAGACTGACACCTGCTCTATCACACCTGCTGCTCCAAAGGCTCTCGGTGTCCACTGGGACACCCGAGCTGACGTCTTACACGTTTCGATTCCGGAACTGCCACCTGCTGAAGACAAGGTCACCAAACGGGTGACTCGCCTCCATCACCGCCGGGGTGTTCGATGTCCTCGGACTGTTCGCTCCAGTGGTTATATCCGCGAGGATCCTGTTCCAGGACACCTGGAAACGCGGTCTCTCCTGGGACGAGGAAGTCCCTGAGGACCTTCTGCAACGCTGGCGTGACTGGACTCACGACCTGCCAGTCATACACTGTCACGCCATTCCACGCATGACCTTCAACTGCTCCGCATCTGACGTCACACTCACACTACACGGTTTCTGTGATGCCTCTTCCGTCGCGTACGGTATCGTCATATACGCACGGATGGAGGCTCCAGACTCCATCTCCACGTCGCTGGTCATCGCCAAAGCTCGAGTGCTGCCGACTCGACCAATCACCATCCCCAAGGCGGAGCTCTCCGGAGCTCTCCTGCTAGCCAAGATTATGAAACACACTGTCAACGTTCTCAACCTGCCTCTCTCGTCTGTCTATGCCTGGACCGACAGCCAGATTGTCCTCTTCTGGTTGCCCAAGTCTCCCTCTCAACTCAACCGGTTTGTGGCAAATCGCGTCGCAACCATTCAGGATCTGTTACCATCTGAGCATTGGCGTCACGTGCCTACCGCTGACAACCCAGCTGATCTCGCGAGCCGAGGGTCCCGAGCTGATGATCTCCTCGCCTCCGAGCTCTGGTGGTATGGCCCAAAGTGGCTCACTCTGTCTCAGGAACACTGGCCTCCCCCTTTCCGTTCTAAACCTCCTATCCCTATCTATACTGTCTCTATCAAACCTGCCAACTCTCTCTCCCCTTCCCTATCCTCATTTATATCTAACATTGCGACTGTCCGTTCTTCTTTCCTATCCCTCTCTCGTGTTATGTGCTATGTATACAGGTTCATCGAGAACTGCAAACTGCCTGCGTCACATCGCACAACTGGAATACTCACCTGCACGGAAGTCGAGAAAGCCAAATCTGCCCTTTACCGACTCTCGCAACTGCAGACCTTTTCGGACGCGTTCAATGCTGCACGCACCAAGTCACCACTGCCGAAAGGTCATCCACTCCGCCACTTTCATCTACATGTCTCTCCCTCAGGACATCTGATCGCCCTTAGCCGCGTTCGGAACCCAGACGCTCCCAACACACCCACCGAACTCGTTCCACTCTCCGCTAAGTCCTCCCTCACGAGACTTCTGCTGGTCACACTGCACAGAGCTTACGGCCACCCTGGCACGTCCACACTCATGGCTATCATTGCTGGTTCCTTCATCATCATCGGTGCGAGGAACTTCCTCAAAGGCGTGTCCAGGCAGTGTGTCACCTGTCAGCGGGTGTTGGCCCAACCTGTAGCACGGGTCATGGGTCTTCTTCCTGCTGTCAGGACGACTCCTGCCCCACCCTTTGCCAACACGGGTGTGGACTTCGCTGGGCCCGTGACTCTGAGGACCGGGTACACACGCAAGCCGGTCCACCTCAAGTGTTACGTGTCTGTATTTGTGTGTATGGCCACCAAGGCTGTGCACATCGAGCTCTGCGAGTCGCTATCCACTCCGGACTTCATGGCCACTCTTCGCCGTTTCGTGGCAAGACGTGGCTGTCCTCTCCATCTGTACTCTGACAACGGCTCCAACCCGCGGAGGAGATCCGTGCCATCCGCAAGATGGCAGAATCTGAGACTCACAAGTCTAATCTGATCAATTTCTGCACCACCGCCGGAATCACCTGGCATCACATCCCGCCCCGTGCTCCCCACTTTGGGGGGTTATGGGAAGCTGCCGTGAAGGCTATGAAACTGAGCCTCCGGAAAATAGTATCACCACACCCGCTCACTTGGCCAGAACTCACGACTCTGCTGGCCGAGGTCGAAGCCACATTGAACTCACGCCCAATCTCACCACTTCATGCTGACGACCTTGATGAGAGCAACGTGCTCACACCTGGGCACTTTCTGATAGGCCGCCCACTTCGAGCCCCACCTACCAAGCTGCCTTCCACGGGAAAGTTGTCGCTCCTCAGACGTTGGAACCTTGTCGAACGCCTTCAAGCCGATCTGTGGAAGCATTGGAGCACCTCATATCTAGCAAGCTGCGCCGCAAGGTCCAAGTGGCTCCGCCCCGGTACCGCCCTCCATGAAGGTGACGTAGTACTTGTCAAGGACGAGTCGCTCCGATCAAGATCCTGGCCCTTAGCTGTCATCCACAAGCTGCATCCCGGAGACGACGGCATCTCCAGGGTTGCCACGATCCGATGTCGTGGCAAGACATATCTACGACCTGTCAACCGTCTCGTCTGCCTAGTCACTGACGCTGACGAAGCTGAATCTGTCCACACCACATCCACATCTGTCACGTCCTCAGCTGCTTCCCCCGGAGGATGTTCGGGATCCATACCCGAACAGAGGATATGAACTCAAGCTCGGCTGGCCCGGCACTTCACACGTAGGACTGAACTGAATATCACTATATCTGTATGCATGTATTTACCTATCTGTAGCTGTCTATTTCACTTATTTCTAATCTTATCTGTACCTGTATCTACCTCTCTCTTCCACTTTGAGTTCTAATACATTTCATCTGTCACCCTTTACCTGATTCTCATTGCCACTCTCGGTAATGAGATTCATCACCAACCATTGAACACTGTCACCTGTCACACACTTCATAATGCGCATTGTATGCCCATTCAGACTAACGTCTAATCTCTCTCCGATCCTATCTGTTCTCTCAATCTCTATTATAGTTAACCCACATTCTCAACTGAAACTGAATTTGGTTAAGTGCCCTAGCCTAGCTAGCAACCACACCCCCTAATCTGCTGGACGAGAAAAGAAGACGCCCACACAAAGGTACATGTCCATGAATTACATATTAGTTTTTTCTTTCCTTTTTTCAATACAAGTGATCAGAAATTGGCCCGATGAGCGGAGCTTTTTTCACTATTCATTGCTAAGAGTGATGGTGCGTCTATTGAGTTTGATGAGGTGGAAGACATCAGCATGAACTAATAAATTAGTCTAAGAGCATACAGAATGGCTCTTACTCGTCTATCATCAGCAGCAGCTGAATGTTGTGTTTTCCTTCCCAAACAATTTGTAAACTACATTGAAACATGATTACGTTTATTATATTAAGAATACTAAATTTTGGGGTAACATTCTGTGAGCATTAAGGGCAGGTTTGTTGAAGATGTTTTCAAGTTTTAGGCCAAAATAGTAGAAATTTGGGGATGCATGATATAAGGCAAAATAATTGAGCCTAATTAGCAATTCCTATGCCAAAATTAAGGTCTGAAAGTAGACAGTGTTCATTACAAGTATAACTAATTGGCTAGCAATTGTGTTTCTATATTATAGCTACCTATTACAGTATTCCTCTTGAACTAGAAAATTAGCCATTGTAAACTCTGTTAGATAGACTGCTTGTGATATAACCGGGTATCATTTGTCTGTGAACTTGATTAACTCTACATGATAAGTAAAATGCTTTTCATCCCCGATTCCCCGTGGTGGAAGCCGACTTAGTAGCTATTTAGTTGGCTGCAAATACACTTATTTGTTGTTAGTATGCTCATCACCTTTTAACATAGCTCTCTAAGTTATATGGTAAGCAAATTATTCTGCATTGTGAAACTTTGGCACTATAAGTAGAGTTTAGTGAGTATTATTATTCAATACTGCTGAGTACAAATCAATACTGCTGTATACATATTCATATATTTTGAATGAATGCACAAATTAAAGTCAAAAATATGTTTCTATAGTTAGTTTAAAGTAGTTGCACATGATGGACACTTCCACTTGTCTACTTGGAGTGCTTCAGAACTGCTGCTAATATTTAAACAAGAGAAGTGAAACAATTCTTTACAGAGGTCACATTCAATCATAGGCTGCTTTTTGTTATCAATATTTCTGTAGACACAGTAAACTTTCACTGGGATAAAGTGTTTCACTCTACTTCCAATTTGTATCCGGCGTATTTTCACAACCGGAAACCGTGATAAGCAACCCTTCTCTAAACAATCCAATACGTGATTCCTCATTTGTCCAACATCAAACTGAGCCCAAATGGGATTATACCCGTGAGCAATCTCAGTCGCAAAAGCTATGGCAAAAACACCACAGTCGTAGGAGTTAGGCTGCTTCATGACATTCATGACATCACTATTTTTACTTTTGGTTGCATGATTGAAAAAATATTCTTCTGCATTTCATGAGTTACATGTTTCGATAATAGGCTGTCATATATTTTGATGCAGTCTCTGAAATAAGTTTTGTCTTCACAGCCAAATAATGCATTAGAAATTGTCACCCAATGTGACTCTAACACATGTAATATTTGGACAAATGGGGCAGAGATAGGCTTGAAACCATGGAATTGTCCCAGAAGTGTGTTCTGCCAACCCTGCAAACCACACTTTTTTTTCAAAATTGATTGGGCAGCATGTACAATTTTGTCATTAATCCACTCATGTGATTTCAATAGTTCTCTATCCGAATAAAGGTGTTGTGCAAGCCAGTATTTGGTCTTAGTACTATACGGCATAACATACCCTATTACTGAATCTGATGGATCTGATGGCAGGACAGAAGATGGTGCTGACAATGAAACTGAATCTGATAGCAGGACAGAAGATGGAGCAGACAATGAAACTGGATCTGATAGCAGAACAGAAGATGCAGATGATGTACCTGGAGCTGACGGCAGAACAGAAGATGGAGCAGATGATGTAAGTGGATATGATGGCTGGAGGACAGAAGATGGTACAGATGATGTAACTGGATACGATGGCAAGACAGAAGATACAGATGATGTAGCTGGATATGAAGGCACGACAGAGATGCAGATGATGTAACTGGAGCTGATGGCAGGACAGAAGATGGAGCAGATGATGTAACTGGATCTGACGGCAGGACAGAAGATGGAGCAGATGATGTGACTGGGTCTGATGGCAGAAAGAAGATGGAGCAGTTGATGTAACTGGATCTGATGGCCGGACAGAAGATGGTACAGATAATGTAACTGGACCAAATGGCAGAATGGAAGGTTTAACCCTCTCGTTCCCAAATTGTTTGGACGCGCGCGGAAAAATCTAATCTTCTACCGCGGAATAGTGCATTACCGTTTTATTTTTTTAACTCGTTGCTGGCTGGGAAAACCCCATAGCAATCATATATCACTAAATATACCAAGAGTTAGGGATTCCCCTCATTTTTTGATTGAGAAAATTGAATAATATTTAGGCCCTCTACTATTACTTTAAAAAAAAAAATTTTTTTCCCAAAAAATTCCACTTTTCCCATCAATAATAATAATAAAAAAATAGAAATAATATTGTTTGATGTACTTTATACCAATATTATATTAGTTCAACAATAAAATATGTTGTTTGTTGTGTGTGGTGCTGATTGTGATCATGTAGGAGACATCTATGAGTGTCCACAAGGAACATACGCCATTGGACGTCGAGCTCCACTACAAAACAATTTCATATACACAAAAACACCAACAACAAAGATATTTGTAATACAAACAACAAATTATTCATGATCCTATATAATTGCAACTTTATGATGTATTGTATGCGGTTTCATACAGGATTTTTGTTTGGGAGGGAGGGGGGGTGGGGCTCCGAGTGTACTTCGCCAGGTCCAGCATCTTCTCCTTCGTCAATGGAAGACTCTGCTCCTGTTGCCTTATGTGGTCCTCTCCACAATCCCTCTTCACAATCGGGTCGGTGACTGCATACACATCTGGTCCTAGTAGTACATTCTGGTAAAAAAAATTAAATTTTTTTGAAAATTTGAAATTGTTCAACAAACCACAACCCACTTTCAAATCTCAAAACTCAATGAAATATATATATATTATAGCTAAACAGCTTTCTCCATCTCAATATAGCTATAAATAAGTCCTTTCCACAACAGAAGCTTGCTAGTTTTCAAGAGAAAGACAAGAGAAAGACAAGCTTACATCGATCATCTTCTTGACTTCCATTGTCAGTGTCAGAGTTGACGGGGTCTGGTCCCCAACCCTGATACAGGGCCTCCTATAGCCCTAGATGTCGTCTCCCTCTTCTCCGCTTGATCCTGAGTCGCTAGAGTCAGTATCAAGCAAGTATAAAACTTCCACAGCACTGTAACTGGTAGACGCCATCTTTCCAAATTGACTTCGAAAAAAATTTTTTTTTGCATAGTTACCTGGATCACACGACACGCTCACTTTTTTCCTGTGATGTAATAAGCATTACCTAAGACTGTACGTAATGGGGAGGCCCCCAGTTGAACTGGCGATTTTATAAAATAAAAAAAAGACAGTAAGTCAAACCGCAAAGTCTTGGTCGGCAAAGAAGCGGTTGTTTCAATGTGTTATGGAAGGCTACTGGGCTCAAGCAATTTTTCGCTGCTTCTACAAAGCTCTGGAGATGACTGGATCCATAAATGAAGCTGCTGTGAAGAAGGTAACTTTTTTTAAAATTCGACGGAGAACCGATGTTTTTTTTTTTGCCGAGGAAGAAATAAACGCAACTGCTGTGAGGTACTGTCGAAGCAGCCCTGGCTGAAAGCTATTTTAGATGCTTCTCCAACGCATTGGGCACCTGTGTATGCAATCTGAAGGTTCTAGCTATAAAGTAACTATTTTTAAAAATTCGGAGAAGCCAACCGGTCTTCACCCGCTTATAAGCGGGATTGGGAACAAAAGGGTTAACTGTACAAGATGACTGCAGAATTAACTTGGTTACGGGATTGGATACAGGAGCAGATGAAGTTAGTAAATTCAATAAAGTGACTCAACTAGATGGGTGAGACTGAGGAGCAGTCGATGTGACAGAATTAGAAGTTGTTATGGTAGGGAGAATTTCAATAACTACATCAAACAAAAGCACACATCCGAACTGCGAACCTCTGGCTACGGGCCTGCATTAGCTAAGGTAAACATAGAACTATAGAACAATCACCAAGTACAAATATCTGAATTTACCTGATCCAGATGCCTGAGAAATCATGTCACCACCTGGAAAAAGACCTTGCTATAATTATGGTGCTACTAATACTAAAATATAAACTTGCCTGATTTAGATGTTGCACTTTGAGATGCTTGAGAAATAAGGTCACAAACCTGGTATTGCCGTTGCGCAAGAGGGAATGCTTAACGGTAAGGTCCAGTTTGCTGTGCCTATGGATGATTCCATGGCCAAGAGGCTCCTTCTGGGTGCCGCTCCTGTGCCTGATGACCAGGGCAGTTTGGTGGGGCACTCCGGTGATACCCCGGACACCCAGTCATCCACTGAACAGGATGCAGTCTCTGCTGTGAGTGCTGTTGGGTCGGTTGATGCCCAGCAGTCGGAGTCTCAGCATGCAGAGGATGCCCAGATTAGTGTTGTGACTCGTTCTGGTTCATGGCTGGATAGTCTGTCTGACGAGACTCATAACAGGCAGGACGAGGTATTGGCAAATCCATCTTCGTTGGTGGAGGTGATCGATTAAGGGTGCTGGGACAACTCCCACGCAAATATTCACAATAATTGGATTTTGGTTGCTAGGGATTACTAACTTTTTTCTTGGTGTTTGTAGAGCTCCAACTAAGGGTGGACCCTAATGAGTACTGCTAATGGACTAACTAAATAAAAAGAACAGGCCTTGGGAGCTTGTTTCGTTCAAGTTACGAGCTCCTCAGCCTCAAGTATATGATCCACAACTCCTCCGCGGGTGCCGTCGCTGACGAGCCCATTCTTCGTATACTGGTACATTTGTTGATTGTCTTCAAAACCTTCGTTGTACTTTTTCTCAATTCATCTTTGTTTTGTCTAGTTGACTGTGCTCATTTGATCCTCGCGTTAGCGCGCCCGAATTTTTTTCTTTCAAAAAAAATCGCAACGAACATTTTGTAGCTAAGGTCATAGTCAGCCTGTGTACGAAATTTGGAGTTTTTTCTACTCGTAGTTTTTGAGAAGAAGCACAAAATAGACTCCAGGACTAATAATTAGTCCACGCGATCTTTTGGCAGAGACTTGATTGTATTCAAACCACACCTACAACATATTCAATTGATTCCGCGGGAAAGTGAGTTCCAGGCGGTGCTCTCTAACTTTCGGGCGCCTACCTGTTAGCAAACCAGTTTTCTGGCCGCCTCTCCTTCTCGATGATAAGCCATACTGAAACGAGTGTGAGGAGATTATTGCAGTCTTGTTAATAGTGTTTTTCTCGGCATGGTCAGGTAAGGGAAGCCTTTTATCAAGCTAGCTAGATGCATATTCAGTGTGTGTATGTACCTGTAAAAGATTAGTGAACCATTTTTGCTGCTGGAAAACTCTACAGTTTTAGTTTGTGTACAGTTTTCTGTACTTAGCTATTCACTTCATTTGTTTATTCATCCTTACTTAGCTAGCTAGATCACAAAATATTCATCTAGCTATACTTAGCTGGCTATTTCAAAATATTTTTTATATAAGTATCATTATATTATATCAGTGGCATAGCCACAGGGGGGGGCTGGAGCCCCCCCACTTTTATAGTAAGTGGGGCTAAGCCCCCCACTTTTATACCAACTATACAATACACATGTATTGAATATAAGTAACCAGACACATTTGTATATGCAGTGCAATGAACAAGACAGGGCAGTCGGAAGGTTTCCAGAAGTGGGGAGGCTCACAGTCATTTGACTATTGTTCGATTTTTTTTCTTGATATTGAGTTATATTTAAAGTAGAATAATATTGTTAAATTAGGAGTAATAGTTGTATAAAGAAATAATGATGTGTGATACAAATTAATTTAGTAATGTTAGACATGAAGTGGTAGTTTAGTGTTTTTACTATGAATCAAGATCCGATACTTTGAATTCTATACCAAAGACATTCTTTCTGTGCTCATTACCAGCAATAAAATCATTAGCAACGTCTACAAGGTTGAGTTTGTCAGTGAAACTTTTGTGTATATTCAAAGGCATCAAATGATTTAGACGCTGCTGGGACATTGTTGAGCGGAGGTAACTTTTAATTCGTCGAACAGTACTGAAGGACCTTTCACTTTCAGCATTAGTAGCTGGCATCACATAAAGTAGCTTAACTAATTTACAAACCTCACTCATCAATTCCAATTGACTTGGTGTGCTACTAGAAAAATATCTCAGGATACTTGACACAACCACTACACCACTTCATGCTCCTTGGAAAAATGCTGCGAAAAAAGTTCCAAATGCGTTGGAAGAAGTAACGGATCAAAATCTGATCCATAAAAGTAAAGTACAAATTGCATTTCTTCATCATAGGATTCTTTGGATGCAGCCTTAAGAAGAAGTGTCTGAACTTTTTCATAGGTCTTGAAGCCTGGTTGGTTGTATCGATCTTCAATACAAGAAGTGATGAGGTCAAGTGCCTCAAAATATATAATCCGATAGTGGATTTCCACTGTCTCATGCAATGTTGACATGGAACCATCATCAAGACGGCGTGGGATTTTGCGATGGCGGGGAAGAGCAGGCTTGCTAATGTCAAAACATTCTGCTGAAGTAGTTACCTTATTCCAAAACAAATCAAAATTTTCATCAGTGCGCAGGGACTTCAAGGTGGCAATGGTCATGGCCGTTATAGCTTGACCTTCTGCTGCTGACATATCTGTCTTTTGCATGGTTTTGCTAAGGTTGTCACTGTGTCGTAAAATTAATAGGCCCAGAGAAACACCAAAGAAAAAGTCGAACTTCTTCATCTGAGCAGAAACTCCATGTATTCTTGCTTTCATTTCAGTATCCTTCACATGCTCCAATGACACTGTCCAAAGCTCCAAAAGCACATTGAAATTATCAAGAATACTCTTCAATGATTCAGCTCGGACTGTCCACCTGGTTGGACAAAGAGTACGAATACCTGGAGATTCGCCAACTTGTATTCCTTCTTTAATCTGCTTGAACATTGCTTCTCGAGTAGGCGACTTTTTGATTAGTTTTATAAATACATATGTAGTATCCATTGCATCTTTCATTAGTTTGCACCTTTTGATGGTATCACAACAGGCCAAATTTAAACTATGTCCATAGCAATGGGTAAAAATAGCTCTTGGTTCGGCTGCACACAATCTTGTGGCCACACCAGATTTTGCACCAGACATAGTCGCAGCACCATCATAGCACTGTCCTCGTACCCTTGAAAGAGAAAGATTTAACCGCAACAGCACATCAGTAATGGCTGCATAAATGGTCTCAGCTTTAGTAGACGTCACCTCAAATAGTCCAACAAAGTCCTCATGAACCTCCAATGTTCCACTAACCCATCTGAGACACACGACAACTTGTTCCACATTTGAAACATCTGTTGTTTCGTCTACCATTACAGTGAAAAAAGGTGTAGCCTGGATTGATGCAGCAATTCCTCGCAGGACACGCAAAGCCATCACTTTCACCATCTCGTTTTGCATGTCACCAGATGTGTACTTGTTAGTTTTCCGTTTCATCCAGTCCAGAAGCTCTACATTTTCTTCAGATCGCAGATAAATCAGTCTCACAAAATTAGAATCTGATTCTTCATGACCATCACCACGAAAAGCAAGGCCTTGTCTTGCAAGGAATCTAGCATTTGAAAGCAACTTAAGCAGACACTTTCGTCGATGCAGCCTCTCTACCTTTATCTGTGATGCCAGCATTTCACTAACATCACTTGTTGTAGCAGGAAGTGTAATAGTCTTCAGGACAGACTCTTTGTGACACTGGCTATGTTCATGCTTATTAAACTTGGCAATTGCATCTTTCCAGTTCAAGAATCCTGTCGATATAAAAGTTTGCTCCAGGCAGGAAATAGAATGCAGGTGATTCTTCTTATAAGCCGCTATACAAACAAAACAGAAAGCAAGGTCCCTGTCTTCATCATAATGAAGCCATGGCCACCTCCCAAACCATTGTGGCTGAAAGGAGCGCTTAACCACTGACTTTTTTCCAAAATCACGCTGCGGGAAGCAAAAATTGGATGGCTGATGAGCTTTATCACCAATTGTGGGCAATGGCAGTTGGCCTCCGCGACTACTAAGCGAAGAAGCCATCAAAATGCTTTAAAGCAAAACCCCGGTTTAGTCGGGAAACGACCCTTTACCAAATATCGGTATTTTAAGTGGGGCGGCTGTGGCCTCCCCAGCCGCCCCGCTTCCGACGGCCCTGCAAGAACAATGGAGTTTTGAAGGACATGCTACCCTCTGTACATAAATTACTTCGTCTTATGTGTACAATTCCAATAACCTCTGCCACCTCTGAATGAACATTTTCAACTATGAAGAGAATAAATACTTACTTACGTTCAAGTATGACAGAAAAATGTTTAAATAACTGTTTACTTTTAAATGCTCACAAAGAGCTTACAGAAAACTTGGATTTAATTTTGATAGCTGAAGAATTTGTTGAAAAACTTGATGAAAGAAAAAGATACTTTGGCAATTTTTAATTTTTGTTTAACTTACTACAATAGTGAAATAATTGTGCATTACATTAACTTTAATGTAGTGATTGCTTTGGCGCGATATCAGCCCCCCCACTTTAGGTGAGCTAGCTAAGCCTCTGTATATACATTCATAACTGTAAAAAAAAAAAAAATGAGTGATATATCAGGAAGAAGTTTTGCACAGGAATAAAAAATAAAAATAATGGAGTCATTAGTGAGGTATTATTTACCTGTCAAGGCTTGGAGACAATCTGGGAGCCAGTGTCTGCTCTAGGGAGAAACAATACTGATAAAGTAAGCCAAGAAATACAATATCAAACGGCTGCGCTCTTTACAACTTATAGCGGGGGTGGGGCCTCGGTTAGTTTTATCAATTGGTGGGCGGGAAGCTTTGAATTACCCGCGCTAGCTAAGTAGCGGTCATTTTTACTATTGCGAGCAAGGCGGATATTTGTGGTTATTTGTAGTGCGTGCGGGTGCGTGCGGGTGCGCGCGTGTTGCTATGTCCCAGCACCCTTATGTGTGGATAGAGAGAAGGTAAATGAGCGGAGAGCGAATGAAGTAGTAGATGGAGGTGTCATGGAGGAAACTGATGTGAGTGTTGGTGTTGCATCAGATACAGATGAGGGACTCGTTGACCTGGGTTGCCCTCTACCAACAGACGTTTCCGGGTGTAGTGTGTTGATTGCCCAAATTCAAATTGATCAATCGTTGAGTAATTGTCGGGAATTAGCAACCAAGGGTTTAAATGGTTACAAGTGGTCTGAGGGGTTAGGGGTTGTTGATTCATAGGATTGTAGACGAAACAGATGTTTGTGTTGGCAGGATAGTTGTGCCTGGTGCATGCAGGAAGACAGTTGTTGAGTTGGCCCACGACATGTGTGGTCATACGGGAGTTAGAGGGATGAGGAGGTTGCTTCAGCCTAAATTTACCTAGCCGGGCATCCATGGAGACATAGTGGAGTACGTGAAGTCATGCGATGTGTGTTTGAAGTTCAATAAGGCAGGTAACAGAGCGGCCAAGATGGTAGAAAGACATATTGTCAGTGTTCCGTTCAAGTCAGTGGCCATAGATATTGTGGGACCTTTGCCAAAAGCCAAGCGAGGTGTTCGTTACCTGTTCACTTATGTTTGTCTGGCTTCTAGGTGGCCAGAGGCTTGCCCGATGCGCACTGCGTCAGCCAACGAAGTGGCTGAATGCTTCATTTCAAGAACGGACAGCATTCACCCAAGCACATCTATCCTTATACACTTTGTAGGGATAGATGTGCTTGGGTGAATGCTGTGTCCGTAGTTGCTGAAGCGCAGGGCATATCAGATGATTTAGATGGGAGTAAGGCTGTGTTGGGTTCTGAGAAATGTGTTGGGTACAGAGAGAGTGACTTACTGACAGTTGTGAGTAGTGTTAAAGAATTTTTTCGGATGTCCCAGGTTGTGCAAAGTGGGAAAGTGTTCCATCAAGCTGAGTGATGGTGCGGACGTGGTTAACTTGCAGCCATGACAGGTGCCTGTTGGGATTAGGAAGGAAGTAGAGTTGGAGATTGATAAGATGCTGAAGGGTGGAATTATAGTCAGAAGTGAGGCGGAATGGGCTAGTCCACTAGTGCGAGTGAGGAAGAAGGATGGCAGTATGAGGGTTTCAGAGAGTTGAATTCTAGGATGCCTTTGAGTAGGTTTTGGCTCTGTTCTGGTTGAAATTCTAGAGAAGGTTGGGTCTAGTTCTTGCTTGTCCAAGTTGGACTTGACGGCGGGTTTTCAACAGATCAAGATGGAGGAGGTTAGTATGCCTCTTACAGCGTTCGTATGCCCGATGGGTAAATTTATGTTTCAGAGGATGCCATTTGGGTTGAAGAATGTCCCGGCGATATTCCAGTCGGTGGTGGAAGAAGTTCTTAAGCCTGTAAGTAGTGTGGCTAGGAATTACATTGACGATGTGATAGTGTTTAGTAATGATTGGGAGACTCACTTGAGGGATTTGAAGGATGTTATTGTGCGTTTAGGCAAGGTTGGTTAAAGATTAAGTGGAAGAAGTGCGAGTTTGGGAGGAAATTGTTAGAGTATTTGGGTCACCAAGTTGGGTGTGGTAGAGTTGCGGTACCAGAGGATAGGGTTAGGGCGATGGCTGAGTTTCTTAGGCCAGTGACAAAGAAGCAACTGCGCTCCTTTCTTGGGAGATGTCCTATTATAGGCAATTCATACAGGGTTTCGCCAGTTTGTCCGCAATGCTTACACCGGCTGTGTCTTTGACTTCTCCGGTCAGGGTGACGTGGACGGAAGAGATGTCTGTGGCCTTCACAAGGTTGCGCTAGTCATTGTGTAATCCTGTTGTTTTGTTTGTTCCTGTTTGTGGTGATGTGTTTTATTTGTTTACTGATGCATCAGGTGTGGGTATCGGAGCGTGCCTACACGTCGAGAGAAACGATGTGGAACTGCCTGTGGCTTTCTTCAGTCATCAGTTACGTGGTGCCGAGAAGAACTACTCCGTCACGAAGTTGGAGACGTTGGCCATTGTTTCAGCAGTGAAGTACTTCCAGTACTACTTGTATGGGAGAACAGTTACGATTTATACCGATCACAGAGCGTGTGTTTCGTTGCTCAGCAGTCGACAACTGAACGGGAGACTGATGAGGTTTGCACTCAAGTTGCAAGGGATGGACCTCACCATCAAGTACAGACCGGGATCTACCATCAGCAATGCGGATGGATTGAGTCGACAGAGTTGGGAAGACACGGAGCCCATCCCGGTTGTTTGTCAGCGTCGGGTTTGAGCTTAGCGGGGGAAGATGTGGGTCTGGCCTCCGAAAGAGAGAAGAAATCAAGACATAAGAGAGAAGAAGGAAGACAGAAGACTAGGACTGAACTGAAAAGAGAGTCTGCATTCGTTTATTACGTTATGGTGTATACATGCCCTTATATGTATAATTTTTATAAACACTTAGGTCACAATATCACATTAACCTTTAGCCATAACTTTTGTGACCTCGAAAAACAACAATTTCTAAAGAATTAATGCGCTGGGTAAATTTCCTAGAATGATGCTGATCGCTAAAGCGAAAGATTCAGTTCACTGGAGGTATGGGTAGGGGTAGACTGGGAAGCGGACACAAAAACGGAAGGGCTAAGTACAAAATGACATCCACACAAAATGACAGCCGTAAGTCCACACGTATAAATCAGGCCTGTAGACACTGGGGGGGCTTTGGGGGCTAAAGCCCCCCCAGAATTTTCCCCAAATTAAATTTATTGATTGATAAAACAATGAATTTATAAATTAATATAAAATAAAATTATGATTTTTCAAGTCCAAATATACGTAGTCGAGTTTCACATCTTCCTATGAACTCATTTAATAATGGAATCATTGGTAATTCATCAGTTTTTTCTCTATAAACATTAAATGTGACCGGATTTGGGAAAATCCGCCTAAACGCGGCAAACAATTTTTTTCAGTATCACCGGGTAAAGCCTTATGGGTCGATTTTTTTCGAAAAAATTTTTATGGCAGAAATTGATAGACACCAGTTAGCTCTAGCTTATGACACAGTTGTAAGCTCTGGTGTGCTCTAGAACTCACACTAGGAGGCTAGAAACACTAGCCGGTTGGACTCGTGTACGGAGAGTTGCTAAGAAATTATTGGCGGGTTTTTCATTAACAGCCGGGAAAAAACTGTAGCTAACTAATTCACTTGCTATTCTACATAATTTACGTACTCACGCAATTATCGTCTTCAAGGAGCCCTGCATTAAGCCTTTTAGACTTCTTTCAATCCGCCTGTAACCGATTTATTCTATAGTGTCCCGGAGACACGCAGTAATAGTATACGGACACAAGGCACGCCCCCTGACCTTAGCAACGCCTTTACCAGGCATTTTTTCGAAATCAGCAATAATAAGTTTAGCAAAAATACTGAAGTGTTGTAGTGCGTAGGGCGAAGACGGCTTGTGCTACAGCTTCCAAATTAGGAGGAAGGCATCCCAGCCTACTGGTAGAATAAATTAGAAAACTTTAGATGCCGCGTTTAGCCGGGTTTTCACAAATCCGGTCACAAATACCAAGCACCAGTTAAGTCGAGACTGGCTCATGGTAGATCTGAGCCACGATTTCAATCGACGAAGTGTACTGAAGCTTCGTTCGCTTACTGCGTTGGTAGCAGGTAAGACTAAAATTAGTGTAGCCACCTTTAAAACTTCAGAAAAAACTTTCAATACTGTTCAAAGTTTTAAGGTAAGCAATAACTGACTTCAGATCCTTTAAGGATTCAATACTGGTGTGAAGAACATTTAACTGTGTTTTCAGAAGGTCAAGATCCAAGTCTGAGCCATAGAATTCAGTAATTTATTTGACTCTGTCAGGCTGGTTAGGCTCTGTTAGGATAGATTCCAATTTTTGGAGCATTTTAAACCCCTCTTGATCAAAGCGCCCCTTTATTGCTGATGATACAAGATCAATAGCTTCAAAATATATCTGCCGATAGTGATCTTGAACACTACTTGGGTACTCAGGTGCACTCTCTCCTATTTCATACCTACGTAGAACTTTCCTCTGACGTGAAAGAGTAGGGGCTGTGACATCAACAGAGGCTTGGCTAATTTCTCAACTGTATCCCAAAAGGCCTGGAAGGATTCATGAGATCGAATAGACTGTAAAGTGGTGAGGGTTAAGCCTACTATTTGCTGCCCATGACAAGCTGATTTAGAAGTTGCTTGTAGAGAACGAGATAAATTGTCAACCATATTCAGAATTTTTTTTCCTAGATGAACTCCAAAAAAGAAGTTAAACTGATTTATTTGTGCTTTAACCCCTGCAATCCTGGCTCTAATCTCAGTGTCTTTTGTAGCATCTTTAGCAACATCCCAGGTGAGCTGTAGAGTGTTGTAATTCTCAGTAATTGATGCTAATGCCTCGGCCCTAACTGTCCAACGAGTTGGACAAAGGATACGAATTCCTATTGAACCTGTTGTAACCTCTTCTAAATTCTTAATAGCTTTGAAAATACTTTGCCTCTTCGGAGACTTTTTGATAAGTTTAGTTATTTCGTAAACAGTTTCAAGGGCATCTGCCATTATTTTCACACCTTTAATAGCATCCTGGATGGCCAAATTCAGTGCATGACCATAGCAATGAGTGTAGAGTGCTCTGGGTTCAATGCCTGCTATTTGAGTGGAAACGCCGGACCTTCTTCCAGACATAGTGCTCGCCCCATCATAGCACTGTCCACGACACATATCAAGCCTCAAATTAAGCTGAAGAAGAATATCTTTTATTGTAAACACAATACTATCAGCAGAAGTAGATACTAGAGAGTATAAGCCAATTACTTCTTCATGCACATCAAACTGATCATCAACATACCTCAAGCAAAAGACCATCTGTTCAGTATTAGATAGGTCAGTAGTCTCATCCACCATAATAGTAAACCATTTATCAGCTACCTTGCTTCTGATCTCTCTCAAAATCGATAAAGCCATCATATTAAGCATTTCGTTCTGTATTCCTTGGCTAGTAAACTTAGAGACTTTTTTAGCCACTTCGAAATTGGTGGGTTATAAACAGCTATTAACAGAAGAAGTTGCATAAGATTAGAATCAATCTCACTTTTCTCCTCATCTTTGAAATCACCACGTAAAGCAAGGCCTTGCCTACCAAGATAACGAACACAATTAAAAATTGTAAGCAGAATCTGACGATTTTCAGCTTTCTGTTCAGCATATCCCTTCTGAACCATTTCTCCAACATTCTTGGTTGTATTCATAATAAAATCAACAGCTTGTCGATGAGAATGGGATAGCTGATGCTTCTTAAATTTTTCTAGTGCTCTTTTCCAATCTGAAAACCCAGTTTTGATAAAAGCATCCTCTTGATTTAATGAAATGGGATAATGGCGCCTATTTGAGACAAGACAGTGAAAGCAGTATACTTTATCTTCTCCTTCCTGATAATGTAACCATGGAAATTTGGCATACCGAGAGGAACAGAAAGCTCGTTGCTGTTTCCCAAATGTTCATTTAGGGAAGCAGGACAGAAAAGGTTGGTGTGCTTTTTCTGGGATCTCTGGGCTATTATGCCCTCTGGAGTCCAGAATTGGTGGATTGGCTACTTCCGACGCACTGCACACTTCATGATCTGACTCATCAGAAGAACAATCTCCACTTCCAACAGCACAATTACCACTTACACTAGCTGGATTGGCTACTTCAGACGCACTGCACACTTCATGATCTGACTCATTAGAAGAACAATTTCCACTTCCAACAGCACAATTACCACTTACACTAGCTGGTGAAAACCAAGATAGCAAGGAACCTGACTTCATAGCCATAGCTAATGCCCACAAACCACTCACATGGCCAGATGGGGATTCCCCTGGGAAATTCCCCATGTAGCTCTTCCCCCTACTTACCCATTGCTGTCTACAGCCCTGTAAATACAAACAAATATGGGAAGTATAATATTCCTGAATAATGTATGCGCTGGGTACTCCACGGCTAACATTTTCTCTGAATTTTCACTTGCGCACTTGTGCAGTAGCATGAGTTAACTGTGAAGGGTGAGCGACTTCTCTCCCCTAGGCCCTGCAGGAGCCCACACCATTGCATTAAAATGGAGATTAATCGTAATCACTTCATTAAGTGTATTGAAACTGTAACAGTATGTTGGAGCTAAATTGTGACCCTGCTCGGATTACTAGTCAGTATTCGTACCATATATTAGAAAAATTAACGTCATTTTGACGTGAACTATTTAAATCCCCCCTCCCCCACCCTCTCCTACTTTAATGTTATAGGTCACACCCTTTTTTTATAGCGAGGTAGCGGAGCTTCAATTGCTGGCAGTCAATTCAGCATTCAGACAAAGCAATGACCTTAAAACCTTAACGTCATGAATGAAACTCTCCACCCCTGGCATCATAATGACACTAATTTTGTCCCAAAAATGTTTTGGACATGCCCCAGTCTGGAAGACATTAGCTCGTTTTGATCAGAATATTTCTATCCAAAATGTCACTAGACTGGATTTAAATGTTGGGATAGCACTCCATGATTTGTAGCTGCAGTATATGACAATGTTGCTAATAATTATGTAGTTTTCTCAGCTATAAACTAGTGAGTTACTTCAATTGCTAAGCATCTATTTAAAATGCCATGTTTAATTCAAAATATTATTTCTACTTAAATTAGTGCCTGTGGACTTGAACAGTAACTAATTTTTACTATCTCTGTACATGAAAAATATATGTTTATTTCTACTACTAGGACATTCTTATGTAAGATAATAAAAAGGCAAAGTCGATAATGAATATTGAACCTGCAATTAAAAATGCAACAATATCGGTACAGACATAGATATATATATAATGCTTTACGTACATACATAATGTGTATGCATGCATTCAATTGTACATACATGAACACATAAACACATACATTCATACATACTTACATACACACAAACATACATACATACACACATACATACATTCTTTCATTAATACATCATGCATTACATATTTATAACAACATACCCTTGTTGAAGTCTGAATTGCCTATCAGAGAATGATAGTTGAAATCTTCAAGACCATACATCGATCTTGCAGAAATTGTTGGTGAATCTATAGAATCAATATCTCTCTCTTCCTCAAAATCTTCTTCTGGTCATGTATATAATATATATTTTTTTTTTCAGCAGCATTACCACGATAAAAAAAAATACAATTATATAAGTTCATTAGTTGAATATAATATAAAGTTTTACAATATTATTAGACCAGAGTGGCATAGGAAGCTGGATGGATGGGTGGGGGTGTGGGTGGGGGAGGTTAGGGTAAGACTCCCCCCATAATGTTTTGACACAACATAAAAGTGTGATTTTTATTACATGAGCACCTGTAAACCATAAAAAGGAGCCTTTTGAGCCCACCCATACTGAAACATCTTCCTACACAACTGCAACAAATTGTCTTTGACTTACCCTGAACAGTTATCAACCCGTCGTCATAATAATGACTTCCATTAATAACATAGTGACATGAATAAATGCCAGTGTGTTGCATGTGCACACTGTGAATCATCAAATAGTAAATATATATGGGTATGACAGACTCTATATAACTTTTATAAATTTTTTGTGATAAAAACAATTCATTGAAATTTTTTATTTCAATATTTTGAAATTTCCAAACAACTGGTGTCTCAGAGTAGCAATAAAGTCCTGTAATAGCTCCTTTTTTAATAGGATTCTCAGGATACGCCATACGCAAAGGTTTCTCTAACATGAAAAGTTTCAAACATCAAATTCAGAGGTACCACATGCCTTTTATTAATATATATAATATATATATACATATATAAACTGAATATCTTTGTTAACATTTGTACAGAATGCATGATCTTCTTATAACCATACAATTTATTCTATATTTTGTAAAAGTGCAAACTGAAAAATAGGAATCTGTTATTAAATCATTACATCTCAATACTTACCTAAGAAATTTATGGACATGTCTTCCAGTTTTTGTTCACCATAATCTGCTTCAAACATGGTGTAATTAAGTATTAAATATAAAGAAATATAATTGATTCAACCATCTAACAAATAATGTAATTTATCGCAGGTTGCACAAATAACAGGAAAACTTAATTAGTCCAGCACAGTTAAGGTATAGACTGACTTATTATATCAATGTGTTGGATACACAGACTTTTATATATGAAGGAAGGAAAGTAAGCAGTTAAAGTGATTTATCTTTTAACACACTTCATATGCATTCTAAAGAAGTAGCTGTAGTCATTGTTGTGTTAGTACAGTAGTGCTTTATGACCAGAATATATTATAGCAATGTAATACTATCTTTTGGTTCACCTTTCCATGTGCTATTCATTTAACAACAACACTAAATAGTTGCTTCATACTTTATTATTGCTTATAGGTTTACCTTAATTTATATAAAAATTATTTATATGATTTTAAACATACATGTAATAGCAATTTGGAGACAGATTTTTTAAGTACATTATGTGAAAGGATTAATATGGTAGCATATAGTTTAGTATGAAAGTGAGTATGGCAAATAATAGTTCAATTGAAAATTGTAGAGTATTGATAGTAAGTTACCTGTTACTAGTAGATATCCACTTGCATGAATTGTCACTCCAGGTAGTATTTTATGACAGGAGTACATACCAGTATAATTCTCATTTATATCAAATAGGTATAACATGGACTGAGGAACTCCATCTTCAATAAGTATTGCATTTTCATTCATGACCATTTTTTCAAAACTCCAAAGTACAGGTGATTCCAAAGGACATTTAAACAAGACTTTAGTCCCAGGAAATGATGTAATTGTCTTGGGGTCTAAATTATGCTCTAAGCCATGATTATGTAAGTAATTATTATGAAATTAGAATACATACCAAACTAACCATTTATGTCATCTTCAAAATTATTTTCATTTTGTTCTGTTAAGATGACAAATGTGTGAATACACTTATGGAAATTTATATAATTCGTAATTATCTTGTAAAACATAAAGCAAGATGACGAGAATTATTGCATTACACTACATTAATTATTTTCAAAATTGAGAGCCAAAAATTGAACAGGTTTGGTCGAAGTATATTCATGCATACCTTGTACCATGTATTAATGTATTTAAATAGCAATAATTTAAATAAATTATTTGTTGTATCATAGAGAACAACATCTAAAATGGGTACTATTGTCCATATGAACATAACTACTTATAGCTGGTAAGTTTTGGCATCTGCCACGAATACACGTGTGTTATAGTGGAGCTGGTAAGCATTTGGTATGTGTATTGTTATTAATACACCTGTTTGTTACTACGAATATTTCATGTTGGATAACAAAAGAATAATGCCTCCACTTCCTGAACATTTGTAGATATGAATTTTACTGGATAAACTTGCTGATTACTAATTAACTTTTAATATAATACCCTATGAAATTTTGATTATAGTTAACAAAAAAATATTTTACATTCATATTTAAATCTCTTACAATTTCATTAAGCTCTGAAGTAAGCAGAAAGTAATGGAAACCTTAAACGTATTTATGCTAGGACTATTCATTCTATATTGCCTAGTTTAAATTACAACTAAAATGTTGCAGAATCATGGATGACTGACTATATTACTGGTTGAATGCATTTAACTCCATTGCTACAGCAAAATAATATTTTATTAAAGTGAAGTCAATAAATAGATGTAATAAGTAGCTCCAGTATAATAATGCTTTCCAATATATTTGGCAGAGTATTGATAGATAAAGAACAACTTATTACACTGCCTGAAGAGAGTCCATTGACAACCACTAATAAATCTGTGAACTGTGCAGATAATATAGGTTATCATTTTAGTTATCAACTGGTTATACACTAATTTACAATGTTGTTATGGTTGTCAATGGACATTGTTCATGCTGTGTTAGAAGTGATTTGTATGACCTCTGATCATTTTTAGCTGAAAATGTAATTTATCAGAATAATGCACAAAATTTATTTTTGATTAAAGCTGTAAGTTTCATCTAAATACACTTTACATACCACTTAGCAAATGATGATGTGATTCTGAGTAAATTGTATTTGTTATGAAATTATCATAGTATGAAAGTGTTGGTATTTGCATTCTGTATTCTAGTCCATCAAAGTATTATTAAACGTCCTTCCGAGTACTTGACACCAACCCTGATTTTAATTTAGTTTAGTCTGCTAACACTACAACATTAGTTGCCACTGTCCACAACAGTTGCACAATACCCCTGACATTTTTAACATGTTCACATTGCTGTTTTCTTTATACCAAATGTTATGTCCTTTAAATTTTATGAAGTTCTCTAAACTCACTTATTCATAGCAATATGTTTTTCAATCGTGTAACAAGTGCCACTATCCTCTGTTCTTAGAAAGGGAAGGTAAAATTCCTACTATGCTGCACAACAGGTTAAGACCCACTGGATGCTTGTAATGATGATGAAGTTGATGCATCTTCCCTGTTCACTAATGTTCAATGTAGTCTCGCGTAGCCAGACCCTTTACCAATCGCTGAGCGGGAAAAGGGTCTGGTAAACTGACATAGAGCAGTTTGTTCTTGCTTAGTCAGCAAGTGGTTAACTGTGGTTCAATTAGTGTGGGTGTAAATCGTTAAACATTTTCAGGCGCGTGAATTGTACAGATCAGTAGGCAGAGTTCGTTCTGTATTGCCATGAAGAAATGTTACTTGTGCAAAGCAATGCGCTGGGAAATGCTGCCGGTTAAAAATTAATGGCACTTTGATACTGATTCTTGGCTAGCATTATTCACCTTTAAGCATGACAAAAACCTAAGGTACCATGGCATATACAATGGCCTTTGCACAAAGCAACAACTAAGCGAAATTCTCCAGATAAGGCCAAGTCACTGCTTAAACTAATGGCATCACCTAAAGGAAGAGTTTTGACACAGCTGTTGGAGAGTTGTTGTGCACAGAAATACTATACGCGCAAAAGTTTTAGCAGTCTTACTTCACAGGATATTACGTCACCTATTGTTTGCGGTCTCCCCAATTAGCGAGGGGAACTGAACAAACTGCTCAATGTCAGTTTACCAGACCCTTTTCCCGCGTAGCGATTGGTAAAGGGTCTGGCTACGCGAGACTATGTTCAATGGATGAGGCAGTTCACATGTTTAGAGCTTCCTATAATATGCTGGCTATCTATGTTGCATGCAAATTACCTTCCAGGATATAGTTAGTGGTAAGCATACTGTGGAAACCCCACTCAGCCAGATGGAGGTAAGGTAAGAGGGAGCAAGAGCCAGGCACATACCTTTGAACTAATTTGACAGTTTTGTGTGTATCAAGTGTTAATTGGTGTGTGTGACCTTACTTGGTTTTTGTAAGTCAGTTTTGTTGGCCAATCAGATTTGAGAGTGTGGGTGAGACATAGGGTTTTATATACTGTGGCCTGTCTCACTCACCTCAGATTTTGCACAGTGAGGCTTTGAACAAAGACATTGATTCCAGTAGAGTCTGGTGAATCTCGGTTGGGGCTGATTTGGGTCGCCTGCGTAACTGGGGGAATACCATCTTGCTGTGGAACGTCCTTCAACAGCCTGTGCATTATCTCTGGTGGCAGCGGGGATGCTACCTGGAGCTCTGAGGACGGAGATCACGGAGCCAGAATCCCGACGATCCCACACATACCCTCTACTTATCTTGCTGTCTACATTGTGTTTATTATATCATCACGAAGTTTGACCTTAGTTGACACCTGAGGACTTCTTGAAGTCGAAGTATCAGGTTTAGTTTAACATAATAGTATTATTATTTATGATCTGATTATATGAAGTCTGGTATGCATTCATAGCACAGAATTAAAATTTCATGTGCCCAAATGTGTACTTGACATAAGACTTTTTGGTTTCATAAATTTCTAGCATTATAATTTTAGAAATGTTAGGTGTGTCATAATATGTCGTTTCTCAGCCATGTTGTGCTACATATGAATTTATTTCCATTGAGCTATTATAATGGATTACCAGTTAGTATTAGAGTAGTGCCTTGGCCTCCATACTTATTTTTTGCATCACAAATATATACCCCACTATTTCTATGTTGTGCATTTATTACCAACAAATAATTCTTATATGATGCTTTTGTGTCATTCAATTGAAATTCTTTGCCATAAGTAATAGTGATAGTGTTATGTGGTAGAGCTCCACTTTGAAATGACCACAGCACTGGATTTTCCGAGTAACATACTATTAGTATTGAGGAATAAATTTCTGTTTCCACAAAACGTGGTAACTGTGTTATCTGCAAGGCTAACAGAACGTAATATTATATTATTGCAAGTTATACACACTTCTGCATACTGCCATTATTTTAATATATCTTTTCTTAGTTCTATTGTTATAGCAAGTGATCTAGTGATTCTTAATACCTTAAAGTTTTGTTATTGCTACATTTGGTGACACATTTCATACAAGTACTCTTATCCTAAAAAAAAAGTACACAGAGAGCCAACATTGACAGGTTGGTATCAATAAGAAGGCATCTGTTTCTCATTTAAACTCAGACCCTAACTTTTTTACATTACATGATATGGAATTATTTCAAAAAAAGCTTGCAATATAGATTATTAAAACAGTGCTTCTTTGAGCATGAACTGAACAGAAACGGCTCATTATATTATATTACAACAATATATTACTCACCTGGCCTTTGAAGTGCAGGTTCTAAGAGAATTACAACAATATCTCACCTGATGGCCTTTGAAGTACAGGTTCTAAGAGAAGTATATAAAATAGTATTTTAATGGTACATAGTTAATTATTATTATCAGGCATTGACATATGGTGGGGAAAGGAGGTTATTTGAGTGAAGCCCCTCTATTAATATTGAATATCTAGTTTTAGTAAGCTAACATCAGCAAACAACAAAAAAATTGTAGACATTGTTACAGCAGCAAAGAGCTAAAGTCTATGCCACAATAAAACCAACTTTATTACCTTCTACAACAATAAGTGTTCCACTTTGATTGTACGATATATCATAAATCCTTGCATGGCAACTATATAACCCAATATATGATTTATTGGTTTCCAAGAGCACCAGGTAATTATAGTATAATACTTGTTTTATATATGTTCTAAAAACAATTGGTTCATCATTTAGTGTCCATTTTATTTCACTTTGAGGGTCACAAAGGCAACGAAACAGAGCTGGCTTTCCTGAAGTTACTTCTTGAGTGACAGGAACTACTAAACTGTATACATCTAATCCGCAATACAAAAAGATATAGCAACAGTATATCGAATACATCAAACAGCTGGTTAGATATAAATGTAGGATGTGATGCATAAGTACTTAAATTCGGCAAATATAGAATGAACATTATTTGCATGTCATAAAAGTATTCCATTACAGATTACAATATAGTCAGATCTTGCGGGTATAGATTAAAATTTAATGTGTATTTTAATTTTGTTTTCGCCATTATTAGTGAAATATATAAACTTATTGAAATACGAACAAAACAACTTAAAAATCTAGTTATTTTAGTCACTGTTATTATGATGTATACTGTTCCTTGTTACAATTTTATTCTACTTCACTGGTAACTCCTTGTGAGGTACTATGTCTATTCTTCTTCCATTAATATTGTAACCATTTTTCTAGTTATAACAGTATAGGGAATACATCAATGTGGCATGAACAATACCTTTAATTCAGGATTGATATGTTGACTGACCACTGTTTCAGTATTCAAGAATTCTGGTGCAATTTATTTTTTTATTTTAATGAAAACATCACTGCTGATGTAGCAATTGTAACAATTAAAAAAGAAACAATAAAGTGAATAATTTAAATTGAAGTAGCTTCCCCAGTATATATCCTGCATCTTCATTAATGATGTTTACTTAGCTACCTTGTATTGACTCCAAAAACAATTTTTTGGGGTTGAGTGTTCCTTATACCAATATGCTTGCCTAAATACAGTTAGATTACGTCCTGAGTCTGTAATCATGTTTTGCTATTGCATTGTATTGTTCATGTTCTTTCGGTATTGTATAATGCAATCCATTTTAAACTGTATATGTAACAACCACACCAGCACCTACCAACAATTATTGTCTAGTTAGCCTACCAGTCTACTACTTCAGACTACTATTGGGGTTCAGCTAGCAAATCATTTATGTGGAAGGGTGAGGTCTGAATAGTCAGCCTCAGCCCTTTCCTCTGTCAGCTATATCACTACTTTAGTCAAGGGCTACATAATTATCTACTTCGAATTACTTTAAGGATTAAATATACTGATGATGCCTTCTAAAACGATGTAAAACAATCTAAATGAATGTAGCTTTATTGTTACTTTTTGTAATCAACTTTTATTGGATTCTACCTTGTGTGAATTACTAGTGGACAATAACTCCTCCCATTAGTGTTGAAGCACATCACTAATATTAAATATTCTTAAAGCCTATATACTGCCATAAACAAGGGACAGAACAGAATCTCATGTTACTTCCAGAAGGATCTATGCTACCAAGCTATCCTATTTAGTTTATGTCCCTGTATCTACTTTGCTTTGTTATTACGTATTCCCCTAGCTCCTCTACCAATCGACAAAGGCATTTCACTGTGTAATGTTCTCCCTACAGTTGACGCAATTTATTTATAGAGTAGCCTGGAGGGTTGCACTTCATGTTTATATGAACTTTTAAGCAAATTCTAAACACTGAATGTCTAATTTCTTTGCTTACCTAAAACTAATAGTTCAGATTCCTCCATAAAATATTCACCATTATCAATACTCTTTCCCAAGCAGTAGTAGTATCCCGTTTGTTCAGTATTTACATAATCTATGGTATATTTAGAATTATAATGTATAGCCTCAGTTTTTGGATTTTCTTTTTCTCGACTATAATACCAAATATATGATATACTTCCATAACATTCAAATCGTACGGTTTCTCCAATTCTTGAGATTTGTCTTCTTGGATTTACGTTCGAACCGTGATATTTTACTTCAAACATTAAAATATGATGTTACACCCAATCTTATACTAATACTTCTTTGAGGTATAATAATTTATTAAATGAATGGATTGTTGTGTAACATTTACTTATACAAACACAACACGATCTGAATAATATAATAACAATGGTGACAATAATTTAGCAGGCAATAAAGGGAGTGAAGACGGGGCTAGGAAATAGTTCAAGTATGCCATAAATCTAAGGGTGATCACCTTTTGTGTTTCAGCTGGGACATATAAATCATAGTAAATTTGCCACTACATATAACAATATAATAGTGAATTCACGGTATAGGTGTTAGCTATTCGACCACTGATTAGTAATTATTTCCTACTAGCCAGTTTTTCTTTTAAATTACAACATAATCGATCTCTACCTGTTACATAAACGGTTGCGGCAATATCAAAACTTTGGCCTTCTGGTAAAGAACCAGAACAGGTGTAAATTCCTGTGTGCGCTTGAACCGCTTCTAGAACGATGATAACGCTGTAAGATTGATTCCCTTTCTCAATATAATCAATATCTGGTTTATATGATGAAGTAACTGAAGGATATTGCCAGGTGGGTTTTGTACTACTGTTACACCTTATGTATAGTAATGCCCCCACATATATAGCCTGATGTTCAGGATACACTGTTCCCATACTATCAGATACTGCAACAGAAATACTTAATAATGAGATATTAGAAAATTAACAAAATAATGGCTTCACCCCTCATACTGTGAATAGCCAATATAACTACCACAAAGCCGGTCATACTATTAAAAATAACAAATGGCGTTCATTATAAACAAAGTAATGCAAAGCTGATGATGCAAGTGGCACTGTCGCACGATAATTGGTCCCCCCTCCGCGCGGTCCCCCCAGACCAAATGCGGCAGAATTATTTGCCACGGATGGTCCCCCAGGACCGTTTACGGAAAAATAAATGCCGTAGACGGTCCCCCTAGGATTGCCACACACGGTCCCCTCTTGCCCTCTTGCCGTGAACGGTGCCCCACCAAACTGAGCTTTATATGTTGCAGTAGTCCGTTGTCTTTGCTGTAAGTGTGAGTAATTGGTTTGGAAGAGCTAGCTATGCAAAGTATAAGAACCTAGCTAGAATACCTGAAGAAAAAAACCCAATAATTTTTGGCTGTTAATACTAAATTTATAGATAACGGTCCTCCTAGTGTTTGAACTAGCAAGTTGCAGCTGACCTGAAACTCCGACAGTCAGCAATTTGAAAGAATTCATGATGATGGTCTTCTAAGTATCATAGTATTTGAATGTGAGTGTGCTTTGATTTTAAACAAGTAAAAAATTTTGCTTTGGAACCTTGTTCATTAAGTTGATAGAGCTGAAGACTTTGTACTTGAGGAAATATAGAATATTGCATCACTAAGCCACTATAGTATGTCCAAGTTGAGTTGGCGCGGTAAAAACCGTTAATAACTTTTGAACGGAAGTAGCTACGCTTCCGGGGTTTGTACCATTCGAAAGCTCGTGCCGAAGCGGTCCAGAAAATCCCCTTTAAAAACTTCTGAGCCAGCGGGAAAGTGCAGTTTCAAAACTCAATAGAAAAGTCTATGGGAATAAATAAAACCACACATTACCCGCGCTACACGCGGCGGGATTTGGATAGTCACGCGCTCAAACCGGGCCAAACACGTGCGCAGTACCTCAGAGACAATTGTAAACAAAAAGCAGTCGTAGTTTGGTGACTTCGTTTCTACCCTTCTGCTTGACATGCTGGTTCATTTTAGGCTCAGGAATTTGTTGCTATTCAAGGCTACTTAACAAAAGCAAGCTACAATGTGAGGTACGTTTGTATCACGGGTTGCTTGTCCACTCAGATTTTCTAACCTGTTTAAATAGGGCCTGTTTATTTAGAAACTCAGCCAATTTACTGTTTGCTGACCAAGATAATAAGATATACAATTCATCATAGACTCTATATGCCATTACTTATGCTTTAGCTGTCCATTACTCCTCATGTCTATATAGGTACAGTCCTCTATGGTTATGGGGATGCTATTTACCACCCTCCAAATTCAACTGCTGCTTGTATCTACCACAATTTCATGTCATCATCAAATTATATAATATATATATTGTACATGTCATTATAAAATTATATTAATTGTCAATTTTTTTTGTATAATTTAAAAAAAGTTGAAATTTAACAAGTAGATAGAAAATATAGTAAAATCATGAATAAAATGATATGAATGCTTCAGTGTGAAGGACAAAGCAATACTGGAATGTGTGTGGCCATAGCTAAAGTGTAGGTGATGTGCTGGATTCTTCACATTACTGTTGAGTACTTCAGAAATTCGTCACACCAAGAAAGTAAGAATAGAGTTTAAATACACGCTTAAGCACACAACAATCAGACTTACTTGAGGAGGCATTCAGCCGCGGTCCTGTGCTTCTTTCCTCCAACTTTGTAGCTCCACAACTAGAAGCTCTTACAAACTATAAACTGCGAGTGATTAGACCAGGGGCGAATGCTGAAGGTGGTACTACATCACTGAGCACACTCACAGCTTCGGACTTGCCCCAGCTTGTTGGAAGTGATGTTGGAAGTTCTACCTCTGTCGTTGAGGGGTCCAGGTCGGTGTCTACTTTGGCAATTACTGCGATTGAGGACCTGAGCAGTTCAACACGTAAGTCAGCAACAAATACACACACACACACACACACACACACACAAACACACACACAATGAACTGGTGAGTACCAGTATATTATTCTGAGAAAATTTTTTATCGGTACATTGACTTAGGGTTAGTGTGCAGTATAGAAAAAAATAATTTAAAAAAAATTGAGAATTCAACTACCAGTGGAATTATAAAGCATGACCAATAAACAAAGATTACTTCACTATCAAGTAGTAGCTCACAATGGGTTTGGTTTTGACTTTCCCATCCTTCTGGCTGACGTAGAATGGAGAGTGGATTTGAAGCTGACCCTCTTTCAATCAGCCAATGTGCACTTCACAGATACCCTTCCCTTGCTGAGGAAGGTTAGCTAATACAAGTTAGTTACGTACATGCAATTCATATTAATTTGCTATTATGGTAGATGAAGAAGGATGGGGAAGTGATTTTACAAGGCTCACCTTTAGGTTTGGAGAAGCTTCACAAAAAAGTCACCGGAGATGAAGTCGCAGGCAAGGCACACCACTATAAATAAATATAAAGCTTGATAATAATTATTGTTATTTGTATAAATTGTAGGAGCACACAGGGCCCTACCTGATGTATTAGCTATGGAAAGAGTCCTCAAACACCAAGACATCTCTCCACATTTGTCAGCTCTCT
>WLWD01002726.1_pt1:0-45000 | contig 87512 bp, 66 predicted proteins | sample 6712731 | NCBI WGS metagenome assembly WLWD01 (sample SAMN12718690, study PRJNA576275) | sponge metagenome | isolation source: marine sponge | host: Mycale hentscheli | place: New Zealand: South Island, Marlborough, Capsize Point | collected 2014-11-01
GATTGAGTCTTGATAAAGAGGGTGAAGTAGAGCCTGAGCCATCTGTTGTGCCTGCTGAGCCTGCGCTCTCTTTAATTGCTGGCTCTTCCTCAACGCCTGGTCAATCTGTCGTGCTCACTCCCTCTCCAGTCCCTCAACCAGACTCAGAGCCTGGTCCATCTTCTGGGTTTGGATCATTCTCTGTGCCTGGTCCATCCTCAGGGCCTGGATCTTTCTCTGTGCCTGGTCCATCCTCAGGGCCTGGATCTTTCTCTGTGCCTGGTCCATCCTCAGGGCCTGGATCATTCTCTGTGCCTGGTCCATCCTCAGGGCCTGGATCATTCTCTGTGCCTGGTGGTCCATCCTCAGGGCCTGGATCATTCTTTGTGCCTGGTCCATCCCCAGGGCCTGGATCATTCTCTGTGCCTGGTCCATCCTCAGAGCCTGGATCATTCTCTTTGCCTGGTTCATCCTCAGGGTCTGAATCATTCTCTGTGCCTGAACCAGCTATGGTACCACCTGTTTCAACAATGTCATTGGATGGCGTAATTGTTAATAATGCAAGTTCCGTAATGGAACATTGTGCCAATAATACTATTGCCGTAATCTCTCCTGGCCCATCGTTAAGGTATTCTAGTGATTTTGATGAGTCCTGAGTTGACATTGGATTACTTTTGAAATCAACATCTCAAGCGGGTGTGAGATGTTTTTCTTCTTCCAAAAAATATGCTATTTTGATTATCATTTTAAACCATCAAGAGATTTTAAATTTCCTGGTAGATATCTTGATGGTTGTAGTAGAAGTTGTCAATATTCTTATTTAGTTGACAATCCTTGGTTTGTGTACAGTAAGGAGGAAGATGGGTTGTTTTGCTTGCCTTGTGTTCTTTTTTGCAACTAAAGAAAATTTAAAATCAGTTTGTTACCGAGAAGTTTAATCACTGGACAAAAAAATCTAGTAGGTTTTCTTCTCATAATTCTAAACATTATCACAAGTTGTCTATGACTCAAGCAGAGGCTTTAAAAACTACTCATGCTGCACCTCAAAAAGCTATTGATAATCAGCTAAAGAATATTAGGACAGAGGAGATAGCCAAAAACCGAACAATAATAAAGTATATAGCTTCTGCAATACATCTTTGTGGGAAACAGTGTATTGCTCTTCATGGTCACAGAGATGATAAAACTAGCGATCTCAGTAGCAACCAGGGAAACTTTATGGCAATACTAAACTACAGTATCCAATGTGGTAATACTGTTCTTGCAGCTCATTTCAATCAAGCTTCAAAGAATGCAATTTACTCCAGTAAAGCTATACAGAATGAAATAATTGAAATAATTGGTGGCAACATCAGAGATAGAATATTAGGTGAAATTAAGGAAGCTAAATATTACTCAATTCTCTGTGCTGAAGTTACTGAATTGTATCAAATAGAGAACAGGTTAGCATTGTCTTGAGGTTTGTAGATAATACAAAATCCATTCGTGAAGCACTTTTGGATTTCATATCCACTGACAGAGTTACTGGAGAAATTCTGGCTTGTAAGAGTACTTTAGTGAAATATGGCTTGGAGTTTGAGAATTGCAGAGGCCAAGGTTATGATGGGGCCTCGAATATGTCAGCTAGACATGGTGTTCAAGGAATATTAAATAGAGAAAACAATAAAGCATTGTATGTTCACTGCAATTCTCACATACTTAATCTGTGCATAGTCCAAGCGTGTTCTTTACGATATATACGAAATATGAATGGTACTGTTACTGAGTCTTCGTTTTTCTTTAAAAACAGTCCTAAAAGGCAAACCTTTTTAGAGTTAGTAATAGACAAGAAAACTAAATCTAAGAAAGTTAAAGAATTTATGCAGAACTCGCTGGGTCTATCGTCATGAAGCCTATGAATGTTTCTTTGAATTGTTCAAATATTTGCATGATGTTATGTTCGCTATAGTTAGTTGTGATGATACATTATGGTGATATGAATTGGGATTCTAAGACTATAGTTGTAGATAAGTTCAAGGTAGCTAGTAATCACAGAATTCAACTGTAGCAAATGCAATATTTTTGTTTTGTGATCATTTATTTGTTTATTGATTTTCAGCAAGCTATTTACTTAATTTTGACACTGTAACTTTTATTACAAAAATGTTATAGTTAAATCTTTAATTAGCACTATTCAAACTATTAGGTGGGCATGGTTATTGCTTAAAAAAAAGAACCCCCCTTTTAAAATCTCTAGATCCGCCTCTGCTCTGTCTACAACTCTTACCTCTTCCCATTTAATGGGTGATGCTGCTGCCAAGCATATTCAGCAATGGCTGAAACCTTCTCATCACCTCTCTTACAAGCATCCTGATGTTCTTTTCCTCTCTGCTCAAGCCTTCTAGCTGTTTCACCTTTGTATACTTTACCACAATTGCAGGGTATACTGTTACACTAAGGATGACTCTGTGGTAATAGGTATAGTATCTTTGACTTTAGTAAGATGTGATCTCTTAGCGTCTTACCCGACTTAAATGATATTTTGATGTCAAAGTCTCTACACACTCTCTGAATGCTCTCACTCAATCCTGCTATGTACGGAATAGTAAGAATCAAACCTTTCTCTTGCTCAGTATATAATAATAATATTGATTCAGCCGAGAATGACTGAATCAATGTTATTATTCTTATTATTATTCTTATTATTATTATGATTGTTATTATTATTATTATTATTATTATTATTATGATTATTATTATTATGATTATGATTATGATGATGATTATTACTATTATGATTATGATTATGATTATTATTATTACTATTATTATAATGATTATGATTATGATTATTATTTTGAATGTTATTATGATTACGATTATTATTATTATTATTATTATTATTATTACAATTATTATTATTATTATGATTATTATTATTATGATTATTATTATTTTAGAAAAGAGAAATATCCCATATTACTTTATTTTTATATGGTGTAGTTAAGAGAAAGAACAGTAATGCGCTATGGTGGATTTTTTAAAACTATCTCTGCTCCCAGAGAGCATTATACATAATAAAACAGGAGTTGCAGTAGTATTTTGAGCAATCTTCAGATTTAAAATAACTTCAATGATGTGTGCTGTTGTTGTTATTGTTGTTCTTGCCTTGAAATTATTTCCACTGCTAAGAAAATTTACAGCTTTGGCGTTTAGCTCGATAAGGTACTAACACAAAGGCATTGATAATAAGTTATTCAATTGTATCAAAAATTTCCCAATTTATTTCACGTAATAGCTAATTGGCTTGTAATGCTGATCTCAATAACATTAGCCAGTGAATGTCTGTTCTTAGTCAATATTTTTTCATAAGCTAATAATGTATTACCTACTTAGCAAATTATTACGTAATTTTTTATTTAATAATATTTTAGACAAGATGCCACAAATGAAACTAATGGGTTGTACGAATCAATTGTCGTTACCAATAAGGATATCAACACAACCAGTAATGAATGCTATGCAGTAGCAAAGGATATCAACACAACCAGTAATGAATGCTATGGAGTAGCAAAGGATATCAACACAACCAGTAGTGAATGCTATGCAGTAGCAAAAGATATCAACACAACCAGTAATGAATGCTATGGAGTAGCAAAGGATATCAACACAACCAGTAATGAATGCTATGGAGTAGCAAAGGATATCAACACAACCAGTAATGAATACTATGGAGTAACAAAAGATATCAGCACAACCAGTAATGAATGCTATGGAGTAACAAAGGATATCAACACAACCAGTAATGAATGCTATACAAGTACAGATTTATGAGTGATGAATATGATGTTTGAACTTCTCTCCTATGGCCACACCTGTAATTATGCAATTTCCTTCATATTTTACTATGTATGTATTTTTGAATGTCTATTTGGTTGTTATTGACTTCAGATCTTTAGTCATCCACCAGTATTTTTAGTAATATCTCACTATATTCCTTATGTGATTTATTTCTGTTATGTTTTAATAGATATATTCTCATAAATTTAAGAATGTAATACCTACTTATTTGGTTTGTATAAAATTATATCGGACATAATATTTAATTTTCTTTATTTAATGATTAGATAAGGTGCCACATGAAATTAATAATTTGAACTAAAACCAATTAATCAATGCTATGTAGTCGCAATATGATATATATAACAACAGCCATAAATATTTGCTGTGCAAGTACATACTTCTGTATGTAATGAATATTATGTATATACTTGTCCCTCCCACCTACCCTCCTGAAATTGTATGGTTTACTACATTTTTATTACCTTAAGATCAATATTACTATTTTATTAGATTGAAACTTTCTCACTTACAGGGTTCTGGGGAAAAGCAAAGGAAAAATGTGAAAAAAATCTTAGTGGTTGCCAGGGAATCGAACCCAGGAACCCTGGTTTTGGCCACCAGTGCTCTAACCACTGAGCTACGGCAACCCACGACTTCCAAGACCCTCACATTTTACCTTTATACTGTTGGCTAAAACCTGGGTTCCTGGGTTTGATTTCCCGACGACAACTAAGAATTTTTTTTCTCTTGATTTTCCACAGACTCCTGTAAGTGAGAAAGTTTCAATCTAATAAAATAGGTGGCCAAAGTTATGAATGGAATGTACTTTGACCATTCAATGAATGCACCATGGCCACTATAAATTATTGTGTGATGATGAAGGCAATGTATTATCACCAAGATGGGCATAGAGAGACCAGAATAGCCCTCAACATAATCCTTCTTATATTCCAACTCATTCTATAGGAGACTGTTGTGGCATGTATCTAGTATCAGGATGGCAGCACAGCTCAACCCCCACCTAAACAGTTTCTGTGTTCCCACGACAAATACCCAGACTACTAATTGACTCACCTGCCATTGTCGAGAAGCTTTAATAGAGCATTGGACTAGGTTCTTCATTTTGTTTGTTGATACAATATTGTGCAGTGCATGGACAGGAATATAATTTAACAGTACATGTGCAGCTAAATTTAATAGTACTTCTTATTGGAACGTTAGAATATTTAAATCTCTGTGCATTAGTAGACCACATTTAAATGACTAAAGCATAATTAGCAACATTGACTCTAATTTACAGTCATGTGACATCTCAAATTACAATAGACCTGTGCAAGCAGTGGTAGCACTGAGACTTGGAAGAAATCCAGTTGGACAGTTTCTAGATTGTAATGGAACACAGAATAATGTAACTCATTTAGTCTTAGTGAAAGATAATGTCGAAACAAGATTTAATGTAGAATCAAAGGTCACTGGAATACGTCTAGATTTGTCAGCTGTTCAACTTTTAGATGAAAGAGCATACATTGTGTGTGTTTGTGTCTTTTCGAAGGAACCCTGTGTTATAACAGTGTCCACATGTTGGATGGCTTCATTAAATTTTGTTCTACTCATAGAAAGGGTATTGTTTACAGTCAGAATACTTTCACTTGGCTCTTCTCTCCTTCTGTCCCCTCCCGATTCCCCACCCCCCTCCCACCTCCAAACCAAAAAAAATGAAGAAAATATTACTTCTTAAAAATCTTAGCATCATTTCTGCTTCAGCTGAAGTATAAAAAGAAAGGAGCAAGCCCCAACAGAAGCAAAAACACACTAAAAGTTATTACTTACAAAGGAAGAGTTAATATTGTTCATACTGTTTTACAATATTCTCTTTGTGCATCATTTCACTAGCTAATTGGCGAGCGAGCGTAGCGAGCGAGACACTTACAGGGGTAACACAATCGAAAATCGGGGATGTTTATTTATTTATTTATTTATATATATGTTTGGACGTATGTATGTCATTTTGTACTTTGACCCTCCGTATTTTTGTGTTCGCTAGGCGTTCGACCCCGTCCCAAACTTCACTAAACAGAATCCTCTGGTTTTGCGACCATTACCCGTATCACCTTAGAAATTGAATTGTTTACGGCTTTGAATTGTTTTGCGGGTGCAGTTAAAACTCAAAATCTTATGGGAGCTCCATTTCTATTCGAGTTAGTGGTGGTGGTAAGTTAATGCGCTATTTGTCACAGTTATAAGCCCTACTCAACAGCATTTACTTGACAATTCATTGTCCACTAGACGAACCACGAAGGTAAGTCTTGCGTAGGTATGTTCAGTTATGTGAAAGTATTGTGTGTTACAACTACTATTAAGAATATCACAGAGAAAATTTTAAATAAAGTGACTTGATTTTGCTGCTTCTTTTTCAATTCAAACAGTTGAGGGGAGTGGTTACTATGGCATTGAATCCCCTTTACCGTATATGCGTAATTTAACAACTCGACTTTATTGGCGAGCGAGCGTAGCGAGCGAGACACTTACAGGGGTAACACAATCGAAAATCGGGGATGTTTATTTATTTATTGGCGAGCGAGCGTAGCGAGCGAGACACTTACAGGGGTAACACAATCGAAAATCGGGGATGTTTATTTATTTATTGGCGAGCGAGCGTAGCGAGCGAGACACTTACAGGGGTAAAAATGAAAAAATCGGGGATGTTTATTGGCGAGCGAGCGTAGCGAGCGAGACACTTACAGGGGTAAAAATGAAAAAATCGGGGATGTTTGTTTATTTGTATATATGTATGGACGTACGTAAGGCATTTTTGTACTTTGACCCTCGCGTTTTTTGGTTAGTTCAGTTGTCGACCCCGTCCCAAATTGCACTAAACAGAATCCTCTGGTTTATCGATCAGTACCCGTATCACCCTAGAAATTGAATTGTTTACCGTTTTGAATTCTTTTGCAGGTGCAGTTCAAACTTGAAAACTTAAGGGACTTCCATTTCTATTCGAGTTAGTGGCGGTGGTAAGTCAATGCGCTCTTTGTCATGGTTATAAGCCGTGCGCACAGTATTTACCTGAAAATACATTGTCCACTAGACTACTGCAAAGGTAAGTCTGTGTAGGTGCATGTCCAGCTGTGTCAAAGCATTGTGTGTTACAACCACTACTTAGCTAAAGAATATCACAAAGAAAACTTTTAAATAACGTATATTGTTTTGTTGTTGTTTTTTTCCTTCAATTCAAGCAGTTGCAGAGAGTTAGTTACTATGGCACTGAAATCCCTTTACCCTGTATGCTAAATTAAAAAACTGGACCTTATTTTCAGTAGCTTCAGTGTTAGAAGTCAATAAAAATAGTATAGTCTTTAGGCTCGCTCGCCATTTGTGCTCAAGCACACCACTAGTGTATTTTGTGTTTTAATTCTACTTTATTTTGTAAACTGAGATATTATTATTATACATATACACATTTATTCATAGTTACTTAGTAACTTCACTGTGATAAAAGTGATATCACTCTTCAACAAGGTTATCAAAGACAAAATGAATTTGTTTGAGTGAAGGATATTTAGACTAATGAGGGTTTAGCTTATGATGAAGGTTAATATTGTAAATATTTTTAAGTAAAGAAAAACTACTCCAATATACATTGTTTACATCATCTGACTCTGAAACTTAAGGAGATTTATTCTTGAGTAGTCAATTACTTTAAAATATGATTCAAGAATACATCATTGTGGGTCCACCCATTTCTTCACAGAAAAAATGAACACTTTGCACTTTAATTTCATACACTGGTAGTCATTCATTATTTCTTGTACTTAGGCCTGCACATTAAATTCAATTTCTGTTTTGTAATGTGGTGGGTGTGGCGAGTTATTGGCGAGCGAGCGAAGCGAGCGAGACACTATCAGGGGTAACTCAATCGAGATTTCGCTATATATATTTATTGGCGAGCGAGCGTAGCGAGCGAGACACTTACAGGGGTAAAAATGAAAAAATCGGGGATGTTTGTTTATTTGTATATATGTATGGACGTACGTAAGGCATTTTTGTACTTTGACCCTCGCGTTTTGTGTTTAGTTTCGGTTTGTCGACCCCTGTCCCATTGCACTAAACTAATCTCTGGTTTATCGATCAGTACCCGGATCACCCTAGAAATTGAATTGGTTACCGTTTTGAATTCTTTTGCAGTGCAGTTCAAACGTGACACCGTAAGGGACTGACTTTCCTTTCTATTCGGTTCTTGGAGGGGGTAAAGTCAATGCGCTCTTTGGTCATGGTTCTAACCGTGCGCACAAGTATTTCCTGAAAATACATGGGGTCCACTCGACTACTGCGAAGGTAAGTCTGTGTAGGTGCTTCCCCAGCTGTGTCAAACATTGTGTGTTACAACCACTACGTAGCTAAAGCATATCCACAAAGAAACTTTTAAATAACGTGTATTGTTTTGTTGGTTGTTGTTTTTTTCCTTCAATTCAAGCAGGGGCAGAATTGTGACTCGGGCACTGAAATTCCCTTTTCCCTGTATGCTACTTTCAACTGACCTTATTCAGTACTTCTTGTTAGAGTCAATACAAATAGTATAGTCTTTAGGCCCGCGGGTCGCCATTTGTGCTCAGCACACCACTATTTATTTATCTGTTTTTGGGGTACGTGAGACCTCTGTTTTCGCCCGCGCTTTTAATTACGTAAGTTAGGTAAAGCGTTCACAGCTCCAGTATTTTTCAATTAACAAGCTCTGAGAATCCTTAGTGGCGGTGGTAAGTCAATGCGCTCTTTGTCATGGCTATTAGCCTTGCGCAATAGTATTTTACTTGAAAATACATTGTCCACTAGACTACTGCGAAGGTAAGTCTGTGTAGGTGCATGTTCAGTTGTGTTAAAGCATTGTGTGTTTACAACCACTACTTAGCCAAAGAATAACACAAAGAAAACTTTTAAATAACGTGTATTGTTTTGTTGTAGTTGTTTTCCTTCCAAGCAGTTGCAGAGAGTTGTTACTATGGCGCTGAAATCACTTTACCCTGTATGCTAAATCAGTAAAAAAAAACTGGACCTTATTTTTAGTAGCTTCAGTGTTAGAAGTCAAATCATTCATATAAGTCTTTAGGCCTGAAAATACATTGTCCACTAGACTACTGCCAAGGTAAGTCTGTGTAGGTGCATGTCCAGTTGTGTCAAAGCATTGTGTGTGTTACAACACTATTAGCTAAAGAATATCACAAAGAAAACTTTTAAATAACGTGTATTGTTTTGTTGTTGTTATTTTTTCCTTCAATTCAAGCAGTTGCAGGGAGTGGTTACTATGGCACTCAAATCCCTTTACCCTGTATGCTAAATTAAAAAACTGGACCTTATTTTCAGTAGCTTCAGTGTTAGAAGTCAAAATCAAGTAGTCTTTAGGCTCGCTCGCCATTTGTGCTCAAGCACACCACTAGTTACATACAATGGCAGGCCCCAACCCACGCAGATTCACCCTCATGCTTATCTGACAGTAATAGCTTCTTTATTCCTAACGATCATTCAAGTTAGTAAAAGTGGGCCCCAACTAAGGTCTGCATGATGTCTCTCTGGTGGCAGCATCTATCAACTCTTCTGTTTGGTCCCGGGTTCCCAAATTCATGTGGCACCACCAACCAACCCCACCCCCCACTTCCTGACCATACCCACAGGACATGTGATGGGAAGAACAAAAGAACCAAGACTTAAACTCCAGAAAGACAATGGGTAACAGTTAATTAGTGCATCAAATGCTTGTTGATTAGTGTAGGGTGTGATTAACATGGTTGTTGAACTGTCATTATATAATTTGTTTTTGGTCAGTTGTGTGCTTGAACTTTTTGTTCCGTACTTCTTGTAAGCAATAAAATCCTATCTCCTTTGTGATGGTGGGAGAGAAGCAGCATTTAGCCGTGTCTTTGGTGACAGCATAATACCAGCAGAAGCCTGCTGTGCAGTAACATCCAATAGTGGTAAGACTTCTAAAACTGATAGTGAGAGTGATAGTTGAGACCCTTCACTGTCAATTGATCACTACCATAAATTAACCTGGAGGAGACCCTAGGTCATGAAAAGAACAAGACTGCTCTTCAGCGCACGTGACCTATGGCCAATATTGTAAACATTATTGACAAAAACGCTGACTTACAAGCCCACAAGTTTATATAGTGTTGGGACTATTATCCCTTATCAGTGCAGCTACATGTATTCATAGTTGTTAGCCATTTGGTCAATAGTTAAAAACCAACACTCTACATAACAATTGTAGCAAATAAATGATTGGTACTGTAGATAATAATTATAAGTCCTACTTGTGCGTGACTCCAGTGAATATCATAAATTATTGGGACTAAAGTGAAAGTATACACATATCATATTTCTTTACCAGAATTCAGAGACAAATCAATAGACAACTTTTAAAATAGCTTAAAAATAGAGGTCTAAGTAGCTATGTTACTTCCGTGACTAAACTTTGAAAAAAGTATACATTATAATATGTAGGCTGAGACATGATTAAGAAGAAGAAACTCATAAGCGGGAACTGAAAATAGAGTAATATATCCTACCTCTATTACTTTCCATTTCAATGAACAAGCCATATTAAGGTAATGCTTGAATGAAGTTTTTGAGTAGTAAACAAGGTGAAGTTAAGTTTAATTGGTCAATCATGCTGCTTGTATATAGTGTTTGATACAATACAAAAGTGGCTTAACATTAAAATACTAATACTCTTGGAAAATCTTATATATCAAGTTTAAACAACAAAGAAAACTACAATGTCAACAAACTAATTGACAGATCAGCTAACACACTTAATTTCTCCTTATCGATTGCATAATTAGTTTCAATTTAAATTGGATTAGGCATGGAAAGAGTCCAATCACAGAGTACTTAGCCAACTAATACTCTAAGTGTGTTGCAATTCAGACCCAGTTTTATGGCTTGTGAGTCAATATTCAAAAAGAATATTTTTTTTTGTTTGTATCTACTGCCAGAATTCAAATTACAGTCAACTGGATTGTGAACGCGTTGGAAGATGGCGGGAAGAGAAGTATTAGCTTTACTTGCAGTAGTGTCATCACTGGCATCAGGTTGGTTTATTGTAACAAAGAATGACTCCGCTCAACAATATGTAGCTGTGATGTTGTCGTTGTGTATTTCTAGTAAAAAATGGATTGCCTCAGTTGCTGGGATGTAAGGGAAGCTATGCACAAGAATATCTGTTCGTACTATTGTTAAAGTAGAATACAAAGAGAAAAGAGGGAGTGAAATGATGAGAAGTTTTGGCTTAAATAGAAGGCTGAGGGAAAAATAAGCATGAGGATGGAAAAAAAATGCATAGCTATATGGTAAAAAGAAGTATTTACATGACATGTGCAAAACTGTTCCACAAAGTAAAGGTGTGTGAATGGAGTGTAAGAATGTAGGAAGGTGTAGTGAATAGGTGAGAGATGGGTAGAGATAGTGTGTAAGGTGAGGCTTGCTTCTGCCTTTGACTATAGTGCTGCCTCAGCAAGTATTAACTGAAATATCACAGTACACAACGACTTATTTCAGTTTATTCATAAATTTAACTTATTCATACACCAGGGATGCTTAATTACGATACTTAGAATGTAGCTAGCTAAATGGAGCAATCTTATTGGTTTGTTAGTGAATTTATTCAGTAGATTCATGCTCTAGCATAAAGAAATCGAGTAAATTGAATGCTAGTTGCTACACTCTAGGCATTACTGTCACAAAATTGTTTTTTCTTTAGGTTTTAGCAATGCCATAGGTTATAACTGAATATTGTGAAAAATCGGCAACATTTCAGAATTTTTTGCCTCAAGGAGAATCCTAGTTATGGTCAGATGGTACAGCTCAAAGCTTCAGATTACATTGTTATGCCACTGATGTCGGCAAACACCTAGTCAAAACTTTACAGTGAAACTGAAATTCTAGGGTGCTGGCACACCGCCTACGTATCCGCCCACGCAAACTCGTTAGCTAAATCAATTATGTTGCTATGGCCCAAGTGTATATAGTACTTTCAATTCCTTGCTGCCTACTCCATGCAGTGGACTGTGAAGTGAACCCTTCCAGAAGCAAGTTTACCTGAAATTGGACTCCTACGGCAAGAAACACGGAAGACATGAGCCTTCCAATTTCACACCCTACGGAGCTAGTCTGGCGTCGCCGACCCTTTTCCTTCTATTAAAGAATAGAAGGAAAAGGGTCGGCGACGCCAGACTACTACGGAGCGAGCTACAGTTTGCAGTTCAAGGCTACAGCGCCCGTTTCAGCATTCTACGGACCTTGGAGCTCAAGCCCGACAATCTTACAGAAGCTTTTTACGATTCACAACTTACTTTTCTAATTATGCACTGCAGTAGTTGTTTCATGACAGACTTTGACGCTATACTTCCGTTGTGTACCTTTATTATGTAATATCTCTCTGTAACTTTATTTGTTGTAGTCTTGTGTAACTCTATTCCAAATTTAGAACGGCTCTGATACGTCATTCTGTAGTTTTGGCAAGAAAAATACATAGGCTCCAAGTGTCCTGGAATGTCCAGGACAGTCCTGGATTTGTTGACATTGTCCTGTGTCCTGGATTCACCTGCCATTTGTCCTGGATGCAGGAGTTGAGTAGTAGAGTTTTATGTGCTATTATGCTGGGTAGCTATGAAAACCTAGTAAATACGTAATTCCATTTATTTTGTTCGCTAAAATTACAAAAATAACTCTGGCCGTTCTTTTTTGTATCTGAGAACTACTGCAGAATATGAGGTGAGAAGGTAATTTTATTTTATATTACTAAAATTAAGGTCTTTTGTTTTTGTAGCTTTGAGCTTGTCAAGAATTACCAGTAATTCAGATAGTCAGAATGGCTTCAATTTGATATTACAGAAATTATCAATACTCAGGAAATTTAGACAAGCAGTAGCTCCATATTTCTTATCTGAATTACATATCACTGGCCTTTTTTTGTATCTGAGTGCTTGTTCAAGAGTTATAGTCCAGCAGATAAGAAAAATTATTGTGACAGAGTGGACCAAAGCATGAAACTTGGTATGCAGGTTCGGTTTGGCATATATAACAGTATCAGAAGGGGTGCCAAAAAAAATTGTTTAATTAAAACAAATTTTTTAAAGTGTGAAATTTTGATTAACAGTTAATTATGTAAAAGAAGCTCAATATAAATTGTTTATTATAATGTATTGTGGTTTAGTACGTTAATGTTAATGATTAGGAGTCACCTGATATTACAGGCAGCTAGACTATTTAATAGAACTAGCTACCCTGATAGCTAGCCAGGTGTAGCAAGTTTCAGAGAATTTATTTCAGTAGAATAAAACCATAATATTTCGGCTTGTGGAGCCTTCTAGTGGTTACTGAACTGAATGAGGGTGACTGCACTTTGTATAAACAGATGATACAGAACATGAGATCATTGTGTGGTGGGGCACAGCCCCTGGGAATGTTAATTGGTGTTGGACAATTTCTGTGACATGTGAGTTGTACTTGGGAGGTGTGAAGGTGTAGTCATAATTTAATTAGTGGCCCCCCCTCCAGAATGACAGCCACTAATTCAATTATGACTTGCTAGCCGTTGGCCAGAGGGTGTTCCTTTTAAGAACTGGCATTGCTGCAGAGGTGGTTGAAACCCTAGTCACTATATTTACTAGGACGGCATTCCCTAGTAAACTGTTATCCGTCCGTGGAGCCACCTTTATGAACAGAGTGATAGCTAAGTTGGGTGAAATATGTGGCATTCAGTTGTCTACAACAAGCCCGTACAGGCCACAGGGTAACGGTGTTGTGGAGCGTCTCCACGCGACCCTCAAACCCATGCTGGCTAAAACCCTAGACACAGGTGTGGACTGGGTATGTTTTCTGCCCTTGGAATGTTAGCCCTGAAGTAGATACACAACAGAGACACAGGGTTCTCGCCGCACCAGTTGGTTTTCGAAACGATTTGATTTAAAGTTGCAGAACCAAGATCTGGACATTGAAGAGGAAGACCAAGCCAAAAGTTGTACCCCCAGGGAGGAGGACCTGAATGAATGGGAGACTTCGCGCAAGCGTACATGCCTTTGTCCATATAAGGATCTAACTATTTATGGACTATTTAACATTGTATAAAAGTCAGTGACTGTATCATGTTATTTTTGTTGTTGTCATTTTTAGTTCATGAATTTTTATCTAATTAAAGTTTTAAAAGCTTAAATTAGGATAACACACTTAGGTGTTCGTATGAGCCTACGACTAGAACCTGGTGGCAACGATACCTCCGGGAGTAGTTGGTGTGCTGAGAGGGAAGAGCCGGTGTCGACAAAGGCAGAGAGCGCCAGAGTCATCACCCAACAATCCACTTCCTATTTGTATTATTAATATCAGTCACAAGTTGATTTGCAGTCAGTTCTGTAGTCCAGTATTGGCGGTTGAGCTAGTTGTAGTCACTATTTGAAATCTTTGAATTAACGTATAAGGAGTTACATTATATTTGGAAATAGTATAAAATGACAAGTTACTACAACTCCTTTAAAGCAGACTTTGACAGATCTATACACTTATATACATCCTGTTGCAGTAATTTACACGGTGTCTCTAGTAACTGTGTCCATCACACACAAATTTCTTCATCTGAAAGTTTAGCAGTTGACAGAAAATTAGCCACATTATTCTATAGTATCATTTACAGAGCTCATGTGTCTTCAACATGACACACATGCACTGTAAGTCTTAAATTGTGTATTGTAGTGTTAGCTTCTGACATTGAAACCAGAACTGACATGCAAGAAGTCCTTTACACTTGGCTGGTATTCTTAAACGAACTTTGATCAACACCAAATGTATTCTATAGAAGGATAAAGAAAGAATTCAGTGTGTATTCACACACATGAGACAAAGCAATCAACTTGTGTGAGTGTGAAGGTGAACATGCTATGTGGAGAAGGCCCGAGATAAGAGGAGTCTGAGTCTTCCTGGGTAACTTGTGTAGTTTCCACTTCCACCAGAGTTCTAGCTACCACAAGTTTTCCTCTGATGAAAAGTTTGTGAGCACTTCAGACTATATTAAGTGGTGTCTTAATGTGGCCAAGATAGAACTGGACTAAACAAGAATGGTACAGAATCATGTGTGCATGTTGCTGCAGGAAGCGAAGAACTGAACTACTGTATGATCATGTGATATAGTGATGAAGTAAAACTTGAATTATCTGATGGGGCAAGTTCTTCTAGCTATCTGATAATATAGAAATAAATGTCCCCTAGTCTCTTGTTCACTAGCAAACAATTAACAATTGTAAACATACTTTTTCAGGATTGGTTAAATTCCTAAGGATTCAATATGAGGGCTAGTTGTTTTATAGATATTTAAGACATGATAGCAAAAAAAATATTTTCTTGGTGTGTAATATGGAGGAAGTTATCACAAATGTAGATTATTTTTTTTAAGGATTAGCTATTAGCTACACAAAAGATCAATGGATATTTAATCACAAAAAAGTCAGCAAATAAACATCAATTTTTATGTTCTGTTAGCTATTTGTTGTTGTTGTTTTTTCTTTAAAGTTGTTTATGACATTTCAACAGGGCCTGACATGACTCCAGGGAGAGGCACAGGTGTGTTTGTCGGTGCCCTAGAGATTGGCATTACTAGGTTACAAGACCTTGAATTTCTAAAGTGTACAGATTTTGATGACTCCTGCTGCTGGTCCACTAGCTTTGGTCCAATGTTCCCAGTTCGAAACGCTTCTGGAGCAGACTTGGGAGGCAAGATAGTCCAGGGATGAGGCACAAATGAAGATACAGATGTGGCTCGAGTTTGTGTGGCTCCTATACTCTGCAGTGTTGAAAGAAGTTATATTATTCTTACTGAACCCGTAGACATTGTCTAGTTAAAACGTGTACCTTGGTGTTGGGAAAGATAATTAGCAACAAATTTTTTAGTATTGTACACTTAATACTATACTAAATATATTATAAATCATTGCTTTTTTCCATTTATTACAATAATATGTCTTACCTCATTTAGTAGTAATTTGCGTTTTGAAGCTGATAAAGTCTGCACAGAAGAAGCAGATTTTCTTACCCTTGAAACAACACATTAACTACAGATCATATACTAATAGTATAATGAGAGTACAATGCAATGCAAACTATGTTTCTCCAAATTGGGATTATCTAAATACTATATTATTCAATTGTGATATTTATGTAACAATATTCATAAATTTGTCATTTTAAATTACACTATCTTTAACTTGATGAAAACAATTTGTCCATGTGAGGATGTGATTTATGCATATAATTTTTGAATGATTTTTGATAAAGTGTGAAGCTGTCAGTTCTGCATAGGTATACTAGCTTTTGTGGGTAACATCCCTCCCCCCCCCTCATTGTCCTCGCCGCGCGAGTACCCACTGCAGTTTTGCTTTATGCTTGTAAGTTAAAGGAATGCTGGAATTGGAGTTTCACATTGAAAATAATATACCAGTAAGTGTCTCTGGCCTGTTTAGCTTCTTTTCTTATGAATACAGCATTTACATCTACCATTTTTGTTACTCGAGCTAATACCTGATTAGAATAGCCAGTAGTATATAGTAGCACTGAGGGTTCACACCTTTAATTGTGCTTTTTAAGATAAGCAAATACCCCACCACACTGTGGCACCTGATGTACTAACTTGTGCAAATTAGGAGTGCAGTAGCATGTAGTTTTATCCATGGTTTCCCCTCTCCTGCTCTCTTTTTTTTTTCCCCTGGCTCTCCTGGCTCTGTTTTTCTTATTCCTCTTTTCAACTCATGGATTCCCTTCTCCTCCTCTGGCTACCTCTCCTGCTCCCCAGTATCTCTGTCTTGTTTGTGTATTTTCTTTCACTTCTTCATTGAAGTAGTTACATCAGCCAGCTTTTCTCACCTGTATTGACCCTTGCATTCTCCTGCTTCTCTGCCTTTCTTATTGTGTGTTGTGGTTAGCTACTATAGATGAACACTCTTTCCCAGCTCAGTTCAGCGACCCAGTGTTCAATTTTTATAGGATACAATCACTTCAAGATACTCCAAACTGTTAGGTCCCGCTGGTTTAGTGATTTGTGTGTGCACTCTGAACCATGACAAGGTCGAATGTTTCTCCCATTCAGGTAATGACAATGCTTTACCAATTCTGACTAGCTCATGAATTGTTCATGAATACACACATCACCATCGTCATCATTACTGACACACAAGCATATCAATATATAGATAGGGAATTTCACTGCCTTGGTCTAATCTTACATATTATGACAGCACTGCCAGATTAGTTCTAACAAATGGGCAGTATGTGAGTTCTTTGAGAAGATCCCTAATAGTGAACAGCATATTTAGGTACTTCATGCTAAACTGAGTGCATTATTGTTCCTAGCAATATAGCCTCCAGCACAACTACTCCAAAATGCCTGAACATTACGGTCAAAAGTGTAGACATAATCTCACCCATAGCTCCACCCACCTGACATGGCATACAATTTAATATATATATATAATAACTATAGCTATAATACATAGTTGTCTTTCTTAAAACCTTACTTATTTCTAATTAAACTGAAGACTTACATTTCTAATTCCAAAGTGAGGACTTTGATGGATCCGTCAGAGGAATGTCTAATTGTGGTAGCAGAAGTATCTTTTAAACAGTCTCCTCTTACTTGCTTGCTGCTGCTTCGCACTTGAGTAATTTCATTGACAGGCTCAAACTTGGCATCTATGCTCAACGACGATCCTGTACCTTTTATCCTTTCTGCTTCCCTACCACTGGGTATTCGAACTGGCACTACTCTAGTTGCGAAAGAAGCTTGAGGTAAGTCAGGGATTAGCTTATGGAGTGGCCTAATCAAACCACTGCGAACAAAGTCAGTGGTCATCAAATTAAAAGAGTCTCTCTTTTTCAATGACTGTTCTTTGTTATACTTAACATCATATCTGATTTTTGCTAATGACAATTTTCCACAGCCATCTGCGTTTTTATCCTTGAAGCCCGTTTGCCTATTTCCATATTCATCAGGACCACCATGATGAGGTTGTTCAATATTAGTGTTCAATTTGGCTCTGTCTTGACCTTGAGATTCAAAGTGTTCATAAGCATTTTCATGTACTGGACTCGGAATGGACAGAGGCTTATTGGAGTTGAAGGTATGCTTCCCAAAAGGAACTGCTGCATCAAAAGAATATAGCCTCTTTTTTCTCTCCTTCATAGCCCTGGTTTCATGCAACGGAGGGTAGTATGTCAAATCTGCATCTAAAGCTGCAGCCTCAGCTAAGGATGTTGGTTCTTCCATAGATGAATTTGCTGATCTTTCAGAGCTAGACTTTTGAACCACCATGTCTGGATCTTTAGCTTCTGCATCGCCCATGTTAGCTTCAGAAGAAAAACCAAATTGCGATAGAATATCAGATGAAATTGAATCACCATCAGACAGATAGTTCATTTCAGGAACGAAATCTTCATCACTCATTTCAGAATTAGTGTCTGGAATTTTGAAGTCAAGTCCATTTATGCATGCCATGGCTAAGCTCTCTGGAGTTTCATTTTTCGGTGGATTCCTTACTAGCTTGTGGGCTCCATCTTCTTCGAGATCTCCAATAATCTGAGTCAGCACAGTAGACAGAGGCGGAAAGAACGGAATAGTAGGGTGGGATGATTGCCACGCCTCCACTTTCTGTATGCACCTCTCCACCATCTGATGAGCCATTGTGCCAAGTCTCTTGTGCATAATGGCTTCAAACACCGAAGTTTTTATTTCATAAATTGTTGTGCTGCTGACACACACAGCACTGAATAAATGACGAGTCAGCTTGGCTCTGGATTCTATGTCACCAAGTATGTCTCCTTGCACTAGAGTGCATATGTGAACATTGGGTGAATGTGTGCTAGGCTGGTGGAGCACAAATCCCATCATTTCATAATCACTCTGATCAACCTTCTTTTTTCTACTCCCTGATGCTTTCCGAGAGGATCTTACAGAAAGAGAAGAAACTTTGCTTCGAACAGTGACAGCTGATAGAGCTGTAGCATGCCTTCCTTTAGAGATTCCTCGACTCCCATGTTGGGTACTATTCCCCATATTTTTAGCACCCCCCTTAGGCTTACCTTCCATTAAAATGTCTCCAAGGTGATCTTTTGGTGGGCGAATTTTCTCCAACAAATCAGGCGGTGTCTTTTGGCAGGAATCTGAAGACAATTTGACAGATCCTTCTGCAATAATACTAATTGAGTCACACTTCATATTTTGCCTAAATAGGCACTCTCCAAGATGGTAGTTGCTTTCTCTTAGCATGTGTACTAGAAGACGGACTGACATGATGCTGCAATTGTGGAATAACCCCATACTGTACAAAAGTTTGATTCTCTCAAAGAATACTTGGTGGAAATATGGCTTTAAAACTTCATCAAAGTCACTTCCATCGATGACCAATAACTCAACATGATCCAAGCTACGTACAGAGTACAGAGTCTTTCCTTCTCTCATTATCAGAGAATCTTCCCCAAAATAATCTCCAGTGGACATTCTCCATACCTCATTTGAGTGAGCATGCCTAATTGTGGTTATTCTCTCTTTCTTTGAAAGAGCCCGCAAGTGCGATAGAGGCAGCCCATTGAAGCCCTGAAATGCTCTTTTTTCATTATCATTGGATGAATAGAACATTCTCTGAAGACTTGAAGTGTCCACTAGTGCAGACAAGTTTCCTCTCAATACAATGTAGAAGCTGTATTTATATAAATATGCATATATCACCTTGTTGTTCTCCTATATGGCTATTTCAACCTTCATGTGATATTAAACTGCTATACTGTCATTTTGAAGTATAAAAAATGTCAGGCACGAAATACTAATTACCTAACAGTGTTTTAAATTTAAAACAAACACAGGTAGCTACTTATCAAGCTTGTGACGTTTTATATAATATATATAATAGTACTTATTTAATGAGTCAGAGTGTGATATGGGGAAATATTTCATGAGCAGGCTAATTTATTTTCAGGAGCCAGAGGCAAGTGAACATAAAGCCTAGAGTGAATATCTAGCCATATCACTCCCTGATGAGTGTAATAAGTGGTTTATTCCACACTAAATATCTTCACTGCTTGGTAACTTACAGGTGTAAAGTTGGTTGTAGGGGCTACCCATACTACACCACACAAACACAGCCCCCCCCCCCCCCCCCCCCCCCCCCCCCCAAAGCTGATATTTTAGCAGCTGCTCTAACTCTGTTGAATAGCTACACCAGAGAAAGGTGACTGTAAAAACCAGGGTAAGTGACAAGTTCGGCTGGTTGCTATAAATACTAGGGTAATGAGATATCTTTGTGAAGATATCTAGGGTGGAATAAGTATATATATTTATTCCACCCTAGATATCTTCACAATAACATTACTTAACCAGAAGCAATTTAGTCATGTGAATCCAAATCAATTAAGCGTGCAAATGTCAACATTCGTTAAAAAGGGGCGATAGCACAGGTGCGCATTAATTCTGTAACTATTGTAAAAAAGAAATTTAGTGAAATTTATGGAGTCTTTCGGGTACTGTACAGCTCATCTCGTCTGTTTTCAACTATATTTATGCTTCTTATGTGCAGATAATGTACAGCAGATGGAAAACGCATTAAAAGCAATCAATTCTACCCACTGTGTCCCAAGAAATACTCTGATACAGCAGTACAGCACTGTTAACTTGTAGCTAAAGTTATTAACCCTCAGCGCGCATGCGTGAGAGGATTATAGTAGTCGTCCTGTCTGTTTGTCTGTTTGTCTGTCTGTCTGTCTGTCTGTCTGTCACGCTCTGATTTTGGAGAATACTGACAATTAACAGTTGATTTAGGTATGAACTTACTCAGGACGAAGATTTAAGACCTTTTATTGTGCTACTTTTTTTAATTTCGGGCTAATTGTTGAGAAAACGCGAAGCTTTCAGGTCCGCGATAGGTACCAGCTTTTATGGGCAACGCCCCCTTGCATCACATCATAATCACGTAAGCAAATAATTTCTAGCAGCCAGCGGTGTAGTTTGATTTATGCTCAGCAGGGAAGTTAACGGAGTTGAGAGAAGTGAAGTTTCGAGTTGAAAATGCGTATTGGTGAGTGTTTCTGGCTAGTTTAGCTTCTTTTCTTGTGAAGACAGTGTTTCCATGTATGTACCATTTTCATTGGTCGAGCTATTTTGATGCCTCATTAAAATAGCTAACAAATTGCTTTTTATTTGGAAGGAAATTATACTGTAATAGCTAGGTAGTGCTTAATAGCGCTGAGGGTTCGCACCTTTGATGCTTCATTAGACTTTGATTCTTGTTAAATGAAATTATCAATTGTTTCATTTATTTATAATTATATATATATATATATGAAAATTGATGAGATGATAGAATTTAAGTAGTACACATGTACAAAAATAGTTGTGATCCGAGTTGAAGGTGGAGTGCAGACTTAGTTGGTCCTAATCTTTTTAAAATAAACGGCATCTAGTAGTGAAGAAAAATGAATTGGCATAAACATAGCTTTTACAAAAATTTAACAAATAATCTTACCAACATCCTATCAGGTAGTCCTGTACCCTCTGCGACAACAGGACACTCCGTCTACCCTGTTTCCACACTTGTAACCTAAGCTAATAGTGATACAAAGCTAGAAACACAGCCATCTGAGAAGAAGCCGCTCATTGTTTACAAAATTCTTAACGAAGACTGTCTGCATGATCAATTGAGCCTTATAGGGTGACTAAAAGCAGGCGCGTTTTGAGCGGGAAGCCTGTGGTTTTTTCTATCCCATAGACTTTTGTATTGAGTTTTGGAATAGTACTTTCTCTCTGGTTTTGGAGTATACTGAGGAAATGTTTTTAATGGGGAGCTAGCTTTCTAATGGTGCAATTCAAAAGTTGTTGAAGTTTTTTTTCCTGACCAACTCAACTTGGACAGACTGTAAAACCACTTAATTACACTTGAGAGGGGCAGCTGAAAGGGTACAGGTTGACACAAGTAGAACATTTGTATCTGGCGAACTCTTCAAAACTGCCAATAAATTCCATGTTGCACTTAGTGACATGTCCACATGAGCACAGTTTAGTCATGAATATCATTAAATCAGAGAGGAGCAGGGAGTGTGGGAGTGGGAAGGCTTTAGCTCCCGAAACCCCTCCCCTAAATTGAATCAGCTATATAAATAAATATATAGTACTTATTTACATGAGTCAGAGTGTGATATGGTGAAATATTTCACTGAGCAGGCTAATTTATTTTCACAAGCCAGAGGTGAGTGAAAATAAAACCTAAGAGCAGAAATAAGTAATCGTGTATCATTCCAAGTGGCTTATTCCATGCTAGATATCTTCACTGAAGTAGTTTGTTGATGATAACTCTTGGTGTAAAGTTGGTGGTAAAACTCTCTTGAGGCTCCACACACACCCCAGCTGATATTTTTGTAGCTGCTTTAACCTGGTTGAGTAGGCTTCACTGAGGATGGTAGCTATAAAAACCCAGAAAATTGGTAAGCCAGGCCAGTTGTTGCTATAGCTAGTAGGATAATGAGCTTGTGCACTACAGCCATGACATAACACTTTGTTAACACTGAGTTATCTTACTGGTCACTACCTAAAAATAACATTGTGAAGATGTCTAGCATGGAATAAATATTTATATTCTGCTTTTAGGGAAGTTCAAACTAAAAATAGAAAAAAGTACTTATCCTATTCCCAACTTAAATTAGAACACAATAACATAACACAGTAAAAAAAAAAAAACATTAAAATCAAACTATGTGACAACAGAACTCACTTCATGTTAAAGTCTTCTTGCTGGAAAACTATTTCTCTGGCTTTATACGTTTCTAGAGTCATATTTTCCAGTAGTATATCCAGGCCTACAAAATACAATAACACTTCCTTAAATATCACATTCAAATGATTATAGCAAATTACTTTCTGAGGAGAACATCTTAAAAAATGGAACAAAATCCAAGATCCAGCATTTTAGAAATTCTTTCTTCTTACTACTTCTGTTCTCCGGGTTTTGGTGGAGTATGTTTCTACCTTTGATGAACTGTTTGACAAAAATATGATTGGAGGTGGCCATTTTGTCTTCTTAGAAAGTTCTGTTGGTATCAAACTAGTGTTTCCATGGTATCTTAGTCATATGAGGTGTTAAACAATGTAGAGCTAAAATTGGTGACAATTACATACACTAAAATGGGTATGCATGAAAATAAGTGGTGTTAAAAATGGGTAAGGTGTGAAAATGGGTAAGGCATGAAAATGGGTAAGGCATTTAATGCCTTCTTTCTGCTGCACTGTGAGTAGTGACTGTATATGGAGATTTTAAAACTGAATGTGAACTGTCCAATTCAGCATGCTAGTTGAATTTTCTTTAATTTTATTATTATCATTGTTATTAGCTATCATCATTATTATTGTATTATTATTTGATTTATTTATTAATTTAATTATCGTAGTCAACTGTTTATGTGTTTTAGAATAGAAATGATAAATAGTTTGAGGTGCATAATATGTGCTGGACTTACTGTATCTGTTTGCATTCCCTACTGTACTAGTGTGAGGCAGATCATCCAAACAATATATATATTTATAATTACTAATTGCACTAGTCAGCAAAGCACGGTGGTGTCTTCACTCGCCTCCAGCTCATTAAAAATACGAGCATGAGAGTGAAATGTCTTCTCCTTATACAAGTATAAATTGTTTATTTATACATTAGTTATTACCAAAACAGTGGAAGTTTAGAGGTAACTTTCGTCATACTTAAAAAAATAATTCACTTGCCCACAACAAATGTGGCCAACCAGAAAAGTGATATTTATACGAATAATAATTTATTTAGCACAAAGTGCAATGTCATGCTATTACCTGGGGACTTGGCTATAGTTGAGATACTGATGGCTAAGGCCCTGGCTCAGAGCCTGAATGACTGTGTGTTCAATCACACTTTAATATACCAAACTCTTCTTCATGTTTTCACTAACGAGCACATGAAAACAACACAACGTCCCCACAAACAAACACTGAGCCCACTGTTCAAAACAATGCCTGTCTTCATCTTGCAGAACACATGTGCAAAGCAATCCGACAAGGAAAATGACTGCATCATCACAAAGGGCACAGTTAAATCAAAAGTACAACAACAACAAAAAATACACAACATAAAATACTCTACATAACACAACATAAAATACTCTACATAACAAATACACAATAAAAATTAACATACAACAACAAAATGCTACGAAATACACAAATCAACAACATAAATCATACGACAAACATCACGCCTTCCCTGAAAGAAGGTCAGACTCGGTATACAATCCACATTGACGGCAGCCATTAAAGCCGCCATCTTGGACTTAAACTATCGAGTAAGTGTGGGCGGGGTTACAGTCTACTCAAACAAACCGTGGGTGTGGCTCCAACAGTGTTAATGTGCGAAAGTAGCTACAGGTAAAAAGTCAGATGTTGCGAAGGCATGGCTTGTTCGATGCCAGAAACAACTCCGGGAAATCTTTCTTCTGAAAGGCCCTTGCGAGAGGGTACTAGTTCAAGAATGGACGGCTCTGGATGGTCTTGCAGCTTCGTTGACGAAGAGGATTGCCCTATGCTTGCTCTAAGTTGGTACCACCCATTCCTAACCAGGCACGCAGCAGACTGCATGCTTATAGACAACGCCCCAGAAGGTTCTTATCTTCTCCGACCATCATCCAACTACAAGAAGGACAGGTCCTATGTCTTATCAGCTAAACTTTCATCATCAGTCCAGCACGTAAAAGTGAGCAACTCACAGGGGAGGCTAGTCTTCGGCAACAGCACCTTCGACAGTGTGGAAAGCTTCAAAAAGCACTTTGAGAAAGAAAAGCCTATTATCGGAAGTGACTCTGGTGTTACAGTGATTCTTCACAAGCCCTACAAGAGAGTAGTTGATGAAGGCGTGTATACTGATGTCGTGCACCACGCTGTTACAAACATGGTGGACTCTTCGTCAGAATCAGATGCCGAAATGGCTGCTGATGATGCAGCAGGCATTGGGGACCCTAGGACAGGTGTTACTTCCAAAGAAGGATTCCTAGTGAAGGAAGGAAAAATACGAAAGAGTTGGAAAACCAGATGGTTTGTTCTCCGTGGTATTAGATTGAGCTATTTCAGAACTAAAGAATCAAATCGCCCTATTGATAGGATAGACCTCATGCACGCTCGTGCTGTGGACAATTGTGAGTACAAGCAAAGACAGTATTGCTTTTCCGTAGAATTGCCGAGACGGACTTATTACTTTCAAGCATCGTGCGCGGAAGATCGGCAGCAGTGGGTGGACATTCTAAGGTCACAGGTCAGAGCAGCATCTAGCCCGTCATCAGGCCCATAGTTTCCTGTAGACCAGCGTTTATTTTTAATTCATGGTTATTATGTTAATTAACAATGCAAAATCATCACTATCAACTTATTCAACCTGTAATTTTTTTTAAATTTATTATATTTAGTTTCTTTTTTTTTTTCATTCAAATCTGATCTTTCACAACTGTTCTGAAGTTTGTATATATATTTTTATATTATTGTTTTGCCGCACTTTTTAATTAAGAAAAAGGAAACTCATCCCGTAGCTACATTGTTTGTACTTGTACTTACTATTTGAGCACCTTATAAGTATATTTACAAAGCAAATGGATAGCTTATATAGCGCTAAGAAAACATTTACATTTATGCTGTTGTGGAGTGGCTTCCATTTATGAAATAACCACGTCATACTTATAAATGGTACCATTGGCGTGATCCAATGTGAAGTAGCCCAATTCAAAGTAGCCTTGCCTCTATCAAGAATGCATCCACGTTTGTTTTTGAGCAGTCCCACAAGAATCAATAACTATATACATTTCTGATGGTGTTTTAGCTTCAGAATTCAGTATGTAAAAACATTACTGTATTTATAAGCTTGGTGGCTGAGACATTAAACTAACAAATCGACAATGTGTGTCCATCCGGTCACTCATTTGTGGGACGTGATGGATTCAGTATGATCAGCCAAATTTTAGTGGCTTGTGATAATTATGTGTGAAAATTTTTCACCTTTGTCAGCATTTAAACAAGCACTATTACCACTAAAAACAACAACACAGCATTAAGCATGTACAAAGACTATTGCTCACAATGTATTGCCTGGTGCTATCTTTGATCAATCTATGCCAACAGCTAGTTTATGTTCATACACTAACATTAACTTTGATGCACGTTGTCACCACAGGCAAATGTAGGCACTTGTCTAAATGTATAGCCCTTGAGTTTGTTGCCTTAGAGTAGAAAAGGTAACCACCAACAGGTGGGAGATATTCAAGCACTCCGATACTGAAAGTTGCCAAGTCGTTTCCTTAGTAAAACAAGCTTGTCTCAATCGTGATTGATAGATTGAACAGATACTTATAGCAATTAACTTTTATGGAATGCCTGGATTGTGCTGACATCTGTATTTACTGATAACCAATGAGCATGTCAATGTTCTCCTTGTCTTTGCATTTAGATGAAATGAAAAGATGCAAGCCAAGGGAGTCATAAATAAATAAAATATCAGCCGTTTTCAGGACAAAAACAAACAAAACAAGCAAACAAAAACAGATGGAAAGCTGCCAGGTGGGGCTAGAAGTCAGGATCTACCCAGCTATGAGCCAAAGACACACCCACTACACCAATACAGCCTCCCCTCCCCTTCTCCTTCCCCCATCCTACATACACACACAACTTATGTAAAGGGGCACTGCTATCTGCCAAATGAAATGCACGACACCCTACCAATACAAAAGAGAATTTGCGCGTGTGCGCGAGTTGGTCTGGTGAGCTCCATATCGGATTGGAACCCGAGTTACTATAGTGGCGCCCAATCAGAATGCAGTATCGGTAATTAGTGGCATTCCTTTGAGACTGTACTAATGCGCGTGCGTCTACTCTCACAAATTCATCGTCAATAGTGCACGGCTGGAACGGATCGTTAATTCACTAGTGCGTTCTTGTTAAGTAATGTATTCATACCAGATACTAACGCAACACCGTACCTTTCAAAGAAAGTCTAGCTCCGACACGACTGCAAGTAGTCTTTACTTTATTACAGCCACTTTTGGTACCACTCACTTCATGTACACATCACCAGATGATAGCTTCCAACACACTTTTGGAAGTGCAAACTTTCAAATTTTGATGTGCACCTTGTGATAATCAAAAAAATCTTTATAAAGATAACTTATCACAGCAAGGAGTTAGCCCTTGTACTCTTCCCTACCAGAAGTTCAATGAGCTGTACGATTTAGCTTATACAAGAAAATTAATGTAATTTTAGTTTTGGTGTACATAAATTTTTAATAAATAAAGTGCATGCCATGTTCATCAAAAATAATTCTTAATTATGTGAAAATTAAAAAAAAAAAAACACAAGTGAAAGGGGAAAAAAAAAAGATCACAATATATTTAGACTGTCACAACAGAACCCAGATAATTAAAATTTTAGAGTTAATTAAGAAGGTTATTTTAAATATATATATTTCTATATGAAGTAGGATTGAGCAATGCTCTAATGCTTATGGGGTCCATGTCTGTGATCCCGCCATCTCTCTTTGTGATCTCTACTGTGCTTTGCTTTTCGTTTAAAACTAGGCTTAGCTGACCCAGAACCACTGGAATAATCTAAAGGCACATCGTCTTCATCACTACTGACAAATGGTCTCTTACGACTCTTCCCACCTCCTCCTCCGGAGGAAGAAGATATTACTGAACGATTGCTCTCTTGCCAATCTTCTCGATTTAGACGAGATGCACCTACCAAGGCATGATCATCTTTCAGAGTGCCTTCTTGCACATCTCGAGATCTCTGGCCTTCTCTAGAGTGCTTTCTATAATGGTGAGAAGAGTGATGCTGGCGGTGGTTTCTCTTCTTGTGGTCCGCTGGGCTAGATCCTCTGCTAGTACTCAAACTCTTCTCCCTGTGATGATCGCACTTGCTTGAGAGAGATAAATCTGTTGCAGAGAATTTGTCCTGGTGTCTATGATGGTGGTGGTGATGATGATGGTGGTGAGAATGACGTTTCTTGGCACTTGATGAAGACGTCGAACTAGCCGGTGATGGCACAAGAGAGGCTGCAGAGTCACAATACTCTCCCTGATACCGTTTCTGCTTCCTCTCCAACTCCTCTATTTCAATACATTTAGGATGTGAGGATTCCCTATGAACAGGACGGGGCAATGATTCAATATTTTCAGCATCATCGTCATCAGACAGAGGAGAAAAATGCTCATTGGGTTTATTGGAAGAGGGCAATTGAGAGTTCTGATTATAAGGCTGGGACCTCTTAGTAGTTGAAATGTTGTCGGAGTTGCTTGCTGTATGCCTGTCTGCATGACGATCATAGCGGAAATCCACCTCACTGAATTGCTCACTATGAGAAAAAGATGTCTTGCTCTGCTGAAGGGCCTTGTACACTTTGCCGTTGGCACCAGTGTTTTCTATTCCTCCTGGAGAATTCCGATGCTGATTTTCTTGTTTCTTCTCTCTCTCTTTGAGCTCCGGCTTGTTCTTGTGCTGCCGTCCATCCCCAAGACTCCTGATTGCTTTCAGAGAGTGCTCTGTATGTCTATCACCATCAACGGGACTACTATCAATACCATCAGAAAGAATATTAAAAGGAACTGTATCAGGTGATCGCTGAGCCAAGTTTTCATCAATGGTCTCTATGGCTTTGTTTACATGGCTTAGTTCCCCTAAAGATAAAATCCCATCAGTCATAGAAGATGAATCAGAGCTATCGTCGTTGTCACTGGGTTTCAGCAATCCAACATGTTTCCCCGTAGAATCAGCAGCATCCTTGGCCGTTTCTTCTTTTCCTGACCCCAGTTGAGCAGCATCAGCAAAAGCAGCCCAGGACGGTAGAGCATCTGAACTAGACTCAGTGTAACGGTTGGAAACAGACACTTCAGGAGCCGATGGACTAGTAACTGGTATCACTCTGGTGTTGTTACGCTTGATCTTTATTGTGCGCTGTTTGCTCTTTTCCATCACTGAAGTGCTGTTTTTCTCCAAATTATCTTCCATAATTGTAGTCATGGCACCAGCTTCCAGATTCTCAGCAATTTTATCAGAATCATCACATTGTACTTTGACTGAGCTATCGACATCGTTCTCCAGCAAAACTTCACTTCCTTCATTAGAAAGCTTCTCAGGGGATCTGGCTGAAACTGAAATTTTTGAATTTCCCTTTTCTTCCTCAGATGGCATTTCAGAACTGTGTTGTTTGTCAAAAGAAGGGGACGGCAATCTTAGATCATTGAGTTCGTCACTTTGATTGATTTTACTTGGAGTTCCATAATTATCTTTCCCATCTATCTCTACTGGCAGAGACTGTGCAACACTTTCAGACACCGGACCAAACGTGGATATAAATTTAGGCTGCTTCATTTCGGACTTGGCCTCAGTGTCAACCATATGAGACGCGTTGTGCTGAACCTCGCTGAAGTTCGAGGCAATAGGTGGAGGAGTAAATGTTCCAGCAACTGTGAGTCTGGTAGGCGCTAAAGGAATGGAAGAACTGCACTCAGTAGCAGTTTGCGTAAAATTTAGTCCTTCAGTCAATTTCTTTGAGGACTTTGCAACAGGCTCTACAGTTTCCGCAGCTTCAGCCGAAGGTTTCGAATCAAACAACGTACTCCTATTATCCTCCCAAACACTGCGTTGATCTGAATTCAAAGTCTCCACTTCTTGCCTTTCATTAAGATCCCCTACCCTTTCATCCCCACTATCATCTGACAGAAGTTCGACATGGCTAGATGTGATATGTAGGGAAGGATGTCTTAGCAAAATCCCCACATGTTCTTTGCTACCGGAATCAACACTCATGTGGATAACATCTGGCGAACGCTTCTGCCTGGAACATTGCGGTGAGTCAGGAGTTAGAGTAGCTTCACTATCAGTGTCAGTTACTTCTGAGTCCAAACTAATACTCCGTGGTCTTTCTAATCTTACAGCACTAGACTTGTCACTCCTCCTCCCACCTGATGCACTTACTAAAGGAGCATTCCCACCATTTGCCGAAGCAACTGGTTGGTGTAATCTTGATGTTTCAAATACCTCAGCATGTCCACTTGAACCCATGTCAGTTTTTTTGGCAGCAGGCTCCTTGGTGCAACCCATCATTATCATAGCTTCAGCCGCCGAAAAGCTGGCAGAACGAGTGCTGCCAGTGGAAACGTTCTCGTCGACAGACTGCTCTAAAAGAGTTCTCTCTACTTTCTGCGACTTCTGTCCTTCGGGCACCACAGCTCCTGATAGCTGGAGAAGAGAAGTAGCAGCAGTGTTTTCTACACTCAGGGAAAGGTTCTTACTCCCACTGACAACTTGGCCACTACTTGCAGTATGTGGTTGGTTCAAGTCTTCACCAAGCATGAGGAGAGAGCGAGCAGCAAGAGTAACCGGTGAGCGCATCAGGTGTCTGGATGCATCTGAGGATGCTATGGCTGCTGTGGAAGGTGTTGGAATGTTATTGCTGGCACTATTGTTCCGATTGCCATCAAGAGACCCCGGCATCAATACATTATTGCTTTTCTCCTCTCTCTGAATGCTACTCATATCTGCCAGCATGTTCAAAGCATAGTTGCCATCTTTTAGCTTATTCCCAGGAACAGACTTCAGCAAAGTGGTGTTGTTGCCATCTTCTTGCAGCGAGTACTTGTTAGGCTTGTTCCTACCACCAGACTGGATAGTGCCTGGCTCCACGTTGATGCTTTGGGGGAAAGGGGGCAGCGGTGCCGACAATTCACCAACTTTTTTCACCTTTTGCAAAGGTGTTTCAGAATCTTCATTTCTGGGTGGCAAGTAGGCGTCTCTGCTCTTTCCTCTCCATCGCTTTCGCCTGCGATCAGGCTTCACGGGCTGTTTAAAATCATCGTCGCGAACATGGTGCATTCGAAGCTTCGGCTTGTCATTGATGCCCCTAGGACTGCCACGCCCACCAGAACCAATCACCATCTCACCCCTTCCTTTAGGCAAGCGAGAATGTGCCATGCCAGGGAATCCAGGCTGCATCATGTGACCAGATGGAGACATCAGAGGAACCCCAGATCCTGTGGTTTGAGAGGATTCGGCACTTTGGTACTCGAACGGATGAATCACTAAAGAATTCGGAACTTGATCTCCACTGGTTTTCCATTTGCCACCTTGTGGAACCTTAATGGAATACGGCGATTTCTTGGGAGGACCAGACTGTCCCATGCCAAGAGGAGGCGTATTTGATGGACTCAACTCTCCTCTCATTTCAACAGAAGCAGATGACCCTCGGCGTTGTGGCTGAGGTCTGTGGGGGATAAACATGGTGTGATCCTTAGTTTGAAGACCAGAACTCACGATACTGGATGGCCCACCGCCAATCTTAGCGAGATTGCCTTCACTGCCGTGCAAACTGGGCTGGGGGGGAATGCCTGCCAGGTGTGCATTAGACAAAAGGTTAACAGCTTGTTGGCCCCCAGGGGCTCCGGGTAACCCAAGTTGAGCTTGTCCCATAAGGTATGGTACAAGGTTGGTTCCAGAACTCATCAAAGCAGAAGGATTTTGGACCCAGTTGATAGCAGAAAGAGGTGTGGGTAATGATGTTTCTGGTCCTTTGTTAGTCCCTGAAGTATTGTCATCGTGGCTGCCGGCCAATAACACTGAGGGTGGAATCATTCCCGGGAAATTCTGCACTTGCCCAGGCTGGAGGCACAGAAGAGGAGGAGTGGCACCATTGGCTTGAGATGTCTTGGCCCCTGGTTCTCCACTCACAGTATGGAAAGCTGAAATGTTTGGACTGGGCGCCAGCGGATAGACGCCACTCTGTTGACCTGACGATGACCCGCTTGACGAAGGTTTGATGCTTGCCATGCCGATACCAGGAGGTGTCTGTGACACGTGCGGAGAAGAGGAAGGCGGAAACCCTTTTAGCGATTGACTGACACCAAGAGGATACCGATAAGAAAGAAGGGGGTTGAAAACTGGCTTGTACCCCGCAGAACTTGGGTCTAAAGAGAGCATCGGACGTAGACCGGGTGCACCGAGCATTCCACCAGCTGCTGCAGGCAACCAGCTTCCGGCTCCAGGTGGAAGGAAGGAGAAAGGGTAACAAGGAAGTCCAGAAGCGTTTATGGCAGATGCCACAGAAGCTGAAGGGTTTAATAGGCCACTTTGACCAGCCAATTGGGAAACTGCCGCCGAAGTGCCTGGAAGCCAGGACATGCCCACAGGAGGATTCATCACCAGTTTGGATGAGTCGTTCCCCACCAAAATGCTGTTGGCCAGTTTCGCATCGCCAACCGAGACTCCTCCCAAAAACGGAACCTGCTGCAGCGCCTGTTGAGTGAGGGGAGACGATGTCTGCCGCACTCCGCTGACTCTCGAATGAGGAGGGAGAGGAGAGGGAAGGGAGTGGGTGGATGCATTATCGTCCACTGAATGCTGCTGCTTTAAAGATCGCAAGCTACTGGAGCTGCTCGTCCTTCTGTGCCTCAAAGAAGACAGATCGACCGTGCCAGCTTGATGGCCATGAGGGTGAGCTCCAGCCTGGACACTGGTTGAGGTAGTTGGTGAATAATGGTCAATGGGAGTGGCACTTCGATGGTCCCTCATCATGTGGCCAACTGTCGGGTGTTGCTGCTGTTGTTGCTGGTGGTAGTACTGATCGTTTGGCTCGTGCATGCTAGCTAAATGTGCTACTGAGAACCCAGGCTTGGAGACCAACGAAGGCATACAGACGGGAGTCCCGTCGCGCACCACAACGTGTCGCTTCAGCTCGCTGGGCGGACCCGTGGCCGACTTGTCTGGTGTCGGTGCTCTGACTTCCGAATTTGAAATCTTGCCCTGTTCTGGAGATGCATGGGTCCTGGAATTCATCAAAGGTGATTTCCAGTTGCCGTTGCCTTGGACGGAACCGGGTGCATTTGCAGGTTGGTTAGGGTGTGGCCTCTGAGGTGGCGTGTCAGCTCGCGGCGACCCTTCGACACTGTTGGCCTTCTCTGTCTTTGACATGGTCTGAGAAGCTTCAAGTGACTTCAAGCTCACATCTGATCCCGTTCGACGATGATTACTAGGACCTTTCTCAGTGGAAGAGTTGCTTCCAACCACAACAGGCATATCCAAGTTAGAACTGTGGTCCGACTGTATGGGGGATGATCCTATGGTCTCCCATGGACTGTTCGGCATGTACAGAGACAGCATCTCGATTTCGGAAGCAGCAGGAATCATGTTGGGAGAATTGGCACTGCCATCCGCCTCCTTCGTGGCCACATTCGAAGTATTACCTCTTGGCTTGGCTTTCTTCTCTCTAGAAGTTGCCACTTGAGGAGAGACAAAGTGATCTGATTCCACTGACGGTGAATTCCTGTTACTGCCGGCCAGAGCAACACCAGCGGTAGAACTAACACTACAAGAGCTGTGAGGTGGAACCACCGGTGACCCTGCACTTCCAACCTTTCTCCACTTCCCTTTCTGCACATTCGACTGCTGTTGATGCTCCTTCGTGGCACTCGCCTTCTCTTTGGCGGATTTCTCAACTGCGTCTGAACGCTCATCACCCAAACTAGCACTAGAGGTTGACATTGGACTGGACGCATAGCCATCTTCTGATTTCTTCTTTGCATCTTTGTTGGCCGTCCTGTTGGCAGAAGACTGCCTGTTTCCCTTTCTCGGCCGTCTCGTAGGTAACGGGTGCTGGTAGTGGTGTATGAATAATTCGGGTGTTGATGCCGCTGCATTGCCACGCTGGGGACCAACCATACCGGGGGGAATCAAAATAGACTCATTTCTACGAGACGGAGAGAGCTCATGGAATATTTCTTTCGCAAAAGGCCCCAGTTCTAAGAGCTCCTGGTCAATACGTTCCAGATCAACCTTGCATTCCTTAACTTCTTTAGCCAAATCCTCAGTTATACCAGCACGAGTGCACTCTTGCACTGTAATGGCCTCTAACAGAACTGGAGAGTGTCGTGACTCCACACTTTGTGTCGGAACAGCCGAAGTGGTGGCAGTAGTATTTTTACGAATCTGCTCAATCCCCGCCCACCGACGCTGATGTTGCTGTTGTTTGCTCTCCTTCTTCTTCTTTGGCTGGTTCTGGCTGAGAGTTGCCGCTGATGCATGGCTGCCAACAGCCTTCCAGCTGCTGTGAGGCTTGTGTCTTTTGCCTGTGTTCACAGGCGTGGGTTGAGGAGTGGCTGGGTCAGGCGGTGCAGGTGCTGCAATGAGCTCGTTAGGCAAGGGAGGTACTCGAGGCTCGTTGCTGGTAGACGGTAATCCTCCAGGAAGTGAGACGTTGGATTGAGGAAGTGGAACATTTCCATCTTTACATATCACTTCCTGTAAAACAAGCAACATATAACCATAATAATATAATCCACACCTACTAAAATAATAAATAAGTAAATAAAAGTACTAATCAATCAATTAATAAATCAATAAAGTAATTCATGCATGTGGTAAAAAAAATCTCTACAACAATTTTAGACAAGTTAAAAAATTAAAATTAAAAAAAGCTGCAGGGTTTCATACAGGATTTTCAGTCTGGGGGGGGGGGAGAGAATTTTCAGTGAAATTTTCCCAGAAGTTTATAATCTGGCCAAAATTTACTAGCACTTCCAGTTGGAACAGCAACCGTCGAAAGATCGTTTAGTCACATGAAGATGATAAAGACCAGGCTAAGGAATCGCTTGTCTGATGAAAACTTGACTCACCTTATGAGAATTGCCATTGAAGGCCCAGACTTAAGTGAAGTTAATCTTAATGAAATTCTGGACATTTTTAAAGAAAAAAATAGGCGCATTAGACTGTAATTGGTATATTATTCTATTATAAAAGTTTGTGTAAAGAAATGAGTTTGGGGGGGGGGGGGGGGGGGGGGGGGGGGGGGAGATCCCCCAGGGCTCCCCCCCCCCTCCATGAAACACTGAGCTGTATCTTACCATGACTTGATTTTGGTCTCGAAGTACGTTTAGTTCTTTTTCAAGTTCCTTCATTTCTGTCCTCAGCTTTCTATTATGATGTACGATAGACTTGGCTCCTACCAGTAGTCCCTCTGGAGTGTAGGTTGTGATGCCAAGCTGGTGGAATAGATTTAAAAAAATATCATTGTAGCAAATTCTATCCAAGCTATAAAGATAAAGAAATGACTTTGGCATATTCTATTTAAAACTACGGTAAAAGTTCAATATACCAATGTCTGTTACAATTCTGCTGTAAGGTTTCGTATGTGTCACATTAACAATAGTGTAAACGCAGACATGCAAAGTATTTATTACTGCAAGTTCGTATTAGAAAAAAAAATTCTTTGTTTTTATATTCTTGCCCCAATTATCCCTTCAACAACAACTACAACAAAAAAAGTAAATAAAAAAACGAGAGCACAGAACAAAGTGCTAATTTGTGACCGTCTACAGGAAAACCGGGCACAACGCGGCACCCTTCGAAAAAATTGTTTTTGCACTTACAGAGTTGTCGGCGTCCAGATATTGAGCTCTCCATGTTTTATCGTCGTAGCTTAAGTCGTTCCCACTATAATAGACCTAACCGTTCCCTTCCGTCGGCTTGAAACAATACATTTTTAAGAAATCTATCTATCTTTTCTCGATATTTACGCACGCCGCGTTGTGCCCGGTTTTCCTGTAGACGGTCACATTTGTATATGAACAATTGAGAGAATCAATCTATTTTTAGATTCTTCTCCCTATCATCCCTTTCAAAAAAAAAAAAAAAAAAAAAAAAAAAAAAAAAAAAAAAAACAATACAAAATGAACTTGTATAGAAACAAATAAGAGAATCAGTCTAACAGTTTTCAAATCCAGCCCCCCCCTCCCCCGCCCCCCGCCCCAGAGTGTCTACATGTACTCACATGTGTCATGCTTTCCTCCATCTGTGATATGGTCTCCTTGGCAAGGTTAGACACTTCAGACTCCAGGTGCTGGATGACTACCTGTAGGTGCTGCTGCTTTAGTTTCTCCTTCTCAATGGCATCCTTTACCCAACCCTGGTGGTCAGCATTGCCCAACTGCTGCATGTACCCAGACAGCTGACTCTGAAAGGAAGCTACATTACAAAATATATAATAATAATAATAATAATAATAATAATAATAATAATAATAATAAAATTAGGGAGAAGAGGAAGAGGTAAGAAATATGAAAATTATTCAATGTTAAAACAGTGCATAATAAATTACTATTCAACATTTAGAATTAAAAAAGTGACTGCTGTGAACAATGTATTGAGAGCAATAAAGCACTAAAACTCTGACCACTCCCACTCAAATGTCAACCTCCTCATTAAGTAAGGAGCACCCCACAGCAGCCCTGTATGCTCAAGATACAAAAAAAAGTGCTGACCAGGCCACACACAGTTCATGAATGCACTACACTTCATAGCCACACGCCTGCTTATCTTACACATTACTATATTCATACTCCAGTAAACTATATGTACTGATTCCTAGAAAGCACCAGGTGCTTCACCAAAAGTCGGGCGTGGCTAGATAGTGGGTGGCGTACGCACAATAAGTGTATATAAGGAATCAATTAATACCTCTCACAGTTCCACCCTATCCAACAAGTTAGAAAATAAGGACAAGCTAGAGTAGCAGGACATTATGGCAGTGGATACTTTTGACGACTTTGTGTATCTCTATGACATCCCATATACGACTGTCATAATATTCTACTTAATACTCAAGTACACTGCCATTATAGCTGTGATGCTGCAAAGGTCAAAATGCCACTGCAACTGTTGGGATGACAAGTTTGCTAAACCCTGGAGGATGTATACGTCATGGGCCATACGGATCGTATTTGGAGGGACCGAGGGTGTATCAGATCAAGATCGTACTCTAGATGCTGCAGATCATGGAGGCCAGAAGGTATATATCAACAAGACAGAAGTAAAGAAAGCCAACTTGGACATTCTTGGAGCCATCATCACTTGTTTCCTCCTGCTGGTCATGCTGACAATGTACAGCGCCTATCTTCTAGAGGTGACTTTCCAGTGTTCAGATGACCCCGCCAACTATTGCTTCGCCAGAGCAGCTAATGAAGATGATGATTCAAAGCTCATGATAGATCCGAACCAGAGAATCGAAAACTGCAGCGACTATGATAACCTGACCCTGTCATCAACGTCACCCGTGGCAATCCAATGCTTCCGCTACGCTCTGAACGCCAAGGAGGCCCTGGCCATAGGGGGAGGTCTGCTGGCCATTTTTACCGTAGCAATGCGCGCCTCAATCTCTATAATTTCAAATATATGGATGAAAATGAGGAGATTTGGGCGCCTGAACCGAGTACTTCAAGTTACAGCATTCTTGATTCTCACCGTGTTTAATCTTGGAGCTACAATCATACTAGCCGTATTTGCTTTGGGAGGTCAGCTCAACTCTTTGGAGTCAGAGGATGCACCTATCGCTCAACCAGTAGCAGTCTACCTTGCCGACAATGGTGTCCAATTCATCATCATGCTGAGTACAGTGGAACTCCTATTGCTAATAAACTGGGAAGATTTTGCCAATTCCACAGATGAACCCACCCAGAAAAAACCAACCAATGAAATACAACTAGAAAAATTATAAGAATAATAATTAATTAGTCATTTACACATGCCATATGTATAACTTTTGTCCATAATTTTCCCATGTATACACAACTATTTTGATGACCATGCTGTTTTGAGGGTAATTAAGCGTCTATTACCAGGAAATTAAAAAAAAAAAATCTCCAAAACCAAACCTCCAATTCCCTCCACTTTTTCATACACTGCCTCATCCAAGCCATAAGTAGAAACTGATCAGAAATTAAGAAACTTACCGAACAACCCATCCATGGCTTCTCCTCTCATTCTGGCGCCACGCCTCTTTGGCAATGAACCTCCCTCAGAGTTTGTCTTCTTCCTTTCTTTCTTGACCGTCCGTGCTGGTTTGCGAGTGGATGTTGCTGCACCGGTACCTCTGGCTCCAAGAGTAGACTTCTGTTGGCTAGTGCTGCTCAGTGCCCGGCGATACTTTCTCTTCTGTCCGGACTCCTTCCTTACGGACGGGTTGACTGCAGTCGATGAGTCTCGGCTCTCTAGTGATGACACACGGTGGAACGGCAAAGGTGACGCTGAAGTTGTGGGTGGAGCTTTGTGTTCCAGCAGAGGCTGTGGCTGGTTAGAGGTGGGTGAGGGAGAAGGAGGATGCAATGGCTTTTTGGGCCCTGATATTGAGGAAAGCGGTTGTTGGTGTTGCTGCTGCCTTTGTGTCTGCATAAAAAATGGAGGGGAACACGTCAATTCCACTTGATGCCAAAACAATCACTCCACAACCGCCCCCTCACTCAAACAGCAACAACAACAAAAACAACTCTAAATACTATTGACCACAGTTTACAGTACAACCCAGATAAACAAAAACACCTCATTAAGGCTACTAAAAAGGGCACAAAGCGAAAAAGCATCAATTATCGTTGATAACTAAAACTATCTTTCCTCTAATTGAAGACTACTAAGGTAAATACTGAAGGGACATTTGACAGAGTGCTGCATTTTTCTGATGTACTTAATTGATACAATCACAAATTGCTACAATTCCTTGAACCGAGGGTTAGTCCCTACTAAATGCTAAGTCCATATAAAGCACACCTTCAGCTTCCTGATCTGCTCTTCGAAATCATTATCGCTGCTATCCAAGGAGCTCTCGCCACTGTCGTCACTGACTAGCACTCGTTCACGCTTCCTACCTCCTGTCCGTATGCCAGGTCTCATGACAGAGGTGGGTCTCTCTGATCCTGACTCTCTCATCTCGATATCTCCAGCTCCCCTGGAGTCCATACCCACGCTTCTGTTCCTTGCGTCCCTGCAAGGGGTGGGGCTCCGACTAGAGTCACCGGACTGCAAGGTAACACACGTTCATCATGAATGCATGCTTATCAATGCATAGATAAGAGATGTGGTCGTGCAAAGCATGTGTAAGTGTGGGTACATTAGAAGGGAGAAAAGGAATCTCATTGAAATTAACCTACAGAATGCATGAATAAGTATTACAATACTTATTGTGACTGTCATTCATTACTAACTGGCAACACCTTACTTCAAGGGAAACCAGGACAAAGGGCCTACACAATGAAAACTTTTATGAATGAGTCAGCTTGCAATTATGCATGAAAGGCAATAAAAAAATAAAATAAAATAAAAAGAATAAGAAAAAAACAACTGTTGTCTGTCAACACTTTATTTAGGATTAAAAGGCCACACACAATGATAAGTTATAAATGAATTTTGAAATTATGCATGAATAACAACAACAAATCAGCTATGGGCATACATATATGACGATCCTTTACCAAACACCAGCTACAGTGTCTCTAAAGGCAACTTTAGGGGCACATAGAAATAAATTAGCAGCCACTGTATCATGCAAAACTAAATTTGTATGAATAATGTAAAGCCTATCGCAATCTCCAAAAGTTTCTTCCACACCAATTATCTCACACAATACAACTTAGCTGAATCACAGCAGCAACTCCATGCACGATTTCCACCTTTATACTTACATCAACTTCCTCTGGGTGCTTCTGGCGACGAAAAAACTTCTCTAGCTTGCTCCTGTCAATGACATGCAGGTAATACATGACCGGCTTATTTGTCCATGACACGTGGCCCTTGAGAGGAGACAGCTCTGCCACGTGCATCATGGAACCAATATCTGAACACAACACCAAACAAAGCCCAGTAAACCTGCTACTACCTTCCTCCATTCTTACACTGGGAGACTCATCCTGGGAGACTAAAAATAAAACGCATCAATATGAAAAATGTTTGCATGTTAAAAATGAAAATAACGCTACAAGAATGGAATTCTGAATTCGCTTGACACTTCTTTAAACAAAAGTCATACGTCTACAACAAACAGCCAGTAATATGTATAAGATAAGCAAGTATTTGCATGCAGTAGCTCAGCCCTCTATCTGTTTTAAAAGTACAACCTTGATGTACTACAAAGTTATTAAGAGTGACTAGATAGTCTATATGTAATACTAGGCTTGCTACTAATATTCTCTATAGGGGGAAACCAAATTGAATCAGTGAGCAGTGGTGATACGTCACACTCACAGCTTCAGCAACTTACCACTAGCTTTGAATGTGCATTAGCTCAGATGGTTATGACAAAACTCTTGTGACATTTAGTACATACATGTAGTTGGGTCCTGCTTATGTAAACATTTTTAGATCTCATTCAACAAGTGCATAAGAGATTAATATATATTTTAAAATACATGAAGTACTATATACATTTCTAACTGTAAAACAAAAACTAACTATTTATGTTCACACATGTACCTGACAGGTTCCTGGTGGTGATGCGAAAGTTTAGAGGACAAAATTCATGGGAAGACACTATCTTGGTACCGTCAGCCAAGTTTGCAAACTTCAACTTGAGTTCATGGTTCAACTTGGGACCAAACGCAAAGTTGTTGACAAAGATGACCCTAAACAGAGAGCACCAAATAAACTATTGTCATAAAAGGGAAAACAGTATGTACGTGAAGTACAGTGAATTCATGAATAGTATGTAAGAAAACAAGTATAAACAAGTACACAGATACTTGTGGTAGGAACTGTAGACACTAAATGTTTACATTCCAACTTAAACTTGAATGGAAGTTAAGGCTTCACCCCAAATGTTTATTTAAGGTGAAAGAATTCAGTTTATTTAGCTGCTACTGTCTTGTTGTTATACACAGTGTGTATGTATGTACGTATGTATGTATGTATGTATGCATGTGTGTGTGTACGTATGTATGTATGTATGTATGTGTGCATGTATGTGTGTGTGTACGTATGTACTAGTGATGAGTTCCAGCACAAAAAAAGAAAAACTTTCATATTTTGTCGTTATGTTTACAAGAGGTCAGACCTAGGAGCTATAGCCCTTAGCATAATTTCTATACATCTAATTTTCAAATGTTTTAACTTGACTCACTCATTCAACTACAAGGAAGAGGAACAGTGCAGTCTTCCTAAGTATTCTGACCTTTTTATAAAGTAACCACACACAGTTCAGGTGTTAATGTCTGCCCCAAAGCTATGTAGGCTGATTTTCATGGCCCTCAGTTCATTACTGAATGATCCACACAAGTTCATTACTTAGTTCCTTTTTATTCATCAACACACTTCACCAACTTATGTAATTAATCGCACGGGCAAAAAAAAGGGGTCACATGTACATAACATATAAACAAGCAAATAAATAAACACGGATCTCGATTGTGTTACCCAGTATGTGTTTCACTCACTTCGCTTGCTAATAATTATATGTTTGTTTGTATGTAGGTATGTGTGTGAATATAGGTCAATGAGGAAACAGCAATGCTAACACTGCCTTAAGTATGACATTAGTGCCTAAGTGAAAGAATAACAAGTTAAAATTTAACTCCAAGTGTTTACTTGCAAAATATCTAATTAATTTTTTTGTAAAAATTTGATAGTATGAGTTGAGGTGGAAAAAAACAAAAACATTCCTGATCACTTACGAGGCAGAGTTGATAATCTCTTCCAATGACTCATCCAGGAAGTCTCCAGCCAGCAGATCAAAGTCCCCATACGACTTGCCATAAAAATCCATCCACTTGATGAATTCTCTCTCCATGTTCTGAAACAAACACACATACACACACACACGTTGAATCACACAATAACCACGAATGGAATGCAGTGCCCCTCCCCCCTCTCTTGATAATGGTCCTTACAATGGAAAACAAATGAAACCTAAAAAAAGGGGGGAATGTTGTCATGACACAAAGCAAACTTGTTCATGACATATCCACACAAGACTCGTGTAAAATATTGCGAATACACACATTTAACATTTTAATATTCAATCTGTTCAGAACTGATAGAACTGATAGACGTTGTGTCGTCTATGGGCTCTGGAAGAATTTCCTGAAACGAATTTTTGTTTAACCAGTTTGAACACAGGAAAGCCATTAGAATACAAGGGGGAAATGGACAATTATGACAAAGGCAACTTCTAATAAATTGTGTCTTGTGGTCTACAGGCAATCTGTGCTGCCCAGTGGATGGTTTTACTGTACCAACTCATTCCTGTGCTGAGTGGTTGGACTGAGTGGGTTCAAACCACGGCTCAGGGGCAGTGACTTAATTAGCATCCATCCACACAACCAAGTCAACGAAGTGATAAAACCACAACACTTCCCTAACTTTAAAATAACTTAAAAATAACATGAGTGTGAGTATGCTGCTATGCACCCTCACACCTACCTACAAAATCGGAAGTAATGCCACAGCAACTTCTGTCTGACATATTACTATATCCTCCTCCTCCAATGTATGCATGAAACATAAATTTTCACAGCACTATGTCTGCCTACCCCATGCCCCACCTCTTCGATGTGCATTTACTCTCATAGCAAAAATTACATCCATGGCACATAGACTGCACAAGTATATGTCATCAGCAAGCATAGGTTAACCAAGCAAAACGCTCCTTAAAAATCATTTGTACACACATACATCTCTCCCCCTCCCTCTCTCTCTATAAGCTCCACTGCTCTGTAATCATAAACCGTATCTGTGGGAGGTCCACTATTCCTCTTATAAGGTTGCACTGTCACTCAGTGAAATCTGACACGGACACTTGAGTACGAGACATTTTCCCAGCAATGCAATTTACCGGGCTTATGGCCGTACCATTACATCAGTATGTGCATGTATGTATGTATGTATGTATGTATGTATGTATATGTACATTGCATTGCTCTATGAGTGCCAGCATGTATGCACATGATACTTGCTCTAGATACATGTATGTACAAGGCATTGCTCTATGTGTGTACTACATATATATGGTGTTTGCTATGTACATGGCTTGTGCTCTATGAGCATGTATGTGTATAGCATTTGTTGTACATGACATTGCTATGTGTATAAAAGTACATAGCATATGCTCTTGTGTGAGGGGATGTGGGGGGGAGTAATAAGAATTGCTTTCTTGCTTGTTAGTAGTCTAATCCTCCAGGTAATGATAGGGAAAGCGCTTTCTGTTATTATTGTTCATTTGTGTGTGTTCTACTCCTACAGTGTGGCAAGCCAGACAACCAAGTACAAATACAAGGTAAAAAGGATATCCATGGCATTGAATTTTTGTGCAGTACGGGTTGCAAACATATACAAACTATAGTGATATTATTACAGTCTTACCTTAGCATACAAGGCTGGAGTCTCAGCTTTTTCTATCCCATAGCACTTGCACCCTGTGGCTGCAGCAACCTGTAAGACCACTTGTCCAATGCCTGGAACATAAAGTGCAAATAGTTTAATCGTACAGGACTTATCAGTTTCTACTATTTTGATCAGTTACTGTTTTATTTGCTTTTTTTTCCTTTCAATTCCGAAAGCAAGGAAAATAACAATGTGTGAAGTGGCAATGACAGTAGGAAAAGTATTCATGGGTTTTTAGATACACTGTATAGTGAGTATGTATGTAGCCCCATCATATCTCTCTTGTCTCTCTCTCTCTCTCCCTTACCAATCAAAAAAAGAAAAAAGAACCGGGTTGAAATTTAAGTAAAATACAGACAGATAGATTAAATGCAATTTCACAATCTAGAATAACAGACAGTCAGTTCTGGAAGGTGAAACTCACTAATGACGCAAGTCTGCCAATGCATTACTGATCAGCCAGCACACAGTTGTAAAAATACAGACTAAACAAAAACAAACAACACCCGCTTTGTTTTCCTCTGAGAAATGATCGAATACTAAACAAAAGAGCAGGTGACGAGACCCTCTCTGGCACCAAATGACAGCTAAGCCACACCCATAACCACCAAAAGTAGAGCCACGCGATGTTAATGTTTGTGACTAGGAGCTCCACTAAATTGACAAGGAATCAGCTACTGCACACCCGGGCATGGCTAGAAGAAACAAAACACTGAGATCTTATACCAACAAGGAAACACCGCAGCCGCTGCCGGAAATTAGAAACAACAAAAACAAACCAAAGCTCGCACCTGGCCAGGTATAGTTGTATAGGGCACGTGTTAGTTTTTTTCGACGATACTGTTGATTGTATCCATATATAAACAAACAACACACATCTCACCAATACAAATTCATGCATGCACATATGTATATTCACACAACATAAGTATTATCAGTCCATTATTCACACCCATTAACACCTCATGTACTAATCCTAAAAAATAATATCTGTATTCCCACCCACTTTCTAGCATGTTTATTCCTCGTGCACCCCCTCTCCCTTTAATTAACTAGTCTACCAAATATTAAAATACATTCCAAAGAAAAACGAGCAAAACCAAATCATAACAAAATAGAAAGAATCAAAAGGATCTCCTTTATTTCATCCACATAAAAAAAAAAATCCCTGCAGGGTATTACCCCTGGAGCAAGCAGGAACAGAAACATGTCAGGCTGAGCTACAATGACTTGAGGTGGTGAACAAAAGGGGGGAGGTCCAGCCACATCAGGCTGATAACTATCACAGGAACACTTGCATACCTCACCACACACCAACCCACAACTCAATTACTGGCAGAACCTGATAGACTACTGAACAAGAGACACAGCCAACCTTAACCGGCACATGAAACCAACTAAGGCTTTCTAAAAGTGTTCTTTACAGAACAGCAACTGGCACACAATGGATACATACACACAATACACACTGAATGTGTGGACAAGGCCTTTTCACGGCACAATGCTGAATGTATGTACTCCCTAATGTTCTTACATGTTGAATATTGTAATATGAACCTGCAGAATGATATGCATACTTCAGATGAAAGAAAGAATGAATGAATGAACGACACTAGGAACGATTTGAAAGGGCTACTACTACTGATCACACTACACACTCATAAGGCTTAGCTTGCACCCACTGCAGCCAGCCACCCTGACCAATTATCCGCTCCACTCTTGCCACACCAGCGTGGCTTCCTTCTCTAGCAAACCACAGCTATTCCCAGTCTAAAAGTACACATAAGAGTTTCCCTACACATACACACAGACTCACACTTGGGTCTTCCTTCGTACTGACACCGTAGCTGACATAGCACGGCTAATTAAGATGACTCAAGCTTCCAGAGAAGTCTGGATGTGGATTGTAAGTATTAACTGAATATTGGACCTTTGATGCCCA
>WLWD01002726.1_pt1:50000-87512 | contig 87512 bp, 66 predicted proteins | sample 6712731 | NCBI WGS metagenome assembly WLWD01 (sample SAMN12718690, study PRJNA576275) | sponge metagenome | isolation source: marine sponge | host: Mycale hentscheli | place: New Zealand: South Island, Marlborough, Capsize Point | collected 2014-11-01
AGTTGAACTCTTCAAGGTTCACAAAAAACAAAAAACAAAAAAACAGTGGCTTATGCTTACCCGTAAATATAATTTGCAGGTGGGTTTTAGAATCGTATTTTTCCCAATAAAGCATACTAAAAGTTATCGTGCAGTATAGACAGCCAGCATCTTGGAAGCTCTAAACCAAATATCTCTGTTGAACTGGTGGGCTTCAGGTGTTACCTGGATGTATAAAGCTTCCTTAGTCAACGAATACTGTTGCATTACCAAATGACAAAATCAACACTTATACCTTCACATAGTGCATACCAAATGGTTACAATAGTAAATCTTTATATAGTGCATTTAAGGCAAGGTCATGAATATTCAAGGAAGATCTGTGACCTCAAGCCCCACTCTTCCTGGGACTACATGCTAAGCTACAGGCACAATGCACAGGAATCTTGCTCCAGTCTTCCTAGCCAAGCCACACAACGTGGCAACATCAGCAGCTAAACACACGGCTTCCTAACTGTGCCAACAATGGTAATAATGGTATAATATTCAAGCTACAGTACATGAGCAAGACAATACAAGAGGCTACAGCAAATGCACACACACACACACACACACACACATACATACACTCAAACACACCACACACACACACACACAACACACACATACATACATACCCTCAAACACACACATACACACACAAAACTGGAATTCCACCAACATGGGGAGTACATACACTGTAGTGGCTGCCACAACTGAGTCCAATACCGTCCAAGTGAAAGAGCCTTACAAGTGAAAGAGCTGTGTGGATGAGTATACCAAAATTGATCAAGGTATTTCCTTTTACAGTACCAGCTCTAAACATGACACCAACATTAAATCTATTCCAGCTAAGCATGCAATAACTGCTCTCCACATCTTGCATTTAAATGCATGGATATAGAGACTTGCACATATAACAGTGTACATGGTACATCATACATAAACTACACCCTAAAGAAAACACACAGGCTCTTAACACAGGCTGCTATTCAGTACAGGGAAAGACATCACTTGTCTTTTGACAAAAACACATTTGAGCAACCAGGTGGAGCCCTTTATTCACTCTATAGGCACCTGCACAAACGTACTTAATCACACACACACACACACACACACACACACACTACACATTCAATACTGCTTTATAAAGGTGCATACTGAAATTTACACAGCTGAAACGAATGCAGTTTTGGTAATTTAAAGTTCAGGCTCTAGTGGACTCAGTTTACAATAGCGCAGATAACAACCTGCCTCCCAAAGACCAGATTGTTTGTGTAGACAAACCAACAACACCAGATGCCCAAGCACCGACAAAAATACGCGCCACTAGTGTAACCAACCTGCCAATATAACAAGTTTCAACGACCTTATGAACACATAAAAATGGCACTTCCAGCATTTTTGTCAACTTATGCAAATAACGTATTTATATAGAATGTAAATGAGATCGTGGGAAAAAAAGCACTGAGTGTAATATAGCAAATACGGTTGTCCAATAGACAAGGAAAAGGAATTACAAGATGGTATCATAATCAGGGCCATCTCACCCTTATATGGGGAGCCTACTAGTACAGAATCACCTACGGACATGGCCTTAGCCTTTCTCAGGATTCTTCAATCACTAAAGCAAATCTCATCTCAACTTGAGGCTTCCAACCACCTCCTTGACTACCATATATATAAACAGTACATGAACTTATATGGCTGAACTAATATTCATAAGAATGTGAATACAGGCAGAATGACAAATTCAATGGTGGACCAATCCCATTCATGCCCTGTACCACCCCCAATAACCTCCAGAACAAATCTATGAATTACACTGTATCGTATATTACGTTAATATTTTGAAAAATCTATTGCATCCGCATAACTTACCTGATGGTTTCTACAATCTCGTGAGCTTCATCCCAGGTGTCCTAAAATCAGGGAAAGGAGAAAGAGAGAAACAGCATACGTTTACACGAGTCATTTACACATTTTAAAGTAACATCATTATTTTAGTATTACTATAATTCTGTGATAACATTCCATTTCTTTAAGCATGTGTAAAACCCACAAAAATCCTAAATACTTAATTAAGACAGAAACACAGGGGCAAGGACAAAAGGTTGCAAGCAAAAATAAATAAATAAAACAATTTCCCCATTAAGAGGGACCAAGAGGACAAATCAAATCAGTTCAAAAGTGCACATCACACTCAGGGCCATAATTGGGACACCACGACAGGTATGTGTAGCAGTACTCTAAGTAACCACCACAAACAATGATAGGCTGGAGAAGATTAGATAAACACTCACATGTGACCATCTCAAACTGGCCTGGGACAAATACGTTCTTCTGTTGTAATCAGAGAAAGTACTGCAGATTACTACTACCAATACTACCATAGTGGAAAGGGTGTAGTTCTACAAATAGTTTGATACTTATAAGGTCATCCCAAGACATCTGAGAGATGTCAAAAACAACACCACGTGTGCTTGATAGTTTTAGCTTCCTACTTTGAGAATCTCAATCACACAATTGGGACGGCAATAGCTTACACAACATAGCCAAAGGCTTACACTGGTAGAGGCGTACCGCCATACCTCATGCCCAAGCAGCCTTGCCCTGCACCCAACCCAATCTATTAAATAATCTGTAACATAAGACGCCAATATATACAGAATCGGGTATATCAGGTACGTACGGACAGAAAAATTTCTGGAATTCTAATGTGTAATCCAAGATGGCAATGGAGGATACGTGCAAGCACAAACACATGAATGGTGTATATATCTCTATATACTGTCCCCATCATTGTGTCTGACACCAATCTTTTTTTCTTCTTAACAAACATGGCTTACATTTAAACAATGGATACACAATAGGCAGCCCAGCTGAGAAATAAAAGGCTGTAATAGTGTTTCATCTAGTCACATTTTATATTGGATATTCAATTACATCCTTTGGGTCCCTGTGCAAATCAACATAACTTCCAAAATTTCTCATTATTTTGTTTTCCACTAACTTCTCGCACCTATTTACACCATTTCCACCCTATTCCTGATCTTGCCCATCAAGGAACACTGAAATGAGCTTACCGACTTCACGAATGGCCAAGGGTAGATCGCGTGCTCTGAACCGGCTGGACTGTGCAGGGTCAATTTTCTCCCTCCATTCTCTGGCATTTTCTCTCTCCCCCAGTACAGTCTTTAGTGACGACGCCTAGGAGGAGAGGTTCAGAGTAGCTGTACTTCTCCTTAAGCGGACCTTCAAACTTCTCCGTCCACTCGTCACCATAAGAGTCAATAGGATCGCTGAATATGAATAGCTTCCAGAAAACCTCCTCAGTTTACATACGGAGTTAGTTAGTACTAACAATCTAGCTGGTTAATCAGTGTTGTCCTCGTATTAACTGTATTCACTATACTACAGTACAGCTATACGACACATGTGTGTATAAACTTTAAACATTTTTTTTACTTGTAATACTCTCGCCCAAAAATCAACTCCAAGCACTTTTTTTTTTTTTGCGCGGTCGGCATCTGTTGATTAGCAACACCTAAGCCGGAAGTAAAACTAACTCACCAATTGTACTTGACCTTTCTGACCTCTTTGTTTTCATAACTATAGCACGCGCGGACTTAGTGTGACTCAGCGCGCTTGCGCGCGCAGGAGGTGAGCGCGCCTTACCTTGTTCTAGCCAACTTTCTAACGGTTTTTACCGCACCTCTATACGCATTCAAATATTCGTGCGTATACAATAGGCGCTTTTGCTAAGCAATCGCATCCCTGTTGCCTAGGGTTGATCTGAGAGAAATGGTCAAAAATATACTATTCTTTCTTGTAGTTAGAATCGCAGCATTTAAAGGAGATGAACTTATATATGAACGATTCCACGTAGATTCTGTGATAGTTTCTAGATATGCCCGTACTACAATCACCAGTGTTTTTTTTAACTCTGCTGATGTATCAAAGGATGTCTCGTTTAAAGTTCAACTTCCTGACACTGCTTTCATTTCCAACTTTACAATGTAAGGCTCCTGTACCATGGACAGTATGTAAATAATATAATAAAACAGTTAGCTATTTATTATAATTACATAATAGGGAAGTAAATGGAACTACCTATGTTGGAGTAGCTGATGAAAAAGAGAGAGCTGCAGCAGAGTACGAGAAGAGGAAAGAGAAAGGTCAAAATGTTGGACTAGTAGAGTCTGAGTAAGTACAATTTTAATCAGAGAGAAACTCTTAAATAAAATTTCAAACAATCTTATGTGTTTTCAATAGAGGGACCAACATCTTTCAGATAAATAGTAACACAGCTGCAAGATCTCGATCCACGTTTGTCCTTACATATGAAGAACTGATTACTAGGTCCCTTTCAGTATACAAACAGATTATTACTCTTAATCCTGGAAGCATAGTTCAAGACCTCTTGGTTTCAGTAAGAGTAATTGATGGACAGGGAATTCTTAACTATAAGGAATCCCGTTACGTAACTCATAATAGAATATCAGACGAGGAAGTCCACTTCACGTACCAGCCAAGTGTTGCTGAACAAAATGACGGAAGCTCTGGATTGTCTCGTGATATAGAGGTGGAATTTGATGTGAATCATCCCACAGATAACAGTGCAGGGACCATTATAGTAAACGATTGCTTTTTTGCTCAGTTTTTCTCTCCTGGAGCAGTTCCTACCATACCTGTGGACATTGTGTTTGTAATTGATACTTCAGGTTCAATGACCGGTACCAAAATAGAACAGGCAAGACAGTCACTTTCTGAAATTATATCACAACTAGGTGATGAAGATTATTTTGCAATTGTAGCCTTCTCTGATTCTGTCAGAACTTGGAAGGGCTCTCTTGCATCTGTTGCTTATTTTAGGGAGGAGGGCAAAACATTTGCAGCAAGCTTAAGGGCTGGTGGAAGAACAAACTTTAATGAAGCATTACTGGCTGGAATAGCGATACTAGAGAAATCAAACAATTACAATTACATCCAGCAGTTAGTGATGCTGTCAGATGGTGTACCTACTACAGGCATTGTTGATCCTGACACCATTGTCAATATGGCTACCGCAAGAGTTTCAGCATCAAAAATTTCTCTCAATATGCTAGGATTTGGGTATGATGTCAACCTGCTTTTGCTTCAGAAAATAGCTATAGCTAACAAAGGAGATGTGAAGCAGATATTTGAAGGGAAAGATGCAGCAGGGCAGTTGGAGGGGTTCTACCTGTCTATCGCTAATCCTACTCTCCATTCTCTTAAATTTAGCTTCCCTGCTGATAAAATTGAAAAGATATCAAAAGTGAACTTTCCATTACTCTACAGTGACTCTGAAGTTGTAGTAGCCGGTAAATTTACAGACAGCGCCTGTTTTAGTGGACCTAGCAGTATACCTGTGTCAGTCAGCGGAATGGGAGTGTCCACACAACAGACTTTCACCAGCCAAGTTGATCCAACTTCTAGCACGACTATAGCTGGGATCAAGCCAGACACTGAGCGACTTCTGGCTTACTTAACTATTCAACAGCTACTCAGATCTCTCAAAATTGCAAGTGAGCAAAAATTGTATTGTTTACATTAAGCTTAAAATTAATGTACGTAATTTGATGTAGCCTATGTTTCTTGCTTTTTTTCTTTTTCACTGGCTTATCATCTTATATTTTTCCTGAACATGTATTAATTTTATTGCAAGTTGCATTTCTCTATGATTTAAATGCTGGGTGCAATACATAGCCACACAATTATCCATGAACCATGTTAAGTTCACATTGTTATCATCAGGAAAGCTAAATTTAAGAAAATGGTTGTTAGATACCTCATTGGCATGACAATCTTAGAAAGCATCAAGGTGTTTAGAAGTTTTCTAGAATATTTTGTCCATGAATTATAACTTATTGAAACATTTGATAATGTTATTGCAATTAGGAAAGAATGGAATAATGTAGCACTCTGTAAGGGGCTTATTTTTAACTTTATCATTTATTTGTGGAGTTTTAGGAATCCTTTACAGCCACTGAGTCCCAGTTTTCCTACTTGTGTATTGATCAATTTCTCATCCTAGAATAGTTCCTTCTCCCTCAGAAATGTACATTTCGTTACCAAGAGTAGTTTTAAGGGACTACCAAATACATTAATTTCACAGTCTTTACTCATTAAATTCTGTATGAAGTGGAACTGAAAAAAAAAAAAGACAATGAGCTAAAAATTATTTTGTATTGGTCTTGACCTACATCTACAGTTTCACATAATGAACTCAGAAGTTTATCTAGTGTGAAGTGATTAAAATTTATTACTGTCCCATATTGGACTAGATTTTAGGCTTAAACCATGCCTTAGTTCATGTTCAGTTCTTCCGTAACAATCTGCATGCTTGAAAGGGTGCACATTCAAAAGCGGAGCTCACTTATTATCAAATGTTTTTACTGCTTTAGCAATGATAAACACGAACCCGATAAAATCCAATTTTAACTTTGATTTTAAGTCCACAATAATATTTGACACAAGGTGAATAATACTGACTGACTTACTGACTGAGATCACATACTTAAAATTGGGTGAGTCCATGTCTAAGTATATCCTATGTAATTTAATGTTACCAAAAAAAATTATTATTATTATTTTGCTATCTTTATTAGCTCTCTGAAACAAATCTTGTTGAATTTCTCTGTAGACATTATTCTATTGCATTTTTATGACTGGAATATGAGTGAATGGAAGAACCTTTCAAGAATTTATGTAACAACATGGGCAAAAATGTCTCTGTGATTTAGCTAGATGTTGGATGCTATGCTTGTCCCATCATTGCAATAATGTAGGGAAAAATCCATGAACCATTTATCATTACCTAGCTACATTACTACACGAATATCATAAAAAGTTCATACTAGGAGGTATATATCTTGGAAAACATCAAATATCGGGTTTTCTTGAGTTACTATTGTTTATGGATAGTATAATTAATTATTGAAATAAATATAAAGTTATTGTCAACTGAAGCCATCATAGTGAAAATCTTGAGTTTCATTAGGAAAGGATAGCATAATGCAGTCCTTATAATACACAAAAACACAGCTTATACACAAAGCCAGAGGTATATATATCCACTTAAGTTGAAAATGAAAATTATCAAGTTCTGATCTTTCATAAAAACTAGATTGAAACTTTCTCACTTATAGGGGTCTAAGGCAAAATGTGAGCGTCTTTGGAAGTCGTGGGTGGTCATACTTCAGTGGCTAGAGCACTGGTGGCTAAAGCCAGGTTTGATTCCCCGGCGACAACTGAAGATTTTTTCACATTTTGCCTTTGCTTCTCTTTACACCCCTTTAAGTGAGAAAGTTTCAATCTACAATAAAAATTACATTATGAACCTTCACAATTGTTTTTGTTTATTTATTCAATCATATTTGTTGTTGTATGTAGGAGACTCATCATTTATAATACAAGAAGTTCTGGATCTTGCACTGAAGTATAATTTTGTCACAGAACTGACATCTCTGATTGTGGTGCAAGAATCAATTCTAGAAAAAGTACCTCGTGAAGACATATCATTATATCAGTATGCTACACTGGGTAAAGGGACTGGAGGTGATGGCCATGAAACTGGTGACGGCATTTTCCTCCTTACTGATGCCAGTTTCATTAATGGTGGCTGGGATCCTATAGCTTCTCGTCATATAATACCTACTGAAAGCTTTGAATATGATTTTGATGAAGACATGAGTTTTAGCATAAAAGATGAAGATTATGAAGCAGCTCCGATGATTAATGACAGAAGTTACAGTGATGATGACAATGATGATGATTCTCGTCCAATTTCTCCTTCAGATCAAATTCTTCCAGCACCCGATCCTTCTAGTTTGTCTTCTGTAAAACCTTCTACTCCAAATATGTCAAACACAACTGAAGCACCACCACCCAAAGGCAATACACAATCACCTCCCTCCCGAGCATTCAGATCACTATTTCGTTCATCAAGTTCTGAAGACACTCCACAACATATCCCATCAGATTCAGAGGCAGACTATTTTTTACAGGTCTCTGAAAGTACAACTGTGGTTGGATGTTTGAACACAATTTCAGCTCTCTATACAATTAATGGACTGTGTTAGAAGACCATTTCTCTCATTGTGTATTGATCCTTGCACTATGTTTACCTTGGCTACTGAAGCGCAACAGTGTTGAATCTGTTTAAATATTATTAGACTTCATAGTGAGGAGGGTAGACATCCTATAATAGCTAAGTAGTTCAGTATATTAATATCAGAGTAGTTACTAATTAAAATTCTGTCCAAATAATTATGAAGCGGAACTAACAGGAAAAAAACAACAGAATGTGACAAGCACTTACCATATAGCTCAAATTTGTCGTTTTGTTATTGAGATGTTTTTATTTGTTTGACCTACATGGCTGCTTACTATTGCTACTTGATGACCTCCACCAACTTTAGGAGTCACAAAAATCAATAGTGGGTTGTTTTGTTATTTCACTCAATTCCATAATGGAGGATCAGGCATTTATTCTTGTATTTGCAATACCATGTACGTTATTGTCCAACCCAACAGTTTCATGGGCATCCAGAAGTTTGTCTGTTCCTGCAGTAAACTGAAACACTAAAACTTTTCATGAAAGTGAAAATAAGAAAGCTTGAGTGTCAATGATCTTGAGCCTGTAATTTCCGCATCCTTCAGAACAGATTTATTACGTCCATGTCCCCAGACCCTTTGCTTCTTGTTGAGTTGCAGCCAGCAATAAGACATGCACCAGCTGAAGTTACTACCACAACAGGTTCAGCATGAAGGTACACAAATGTGTTCAACATTGTCTTTCAGGAAACTCTCAGGCTTACCATCAATGGGTCAATGGCTGGCCTGACTCGCTGTTTCTTCAGGATAAGCTTGTGGGATGCCAGTTTTTGGGAGACACACTGATATTGGAAAACTCTTGGTCAGAATGGATTTTCTACAATAATAACTGGGACAAACACAATTATAGGCAAACAATAGTTTAAGAATTTATTTTGTTCCCACTAATATTTAGCTCCTACTCTCAGCAAGTATGATGTACTGTGTACTTTTTTATTAGTCCTTACCTGCTTAGGTTCTCACTTTGCTTTCATGATTTGCTTGTCTAATTTAATTCATTTTTCTTTTATGTCATAGGTATAAGTCCCTCATTCATCTGTTACCTGACCTTAACTATGACTTGTTATAATATTATTGTTGCCATTACTTTCAAAATGATTTCATTTTTCTTTCCAGTCCACCTACCACTTTTATTCTTGTTGGTTCATTTGTTTTTAGGAGTATTTCTATATAATGTATGATGAGGAGAAATGGTCGTTGCACATAGCTTAAGCGAATATTAGTGTGTGGCGACCCTGTGACTCCAATCTAGCTAATCATTTCAATCATTCCTAATAACGAAACAGTAGAGTACTCAATCATAGCTAAATATCAACATATTATTATGCCACGCCAAATTCTGTAATCAGCTTATGGTGACCTCGATATGCCGTTAGTCAAAAGGAAGACTGCACTGCACGAAAGCTACAGAGCAGCGGCATGCCTAAATTTGCCACGTGGTTTAAGTGTAAAAAAAAAAACAACCAACAACTCCAGTACCTGTTACGTTGCAGGTAGTCTGGCGTAGCCATAGCTATACACCCTTGACCAAACCACTGCGCGGGGGGAAATTTTCAATTATGCTGCTGTTCAAGCTCGCACGCGCAATCGATTATGCTAAGCAAACACATTTGGTTGCCCGGTGTTCGAATCCCCGTCACAAGGAAAACGGAGGAAAATGGTCAAAGCTATTTTATTCTTTTTATTAGTCAGAATCGCAGCATTTCAAGGAGACAAGCTTATATATGAACGATTCCATGTGTATTCTGTGATAGTTTCTAGATACGCCCGCACCACAGTCACCAGTGTGTTCTTAAACTCCGCCGATGTATCCAAGGACGTCTCGTTTAAAGTTCAACTTCCTGACACTGCTTTCATTTCCAACTTTACAATGTAAGAAACTTGTACTCCACTAGTATTACTCAACTAACATTGCGGATGATAAAGCTATTATTTTAGTTTTGTTTTGCTTTTAGGAGTGTACATTACATATTTTTAAAAAGTATTCATATTATATAACTTTTAGGGAAGTGAATGGAACTACCTATGTTGGAGTAGCTGATGAAAAGAATAAAGCTGCTGCAGAGTATGAGAAGAGGAAAGAGAAAGGACAAAATGTTGGACTGGTAGAATCCAAGTAAATACAATTAAAATAGAAAATAAATGCTGAATTAATGAAGCCATTTAAATTTGTAAATTTGAACGAACCCAATTTCTTCACAGTTCGCTGGTTACCTCCTTAATAATAATATTTCTATTTTATATATTTTCCATAGGGGGACCAACATCTTTCAGATTAATAGTAACACAGCTGCAAGGTCTCGATCCACGTTTGTCCTTACATATGAAGAACTGATCACTAGGTCCCTTTCAGTATACAAACAGATTATTACTCTTAATCCTGGAAGCATAGTTCAAGATCTCTTGGTTTCAGTAAAAGTAATTGATGGACAGGGAATTCTTAACCATAAGGGATCCCGTTACGTAACTCATAATAGAATATCAGACGAGGAAGTCCAATTCACGTACCAGCCAAGTGTTGCTGAACAAAATGACGGAAGCTCTGGATTGTCTCGTGATATAGAGGTGGAATTTGATGTGAATCATCCCACAGATAACAGTGCAGGGACCATTATAGTAAACGATTGCTTTTTTGCTCAGTTTTTCTCGCCTGGAGCAGTTCCTACCATACCTGTGGACATTGTGTTTGTAATTGATACTTCAGGTTCAATGATCGGTGCCAAAATAGAACAGGCAAGACAGTCACTTTCTGAAATTATCTCACAACTAGGTGATGAAGATTATTTTGCCATTGTAGCCTTCTCTGATTCGGTCAGAACTTGGAAGGACTCTCTTGCATCTGTTGCTTATTTTAGGGAGGAGGGCAAAACATTTGCAGCAAGCTTAACAGCTGGTTCAACCACAAACTTTAATGAAGCATTACTGGCTGGAATAGCGATACTAGAGAAATCAAACAATTACAATTACATCCAGCAGTTGGTGATGCTGTCAGATGGTGACCCTACTACAGGCATTATTGATCCTGACACCATTGTCAATATGGCTACCGCAAGAGTTTCAGAAAAAAAAATTTCTCTCAATATGCTAGGATTTGGGTATGATGTCAACCTGCTTTTGCTTCAGAAAATAGCTATAGCTAACAAAGGAGATGTGAAGCAGATATTTGAAGGGAAAGATGCAGCCGGGCAGTTGGAGGGGTTCTACCTGTCTATCGCTAATCCTACTCTCCATTCTCTTAAATTTAGCTTCCCTGCTGATAAAATTGAAAAGATATCAAAAGTGAACTTTCCATTACTCTACAGTGACTCTGAAGTTGTAGTAGCCGGTAAATTTACAGACAGCGCCTGTTTTAGTGGACCTAGCAGTATACCTGTGTCAGTCAGCGGAATGGGAGTGTCCACACAACAGACTTTCACCAGCCAAGTTGATCCAACTTCTAGCACGACTATAGCTGGGATCAAGCCAGACACTGAGCGACTTCTGGCTTACTTAACTATTCAACAGCTACTCAGATCTCTCAAAATTGCAAGTGAGTAAAAATTGTATTGTTTACATTAAGCTTAAAATTAATGTACGTAATTTGATGTAGCCTATGTTTCTTGCTTTTTTTCTTTTTCACTGGCTTATCATCTTATATTTTTCCTGAACATGTTTTAATTTCATTGCAAGTTGCATTTCTCTATGATTTAAATGCTGGGTGCAATACATAGCCGCACAATTATCCATGAACCATGTTAAGTTCACATTGTTATCATCGGGAAAGCTAAATTTAAGAAAATGGTTGTTAGATACCTCATTGGCATGACAATCTTAGAAAGCATCAAGGTTTAGAAGTTTTCTAGAATATTTCGTCCATGAATTATAACTTATTGAAACATTTGATAATGTTATTGCAATTAGGAAAGAATGGAATAATGTAGCACTCTGTAAGGAGCTTATTTTTAACTTTATCATTTCTTTGTGGAGTTTTAGGAATCCTTTACAGCCACTGAGTCCCAGTTTTCTTACTTGTGCATTGATCAATTGCTCATCCTAGAATAGTTCCTTCTCCCTCAGAAATGTACATTTCATTACCAAGAGTAGTTTTAAGGGACTACCAAATACATTAATTTCACAGTCTTTACTCATTAAATTCTGTCCATTTTATGAAATGGAACTGAAAAAAAAAAAGACAATGAGCTAAAAATTATTTTTGTATTGGTCTTGACCTACATCTACAGTTTCACATAATGAACTCAGAAGTTTATCTAGTGTGAAGTGATTAAAATTTATTACTGTCCCATATTGGACTAGATTGATGTTGTACAAAACTAGTTTAGGCTTAAACCATGCCATAGTTCATGTTCAGTTCTTCCGTAACCATCTGCATGCTTGAAAGGGTGCATTCAAAAGCGGAGCCCACTTATTATCAAATGTTTTTACTGCTTTAGCAATGATCAATACGAACCCGATAAAATCTTTGATTTTAAGTCCACAATATTTGACACAAGGTGAATAATACTGACTGACTTACTGACTGAGATCACATACTTAAAATTGGGTGAGTCCATGTCTAAGTATATCCTTAATGTTACAAAAAAAAATTATTATTATTTTGCTATCTTTATTAGCTCTCTGAAACAAATCTTGTTGAATTTCTCTGTAGACATTATTCTATCGTTTATGACTGGAATGAGTGAATGGAAGAACCTTTCAAGAATTTATGTAACAACATGGGCAAAAATGTCTCTGTGATTTAGCTAGGTTGCTATGCTTGTCCCATCATTGCAATAATGTAGGGAAAAATCCATGAACCATGTTAAATTTATCATTACCTAGCTACATTACTACACGAATATCATAAAAATTTCATACTAGGAGGTATATATCTTGGAAAACAATCAAATATCGGGTTTTCTTGAGTTACTATTGTTTATGGATAGTATAATTAATTATTGAAATAAATATAAAGTTATTGTCAACTGAAGCCATCATAGTGAAAATCTTGAGTTTCATTAGGAAAGGATAGCATAATGCAGTCCTTATAATACACAAAAACACAGCTTATACACAAAGCCAGAGGTATTTATATCCACTTAAGTTGAAAATGAAAATTATCAAGTTCTGATCTTTCATAAAAACTAGATTGAAACTTTCTCACTTATAGGGGTCTAAGGCAAAATGTGAGCGTCTTTGGAAGTCGTGGGTTGTCATACTTCAGTGGCTAGAGCACTGGTGGCTAAAGCCAGGTTTGATTCCCCGGCGACAACTGAAGATTTTTTCACATTTTGCCTTTGCTTCTCTTTACACCCCTTTAAGTGAGAAAGTTTCAATCTACAATAAAAATTACATTATGAACCTTCACAATTGTTTTTGTTTATTTATTCAATCATATTCGTTGTTGTATGTAGGAGACTCATCATTTATAAAACAAGAAGTTCTGGATCTTGCACTGAAGTATAATTTTGTCACAGAACTGACATCTCTGATTGTGGTGCAAGAATCAATTCTAGAAAAAGTACCTCGTGAAGACATATCATTATATCGGTATGCTACACTGGGTAAAGGGACTGGAGGTGATGGCCATGAAACTGATGACACTGTTGACGGCGTTTTCCTCCTTACTGGTGCCAGTTTCAGTAATGGTGGCATTGACGTAGCCAGGGGTGGCTGGGCACCTACAGCTTCTCGTCATATAATACCTACTGAAAGCTTTGATTATGATTTTGATGAAGACATGAGTTTGAGCATAGAAGATGAAGATAATGAAGCAGCTCCGATGATGGACCCTAGATTCTATATTGACAGAAGTTACAGTGATGATGACGATGATGATGATTCTCGTCCAATTTCTCCTTCAGATCAAATTCTTCCAGCACCCGATCCTTCTAGTTTGTCTTCTGTAAAACCTTCTACTCCAAATATGTCAAACACAACTGAAGCACCACCACCCAAAGGCAAGCCTATTCATCATATTAATACACAATCACCTCCCTCCGGAGCATTCAGATCACTATTTCGTTCATCAAGTTCTGAAGACACTCCACAACATATCCCATCAGATTCAGAGGCAGATTATTTTTTACAGGTCTCTGAAAGTACAACTGTGGTTGGATGTTTGAACACAATTTCAGCTCTCTATACAATTAATGGACTGTGTTAGAAGACCATTTCTCTCATTGTGTATTGATCCTTGCACTATGTTTACCTTGGCTACTGAAGCGCAACAGTGTTGAATCTGTTTAAATATTATTTGACTTCATAGTGAGGAGGGTAGACATCCTATAATAGCTAAGTTGTTCAGTATATTAATATCAGAGTAGTTACTAATTAAAATTCTGTCCAAATAATTATGAAGCGGAACTAACAGGAAAAAAACAACAGAATGTGACAAGCACTTACCATATAGCTCAAGTTTGTCGTTTTGTTATTGAGATGTTTTTATTTGTTTGACCTACATGGCTGCTTACTATTGCTGCTTGATGACCTCCACCAACTTTAGGAGTCACAAAAATCAATAGTGGGTTGTTTTGTTATTTCACTCAATTCCATAATGGAGGATCAGGCATTTATTTATTCTTGTATGTGCAATACCATGTACGTTATTGTCCAACCCAACAGTTTCATGGGCATCCAGAAGTTGGTCTGTTCCTGCAGTAAACTGAAACACTAAAACTTTTCGTGAAAGTGAAAATAAGAAAGCTTGAGTGTCAATTATCTTGAGCCCGCATCCTTCAGAACAGATTTATTACGTCCATGTCCCCAGATCCTTTGCTTCTTGTTGAGTTGCAGCCACAGCTGCATAGTCCGTTCTGATATCAGATTGGTATAATATGCATTACGTATATAGCTAGACAAGATGGAGTATTGGTGTCTTTCTTTGCAATATGGTTGATGTTCGTATGGCAACCATTTATTTATGAACCGTAAGTGGGGATCTTTGTACCATCATGATAGAAAACGTGGCCTTCGCGTTTCTATCTATGGTACCATTTACTGCTGTCAGGCTGCTGGGGTAGCTATTTAGCTTTCCCAATTTAGTCACTGGGAAAACCCTCACTTCAGTACCTAACATCACATTATGGTAGAGTTGGATCATAACAACACTGCTGGTTAGGTTCTAGATATAGTAAGCGACTTTCCTATGGAGTCCTGCTTTGATGTTAAAACCTATCACTTACAAACGAATATACCCTATCCTGCCAGGTTCAGGTGACCCATCTACTTCATATGGAGACAGAAGACCATTGGCCATCACGGAATGTATGAGTTTCCCTTCTTCACTCGCCATCCACAGAACAAGTTGTCATCACCCCAGTGAGATAAAAAAAATTCTGACTCCACATAAGGCACTGACAGCAATAAGACACCAGCTGAAGTTACTACCACAACAGGTTCAGCGTGAAGGTACACAAATGTGTTCAACATTGTCTTTCAGGAAACTCTCAGGCTTGCCATCAATGGGTCAATGGCTGGCCTGACTCGCTGTTTCTTCAGGACAAGCTTGTGGGATGCCAGTTTTTGGGAGACACACTGATATTGGAAAACTCTTGGTCAGAATGGATTTTCTACAACAATATCTGGGACAAACACAATTATAGGCAAACAATAGTTAAGAATTTATTTTGTCCCACTAATATTTAGCTCCTACTCTCAGCAAGTATGATGTACTGTGTACTTTTTTATTAGTCCTTACCTGCTAGGTTCTCACTTTGCTTTCATGATTTGCTTGTCTAATTTAATTCATTTTTCTTTTATGTCATAGGTAAGTTTACCTGACCTTAACTATGACTTGTTATAATATTAATGTTGCCATTACTTTCAAAATGATTTCATTTTTCTTTCCAGTCCACCTACCACTTTTATTCTTGTTGGTTCATTTGTTTTTAGGAGTATTTCTATATAATATACGATGAGGATAAATGGTCATGTTGCACATAGCTTAAGCGAATATTAGTGTGTGGCGATTGTTTCAGAGTCTCTTTTGGAAATTGTGTTGCTGTAATTCTGGACTGTTTTGAAGTATTCATTGAGCAGCCGTCTAATCTCCAAGCTAGAACATACACTTGGTCGTCATACAAGCACCACAATACTATCAAGGTGCTTCTTGGTACTACACCCCAAGGAGTGGTTTGCTTTGTGTCGAAAGCATGGGGGGGACGTGTGAGCGACTAGTTTCTGACAGACCACTGTGGCATTCTCACCAATATAAGTCCTGGAGATATAGTGCTTGCCGATAGAAGATTTGACATTGCAGAATCTCTTGGAACTGTACAAGCTCGCCTACATATTCCTGCATATACTGAAGGAAAATATCAACTTTCGGCTTTGGAGGTAGAGGAAACAAGAACTATAGCCAATGTGCGAATCCATGTAGAACGGGTTATTGGAAATGTAAAGCAGAAATACACTATATTGCAAAGTACTCTACCTATTGATTTTTTGAACAAACGTAAAGATGAAGATAGTCCAATGATTGATATTATTATTCGTGTCTGTTGTGCATTATGTAATGTATGTAACTCAGTTGTTCCTTTTCAATGAAAATTTAAAACATTCACTTAATAGAATGGAAGAATATTATGGTCTATTAAAGTTTGAAACTTCAATAAATGAATCCGAGACAAAAATAATAAGAATATTGTTTTACACAGTCTGTCATGGGTCTGCATTAGCTAGCTACTTCCGGGTTTTGCATTTTTTTTAACCTTTTGAATTGTTCTAATGTCCGGCAGTCAGGACAGTACCACTTGACTTTTCCCTTTGGTGTTTTAGTCATCTTTAAACCACTCGATTTTACATTTGCTGTTGTCACAGGCAATCATCTCACCCTCCTCAGGGCCTCGACAGTAACAAAAACACTCAGAATTGGCGAATGTTCCAGTGTTGCTACTGCCCTCCTGCATCAGATGGTACTATGGTGGAATTTTCGCTGTCCACTCTCGGCTTGGAATACCATTTCCCCATCAATTCTGGTAGAATACAGACTCGAAAAAATCTTTTAGCTTTAAAAACAAGATCACTCCAGAAGTCATGATCTTTGGTTATACGTTCTATGTGCAAATCAGAGCTATCCTTACTGCCTGAAAATGTGCACACAATAAAATCACAATACTCAACACTGCACACAAATAATTGAGTTTGAACTTGATAATAGTATGTGTGTTTTTTATCCAAAATAACTTTTCCATCTGAACTTTGTTGAAGACAAAATCCTTTATCCAACAGCAGATTCTATACTTCTACGTTGCTGACAGTATGGACACTTTATTTCAATAATGCCTTTTCCACAGCATTGGCATTCCACTTTTCCATCAGGTGTGGCACCAATGTATCCCCATTTTGGATTAATAACTAACCCACTTTCATGCAATTGATGTTTATGACGAATATTACTAAGGTAGTATTGTTTAGCTGATTTCTCATGTCTGCAGCCATAAGCGGTGGCACTAGTAGTGAACTTCACTTCCTCTGGATAACAGATAGATCTGACTAAACTCTGGGATGGATTAGAATAATCAGTGTGACATTTCATTCTGGATGCTGTGACTCTTCCAGCACGATACTTAAACCACAGCTTAGATCTAGATTGACTTTTTGTTTCTCGTTCAATATTTTTTGCCATCACCAAGTTAATCCCAGTATCTACAGACTCACACACATTCAACAAAGTATGGTAATCCATCTCAGCATACTCTGGTTTATAAAGCATGCTTAAAGGCTGGGAAAATTCTGGTAAAGTAGACTTAGGTACATAGTCATCAGAGTAGCCAGGTATCAACGACAAAACTGCTGGTTTCGTCCCACACTGGCTCAGAGATTCATAAAAAAACATTCATTTCATCATAAGATGACAATTTTTCTGAAGTAGATTTTGGCTTTGTTGAGCTAGTACCGAGTTTAAGACTTTCAGAATCGTCAATTATACAATCTAATTTTCTCTTCTTTGTTTTTGCTGATGAACTTGGACTAGTTGTGATGCCACGCCCACCAACACTGCCATCTTCTCTTTTTTTTCTCATCTTCATTATTGTCTATTCACAGTATAATTTGATCATTGATAGAGAAGACTCATGTATACCTGGTACCCACTACTGAAACCCAATGATATTGAATCCTGGCTAAGATGGACATGTCACTAACCGGAAGATATTCAACATTCTTAAGATAAGATGGTAAGACCCACTCATAAAACAACACAGCAGCAATATGGCTACATGCCTCTCCCAGCTCAGCCATACAATTACAATGGGCACAGCACACCTCACCAGACTTTTCAATAATCATCCAGCAGCTTAAAGGGGTTGCACTGAACTTTTGGGAAAGGGGAAAAAGTCCACACTATGACTTCTGAGGTTTAGCTACAATAAATACATTTTGTTCCCATAACTCATAAGCACACTTACCTTAGTCTCGCGTAGCCAGACCCTTTACCAATTGCTGCGCAGGAAAAGGGTCTGGTAAACTGACATAGAGCAGTTTGTTCTTGCTTAGTCAGCAAGTGGTTAACTGTGGTTCAATCGTTAAATATTTTCAGGCGCGTGAATTGTTCAGATCATATCAGTAGGCAGAGTTCGTTCTGTATTGCCGTTACTTGTGCAAAGCTATGCTGGGAAATGCTGCCGGTTAAAAATTAATGGCACTTTGATACTGATTCTTGGCTAGCATTATTCACCTTTAAGCATGACAAAAACCTAAGGTACCATGGCATATACAATGGCCTGTGCACAAAGCAACAACTAAGCGAAACTTCCAACTCCAGATATCTTAAAAAAAGCTAGGCCAAGTCACTGCTTAAACTAATGGCATCACCTAAAGGAAGAGTTTTGACATGGCTGTTGGAGAGTTGTGCAGAAATACTACAGGCGCAAAAATTTGAGCAGTCTTACTTCACAGGATATTACGTCACCTATTGTTTGGTCCCCAATTAGCGAGGGGAACTGAACAAACTGCTCTATGTCACCCTTATCCCGCGTAGCGATTAGTAAAGGGTCTGGCTACGCGAGACTACACTTACCTTTCCTTTCACCAGATATTTGCCTGATATTAACCAAGTCTTAACATCTTTCACCCAACCACTAATAAACTGGTTATAAGCTTGTAATGACTTTCTGGCTTTAAATTGCTGAGAGGTCAAGTAGCTTGTCTGCAGCACAAGGTAAGACAGCATATCTGCTGCGTCCACAGGAGGACTATCCCCAATTTCTTTACCCAGATTTCTGGAGTAAGAGTCCAAGCCACCAATTAGCTTAATTTTTTCTTCATATCTGGTCTTAGCCTCCGCTGAAAGTGTAGTAATATAGGACTCCGACATCACCGTTGCACTTGTACGGCTTCCGAGGTCACCACCTACCTGTACACCAAGATTGCGCAATGCTGACGTCGGCAATAATTTCATCACGTGATGAAATCGCTCTTTACTGCGCGGGGAAAATTTTCAATTATGCTGCTGTTCAAGCTCGCACGCGCAATCGATTTTGCTAAGCAAACACATTTGGTTGCCCAGCAGTGTTCGAATCCCCGTCACAATACCTATGTAGGATAACCGAGGATAATGGTCAAAGCTATTTTATTCTTTTTATTAGTCAGAATCGCAGCATTTCAAGGAGACAAGCTTATATATGAACGATTCCATGTGTATTCTGTGATAGTTTCTAGATACGCCCGCACCACAGTCACCAGTGTGTTCTTAAACTCCGCCGATGTATCCAAGGACGTCTCGTTTAAAGTTCAACTTCCTGACACTGCTTTCATTTCCAACTTTACAATGTAAGAAACTTGTACTCCACTAGTATTACTCAACTAACATTGCGGATGATAAAGCTATTATTTTAGTTTTGTTTTGCTTTTAGGAGTGTACATTACATATTTTTAAAAAGTATTCATATTATATAACTTTTAGGGAAGTGAATGGAACTACCTATGTTGGAGTAGCTGATGAAAAGAATAAAGCTGCTGCAGAGTATGAGAAGAGGAAAGAGAAAGGACAAAATGTTGGACTGGTAGAATCCAAGTAAATACAATTAAAATAGAAAATAAATGCTGAATTAATGAAGCCAATTTAAATTTGTAAATTTGAACGAACCCAATTTCTTCACAGTTCACTGGTTACCTCCTTAATAATAATATTTCTATTTTATATATTTTCCATAGGGGGACCAACATCTTTCAGATTAATAGTAACACAGCTGCAAGGTCTCGATCCACGTTTGTCCTTACATATGAAGAACTGATCAGTAGGTCCCTTTCAGCATACAAACAGATTATTACTCTTAATCCTGGAAGCATAGTTCAAGACCTCTTGGTTTCAGTAAGAGTAATTGATGGACAGGGAATTCTTAATTATAAGGAATCCCGTTACGTAACTCATAATAGAATATCAGACGAGGAAGTCCAATTCACATACCAGCCAAGTGTTGCTGAACAAAATGACGGAAGCTCTGGATTGTCTCGTGATATAGAGGTGGAATTTGATGTGAATCATCCCACAGATAACAGTGCAGGGACCATTATAGTAAACGATTGCTTTTTTGCTCAGTTTTTCTCTCCTGGAGCAGTTCCTACCATACCTGTGGACATTGTGTTTGTAATTGATACTTCAGGTTCAATGTCCGGTACCAAAATAGAACAGGCAAGACAGTCACTTTCTGAAATTATATCACAACTAGGTGATGAAGATTATTTTGCCATCGTAACATTCTCTGGATCAGTCAGTAAATGGAAGGACTCTCTTGTCTCTGTTGCTCAGTTTAGGGAGGAGGGTAAAACATTTGCAGCAAGCTTAAGGGCTGGTGGAAGCACAAACTTTCACAGAGCATTATCGACTGGAATAGAGATACTAAAGAAAACAAGAAATCATAACTACATCCAGCAGTTGGTGATGTTGTCAGATGGTCAACCTACTGCAGGCATGACCATTGCTGATATTATTGTCAATACGGCTACCGCAAAAGTTTCAGAAACAAAAATTTCTCTTAATATGCTAGGATTTGGAGTCCATCTTAACCTGCTTTTGCTTCAGAAAATAGCTATATCTAACAGAGGAATCGTGAAGCAGATATTTGAAGGGAAAGATGCAGCCGGGCAGTTGGAGGGGTTCTACCTGTCTATCGCTAATCCTACTCTCCATTCTCTTAAATTTAGCTTCCCTGCTGATAAAATTGAAAAGATATCAAAAGTGAACTTTCCATTACTCTACAGTGACTCTGAAGTTGTAGTAGCCGGTAAATTTACAGACAGCGCCTGTTTTAGTGGACCTAGCAGTATACCTGTGTCAGTCAGCGGAATGGGAGTGTCCACACAACAGACTTTCACCAGCCAAGTTGATCCAACTTCTAGCACGACTATAGCTGGGATCAAGCCAGACACTGAGCGACTTCTGGCTTACTTAACTATTCAACAGCTACTCAGATCTCTCAAAATTTCAAGTGAGTAAATCATTTACAATTAAATAAGGCAATTAATACTAGCTGGATTGACTTTTCTAATGGCTCAAATTTAGAAACTTTATAAAGATTGTCACGGTCAGGGCAGATTTGGCAGGGTTTCTGTCTTTCCCACTCAGTGTGCACAGTGATGACAGCAAAAATAGATTGCTGCCACCAGGGTAGATGCAAGATTTGAGTAACTACCAACCACAATGTACTATAGCCCAACAATTCCCTTTACATTGGCAAAGTTGAGTTTTTCAAAGTAACAATTAAACAGCACTTGATCATCTAAATGAAGGTACATCAACTGAAGTCTGGACATGTGCTCCAGCCATATATTTTAAACTCTTGCACATGCCCAGTGGGTGACACTAAAATAGCATGTCCTAAATATATGTACATAGTTCCTAGAACTATGGTGTCATGAATGACGTGTCAATTGTGTGACATTAGAAACAATAATAATAACTTGTGTTATACAATTGATAATGATTAAATTACTTGTTCTGAATGTGGGTTTGGTTCCCACAAAGATGGCATAAGCTGACGATTGGCTTAGAAGTATTGATTACATGTTTATGTACTATAATCTACCATGAACCATTTAATACTTTATATATGTGACCGTCTACAGGAAAATCGGGCACAACGCGGCCCCGACGAAAAATTTTTTTTTTGCACTTACACACTCCACGGCAAGCAGATATTAAGCTCTACAAGTTTTATCGCCGTAGCTTTAGCCATTCCCGCTATATATCACCTAACCGTTCCCTTCGTTAGGCTTATTTAATACAATTTTAAGAACTAAATCGATCTTTTTGCGACGTCTACGCATGCCGCGTTGTGCCCGATTTTCCCATAGACGGTCACATATACTCATTTAGATATTTGAGGGGGAAAAGTGCATATAGAGAATGTGAGAACTTAACAAGTAGTAGATACACAATGAATTTTGATTGTAAATTGTAATCCTGATCAATTGGCTATATACAGAGGAAATCTTTACAATAAAAGTGGGCTGAACAAACAACAAGTTCATTACCCTCGGATACTTTATTAGGTAAAAAAAAAAGTAACTAATGCTGTAAAGATATCTACATAGTGTAGATTAAGCAACTTACCACTCATAGGCTGGTGAAAATAAATAGCCTCCTCGTGTGAAATATCTCCCCATATCGTATCTCTAATAACATGCTCTAACTTGCAACTAACTTTCATTCATGTATTATTTCCGATCTAAAAATTGAAGCAGATAATGGCGTAGGATAGACACAACAAAATTAAGCAAAGAAAGTGAGAAGCTTTGGTCTAATTCTTTTAAATTACATGTATCACTCATATAATTATATGCTTCTCATTTTGTATATCGGGCAGAGTTAATTGGAGTCTTTTTAAAACTAAGATAGAAGAGACCAGCACAGCACTATAAAATGTGTGTAATGACACAAGCTGGACAGGTAAGTAGTAGCTACACACTTGATTTTATTTTATTCTTCAATTTTGAAGAGGTAAGAATTGTATCTTTTTAGCTGTATTCCTTTTTGCCTCTTTCTTTTGTATCCTTTTTTATTTCTAGCACACACAAGTGAAATTAAAAGTCAAGCATTAAGTTTGGCTCTCCAATACAACTTTGTAACTGAGCTCACATCCCTCCTGGTTGTTGAGGAATCTATCCTAGAGACTACACACCGTGATAACATCACTGCCGAATCAATTGTCTCTGGCATACCTGAAGATTCCAAGAGAGATTTGGGCCAAGGATTACTGGGACCTAATCCACCAGATCAAGGAGCGATTGAAAACGAAGAACTAGATAGCTCAAGGTTTAAACTGATTCTTTCCATTAACTTAATATTATCAATTTTTTTCATGTTTGTGTTCTGATGCATAGTATTGAATGTTGAAGATTAACACTAAAATTTAAGTTGAAACCAAGCAATAAACCACCATAATTGGTAACAAGTATTTAGTTTAAACTTAATTAACTAATTCAAACTAAAGGAGAAAAAATGAATTTTTCTTGTCTTTATTTTACTAATACGAGCAACTTAAAGTATCTTGTAATCAACTCAATTAATTCGATTTCATATGCAAAACATTTCAGTATGACTTAAATGGTGGGTTTTATTTATAATAAGTCCAATTAATCCATATATGCAGCCACCTAGATATCACTCACATGAACCAAGTTAAATCTCCTTACTTTCATTGTCTGCATGAAATAATTATGAATTATTCATGACTGATCCTAAAATCATTTAATTAAGTACAGAATAATACAGAATTTATCTTGCGTAACACTACTCTTGTCTTATAGAAAATAATGGCTATGACTTTTTTAAAAATATCATGGACAGCACAGTTTAGCTAACTGACAAGTACCACTTATAATATATATCAGAATAAACTAATTTCACTATTGCGTTGATTATCATGTTGCCTCATAAAGTTTCTACCCTTCATATTTTTTTAATTTATTTATTTAATTGTATTTGTTGTTATGTGTCCCTTCATATTTTTTATTTATTTAATTGTATTTGTTGTTATGTGTAGGAGACTCGCCATCAATTAAACAAGAAGCTCTAAATCTTGCACTGAAATATAATTTTGTTACAGAACTGACATCTCTGATTGTGGTGCAAGAATCAATTCTAGAAAAAGTACCTCGAGAAAACATATCACTATATGCTACACATGGTGATAAAGAGACTGGTCATGGTAGACATGAAAAAGAATCATTTTCTGCTAGTGCAAGTCTCATGGCATATTCAGCTGGTGTATCACGACATGCTTCACCATATTTAATGGCCACGTCAGTTAAATCAAGAGGAGCAATGATGGCTAGCATGCCAGCTCCACAGACATTTAACTTCAAAAGTGTTTCACCACGACTACTTAAGAGAAAAAAGCAACCCCATGGCAAAAAGAAGTCTTCCTTTCTTCCTCAACCTGATTCTTCTCTTGTAACAACTCCTTTGAATGAAACTAACACAACCGCAACACCACCACCTAAAGATGTACGATCACCTCGCTCCCGTCGGGCATTCTCCTCGCACATCCGTTCACCAAGATCCGAAGATGAGGGCCATTTTTCAAGAGTGTCTAAAAATGTAGCTGTTGCTGGATGCTTGAACACAATTTCAGCTCTCTATACAATTAATAGACTGTGTTAGAAGACCATTCTCTTCATCCTTGTACAGTGTATATATTATTGTTTATCTTAGTCATTATTATTATTATTATTATTATTATAACTTTACAACCACTATAAACAAAGAGAATTAAAAGAGATGAAAATGTGATATGATGGGTGGATGAAGGACAAACTCTATGTACAAGAGCAGCCTAGTTAGCTAAACGAAAAGAAAAGGTATATAAAATTAATGATAATAAAACAGCTAAGTATGAGAGGGGAGTGATACATTAATAAAGTGACTGTGACATCTAGAGCAAGGATAAACAACAAAATGTGCAGGAATTGTCTGAATCAAAGTGTGCAATAAATAGATCCCTAATTTTTGCTTGAGAGAACGTTTAATAGAAGTGAAGGACAATGAAAGATCAATAGGTGAGAATGTATTCCATAGTCAGTAGCTAGAGATATGCGATTAAGATATTGATGTCGTGTAGTGGAGGTGCGTTGGAACTTAATTTCTAATTTACGATTAGATGAAGATCTTGTGGACCCAGAATGAAAAGTGACGTGATTAAATGAATCAGATGGATGCTTAAGACATTTAACAAAAAATAATAGGTCTAGTAATTGTAAAGTATGTAGTAAAATATTGAGATGAATAAGTCTTAATTTGTAAGAAATATTATAATTATTTAAAATGTACCTGTAATGTCAGCGCAATAGGGCTCTAGAGGACTTAGTTGAGGGGAGGAGAGAAATCTTGGATTTCTCATCTAGCAACTAACAGTTAAAAGAAATGCAGAACACGGTAAGGTGTCATCACTAACACAATTTGAACATAGTCTAGTGTACCACACATTATACAGCACTTACTTACAATAATGTTGCGTAATTACGGCACACCCACAAAATTATCGCTGGCTTTTTCGTGTTTATTGTGTGGTTTTACAGCTGAGTTGGAGGCCGGGGTATATTAGTACCTTTTCCAACCCTTATATATTCTCTTAGCCAGTTTGCTACCGGCGACTGCGATGCCATTCATCTTGCCCTTGCTACTGGCGGTAACCGCTATCAATCTAGCGAGAACGGCTACCGTCTACGAAAGTTTTAGAGTGGATTCGGTCATAGTGTCCAGGTATGCTCGCACAACAGTAACTAGTGTCATCTACAACTCAGCACCGGAGTCTGGGGAAGCTTCTTTTCAAGTACAGCTTCCATCCACCGCTTTTATTTCCAACTTCACCATGTAAGTGAAGTGACATGCTGAATGTAACCTTTATGCTCAGAATAGCTTCCAACACACACACCTGCCACCACACATGTTGCAAGATTCAACTATAGAAACTGAGAAATTGTGAGAAGTTTGTATGTGAGTTCATAAAAACTATTCTATTTAAATGGAGAGATGCTGTTATGAGTTTAGCTGTAACCACCCATGTTTGTTTTTTCCATTATATAATTTCATTCTATCACTATTTAGGAGTCATTGTTGATGGAATTAGTGAACTCCTTACTGTTTTTATAAAAGTATGAGAGTTGCCCATTAAATAATTAACAATAAGCTGGTATAGCAAGCTCATGAAGAACATTTAAATGTTTTTTAGCATTCAACGACTTGGCACATGACCTTGTATAGGTGTGGTGTAAGTTCAAAGGTGAAGTACAAAGTAGGTTGGTCCCGACAATGAGTCAGCAGAATGTTAGTCAAAGCTTTCAATGGAATTCATGTTGGAGGAACGATGTGTTTATGTGATTTCTCACAGGAATAGTTGAATACCGGTTATATGGAAGAATTTCAAGTGCACAGTACTTGAGCTAGGGTTACATTTGCAGTGTGATGAGTGAGGCAATTTATATAAAGCTGTCCTTTTGCTTCTTGTCATTGGATATTATAATATTACTAGCAAGCACATGATGCTTGACGCACTAACATTCCTCAGCTAATGAATCATTCATAAATACACTCAGTTGTCGTGGTTTCTGACAAACAAGTATATTATTATATAGATAATGGTTACGTTATTACGTTTTCATATTATTATTCTGATTATTATTACTTTGCTATTATCATCATCATCATTATTAATAACATCCAATTGCATACAGTTCTTTAGAAATGTATTATATCTACAGGCAAGTAAATGATACCACTTATCTGGGAGTAGCAGATGACAAGCAGAGCGCTGCGGAGGAGTTTAACAGGAGGCAAGAGGATGGTGAAAATGTTGGACTTGTAGAGTCTAGGTGAGAATTAAGCAGGAATATTTTTAACAACCTGTTGATTGATACAAGCATATGCTCTAAAAACCAATTTAAATTGTTTATTGTTAGGGGACAGTATTAATTTACATTTTGTAGCATGATTCTAATGGATAGCCGATGTTAATGTAGTATTAGTCAAGTCGTTTGATTGTAAACTTTAAGTATAAAAATAAAAATATTGAATTTCACTTGTTCCTTTAGTGTTGACTTTGATGGAGTATTTGACACTCTTTAATTACAGGGGGACCGACGTGTTCCAGATTCGAGCCAATACTGCAGCTCAGTCTCGCTCGACGTTTACTCTCACCTACGAGGAGCTCATCACTCGGACTCTCTCCAAGTACAAGCAGGTCATCAGCCTCAACCCGGGCAGTCTCGTGGACAACCTCAGCGTGTCTGTGCGTGTCGTGGACAGCCAGGGGATCGCGAGCTTCAGCAGCACCAATTTCACCTCGTCTAATAGAATATCTAGTGACGAAGTTCAGTTCAGTTACGCACCGTCAAAATCAGACCAGAATGACAACAAAAACGGTCTGTCCCGAAACATCGTCATTGAGTACGACGTTAACCATCCCACCGACACAAGTGCCGGATTGGTCATCGTCAACGACTGCTACTTTGCCCAGTTTTTCTCTCCCGGAGGCGTGGCTTCCATACCTGTCGATATCGTCTTTGTCATTGATACGTCAGGATCCATGTCGGGGACTAAAATCAGCCAAGCCCGGAGCTCCCTGATCGAGGTCATCTCTCAGCTGAGTGGTGAAGACAGGTTCACCATCGTCACTTTCTCCAGTTCTGTCGGGTTCTGGAGAGATTCTCTCATGTCCGTGGGAGAGTTCAGACAGCAAGGGCAATCATTTGCACGGGGATTGGGTGCCAATGGAGGCACCGACTTCTTTGGTGGTCTGGAAAGGGGCATAGAAATTTTGAAATCGAGCCAAAACTCACAGTACGTGCAACTTCTGGTGATGCTATCTGATGGAGAGCCGACAGTCGGAGTCGTGGACCACGACCTCATTGTCCGGCGAGCAACTGAGCTGACCACGGGCACGCGGATATCTCTGAACATGCTCGGTTTTGGCGTGAATCTCAACTTGCTACTTCTGCAAAGACTTGCCCTTGCCAATAGGGGCATCGTGAGGCAGATATTCGAGGGAGCTGACGCGGCGTCACAGTTGGAGGGCTTCTACCAGTCCATTTCCAACCCAATCTTGCACACGCTCGGCTTCAGTTACCCGACCAATCAGATAGAGTCCGTCTCCAACGTGGCTTTCCCGCTTCTTTTCCAAGGCTCAGAGGTGGTTGTGGCTGGAAAGTTCACGGACAGTGTTTGCAACAGTGGCAATGGTGTGTCCATTTCAGTGAGTGGTACAGGGCAGTCCGCCGTGCAGACATTCACGAGCGTGGTCGACCCATCTGCGGATACCATTATTGCTGGTATCAAGCCGGACACTGAGAGGCTGGTGGCTTATCTTACTACACAGCAGCTACTCAATGACATCAAAGTCACAAGTAAGTTGATTTTATTAGAGCGCTGTAAAGCAAGCAAGCTCTCAGACCGTCCAGTGTTTGTTTTAGTATTGATGTTTTACATGTAGGGTAAGGCTTGCATGTTTTTTTTTTCTTTTTTCGCTTGAGTTATAAATGCTGTCTAAGAATCTTATGCTGGCTGTTGCCTAATCAATTTAATAGAATTTTGTGGAATGATTCTGTGGCTGATGAATAGCAGTGATGCCGCTCGTGAATTAACACAACCTGCTGTGCTGTGAAGGTCCTGGTTGTCTAACACTTCTACCTCTCAACCATACCCCCTTACCAGTTTCTTTCTTTAGACCTTCTTGAGAGCTGTTGTAACTGAAATATGACAATAGGACTTCAGTTATCCCAGCACGTTGGGACCGAGAGGTGTCGGATTACTATAATGTTCAGATAACTAAACACTATAGAAAATATAATTATAAAGCACTAATGAAGGGGCATGACCAATCAATTCTTCGTGTCTGCACTAGATTTTGAGTGTTTCAGTTAACTGTAGCAGTGTTCCGACAATTGAATAGTTATACTGTACTTACATACTTGCACAATATGTACTGCAAGCCTCTGAGCATGCCCATTAGGTTATATGAGCAGCGTATTTTTAGTTTGTTTGTGGGAGTGGTTTCACTGATAGTGTGTTTTGAATTCAGGTGAAGCAGGTGCGAAGGTCATCGAGGAGAGAGCCAAGGAACTAGCTTTGCGCTATAACTTTGTCACAGAGCTGACCTCCCTCATAGTGGTCGAAGAAGACGTCTACAACGAGGTCATTATGAACAATTCCACCAACTTTACTGAAACGTTTGGCGGCGTAGGAAGGTCTGTCGAGAATGAAATGTACAACAATGTCGGCTCGAGTTCTCTAAATCGATTTGAGACCATCCAGATGGCTTACACTGTGACCTTTAGCAGTCTTTTGGTCGTATTCACGTTCACTTTTGGTCTGTCTTAGTCATTTTTCCTGTTCACTGTTAGTCCACCGCGACAATTTCTCATAATGTAATTCAGGAACTGCATTAGAACTTCACTTGTTCAAGTTTTATTATCATAAAGAGGCTAACAACTGGCAACTGGCAACTGGCTTGTCAATGATATTTTTATTGTTACCGTCTTCAACCTGTCAATTCCATCATTATGTTTTAATATTATGACCAAGTCTAGTTGATGTACAGCTGATATAGAGCTATGGGCTGTGATATATGATATAGAGCTATGGGCTGTGATATATGATATAGAGCTATGGGCTGTGATATATGGTATAGAGCTATGGGCTGTGATATATGGTATAGAGCTATGGGCTGTGATATATCTTAACTGTGTATAGAATGTAGTTACCTATAGTCACCGGTACATCAATGTCCCGAAACATTTAAAGTGATTGTACTTTAGCTTCAAGTACTGTAGGAAGTGCTTGACCCAATCACTAAACTATGTTCACAATTGTTGTGGTTGCCAGGTGACGGTGCTGGTGCAGAGGCTGTCCGGTCGAGTGTTTTGGAACTAGCTCTCGGGTACAATTTCGTAACAGACCTCACATCGCTCATCGTGGTAGAAGAAACATCTTACAGACACTCCGTATCTATCAACTCCACTAACTTCAATGAAAGCTTTGTTCCAGGTAGCAATGGCAATATTGGAGAAAACGAAGACCTTTCAGTATTCTCTAGCATTCCCCCTCCCACTAGAAATAGTGGTCCTGGTAGTAATATTGTTTACACTTCTTCTAGTTCTACCATACTCTCTGTGACAGAGCCGAGTGTTCTTCTGTTTAACCTGCTGGCACTACTGATGACTTAAGCCGCCTGTAACACCACCACCATAATTATAAATCTCCCCCCTCAAGTGTTTTGATCCATCAATAGACCACTTATATCTGCTCCCGTTACATATCACTTGTCAGCTGTCTTCCACTACATTCAGTATCACTACCACCTCTATTTGTATTTGCGTCAAAACTTTTTGTAAAAATGTAAATGATATCACTCTGTTGTACCTATATCACTTTTTTTTATTATTAGTTTTTTGTATCTATTCGTACTCTTGAACAATATTTTTTTGATGTGGGACACCTTCAGCTTGGACATGCTATAACCACCAGTGGCTGGTGCTTTATTGGAAGGAATGCAAGTAAGCATTAACAAACTATCTCCATTGACTCCATAACTATGACTGACCGACCATTCAAAACAAGCACATTTTTAAAATTACATTTTTGATAGATTATGAAGCATGTAACTAACTCTCACACACACACACACACACGTGCACACTCAATGAATTGCTCTAGACAACACCGATGAGAAAACTAGCTATACTGTTGCACTCTTGAAATAGCTCAAGAGACAAGCACTCATGTGCAGTTCAGACTCCAAACTGTTCCACGTGCTCGAGTGACAGTCTAGCAACTGCTTCAGAAGGTCAGACAGAGCTGGGTGACTTGATGATAGGAGGCTGGAATGGAGCTGCATATCACACACACACACACACACACACACACACACACACTATTAAATGCACCTTATAAGTTATCTAAGTTAGAAAAAAAAAGAAAAAAAAAGAGAATTTTTTTTTTAAAAATCGCTAATTGCCATCTGAAGCTAACAAATCAAACTTGCTCTCTCTCACCTTCAAGAAGAGTCCGAGGTAGGCCTCCACTAGCTCAAAATTCCGAGAGGACTTCAACTGACTGAGCAGAAACTTCATAAAGGTTTCCATAGCTTGCAGGGAACCTCCGGCATCAGGAGACAGAGTCCTGAGTTCCATGTCTACGGAGGACGGGGACATTCCCTTCAACATGTCCATCAGAGCAACATCTACAGGAGTCACAACGGTTAAAATAATAACAATAGCAAATAATAATAATAGCAAATTTTCTCGTTCTAAAATTAAACTTAACCCAACGTCTCGACTTCTTGCCGAAGTCCTCTTCAGCAAGAAGTAGAAATGTTGGGTTAAGTTTTAATTAACAATATTGGCTGTAACAACGAGAAAATTTGCTATTACCATAATTATTTCAGCCGAGAATGACTGAATCAATAATAATAATAATAATAATAATAATAATAATAATAATAATACGGCGCGTAAGTTGCCCATTCAAAAATGTATGGGAAAAATCGCTGTTCAATTGAAATCGCACAGGGAAAGTGAAATAGCGTGTAACTAATTAGAAATAACTTGGTAACTAAGTGGAAACTTAGTGAAATACCTCGGTAGCCAAGTGAAATAGTACGGGTAAGTGCGCATGCATAGAGCATTAACCTTGGAAACGCACAGTTCGAGTAGTTTCTAGTTGGAGACAATGTCCTTCTTAACCACAGAAGCTCTACTTGTATTAGACGGAAAGTTTTTCAACAGATTAGGAGTCGTATGTTGAAAACAAAGTTCCAGCGGAAGCTAATCCTGAAATAAGGAGATAGTGAGTGAATGATACAGTGTAGCTACAATTGCAAAAGACTTTTTAAAAAGCTGGCCTACTATTAGCGAGTGATAGCACGGGTAACCTGTGCTATTAGGGGTCAATAGCACAATTGAAATAACACTTGGCTTCGTCTCGTACTATTACTCATTATTCATACTAATAATACAATACGATAGGCACAGCTTACCATAAACGCACAACAACGAAATAGTGAACTCTTGTCAGGTTAAGGACACTTTCACCCCCAGCTCCACCCATCAGCCCCACCCCCTAACTCCACTTGTGAAGCTCATGTTGCTATAAACCCCACCCCTTCCTTACACTCCTCCTGATTGCCGCATTCCAGCAAACACTTCTGAAAGTCACTCAGAGGAAGCAGTGAGCCGAGGTTAACGATCCTTGAAGCTCCACCCTCCTTCAGCTTGGCCATGGCCATGTCCACGTCGTCCCCACCGTCAGCAACAAACTTGGGCTGCAGGCCAGCCACCGTGGGGAGAAAGAAAGGAGCTTGCTTGGGTTTAGCTGGCGGATCTTTAGGCTTGCTGCGCTGCTTGATGAGGTCAAGATTCTGAAGGTTGTGCCATCGAGATTTGGGGAGGTTCGATAATGTGATTAAACCTTGCTCTAGAGGGATAAGCTTCTCTGTCGAAGAATCAGTCATATCTTCCTCACCATCTACATCAGCTGCAACGTCCAGGTCTTTGTCTTCTTCATCTTCTAGAAACTCTTGGCTCTCCTCATCATCCAAGATGGCCGTGTGGGGAAATTCAGCAAAAGTGGGTACGTAATCGGCTGGTAAAGGGCGCAGAGACACATGGGAATATAGTGTGCGGTTGGACCAAAGGTAGACGGCCAAGTCGTCCACGTGGGTAGAGCACAGGAAGTCACCCGCAGGAGACAAAGCGATGCTGGTAGGAGGAGCTTCAACGCAGAAGGCATCGAGTAACCTATCATTGGAGTAACAACAAACTCACACACAAATCTTCCCTAAGGTACAGTACCAAATTAGAATCATACAGAGATGAGACACACCTTCCAGTCGGCAAGTCCCACGTCCGGATAGTGCAATCCATTGCAGAGGAAACCAACCTGCGAGCATCTGGACTGAATGCCTATTACCAAAACATAAACTAAAATAAAGGAATAGCCTATTCTTACATGACTATTAAAAACAAATAATAGCTAGCCGTCTTACTAAGATAATAATTTAACTTCTTCGTAGTATTAGTTGTCACTTGAAAAATGTTGTCAAAGTTGAAAAGTTTTGGAACTAATAACTTATATGAAGGAAGTTAATATCACTATGAATACTCTTCCATGGTTTCCCAGTCCTCCTGTTTTGCTTCCTGAGCGGGTACAACTTGACACTTTTCCCCATTCAAGAAATGGCGTCACTTTTCCGACTCTTATCAGCTCATTAATTATTCATGAATACACAGAGTTGTCACAGTCACCATTGCTCAAGTACACAAATACAATATGTACAAAGGTCGTAGTGTCCCACTGGCTGTTGCTTGATTCCTACACATATTAAATTATTCTGTCTGACCACATCCACTAAAGCAGAAAGCATCCTTAGTCATGTCAGACAGTCTGAAATCACTTATGAGGCGTATTACAGAAGTGACGACTTTGAATATACTTAATTAGATGATTGATCATTCTTTCTTTTTTTTTCCTGGCCTTTAAGCCCCTCCCCACTCATCCACTGATATAAGCAAAAGCCTCAATTCATACGCAGAACTTTTTAAAAACACAATGTCTCCGTCTCCACAGATATTATTGATGTATCATATGTAATTGAATACCGTATATACACATTGCATGCAAGCCACACCCACCCTGTCACCTCTTCTCACCACATCCGTGATTCTGCCGGAGTGTCCAAGGAATCTCCTCACTATTCTCCTTGTGTCTGTATCCACCACCAGCATGGAGCAGTTGTCACAAACTACACACAACATGGAACTATAACAACACAAACACACACACATACAGACACACAACACACACACATACAGACACACAAAAAAACATGTTAACAAACATGAAGAAAATTTGGCACGGACATTAAATTTTAACCTGGCTTGATTCCATGAAACAATGTAATATAAATTCATCTCAATATCACTGACTCTTTAGACAAAGTTCACAACTTACCTGTCTCTATGGAGACAAAGAGAAGCAGGTGCTGATGTAAGAGAGAGTGTGCCGAGGAGAGACTTCTTCACGAAGGACCAAAACTTTAAAACAAACAAAAAAAAACAGTAAAATTATAAAAAAAGATCAAACAAAAAGAAGAAGCCATCATGATCTGTAACTGCCTTCCTCAACTGGTCCAATTTTCACTTCCTGTCTGCCCATTAGATCTGCCCACCACAATCCTATAAGCTTATATAGTAACTTACTTTGATAGTGCGATCAGCAGCTCCTGAATAAACCTCCATTGTCAGGCCATCTATGGCCACACCTCTAACTCCTCCCTTGTGAGCTATACAAAAAGTAGGTAAGGAATAGTCACACACTGTAAAATGTACCAAGTATGCTACAATGTGTACACACATACGCACCCCTTGGGCTTCCAAATTCTCCGCGATGAATTCCAGACTGAATATTAAAAACTTCTACATGTCCACTGCTCATGCCCAGAACAACGAAATGGCCACACCCACTAATAACCACACACTATAAACATGCACAATACAGTCAATGTATAAAGTTGTTCAATTAACAGTTCACACACACACACACACACACACACCTGTGGCCTTGCCTTCACTTCAGTGTGTTTGGACGCCAACCGATGCTTACCGATAGTGGCATTGTTCAGATTCCAGGAGCGAGCGTACGGTAGTCCGGCATGGCAAGTGACCACCCCATCCCACTCTCTAGCACGCGTCGATTCTGTAGAGTGGACATACAAAAACTTAAACAGAAAGCCAAGTCTGTGGATAGAACGACAAAGAAGAAGAATGATGACATTCTGTTCAGGCTCAGTTGTGGGTTTTACCAACACAATAACCAAGAACACAGTTAATTATTTTCACTGGCAGGGATTTTTAGGGGGGCACATTGCCCTTCCCTTGAAAATGGCCATGCCACTCCGAAAACTATTACGACCTTCATGGTGACATTCACCACAAACTTTTCATGGAAATGAGAAACCCCTCTGAAATAAAAACAACAACAACAACAACAACAACAACAACAACATTGATTGGACTTCTCTCAAGTTGGGTTTTAAAATACTCTCACTGACTGAATAGCTGACAGTTATTGCAGGGATAGTAGACACGACAGTTTCTACACACACACACACCTGTGGCAAAATCCACTACTGGAGGCAACTTCAACTCTTCCACTGACACTCCACGACTCTTGGACATCTTCTCCACAGACCCTAGGACACACGATAACACACACAATAGCCTGACACACACACACACACCTTCAACATGGCAAATAGCATGACATGTAGCATGCAAAATACACTCCAACACATATTTATTATTATTATTATTATTATTATTATTATTATTATTATTACGTACTACTTAATATTATTATTAACACAATGGACACAATCACTGAATTCACCTCTGGTTTGTACGTACCACAAGAGCTTACCTTGTGATAGCTCCACGTTCATCTGCACATCCTTGTGCAGTGCAAAGACCCTCAGGGCATTATCCAGACCTAAATATATTGGCATATGCAGATAAACAGATATGTGCAATTCTACACACACACACCTCCACTCAGAAGTTTTACAACATCGCCACCTGTTGAGCAGAATCTAATGCGAGTGGGAGGAGCATTGTGACCACACCTACTCTTCAGGAGACGAGCACTTCCATCTGACTGATCAAAAATCCACATCTTTAATCTTAACACACACAAAGAACAGAAAAATAAATACCAATGTACTATAAATAAGCTAGCCAATTAATAGGCTTGAGTTAGAAGCATTGGAAAAAAAAAAAAAAAAAAAAAAAAAAAAAAAAAAAAAAAAAAAAAGAGAGACAGGGTTTTTTTAGGGGGGGCACAGTGGGGGCATTCGCCCCCCCCCTAGAGGATTTTTGCTGTGCCCCCCTTGAGCATTTGAAATGAAATTTCATTATTCTAAATAGACCTGTGTGACTATGTACTGCATTTTTTTTAAATTATTATATCCATTAGTCTAATTATTAGGCAACAAACAATTTTATTTAAGCAAAATATAAGTGTATTTATACAGCAATACGTTTATACAGCAATACATTTATACAGCAATACGTCTAGTCTTTCTGTTCCAAATATCGATTACACTTTCTACAATGTCATCTGGAAGTTCTTCAGTCATTTCTATTGCTATTCTCATCAGGTGAGCTAGATTTTGTTCTCCAAGACGACTCCTTAGCCTTGTTTTGATCATCTTCATTTGGGAGAAGCTTCGTTCCACAGATGCTGTCCCAACAGGAATCGAAAGGCACACCTTGGCAAGGTCACTGAGATGGGGAAACATCTGTACAAGCATGCTGTTGGTAGCTAATTCCATCAGCAATTTCGTATTGTCTTCCTTAGGCCGAGTAGTGATGTATCTCCTGAATGTCACCCACTCTGTGCGAATGTCAGAGGAAACTAAAGCTGGCACGGTAAATTCCTCTCCCTCTACTGACTTGGCTGCAAGTTCCTTGCCGTAGTGGTCCTCAAGAACACCAAGGAATTCATCCCCATATGACGACAGATCAGGAGAGTCTTTTTGTGGTAGCTTTGAAGAGTCAAAGATACTAAATGATGCTACAATATCTTGGGAAGAAAATCTCCTCGAAATATTTTCTTTCAAGTCAGTGACGAAGGGTTTAGCCACTGTATCTTGAAAGGAAGTGATAGATTCAGAGTCAATTATTGCGATAGCTTGAAGCTCATCTTGGGCATCTAGTAGCTCCAGCACCCAATTTGCAGCAGGTAACAAAGATTCATGAAGAGTTTGCAGAGTAGAATCAACCAAACCAGAAATAGCGGTCAAGTCGAGCTTTTCTGCTTGAAGACATCTGCTTAGTTTAGCAACTTGGGGCAGCACGAAGTCAAGGAGGTAGATTGCCATCACAGTAGACTTCTTTGATAGAGCTTTGTTGAGCCCCAGTGCTTCTGGCTCATGTGTTTGCTCATAGAAGGTCTCAAGAGCAATCACAATGGAAGCATAGCTCTTTTTCACTGCCTTGACACATTGTTCATGAGCTAACCAACGGGTGTCGGACGGTTTGGTGACCTTCAGTTCAGGTAGGTCAAGCACACGCTGTACACTCTTCAGGTGTTCTGCTCTTTTGGGAGAGTAGTGAAAAAATTTCCATAGAGTGAGCAATGTCTTGTAAACATGCTCAATTCCAGGAGTGTGGTTTGCAGCTTGACCACAAGCAAGTTGGAGTAAGTGGCAATGGCAGTGAACATAGAGAGCTCGAGGAGAATTCTTCTTGAGTCTCGCCTGGACTCCAGTTCTGACTCCAGAAAACGTTGCTGCTCCATCAAACCCCATTCCGACAAGCTTAGTAGGCTGAATACCCTTCTGCTTGAACCAGTCAGTCAAAGTGGTATAGATAGATGCAGCATCAGTT
>WLWD01000123.1_pt1 | contig 87444 bp, 76 predicted proteins | sample 6712731 | NCBI WGS metagenome assembly WLWD01 (sample SAMN12718690, study PRJNA576275) | sponge metagenome | isolation source: marine sponge | host: Mycale hentscheli | place: New Zealand: South Island, Marlborough, Capsize Point | collected 2014-11-01
GGCACAATTAAGGGAGGGGTCCCCTATATTTTTCCTGCTCTGGCTTATTATTGTCATTATTTGAGCTAATTTACATTTCTTTTCTCAAGCTGTTGGTATCTTTTTGACAACTGTTTAACCTCAAGTATGTTCGCTACTATTTTTGCACAAAAATTCTCTTTTGATAATTAACTTCTTAAGAAAACAGCTTAAATTTGTTTTTACTGTTTATAAGCGTAAGTGAGCATAAACCTAACTAAGACTGCAACTGAGCATAAACCTAACTAAGACTGCAACTGAGCGTAAACCTAACTAAAACTGCGTTAAAATAGTCATTTGACATCCATAACTAACTCGTATATATACTAGTGATGTGCTTGAGCACAAAAGGTGAGCGAGCCTAAAGACTATACTATTTTTATATGAATGATTTTGACTTCTAACACTGAAGCTACTGAAAATAAGGTCCAGTTTTAAAATTTCGCATACACGGTAAAGGGATTTCAGTGTCATAGTAATAACTCTCTGCAACTGGTTGAATTGAAGGAAAAAAACAACAACAAAACAATACACGTTATTTAAAAGTTTTCTTAGTGATATTCTTTAACACACAATGCTTTGACACAACTGGACATGCACCTACACAGACTTACCTTCGCAGTAGTCTAGTGAACAATGTATTTTCAAGTAAATACTGTTGCGCACGGCTTATAACCATGACAAAGAGGGCATTGACTTACCACCGCCACTAACTCGGATAGAAAGGGAAGTCCCTTAAGTTTTCAAGTTTTAACTGCACCCGCAAAATAATTCAAAACGGTAAACTATTCAATTTCTAGGGTGATATGGGTACTGACGGATGAACCAGTGGATTCTGTTTAGTGCAATTTGGGACGGGGTCAACCACGTAACTAACACAAAAACGCGACGGTCAAAGTACAAAATGACATAAGTACGTCCATGCATATACAAATAAACAAACATCCCCGATTTTCAATTGTATTACCCCTGTAATTACTGTATAAAATATTGTGAAAACTAGTTGTCAATCACTACAACATTGTCTATTTTTTGTCAACTCTAATTAACTGGCAGAGTTAATAGAGTTTGTTACGATAGACGCTGGACCCAGTCTAGAGCTACTTGTTAAAAATTATAATTATACTTTATTTACTACAAAATGATTGTGACATTACTTTGGAAACTGTGGGGCTTGTGTCTAGGTAAATGAATAGGTCACTTTAAATATAAGCATCTTTGATTAACGTTTGTTAATGTTTTAGTAAGTGGAGTGATAGAAATCTATCCTGAGTTCCAAGTGGCTTATGAAGGACAAGACCTGCAACTAACATGTTATAGCAGGAAAAAACCATGTTGGAAAAAAAATGGTGTAATAATTAAGCCTAATTTCGTAACTAAGAATACTATTAGAATAGAGAAAGTTTCACACAGGGATAGTGGTGTATATACATGTTCTGTTAGAGAGTTTCCAAGATTTAAAATGATTAAGGCAAAAGCTGAAGTGTATGTTGGATGTAAGCATTTAGTTTAAATTACAAAAGTACTCCACAATTTGAATAATGTTCAATTACTACATGTAACTAAATAACTATGAATAAATTGTGCTTCAGATTTTACAGTTCCAACAAATAATATACCTTAATTAATACACTGTTAAAAATGAAGTGTTCCAGTAACACTGCTAGGAGCGTTCCCAGGAGAGGGAGGAATTTATGCCCCACCCATGTTTCCTGAACACTGCACGAGGGTTATAATATAACACTCTGAGAGGTGTTTGGACAACATCTTTAGCAGAGTTGTATTAACACCTTCTGCAAGCTTATTACAACACTAAGTAACATGTTTCAATGGCACTGCTAATAAATAATGACCACACCTCATTCACATAACCTCAAAATTTTTAGATAAATAAATGATTGACAATGAATATAATAAAAATAGATTGAATAAAGTAGCTAAACAGTTTTAAAGCTGTCTTTTCAACATGAGTAGATGAAATATCATGATATGCACTCCATTTATGATCCATCATGTTCAAGATAAATGTACCTGCATTGACACATAAAAATATAACATAAATCAATAAGCAATATACAAACACATTCATAAATGCTAGTAAACACATATTCTAAACACACACCCAGACTCAGCTAAACACTCAATTCTAAACACGCTCATAAATGCAACTAAACAAACTATCCAAAATATGTGACCCTCTACGGGAAAATCGGGCACAGCGCGGCAAGTGGCCCAATCCGCTGTAAATGCCGCCGTCAAAATACAGCTCTCAGTTTAGTAGTAAGTACAGTGGCTATCATGAGTGAAGCCAAGAATCTTGCTAGAGCATTAAACCTCAGACACCGTGATGGTCTGGACATGATGGGTGGAGCTGACGCTGAAGCCATGGCTCCAGGAAGTGAGGACCCGCTTTCTGACTGTAAGTCACTTATTACAGTTAACTATAACCCTCATCAGTTCATCATCTTTTTTTCCCTTTTTTTTTAGGTGATGAAGAATTTGATGGCCATTTTACCAACTATTATGAAGGTAAAAATTTAAATTTAAATTTTTTTTTTGATAAAAAAACCAAACAAAGCAACTTCTTATAAAGCTTCTAGGGATGTCTCATCAGCAGAGTTGAAGACGAAGATGACCTCTATGATCCTCTGGATTCTTTGGACTGCTCTGTACCAGACATCGAGCCTTCATCATTGCATCCTGACCACTCATCTGTTTTCTTGTCACCACCCCATTCCGACCCCACTTTTCTTTCCCCTTGCGATACTGTGTCCGTTGCCTGCCGACGGAACAGCATCATCTGTGTAAAGGAAAGGAAGAGGTCAAGAAAGCCATCACCAGCAAGGACGAAACGACTTACCTCAACTGAGCAGTTAGACCAGTTTTTAGCCAGTCACAGTCACCAACTCCTTCACCATCACCAGTTTCGTCCGCCCTTCTAAAAGAATTAGAAGTACAGACATCAATTATTAATTTTTTATTTTCAGTCATCTCTTTTAAATTATGTATCATCTATACAAGTAATACACACCTTTACTTTGTTCTTATGTCCAGTGTTATCAAAATCTATCTATTTACATTGAATACGCAATATAATTATCCCAACTCAGCTAAAACCACAAAAAAAATACTCTAGTGGACAATAGTAAAAACAGACATTACCAAGATAAATAAAACTATTAGTGCAAACACCAATAAAAATGACTCTAGTGCATGTGGGCACTAATAAGAATGACTCAACACCAGATCCCCAGTTGTCATAGCATATTGCAGCACTAGCATCATCAAAGCTAAAATGAAAGAGAGGAAAAAAAAAAAAAGAACAAGTATTATAAGGGCTACCTACAACTACAACGAGAATAGGAAACTAGCTAGCTAAAAAATCACCACCCAGTGTTCAGCATAGCAAGATACTAACTATCCTCTTAGAACAAGAAAGACAAGCTCGCTAACCTTTTTTCCACCAGCAGTGTTGTTGAGAGAATAACTCCTTGTTGATGTTTCTACACAATGAGCGCGGTAAAAACATATAGTATGCGGAGAGTGCGGTAGAATACGGAATCATTGCTGCCACGCCTTAGTGCCCGATTTTCCCATAGACGGTCACATATACACAAACATAACACAACTAAACACGCTATTCTAAACACACAAAAATACATAGAAATAGAAAAAGAAGCAAAACAAATGTGTTTGTCTACAAATACATTTTTTACTATTATCACTCTACATAGCATGATAATGCTTTTGAATAGTCTGGACAGCATGAGAACACAAACTATAACAGGAACTAATCTTGTGGCATGTTTAATTTGGGGGAAATATTTGGGGAAAGAAGAAAAAAGAGCAAACTGAGGGTAAATGAATGGTTTATAATCAACTGCTGAACTAACAACTGTAATAATTTTGTGTTAACCTTTATATTCTTACTTTGTTAGTCTCCAAAAGCATCTCTAGATTTTCACAGCAGCACTTTTTTGTAGCCTAAACTTACATATGAAAAAAAATAAATAAAAAGAGTGCAGTAAATAATTTTTGAGATAACTCTCAGATATAGTCGGAAAAAGTACTGAACTAGCTACCTGCTAAATTCATTAATCATAAAGAAGAAATTACCTCTTCCGTGCTCAAACTCAACTTAAACGGCTAACTCTATTCAAATGCGTCACTTACATTATCCAAAACACTCTATTGTTTCCAATAATAAACACATATTTAAACTTACCATTTCTCCGAAAGATCCAAGGCACGATCTGCACTTAAAAACACCATATCCATAATAAAACTCTTCTGCAGGATAAGGAGGGCCTGGAATATTCTAATAAACGCTCTCCGGTAAAAAGCGGGTGCTTGTGCGCATCGCAATAAAAACCATACCGCGCATTCAGTAAGCACTCGATCGAATAGTAAACAAATTCTCAGAATTCTTTTGCCAAAGTTTGTACAGCAAGACGGTCTTCTGCGGGGATTTAAATTAAATTAGACATTGCGTGGAGCAATGGCTAGATTTCTTCTATTTCCTGCCCTAGCTTAGCTATATACAAATAAGTAGCCAACAAAGTTACTGTCAATTGTAGAATTTAGATAGATAGCTATTGCAGCTAAGTTCCCTTACTGCTTGTTTATAAACTTCTATGAATGTATCAGTATATTGATAATGGCTTGAATGTTATCAGGTAAATAAATGCTAAAGAAACAAAAAATGTGGTCATATACACCAATTTTCACAATTACACTTATTTCAGTGTTACTGGAATGCTGCAGTGTTTACACTTAGAATTAACACTGGCCTCAGTGTTACTATAACACTGCAAGGTTTTACACTCTTGATTTACACTTCAAAAGTGTTATTATAACGCTTCATTTTTAACAGTGTATAATAGTTATTGCACAGTCAGCTACAATTTGTGGGGTTGTAGCTCCTTAGGAGTTACACTTAACGGTATCAGGGAGGTATCACTATTAGAGGTAACACAATTGAAAAAAAGGGATTTTTTGTGTATTTAAGGTATGTTTGGCGGTACTGACGTCATTTCTGTACTTTGCCCCCCACGTTTTTTAATCGCGAGGTGGTCGACCTATTGCCAAGATAGTCTGAAAATACCTTCAGTTTTTTTAATGTCTCCACTAAGCTCCGACATATTCTTTATTTTGAAATTATGGTAACTTAGGATAAATGTAGAATTTTCTTCACAAAATGAAAATTATTTAATATAGGCTTGTACATAGACCTGTTGCAGAGGGTGACAGGATAGATCGCTCCAACCAGCGACTTTAAAGTAAGCCGCCAGAGTCCATGCCTTGGACTTAGTCTGGCGCGCGCAGCCCCTCCGCGAAAAAAAAATCGTACGTACCAGTTTGTGTATTTCCCCATGAATCGTGGGGAAAGTATAAAATGTGTACTTCATGTGATAACGTGATCTAAAAATAGTTACAATTATATCCGTGGGCGGTGAGGAAAATAGTGCTGTAAGAAAAAACGCGCTGCACTTGAAGCGCGTGGTAGATCTGAGCTCGCCAGACCTAAGCTCCGCTGGTGATGTCTGAGAGTTGCAAGTTGGAGGAACTTATACAAGATGTGGCTACTTCTGTTGAGCTACCATTTGAGCTAAGCATGGAGCAGGTAGAAAGTATTGTACACTTTGCTAGAGGAAAGGATGTATTTGTAAGTCTTCCGACTGGATCATTCTTCTACCAAGAGTATTTGACAAGATAGGGGGTGTGGATGCCACACGCCCGAAATGTTTTGGCTTGCCTGACCGTACAGTAATGCAATCAATGTGCTTCTTAATCACATTCCAGGATCACCAAACTGGTACGTACGGGTCACCAGACCCTCCCGATTTTTTCCGTGGAGGGGCTGCGCGCGCCAGACTAGCCTTGGACTATCAATTCCTCAGGTAAACTTTTCGGACTAGATTTTTTCTTATTTATAAACTTTAATCAGGAAAAAGAACTTGTCAAGGACACAGACGTTAGCGATTAAAATGAGTACTGACTGAATAACGTAACAAGGACACGCCACGCATAAGTCCAACCCGAAGCCAACTGCGCCAGCACAGGTTGGCAGGCACCCGGTAACCCCTTTACCCACCTGGTATACACAAACAAACCAAAAACGGCACAGTAACAATTACAATTAATAATACACGAAACAAAAAACATAATGTAAATGTTTCTTCTGACACTCTCTCTTCATCAACTTCTTTCTTCAATTGTCGTTGGAGGGTGGAGGGTGGCCCCACACCTGTGATAACTGATTCGGTGAAAGCTGGAGTTGAATAGTGAGATAGAGCTACTGGAATTGTTTCATGTGATGTTGGAACAGCAATTGAAGATAGAATGCGCTTTAATAAATCATGTCTAGTTGTATGTTGCTGGGGTTGTTTATTAAGTATGAAATGACGATGTCTAAAAGTTCATTATTCTTCCTCATTAATCTGAGTGGTTTGTTTCTGGATATAGATAGAACGTCAAACAGAGTTTCCAGTTCATTGTTATATAGCTGCAACACACTTCTGTGCAGCAATTCTTTCTGTGATTAGTCATTCATAGATTCCTGATTGATGTAATCTTGATGCTAGCTTGTAGTGAGTGATTTGCTTTGGTTGGTTAATTCAATTTAATTACTGTAGTAGTATAATATCCTTCTGTTTAAAAAAAACTTAGAGTGCAGGAGTATGAAAACTGTGGGATTTGGAAACCCCTAGGTTCCTAGAAGCGTCTTCGCTGTGCTAGGATTCTACAGTCCAGAGCCTTCAAGTTTCAAACTTCTACTGACTTCAAGCTAGCACTCTAACTATTGTATATAATCATAATTATACACATTATGTATATAACTATAATTATATGCGCATTATATTATATTTGCTTGTAGTAAGACAAGAAAATAAGATAATTGGGCTGACCTCCAGGGCCCTGGCTATTGGAGATAATATGAAAATACAGTGTCTTTCCCACTGCTCACCAAAGTGGTTTTTTAAGAAACATATTAATAATTCAGATGTGCTTCTAATATCTGGAAAGTGGGTACTAAAAATTAAACCTATTCATAGAAGTCATACTGGTGTGTATTATTGTTATGGCTGTACGGAAACACTGACTTACTTTCTCAATGAACAGGAAATCATCGTTTATAGTAAGTTTTGCTCATCATTTTTCAATTGTGATTATTTCCAGTAAAATTGTTGACCTCAGAATGAAGAATAGAAATGTTTCTCATTGTTTCGGGTTAATTTTAGCAATATATATAATTCAGCGAGCGAGCGAAGCGAGCGAAGCTGACTCTCAGTCATGTTCAATTGAGATTTCAGATATATATAGGTATGTACGCGTACGTCCAAAAATTTCGCACGCGCTTCTAATTACGTAAGTTAGGTAAAGCGTTCACAGTTCCAGTATTTTTTAATTAACGAGCACGGAGAATCCTGCTACACTGCCTTACCAACTTTGTTTCAACCAAAAAGTTTATAGCTACTCTCTTCTTGAAACAATTGTGAAGTCTTTGTCAAGCTGCGCTTCTTTGCCACTGCTTTTGAAGTTTATTCAGGTAATTCTGTTATTGTTAACTCTTCATGCCTAATCATTGCTATTATTTAGCGATTTCCTTCACAAATCATCTTTACCTATACTCATATATTTACTCGCTCGCCATGCATTTGCGCTATTCGAACGCACCACTAGTATAATGTATATGATACAACTCAAAGGTATCCACTTACCGCACACATGCTACACTCCCATTCATATGAGAATTTTAAATATGCATTAGGGAACTTGTATTTCCATTAGCTAGCTTTACTGAGAAAAATTAGGAAGCATACATATACATGTACTACCAGTAGCTTACAAATGATAAGATAATAGACCTACATCAGGCAACAACACCATAATGAAAAAATACTATTTTATTGATATAGAAATTGTGGAAGCAATTTCAGTATGTTTGCCCCACCCCCTCCCCTTTAAATGTTAAACATCCAGTCAGAATCAGTGAGAATGTAGTGAGGAACAGCTAGTACAGCATAGCCAAAAATTTGTGATTTGAGTCTAACTAGCACAATATTATTCTCATTACGACTCAATCCCATAAGTCATAAGTACAGCTTGGAGGTCATGTGTGCCCCACAAATTAAAAAAAAATTAGCCCTATTAACTTTGCACATTTTGATTGTAAATTTTTAGATCCACACTTTCCCATAGTAATGTTCATTATAAATCATTTGGAAATTATATACCTAATAAAAGTCAATACTAACATTATTGAGATGTAGTGCCACTCTTTTTTTTGTTGTTGTTGAGGGAGTGTGACAGCTATTTCCTTGAAAAGCCATAAGTATTTACTACTTATCACAAGGAATAATTATAATATAGTTTTTTTTGCAAGCATTCCAAACTAAATGACACATTATTAAACATGCTGATAGATTCATTTTTACAATGTTGAACAATTCGTCTGTGTCACGATAATGAATGTAATTAAAGAAGACCGAGTCAAAGAAGCAAATTATAAATGAAAAAAAAATGTTTTGACTACATTTGGATAACGCTGTGTAGGGCAGTGAAGATTTTCTACTTTTACAATTTGTTTTCAAACCTTTTGTGCAGCTACAAGATAAAAGTTCTCGGCACACTGTACTTGATTCCCGACTCGGCACACTGTACTTGATTCAGGACCTCTCCACGACATATGCCATGCTTCTTGATTGTTTCTGGTCCAACCCCATCCGTCTGGTTCTGGAAGGTTGACCATTGGATGTAGTGACTCACTCCAGCAACAACCTTCCTGATATGCTCTCCTCCTCACACAGCTACTCAATTAATGATCCAATAGTTGATGGTATATGAAGAATTTCTTGGCCTTTTAAGTAAACAAATCTAATCTAACTTCATTCACCTGAGATGTGCAACTGTTTTTATCGTAGAACAAACCTTTCTAGTGCCGTCATAGCATAATCACCATCGGACTGATTAGGTTGTTTCATCAACTAATGAAAAGTACCTGTCACTTCTGGAAGAAGTCACCATATCTTTCATGTTGTTTTCTTCCCTCTACCAGCAAAACTAGAAACAGTATCACATTCAGGAAGTGCTAGACATTTATCCACACCAATTGAAGCACAGATTTCATGAGCAGATACTAGTCGATAGTGTTTTCCTCCTTATCAAAGGCTACCCAGAATATATTTACTGAGGTTTGCAGCTGTGCAGAGATGTAAGCAGTTAATACAACAACATCACTGTCCTCTGGTGTGCATTGTATTGACACAGGGCAGAAAGTAGGATTTCCTGTCATCGCGCATTACGAAACTTCATATTTTCATCCCCTCTCCTTTACAGGATAGGGTTAAATGTCTTTAATTAATGCAGAACATCTCTATCCTGTACTTTAAAGGTGGAGAAAAAATATGACACTTCCTAAATACGTCATTACTATAGCAAAATTTACTTTGTGCCCTGTGTAACTTTTCTACACTGTTAAAAATGGGTTGTTTGGATAACTCTGCTTGGACACCCCAGTTTAAAGCTTTATGTAGTCTCCATAGTTAGTCATTTACTAAAATATATTTGAAATGAAGAAACTAAAGGATATAAGCTATTGTTGTTTATGCTCACTTGGTATAGTATGTATTATGGTGGAAGATATAAGGGCTCAAAGTGGGGTGTCCAGACAGCGCCTCCTGGTAAACAACTTGCGAGGTGTTATTTAAGCACCCCGTTTTAACAGTGTATAATCCCAAGTACAATATTGTCTTTTCCAGTCATAGTTCACAGTATAATTAGATTATTATGCCATTTTCAATTCTATGATATTTTAAATAATTATGGATAGGTAAAGATAGAATAATACCGAACGAGCTGGAACTACTGGAGGGTGAAAATGGAACATTTTACTGTATTTCCATTAAGCCTATTGTTGTATGGTTATTTGAATCCTTGGTACAAGGATCTCTCATTACCCTAATCAATACTTATAATAAGTTGAATATTATTGAAGCAAAAAAGACTGATCAAGGACAGTATTTATGTAAGGGAGTTGATAAATATGAATTGCCATTCTTTGGTGGATCAGAACTAAAAGTAATACGTAAGTACTTATATGTCCTTGTATGTCACTTACGTTATTTTTTGTAGGTCTGTAATTCACCTGTGTAAGAACGTAGCTGATGTAGTTTAGTATTGTGATTGAGGGACTTTAAACTGCTTGGTCCATTCTTGCACCGTTCAAGAAATAAATGAATACAAGAATGCTAAACTTGGAATTAAGGTGTTGAGTATGTGAGAACATTCCATCACCTCAAATTCCCGAAATGCAAAACTGGTTCCCTGATTCAATCTTGTCAGGAGGTGCAAATATCATGATCTGCTCTATTCCAGCCTCAAATATGAATTATAAAATTGTTACTTACCCACTCAGAGTGGGTAAGTAACAATTTTATAATTTCAATTGAATGGAGTAACTATATAAATCTGAGTTAAACTATAGGCAGAGTAAGTGCAGAAGTCTTGAAAAGTTTGTTATATCCTGGTGTCTTCCAAAAGCAGAAATATTGGTCTCTGCACAATTTTTTTGAGGCATAGCTGTACTTATGCCAGCTGTTCATAAAATTATGATAAGCAGCTAATAACATCTACAGTTAGTTAGATTGTTATAGACCATTTCATCGTAATAGCAGTATCATTACTAGTAATAGATAATTAAGGTCATCACCCTGACTTATACTAGCCCCTGAATCACATTAAATGTATCAATTGCCAATTCATATTGTAAAGTTGCTGGTCATATCTATGTTTACTTTTTTTTTATTAATCATTGAATACATATCAAACTGAATTTAAAACGTTAACATTACTTGAGCAAATTATAATGATACAAGTTATAGCTAAACTGCATTGTAAAGCATTTTAAGATGAGCTGGCTTTTTTACACTTACATGCCATTGACAACCATAGCAAACTCGGTAAACTGTCTGGATAATTAGAGTTAACAACAATTTTACAAAAACAAAAGAGGTTAACATACTACTTGTCAACTCATTATACATTGATTTATGTTTTTATGGCTGTCAATGGACACGTTTCAGGCAGTGTTGGGTAACCTTCGTGGAAGGAGCAAGTCCAGTACCCACCTTTCTTGTTTTGTACATAAACAAACATTACAAGCTTAGATCTTAAAGGTGGGTAACAGTTGAGTTAATTGATGCTTAGTCTCACAGATGACAACTGCAATCTTTATAATATATTAATGAGGGTAATATTTGCGACAAGCATTGGAATGAGCTCAGATATAGGAGTAAAGATGTGTTCAATTGAAGTCAAGGGTATAATTTTTTGGTTTGTGAGTCAATTTCAATCAGTAGTGGAGAACCATCCACCCATTTTGATTTTAACAATAATGGGGTTCAATAGTATTTGCAAACTAGTGGGTCCACTATACTATAATAATATAGGTATAGTACTAAAAATTGAAGGAAACTACTCGTGGCAACCAAAACAAATACCTGTTAGTTTTCAGCATTTACACATTCTAGAGCAGGTCTGAGTTTATAATGGTGTTAGTTACAATATAACTTTGTTACTACTTAAGGCGACTCCAGCATCAGTTATCATAAAAAAATTCCCATGATTTAATAATAATAGTGGCTGTTTGTTATACCATAAGTGATCTTAATGTTCTATAGGACTACTTGGTATTGTATCCTCCAAGTAATATATGGCAATGTTTCCTCCAAGTAAATTGTTATGCTTTTGGCATGAAGTACCAAACAGAGTGTGATTAATTGGGTGGTTATAAATTATTAAACTAAATGACTATAGTTTAGGGATAGGGCATCGAAATTTCTATTAGGTGTGTACGAGTTTTACTTACATTATATGCATAGCATTTTAATACAACGAAAGAACAATTGTGTATGTTCAGTGATATTAATTATCACAAAAGACAGGTGGTATTTGTCATTAATATTTTGATGTTAAAAAATTGTTAAAAGGTAGACATTTCACTAAAAATTGTGTACTATTGTTTTTAAATGACATTTATAAATTGTAAATTAAGGTAGTTAAAGCAGACAAAGTGCAGCCCAAAATCTTGTATTCTGAGATTGGAGAAACTATTCAGTTTGTGTGCATTTTCTCATACAAGGTATTTTGGACCTTTGAAGAAGGAGCACTTCCCCATAATGCATACCCTTTTCGTTACAAAAGAAGCTGGGATTATTGGATTAGAGTAGTAAATGTTCAGATACACAATCAAGGAAAATATACTTGCACTAGTACAAATAAACGGGGTCAAAAATATCACGATTATGGAATATTAATTGTGGAAGGTCTGTTTATATTTCCTATTTCATAACTTTATTTAACGTCAGATTTTCTAACTTATCACTAGAAAAAATTTCTGGCTTGCACTGTGAAAATTTCCAGTGTACACTAGTATATAGCACAAGTTTATTGGAACACTATAAGCTATATCAATTCTATCTAAGCTAGTTACATCTAGGGTAAAAAAGAGGTAGGTGTGAGGATGGGAAGGCAAAATTATTGGGGTGGAAGGGGTGAACAAGAAGATAATCAATATTTTTACTTGTATAGCAAAACGTAAGACCACAAGCATTGGGGTTTATATAAACTGTTTGGGCAAGAAACAACAAGTAAATGGAAGACAAAAGTGCAACCGGCTCAATTTGGCTAAATACTCCATATTACCAAAGTAAGAGTAATTAGAGCTTTATAAAAATAAGCACACATGCACCAAAATGATGGTGTTCTCTCTGAGATGGTTATTCATGCAGATTTAGCCTTGGAAGCGTACAATTTAGAGACAGTGTCATTCTTAGGTGCAAATTTCTACTCACATTCGGAATTTTTAACAGTTTAGTAGGAGCCATAGGTTGAAAATGAAGTTCTAGAGAAAGCTAATCCTGAAGTACAGAGATAGTAAGTGAACGATATAGTGTAGTTACAGTGCAAATGTTGTTTTTTTTTAAAGCTGTACTACTATTAGCCAGTAAGAGCATTGCTAACCGGAGCTATTAGGTATCATTATAACTTGTAAAACAATTTGAAATCGTAACTGGCTCGTGCTATATCAATCGCTTGCTCAGTTACCTGCGTTATTACTCATACATACATTTTAGTGTTTCTTAATACTAAAAATAAAGGCATTACGCTTGTAATGTAATTATTTGAAGGTGAGAATGATGTACTCAATACTACCAAGTGTTCTATTTGTCCATTGGCAATAAATGCAAGGAACGTTCACTGGATGGGAAAGTTACCAATATGTCCAAGTAAGGAAATAAAAATTCTCTTATTGTAGTTAATAAATAAAATTAAAAAATTACTAGTGATTTGCTTGTTGGTATCACAAGCCATTATTAATGGGGCACAATGACTCTCAAGATTTTCATTAGATGTTTTCCTTTTCTCTTGGCTCTGGCATAAGCCTGAAATGAAAGTCATTAAATGTGACAGTACTTGGGGAAAGGGACCAATTGAGTTAAAAATTGAAAAATGAGTTATTTATACCACCATAGAAATAACTCCACACAACAACAACCACCATTTTTCTCTAGGTGAGCACTAGTCTGGCGGAGCCGACCCTTTTCCTTCTTTGTTGGTGGGCGGGTGGCTTCCCCCGCCCACCAACAAAGAAGGTAAAGGGTCGGCTCCGCCAGACTAGGTGAGCACCTGAATCTAACCAGAAGTCCGTCTTGCCGATTAACTGAACGTGGAGTTGCTCTGCTGTACGGGAGGAAATTATAGACCAGCCTTTTATAGGTTGGGGAGGAGGCCACAAAGTTCAAACCTTACGCTTTGTTATGGTACCTCACTGGTATGGTTTAAGTAGCACTAGGTGCATTTGACATAGTTTTGCAGATCGTTTCGTTTTTGTTTTTTTTTTTGTTTTTTTCAACAGTTTGATATTTATTAATTTAATAAACTATAGTCAATTTGACTTATGGTATTTTATTTAGATTGAAACTTTCTCACCTAAAAGGGTCTGGAAAAAAGCGCTGTAAAAATGTGAAATAATCGTAGCTGTCGCTGGGGATTTGAACCCCGGGCAACCAGGATTAGCCGCAACCACCCAGCTAAGACAACCCCGACTTCCAAGACTCTCACATTTTTTCTTTATACTGTAGGGTAAAATTGCTTGCTGCAGTCTCGTACTCAACAGATCACCAATTACGTGCCGTCAGAACACCTTTTCGGTGTCGACCAGAAACACGTTCCCCACGGAGAGGAGCCATAATTTGTGGATTGAAAAGGCTTTAACATCACAATTATCAAATTCTGACCCTTCATAAAAACTAGATTGAAACTTTCTCACCTAAAGGGGTCTGAAAAAAAGCAAAGGAAAAATGTTAAAAAAATCTTAGATGAACCCATGCAGGGCCACCAACTTAGCACCGGTGGCTAAAGCTGGTGGTCCTGGGTTCGAATCCTCAGCGACAACTAAGATATTTTCACATTTTTCCTTTGCTTTTTTTCCAGACTCCTTGAGAAAGTTTCAATCTAGTTTTTATGAAGGGTCAGAACTTGATAATTGTGGTATTTTATTAAGAAATTCAGTTTAATAATGATTACTTTGTTAGTTTGCTGGCAATATAGCTAAGTTTTTGCCTTAGCTAAGTAGTCAATCAGCTAGTTGCGTTTTTGAAGCAAGTGATCAATGAATAATAATTGGATAATCTTTAATAATGATACTATTGTGATTAAAACTTAATGTAATTAATTTTTAATGTATGTGGTTTAGCTCCAAGTGCTGTAGGGCCCCACCATTCCAAATCATCTTCCTACCCAGAAATAGAATATACTATTTAATAGGTGTGGTTTGGGTTTAGTTAGGGTATGGCCATTAAGTAACCCCACTTGTAATAAATTATTGCTTAGTTACCACCTGGGGTCAACCCTATAGATAGAGAGTAATACACTCTTGGTAAAAATAATTTAGTGATTACCCAATAAGTAAACATACTTGGAATATAATAATGGGGATGAATACTTTTTTTAATAGTTAACCATTTTTACAAAATTATTCCAAAGTATCAAATAGCTGAAGTTGGACAGTCTGTAACATTTTCCTGTTCTTTCTGGGGGGAAATAAAGTGGAATTTTGAAGGAAATCAATTGCCTCCAAATGCTATGTCCATTACTCACTCTGATTGCACCCAATCTCTATTGAGAATTAGAGATATTCAACTAAGTAACATTGGCATTTATGGCTGTAGTATTGAGAGTATCAATGGTACTATTGAATCTAGTGCAGAATTATTGGTTTTAGGTAAAATTTTATAATTATAAACCAAATACAGATTTTATGCACCTTATTAATAATTGGGATAATTGGGAGTGGAAAGGGAGGGTGGCACAGTCCAGAATATCACACAATTGAAAGTCGGGGATATTATTATGTTTGTTTACGTACGTGCGGCATCTCGCCAGTTCGTACTGCAACCTCAAGCAGTCAAATCCTACCATACCTCCACTCACGTCATTCAACGAAATTTAATTCAATGTGCTACTTCTTATAAAGTGTCTCTTAATACCATATAAGAACTTCAGTGTTAAAAGATTACCGTTAGACTCGTCACTGTGCAGTAATTCTTATTCATGTCGAAATTCAGCTTAGTTTTTTGAGAAAAGGAGAGTAAAGGAAGATTGCGCGTTGATGTAAGAAAATCGAATTGTTTTTTTTTCCCACCAAAATAAGGTTAATACTGACGCCAGAGAATGCCATGAAGTCTTCAGAAGTCGTAACTAAAGTATTGCAAAGTATCATGCTTGTAACACAATTTTAGAATAGTCCATTGGAGCCGACCCTTTACCTTCTATGCTGGCGGGCTTTGGAAGGAAAGGGGAAGGGAAGGGAATGGTAAGGTTAGCAGAACGAGCTCCGCAGCAGAAATTCAATTACATCACTTTTTCCTACATCATTCACGCCACAAGTGAGCTTTTATTGCGCTAGACTGTTAGTAGCATGCTGGGTTCTTCTTCGATGGCTTCTTCATCTTCTACTTATTTGTCAGTTTCTTCTCTTTCTGCCTCATCCTTAGAGCATATGTATTGCTTGTGATGAACTGGCGATAAGAAAGGATAGGAGAGTTATTGGTAGAATTAGTGGTGAATCTGTAGAGGTTACCCTTCTCTGGAAGGAATTCAACCTTAAAGAACTAGAGCAGGTTAATATTGAGTCTGTCTTTGAAGCAGCTTACATGTGCAGAAAGTGTTCTTATGCATACCCAAAACTTCTCAAAGCCAAAGGGTAAAAATATTACTATTTCACCTTCGGTAGTAATATCCAGTATATAATATCAAGAATTTTAATTTAGGAATTTACTACTAGAATAAGTGGAACTGTCTCTGTGATTCTATCGCACCAACATAGGCATCAGTTTATCGATATGCATGCCCTAAGTCGCAAACGATCTATTCTGGATACACCATGCCACCATACCAAAAAAAGTCTGATTGATGGTCCTACAGAAGATGAAAGCGTGCCAATCCTTGACTTCAACTCCTAAGAGATCTTCAGATTCTACTTCAGTCATTTCTCCTACAGTTACTGTACATTTATAAATTGTACTTGTACCTTTTCAAATTTTGTTCAGGCTGCTCTGTTGTTTCTGAGTCTGTCCTTCATCCATCTCACCATATAACATTCCATATCTGTTAGTCTTGCTGTTACATGGTAGTAAATTTTTATAATAATAATAATAATAATAATAGTAAATTTCTATAACTTGAGCCTATTGCAGTGACATTATTTCTTTTTTAAAGTAGAATTAATAATGATTAAATTTGTTGAACTATTATTGACACTTAGGTAGGTGTGAACTTTGAGAGAGGATCAAGGAAGTATGTTTAACTCAGTGTCCAAAAAGGCTGGGAAAAGCTGTGGCTCAACGAAGTAAGAGCACAGTTGCAGCTGAAGTGTTGAAAGACCCCATAACTAAGAAATATGTATTGAAAACGCTTGGAGTAAATCTGCAAAGAGAGTTAGCATTGATGTGCTCAGACAAAGTTAAGTCAAACAGGTCTATCAACGCCTGCAGAAAGTAAATGTGTGCATGTCTCACACATGGGCTAGGGAGAGTAAGTTAGCATTGGTAAAGACAGTCAAACGTTACGCAATTGCGCCAAACATGCTAGCAAATCAAAGCAAGGAACAGTTATGCACCAAGTTATAAGTTTCTATACTTAAATAGCTCTTCCAGCCCCCCTTTTTTCATATTAGCTGGCTAACCAAAATTATACCTTGTATTTTTTTTTTGGAAGGTGATTCATTTCATTATTTTGTTCAAATGCTCACTGTGAAGAGTATCCAATACAAACCACCTTATATCACTACATTGTAGATACACTAGCCACTATGTTTTATAATTGATACATTCTACACTGACATATGCCTATTTCATGAGCTATTCATATTGTAGATTGGAATAAGCTTAATTTAGTGTAACTTATTGTGAACCATGTGAAATTATATAGCAGTTTAGATGTATAGAAGAGCCTATGTTCGCTATTGTCACAGTGACTTTTTATTGTAGGTTTGTGTGTAACTATATATATGCCTATGTGTATGACTATGTATCTGTGCGAGTATAACTGTATGTGTGTGCATACTGACGTTGGTTTTTCTAGATGAAAAGTAATTTAATTTAAGTAATCAAAAGTAGCTCAATAAGAACGATAACATTTGTCCAATCCGTTTATTGGAATTCAATCTTGTTGGATTTCTTTAATTACCAATTTATTGCTAACTAGTTTGTATGCTTTAAAAATCATGTCGTCACCAGGAAATTCTTAAAAATGGGTACATTTTTTTAATCTAAAATTTGTCGACATTCTTCAAAAGCATAATTAGCTACTCTGTAGCATGACTTAGTAATAGTCAGGTCTGTTATGGCTTCGATCATGACACAGCGGACTAAAGCACCAAACTTTGTACAGTTATTTAGTAACACATATAATAGTAATTTTAGAAGGGGTGCCACTAAAATATTGTGGTTTGTCCCTAGCTATATGTACTCCTGAAGTTTTTACTTTTTAGGCTCGATATTCGCGAAAATTAAAATTAATGTGCATTGTACAAAACCATGCGCGAAAATAAAAAAACGCGAAAATTAATAGCTAAGAAGCCATGTGGTTGCAGTGAGTTGCAGCTGCTGAAGTTAGAGAGTTGGTCTTCTTGAGTTGGAGGCCCTAGATTACTATTGCCTATTTAGCTATAACCTTCAAGGAATGAGAAGGACAGCAGAGACTGGAGTGTGTGCATTATCTGTGGTATGAGTGGTGGTGAGTTGTGTTGTCCTGTGGACAGTCTCCAGAACAATGGAATAGAAATAATATGACAACTTTCTAAAACTAGTGGATGAGTTCCGTAGGTTAGATGCATTGCCTATGAAGTTATCATTTCAAGATGACATCACACCTCACATATTTTTGCAAACGTAGAGCTAAAATGGCACAAGGCATGTCATCTCAAATTTGCCAAATCCAAGCTAATTAGAATCTTGAAACCTAAAAAGCGAAGTCGTGAACCAAGTACTAGTGAAATGAATAGTAAGTGTTTGGCTAGAAGTGTCCCAGATGAAACATTGTGCATATTTTGCTCAAAAAGTTCAGGCACACTACATTTATGTTCTACAATGGCACTAGACCATGAACTTCGAAAAATGGCGGAAGAATTACAAGATACAACTCTTTTGACCAAAATTGCTGGTGGTGACTTAGTAGCCATTGATGCTAAATATCACAATAATTGTTTTTGTTCTACAAAAATAAGTACAGAAGTCACATGAGGTCAAAATCATCTCTACATACCGATAGTGATGACAAACTTTTATTATCTAGAGTATTTGCTGAACTTGCAAGTTTTATTGAAAATGATGTAGAGCATGGAAATTACATCTTTAAACTGTCACTTCTACATAGCTTTTATATTGACCGTCTGTGTAGTTTAGGCATAAAGAAAGATATCAACAAAAACACGTCTGCTCAAAAAGTTCAGGCACACTACATTTATGTTCTACAATGGCACTAGACCATGAACTTCGAAAAATGGCGGAAGAATTACAAGATACAACTCTTTTGACCAAAATTGCTGGTGGTGACTTAGTAGCCATTGATGCTAAATATCACAATAATTGTTTTTGTTCTACAAAAATAAGTACAGAAGTCACATGAGGTCAAAATCATCTCTACATACCGATAGTGATGACAAACTTTTATTATCTAGAGTATTTGCTGAACTTGCAAGTTTTATTGAAAATGATGCAGAGCATGGAAATTACATCTTTAAACTTTCACTTCTACATAGCCTTTATATTGACCGTCTGTGTAGTTTAGGCATAAAGAAAGATATCAACAAAAACACGTCTGAAGAAAAAAATTCTTGATAATTTTTCAACAGATTGTCAAGAGCAATCTGATGGTAAGAATACTCTTCTAGTTTTCAATGAGGGTGATTGGGAGCCCCAATAACGTTACTCCCAACCGTGGCAGGATTGGCCCCGTTAAGTCCTAATGACGTATGGAAATCTAGCTGTTCGCGTGACCTCTGATACGCAAGGTCTACTACTACACTAGCCCAAAAGCACGCACTCCCCTCTTTGACAACAAGCGAGGTTTAGGATACTTAACGACAAAAAATAGAGTAATTACATTTACTTAAGTAGACTGCACAATGATATAGAACCAGTGGTTTTCAGGCTTATGAATAACATTATGTGTGGAAAGGGTCGACACTAAATGATAAGTCTGTGTATGCATTGTGAGGTGACAATTAGAGGTAATGATTGAGTTCAATTAACAGTTCTGACTTTGTTCTTCTACTGTTCTTGGACGTAGTCCTGAACAGAGGGGTTACAGAATATTTTAAAGGAGTCTTTACAAAACCGAGATTTTGATTCTGAAGCAATAACTGGCAAAATTAATAAGAAAAGAAGTTTTTAAATATAATTCATTTAATTTTTCTGGTAGCTTCCCGTCCAACTGCCAAGAAAATTCAATATCTCCAACCTGTGTTCATATCAATGTTACTCAGTGGTCCTAATGTAAGAAATGAATCTTCTGTTGAATCTCAAAGTTGTCTTACTATAGGTCAGTTCATTCACTTCAACATGAAGCACAAACTCAATAATGCAGAAAAACAAAGACATTTAAAATGTAGAGAAATGCCCCTTCCAATAATATCTTGGCGTAAGTATTCATAGTATGACAAGGAGTGAGAAAATCATTCATATACTTCACAGTCTTTGAATTAGTATAAGTTATGATCGTGTCATTAAGCTTGAAAACTTGCTTGCTTCTGCTGTCAGTAAACAATATAAAGATCGAGGTGTGGTATGCCCAGTAAATATACGGATAAATGTCTATGTGGTGGGAGCCCTTGACAATATTGATTACAACCCTTCATCCACAACATTTAAAGACACTTTCCATGGCACAGCAATAAGTATTTTTCAATGTCATACTAAAGGAAACTGTGGTGACTGTAGAGAGAGAGAGTTGTCATTGATCCCAGCAGCAATTCTACCCAAGATCATAGTTTACCTGAAAATTATACTAATGTCTTAGCTGTGACTACTAATATAAGTGAAGTAGTGGTGCCTTCTGCGAAAATGACTGAATCTCAGTGTGATTTATTAGAGAGAGAAAAATTGCTTGAGTTTGAGTGGACTGATCATGCTATTCAATTATTGTTCAAAGGTCAACTTGACAAGGACAATGTTATATCATGGGCTGCATTTCATGCTTCAAAACAAATTCATGTCGAAAATAGCAATTTTTTGTCTACACTTTTATCCTTGTTTCCAGAAAAAGCTGCATCTCTTTCTATCTCAATCCAGAACAAGTTCCAGTTATGGCCGTTGATCAGCCATTGTTTGCTTTAGCAAAGTATGTTCAATGGATGTGGCCACAAACATTTGGTGAAGATAAATTTGTAATTATGTTTGGAGGGCTCCACATTGAAATGTGTATTTGGGACACAATAGGAGTTTTTTTGGATAGTTCTGGGTGAACATTAGCTTTGTGCGAGGCAGGAGTGGCTACAGCAGGAACAGCTGACTCCTTTCTTAAGGTCTCACACTTAACCAGAACTAGGCGTGCACACCAAATTACTGCTCTTGTCTTATCAAAGCTCAGAAAAAAAGCGTGGGAATCAAGCAATGAACATAGCTTTGATGAGTGGAAAGATAAAATGTCCCAGAAAAGTGAAATTTTTTTATATTGGGATCTTGTGCTTGAATATGAAATATTAGCACTGCTGTTTATTCGTGCACATCGCAGCAATGACTTTGATTTGTTCATTCAGTCTTTAGAGGCTTTGGTTCCTTGGTGATTTGCATTGGATCGCACAAACTACTCACAGTGGATTCCGGTCCATATTCGTGACATGAAATCACTTTCTAGATCTTTGGGTCGGTTTTGGACTGGCAAGTACTTCCGATATTTCTATATCAATGAAATATATGAATATTTTGGGTCAAAATAAAAGTCAAGCATTTCCATTTTTCCATGCTTTCACAGGTAGCGATACTACATCTCAATTTCGTGGCAGGGGTAAAAATATTATATGATAAGTCAACACCTTTAACTTCAGTGAACGAATTACGTCAGGAGCTCTTTTGTAAAAGGGGAAAGTACCTGGAATGGATAATTCTTATTAAAAGGACATGTCACACACGTTAACATGAAAATGATCACCAAGTGTTTATATGAAATCTTTTCATCAGTTAGATCACAACAAAATGAATTCAACCCAAAATACAGTCATATTATTTATAAATGAATGCAAACCTTATCATGTGAAGTAGCCTGCAATTCAATATAAAGTTCAATATTTCCTTTTTTAAGGTTGTTTCAGCAAACCATCCATGCTACTATTATTATTAAAACATAATAATTATGTAGATTGGCATACTTAACATCATACATACGTCTGCTTCACCATTACTTCACATTCAAGCATTGCCTTCACAAAATCTCACAGGAAAATTGGTTTATCTTACTCTGATGGTAGTTGTGTCAAAAGATAACAAGCTAGAGGAGTAAAACATTCGTGAGCATCAAACTGGTCTCTGGGTAGGAGTGACATATGAGTTGCTGCATATAAATATGAATATGCTGACTACAATTGTCTTAATTTAGTTTACACGAATAGTTCTATTCTAGCACTGTAATATCTTTTTCCCAATTCATGATGGCTGCAAGCAGCTATTCAATCCCACAACGTGAGCCTTATTGCCACAGCAAATCGACCACTTACCGTGACCACGTCTATCCACCATCAACTACCGCGAATGACGATATTTACCTATGCTAACATAACTTACTCTCCCTAGTCGCTTCTATGTCTTACATAGCCACTAGTAGATTATTAGATAGACTTAGTAATGGACATGCTAAGTAGGTGCTTCAGTGGAGAGATCACTCAATTGAAAGTCTCAAGAACAGCATGAAATGCACAAAAGCATGAAAATGCTGTTGGAGGTTTGTTTTATATTTACTATTTAGATAGTTGCATAGAAGTATAAATGCTGTTTATTAGAACGCCCCACTAAGTGTGCCGGTATCATATAGTGGGGGGTTTCGGATGATGCAGATTCTAATACAACTGATGAGTATTCTTCAGACTCCTGCAGCAGTGTGTTTAGTAGATCTGACATTATGGCACCCCTGTTTTCTTCACTCACTACAGACATTGTCCGATGAGGACATTCAAGACAACTATGAAGGTCATAGTGTGACTTCAGAAACAGCTGATAGAACACTAGAAGAAATTACACAGGTAAATCTTAAGAATAATGATATAGAAGGTAGTGAAATAAAATTAAGCAAATGCAGTAATCAAACTTTTGTGGGGCCTTAGAGAAGATTATTCTTAAATTAATATTATTATTGTTTTGTTTTACACTTTTGCATGTGTATCGGGTGTTTCAGTTGTTTGTGCATTTTCATGCTGTTTGTGCATTTTCATGCTGTTTGTGCAGTCAAGTATATGTAGTTGTGGTTTTTGCCAAATTGTGGTAAAATTGCAGCTGAACTAAGAATGTTCTAGAACAATTTTTTTAAGGGTGTAGTTCTATTTCATTTTTTTTTGTCCTTATGTTCGTGCAACTTCATGCGCCCTTTACCCATAAAAATTTAGAAAATATTTAAAAAAAACTATTGACCTGAACAAGTGGGAAGGTGTTTACTGCATAGCCACTGGAACTGGTGGCAGCTTACCTGTGTCTAGTCCACCTCACACAGGGTGAAAGAGTCCACTTACAACCATAACAAGATCTGTAAACGGTCTAACAAAAAAATTTACAAGGCTATACACTAATTTACGTTTTTGTTTTGGTCTTAAATGGACACTTTTCAGGCAGTGTCAGTCATAGTTCAAGCTGAGGACCAACACTTTTTTACTTAAGGATGCAGTACCACCGGAGAATACCACAAACCCGCCCGTAACTCGACGTAACTCGATCCAATTTGATCCAATTTACTCTCCCGAACTGACTATTGTACGCGACTCGCCACAATTTGAACGTGCACCAATTAACTGTAGCAGACAATTTACACAAAGAGCTTTCACCTCAAAGGACTACAGTACTGTAGGGCAAAAGCAGCAGTGTAGATAATTAATAATTTTTTGATCACTTTCTAATAAATATTACTAAACAATAATATAAAATCATAACTCCATAATAGCCCCAGAAGACATTACACAAGGTAGGTAATAAAAAGTGATGGTTTTTTTTAAATTCAAAATAAGGAAAGAGATTCAATAGTAGTATTAAATGCATAGCAAAGTATATTTCAAATAATTTAATTAAAGTGAATGTGACAGCAATACTGGTACTTACTGAGGTGCCAAACCAATCAATTAACTGGAGTGTTAAAATGAGAGACAATATTTGTGATATGATACAAAAGGGCTTGAATTATACTACTATTGAATCTCTTTCCTTATTTTGAATTTAAAAAAAACCATCACTTTTTATTACCTACCTAACTGATCACCTCCGAAGAAAATCCTATACAGAGATGCATCCCATACTTCTGCTTCATCTACAGTTCCTGGAACCTGAAATGTTTTGCTGTATTGTTGCAATGTCCACCATGTCAACTCTTTAGTTTTCATTTTTCAAGAGTACTCCCAGAGGCACCTAGATATTTTTGCACATGTAAGTGCATAGCATGTTATCACCCACAAGCTTGAACCCCCAATATTGGAGCAACAGGAATGTGAACAGGAGAACATGTTTCAATAGCATCTGTAGGTACAAGACACATAAAGTACATCTAGGTGCCTCTGGGAGTGACAGCAGATCCGATACACCTTTTTAACTAGTGTGATTATTTCTTTTAGCTCATTGTAACTTGTCACATTTTAGCAGCAGCAATGGAGGAGCTAAAACGTCTTCACTGGATGATCCCACGATTTCTTCCATTGAAGAACCATAGATATTGTGGATAGGAGGTAGCAGAGCAACTCAGAGTGTTCTGAAGTCTATCTGCGAAAGTATTGTGGACAAGCTTGTTTCGAGTTCAATAAGTCACCTCCATCATCAAGTGATATGGTAAATTATTATTAATTGGTTTATTAACACCTATAACTTAAGATTATGTTGTTGTTGTAGATGCATGATTACAGTACAAGACTGCTAGGTCTGGGTTGTTTCTATCTGGTTTACTGTGATGCTATCAGAGAAGGTGCGCGAGAACGAGTTTTCAATGTTGGCGATATCTCCTTTCGATATTCAAAAATTCCAGAAGAAAAAATTATTCCATAGAAGTATTGAACATGCTCTGCCAATACGAGTTTGAACTCACTCCTTGTCAAGCACAAGATCTGATCTGGAATCGCTTCATCAGTACTCATTCAGAACCTGGACGGAACATACCAGGAGACTTGCATCAAGAGCATCTCAATCGAGTATGTAAAGATTGCATTCAAGAACTGGGAAGTAACAAAACTGAAAGAGCCATAACAAGAGTGGAAAAGCTCTGGGAACACTACTGTTGGAGAACTTCGATGCGGAAAATAGAGTGGGAGATATAGGGTAGTCACAAGGCACCGAACTAAAAAAAGGATATATTTCTTATAACTCGGCACTTGCAACAGTACAAAGTGTTTTCTCCACATCAAAGTTGCTCTCACTCCTCATTCTCAAATCCAAGAGATGTTTCACATGCAATAGACACAAATAAACTCATTGATTAGATGATCTCACACGTGTAATTTTACTGCAATTATTCATTAAAAAAAAGATTGATTACATGATTTAGCACACACATCACAACACAAACATAAAAGTCTACTAAATACATGCAGGTAATTATCAAAGTTGTTGAAAAGATCATCCCTCCTGCACAGTCCCATTGCCACATTCTGACATAGATTTCTCCATGTGTTTTATAAGTCCAACATTAGTCAATTAAACTGCCATTAAAGGAAGTCCATCCCGACCTGCATGTCCTGTCTCCTGCACATAAGATTCTACATCACTAGGGAAGCCATAATGAATTACTTGGCATACATTGAGACAATCTATTCCCATACCAAAGGCCCCTGTTGCAACAACGACACGTAAATTTGATGTTTTACTAAATAAATTAATAATATTATCTTTCACCTCTTGATCAGTACAACTCATGAACATGTCCACGAGTCGAAATTCTTGAATAAATGTAGGCGCATTAGCAGGTATAGTGAAGTTGACATTAAGTGAGTCCTTAAAAAACTAATATGTCAACACAGTCTATCGCGCAGTAGTAGCAGCAGTATACTTTGCAAAGTTGTTTACCTTCTTGTTGTCTCATATCCGTTTACAGCAATTCTCCATACGTCGTCTGAGCTCACGCAGCAAGGTGCACAAGGCTGCCTCTCCTCCTGTAGCCGTTCTCTGGACTCTGCGCATCTGAACTCAAGCGGATGGATATACCAGGCTCGATTTCTACGGAGCGAAAACTTCCCAAGCTGCGCAGATCTAATACCTATCTCCAATAAACTGCTCTCTCTTCTGACTCTCTTGTTATTGTTGTATTGATGTTTGTTTACTCGTGATATAAGCGGGCTCATTTTAGAACCAATACAAACTAATTGAAAAAAATTACTCGCGTACTGGTAGTACGAGATATGGGGGTGGGGCTATTTCTTAAGAATTGAAGTAAACTTTACATATTGCTTCTTGAAAATGACATTGAAATTTCGATTTATCGTAAGGTTTAGTGTTAATAATTTTATGAAAAGCCTAGCTATGGTTTCAGTGCTTTATTTATCGACAGAAAACTTGTGCAACATAAATACTGATTACTGTAATTATTGATACATTCTATAGAAAGAAACTTACACGCAATAGGACAAAATGAGTATTATTCCTATTACTTTATTTATGCAGAAAAGCACAGTGAATGAAAAAATTTATCAATATATACAAAAATCAAAATTACATTTTATGCTCTATTACCTATGGTATTATTTAATTATAATAGCATTTTTATTTAGATATTTATAGAGGGACAGTCCGGAGTTTGTAGAGAGTAATTATGTCCAGGGTCAGAAATTTTGTTTCCCTAGCTTAAAATACAGATTACGATTTTAGTTCATGTACTTAAGAATACCACAAAAATGATTATGTCTTCTCAAACGGTAACTACTCTCCCTATATAATTTTGAAGTGCATCATGGTCTGAGGCTAAATGAACATTACCATATACAAAATAGTGGAGGATGTCCGAAGCAAAATTAAGTTTGCATGCACAATTTTTTGGGGTAGATTATAGGATATGGCAGCCTTGTTTTGTTGAATTTACTTTAGCTTCAGCTAAGTCGTTGAATTGGTGGTGGCCAACTAGTCACAAATAAAATTTGAGCAAATTTTTCGATATTTGCATTTGTGTGATGTTGAACAGCAAGTTTCAGCTGGACAACCTGGCCATGATTATTTGTATAAAGTTTGTTAATTACTTGACCTTCTTTCTCCCCGGTTTTTATCAGAATATAATCCCCATGAAGAACTCAGTATTGATGAGGCAATGATTCCGTTCAAGGGCTGCCTACATATAAAACAATATATGAAGGATAAGCCCACTAAATAGGGCATAAAAGTGTTCGTATTAGCTGATGCGTCTTGAATCCAAATCCACCAAGATATATATGGATAATTTCTACCTCCCCTGAATTATTTCTTGAATTATATAAAAAAGGAGTAAATGCTTGTGGTACTGCTTGACCAAATCGGAATTATTATCCAAAAGAGTTGCATGTACAAAAAGTGTAGAAATGGGGTATTCAGATTAACGTTATAAATTGTGAGTTATCCCCTGTCTCAATTCTCATCACAACCTTCTTGGTACTTCCTGGCAAATCAGAAAACACCTCCCTGTATTCACCCAACAACTCATTCAATTCACCCAGACTAAAATTCTCACACTCCCCTCAGCTTATTCCTCTGATCCACCTCTTCAACAACAACATCCAATCTGCAAGTACTTCCTCTCTCATGACACCTCCTTAAGCAATTAACATGCACAACCTTGCAATGTTTCTTTGCTCCCTCCTTGTGAATCTTAAAGTTCACTTCACCCATTTTCTCCAGCACAATGTAAGAAGGGCCCTCCCAGGAGTCAGCTAACTTACAACTTAACCCTGGGATACAATACACCTTAGACCCAACAGCAAATTCCCTCAACTTCGTTCCCTTGTTCATCAGTGCCAACCTACTTTCCTTCCCTTTAGCCATCTTCAAGGCCGCACAGTTCCTCATCAACTTCAATCGTTCAGCTATATTACTCACCCACTCGCACACATCCAGCTTCCTGCTCTCAACTCAAATAACCCATGATATAGGGCGTCTAAGGGTGTCCTAACCCATACACCAAATTGAAGAGACTAAACCCTAAATCCGAATGTGGCATTTGTCTCAACACAACACAAAATTCACTTGACCAACCCAATCCAACTCCGCTTCCTCACACTTTCCCCAAATAGCATTTAGTGTCCCATGCATCCGTTTCACCGCACTATTTGTTTGGGGGTGGTACGGGGTGGTCTTCACCTTCTCCAAGCCCAACAACCTACACACTTCCTTCACCAAACCAGAACAAAACTGACAGCCAGTGTCTGTCAGTATTCTCTCTGGGATAGAGGTCCTAGCAAATATGGACCATAACCCTTCTGCCACAGCCTTCGCACTAATTGTCCTCAATGGCACTGCTGCCGGCCATCTAGTTGCCAGGCAAACATACATTAGCACAGGGGGGTAAGAAGCAGGGGGGCACCGGGTGCTGGTGCCCCCCCACTTTTTACAATATGCAATGCTTACAGTGTTTGCATGAGTGTATAGCGTTAGTTATACTGTTTAACACTTAATTCAGCTGCATAACTCATCTTTCAGCATACAACACAAGATACAATTAGCTACATATTGCATGGTCAGCTGATTTGGTTTTAGCCACATAGCCAGCTGTTCCTGGTAGTCCATCTTGGCTCAAAGAAAGCTGACTACATTTTTTGCTGCTAGAGAGGCTTCTACTGAACCTTCCCAGTCTGAATCTGTAGCAGAAGAATTGCCTTCAGAAGATGAATGTGATATGAATTTATCACAAGGAGATTCTGAATCATCATTTAATATTTCTCCTGATTGTGATTGTCAGTGCTGCATGAATGTAGCTACTCCTTATCATCCATTGGAAGTGTCTGATTCCAAGGTGAGCCATGCTCATCAGAGTAAAGAACGTGAAGACGGAAAGCTCAAAACTTATTCAAGGAAAATACAGCCCAGTTGGTATGACAAACACCCCTGGATAAGTGTTTGCACATCCAAGTACAAAATATTTTGTACTGTATGCCGACATGCCAAGCAGAAAAACTTACTAAATTTTAGCAAGTGTCAAAGTTCCACATTTGTTGAAGATGGTTTTGGAAATTGGAGAAAGGCTCTTCAACGTTTTCAGGAGCATGAGAAAAGCATGGCACATAGGGAAACTTTAATGAAAATTGCTGCATCAAGCTCTACTAGTATAGCTACTAGATTAAGTAACGAATGTGAAAAAAATCAGAAGTTAAACCGGACCATGCTAATGAAAGTTCTTTCTTGTATTCGTTATTTGGCTAGACAGGGTTTACCTTTACGTGGCCATAACAATGATATTGAGGGTAATCTTTACCAGCTCTTGCTTCTTCAAGCTGAAGATAACGATCGCATGAAAGAATGGCTGTTGAAGAAGGAGTATATATCTCCTATTATAGTAAATGAAATTGTTGCTCTTATGGGTCAAGGAGTGCTCCGCGAAATTTTAACAGATATTCGATCTTCCACATGGTTCTCTCTGATTGCTGACGAAGCTACTGATATTTCCCATAATGAACAGCTATCTCTATCAATAAGGTGGGTTGACAGTCATTATACAATCCATGAAGATACACTTGGCATAGTACAGTTAGAGAATACTAAAGCAAGCACTCTATACAGTGTTATCAAGGACATCCTAATTCGTTGTTCACTGCCCATTACTCAGTGTAGAGGCCAAGCATTTGACGGAGCCTCAAATATGAGTGGAGTTCGCAATGGGGTTCAAGCTCTTGTCAAAAAAGATGCAGATCAAGCTCTTTATGTCCATTGTTTAGCTCATAGCTTAAATTTGTGTGTACAAGAAGTGGCTAAAAAGTGTGATTTAGTGTGCAATGTTATGGAACTTATATATGAACTTGTGCAGCTAATAAAGTTTTCTCCAAAAAGGCAAGCTCCTTTTGACCGGCTGCGAAAATAAATTGCTATACAAACTGGTGGTGAGCCACTAGCTCCTTCTTTAAGGACATTGTGTCCAACAAGGTGGACAGTTAGAAGTGGTTCAATTGAGAGTGTTTTGCATAACTATGAACTGCTGAAAGAAGCACTGCATGAAATTCAAGAAGGCCACGATGATTATGCCGCAAAAGCTCATGGGATACTTACTAGAATGGAATCATTTGATATATATTTTGGCTTTAATCTTGCCTTAATTGTATTTTCTTCTGCAGAACAGTTTTCTACAAATCTACAGGCTAAAAATATTACTATCCAGGAAGCAACTAGTGGTGCAACTTTACTTATTTCCCATTTGAAATCTTTACGAACTGAATCAAAATTTAACACTTGGTATGAAGAAGTGTTAGAGAAGTCCAGTTCTTTAACTGAAGGACCCAAGCTTCCAAGGAATCGCAAGATGCCTAGACGATTAGATGAGGGTACAAGTCCTCATTGTTATTTGGTTCCTAAGGATCGATATCGGCATTTCTATTTTGAAGTTATGGAGCTTGCAGCTGGTCAAATAGAAAAAAGATTTGACCAATCTGATCTTTATCTTATCAAGAATATAGAGCAGTTACTGTTAGATGCTTGTAATGGTAAACAAAGCTACACTGGTTTTGATGATGTAACTAGCTATCTCAAAGATGATGTTAATTGTGAACGCTTCAAAATTCATCTTTCAATGCTTCCAGACCTAATAAAGACTGCATTTAAAGATAGCCTTCCAGTGAAGAAAGTGACTAATGTGAGAACAATTGCTGAAGCTATGGAGCACAGTGCTGTATACAAGGATATGCTAAGTGAAGTAAATAAGGTGTTGAAGATCTTCTTCACATTTCCTATAACAAGTGCAACTGCTGAAAGGTCATTTTCTTCCTTGAGGAGACTCAAGACATTTTTGAGAAGCACAATGACACATTGTAGGCTTAACAATCTGTTTTTGCTCTATATTCATACAGCAAGAACTGATGCAATAAACTTAGAAAAGGTCGCTAAAGATTTCATTTCTGTTAATCAAAGAAGAATTAACTATTTTGGAAATATTTAAAAAACATTTTTTTTTTATGTGATGCAGATGATCATTCAATATATCCTCAATAAAATATTAAACTTCAAGTGGGAAAGGGGAAGGGTTATGGTAAGCTATGATGGACTGGTGCACCCCCACCTGAAATTATCTTCCTACCCCTCTGTAGCAGGTACCTATTGTTTCCCTTCCCTTAGGGCAAAGGACCCACTATATCTACTGCCACTCGAAAGGTTCGGTTAACACCGGCCTCTCTACTATTGGAGCCTTCCTTGGCTTCTGCTTCGACTTCCTCTGGCATACCTCACAACCTCTACAGTGCGCCCAAATGTCCTTTTTCATACCCGGCCATATAAAATGCCTACCCACCATAGCTGACACTTTGTAAACGACCGTTCTTCTCATGCTCCAACAACAAAATATTTTCCCTAAACTCCCAGGAACCACCAACACATCTCAAAACTCCTCCCATGTCACATACATAGACTTCACTGACGTTCCACCCTTCCATGAAAATCCCCTTACTTCCCTCTCACCCAATTCTCTCCACTCTTTCAGATTCTCATCTTCCCTGACAGCTTCTCTAAACCTCTCACCTTCAGTTCCGACTCTCACTGGCCCAATCTTCCCTGCCAGATCACACAACTCCTTATCCTTTCCCATCAACTATACTATGTCCTCTAAAGCCGTTGGCACTGCCTCCAGCTCACCTCTGTCCTCACCCCCACTAATTTCTTCAAAGGTATCCTCACTCAACTTTTAAAGTAATAGTAGAGGGCCTAAATATTGTTCAATTTTCTCAATCAAAAAATGAGGGGAATCCAAACTCTTGGTCTATTTGGTGATATATGGTTGCTATGGGGTTTTCCCAGCCAGCATCGAGTTAAAAAAATAAAACGGTAATGCACTATTCCGCGGTAGAAGATTAGATTTTTCCGCGCGCGTCCAAACAATTCGGGAACGAGAGGGTTAAAGTGATATAAGTAATCAAGTTAAATGAACAACTGATGACTTTTAAGGGTGCTGGCACACCGGATACGTATCCGCCCACGCAAACTCATTAGCTAAACCAATTATGTTGCTATGGCCCAAGTTTATATACTTTCTATTCTTTGCTGCCTGCTCTATACAGCGGACTGTGAAGTGAACCCTTCCAGAAGCAAGCTTACCTGAAATTGGACTCCTATGGCAAGAAACACGGAAGGCATGAGCCCTCCAATTTCACACCCTACAGAGGGAGCTACAGTTGGCAGTTCAAGGCTACAGAGCCCGTCTCAGCATTCTACGGACCTTGGAGCTCAAGCCCGACAAATTTACAGAAGCTTTTTCCGATTCACAATTTACTTTTCTAATTATGCACTGCAGTAGTTCTTTCATGACAAACTTTGACGCTTTACTTCCGTTGTGTACCTTTATTACGTAATCTCTCTCTGTAACTTTATTTGTTGTAGGCTTGTGTAACTCTGTTCCAAATTTAGAACGACTCTGATACGTCATTCTGTAGTTTTGGCAAGAAATAGCTTGCAGAAGCTATAAGTAATGGTACGCATACTTTATTCCATAACAGCCCCGCCCTTTCGGGCGGTTAAGGAATACGCGCATTTTGCTGTCAATGAAATCTTTCGTTATTGAGTGGCTCTGAGAAGAGCCGGTTTGGAAAAAATAAATAAAGCACGGTATAACAACGAATGGGAGAAGGCGGCGAACATCTGGGGCAGCAGACTCAACGGGAACTGAGCGCCTTGAACAGCTTCTCGCCGAGCGGCTTGCTTCTGACTCCCCTCTTCTTCAGGCCCTCATGAAAGTCGTCCTTAGTACGGCTGGTTCGGTGGAGAAGTGATAGGCTCTGGTAGTCGAAGCCCTCAGTAACAAGCTTCTTGGCTTGTGTTGGTGTGACACTGGGTTTTCCTAAGGACCTGGTGAGTGCTGCTGCTTTGATAAACAGAGTCTTCTGGGAAAGCCACTTCTTCCGTTGCATCTGAGGAGTCAGAATGGAGAGTTCCTTCAAACAGCCACTCAGTGATGGATGCAGCAAAACTCTCTCAAGTGCCAGTACATCGGGAAGAGCTCTGTGTGCACCTAAGGTAAAAACAACAGTGATAGCAATAACAATAACACAATAATAATAATAATATTATTTGTATTAATAGTTGTAGTAATAGTAGTAGTAATGGCAGTAGTAGTAATAATAATGATAAAAATGATAATAATAATGATAATATTGCCCACCCCCCCCCCCCCAGGCACTCTCCGGGATAACAATAATAATAATAATATAATAATCTTATTATAGCTTATACTTTCAATGTCAACTCCAATAATTTTCTGGTGGAGTTTTCCCATGCTAAGTGATGTTCCCTGCAGCACCTCTTCCCCGTCCTTCTTCATCTAAATAAAATTATTAATTAGAGACTGCAATAATTTTTAATGGAATATATTTATACCTTCCGCAATACTGGTAGTGTGTCACAGAAGTGGACATTGTGAGAGTTGTCACTGCGCCGTTCAACTTCCGCAAACAAAATGGGGAAGTCAAAAGCAGATCCGTTGTGTGCTACCAAGACTGATGTATGTACATAAATTAAAAATAAATAAATGAATAAAAAGAGGGGGTAATACTTTTGCATACCCGGATAGTGAGGAATCCCTGTTTTTTCACTGACTAGAGTGGTATTACTTGTAATCCAATCTAAAAATTGTGGCAACACAACAGACAGTGGCCGTTCACTCCTTAACAGATTGGAGGTGATGCCTGTTATCCTCGAAACTAATTATATAACAAATCACAATTACAACTCTAATTATTTATAATGTATTTATAGAATACCCGGAGCAGAAATGTTTCGGCTGGTCCGAACCAGAGAGGAATAAGTTGGATTGGGGACTGAAACAGGAGGTTGGATCACCTTGGCACCCAAATCGGTTAAGTGGTCAGAGTAGATGCTAAGCCCTGTCGTCTCACAGTCGTACAATATGAGAAGGGGACGAGACTCGCTGACGTCACCACTTGACTCATCCTCGTCGTCCTGTTCAGCAGCATCGTCAGCAGTGTACTGAAGCTCAGAATCCAGAACATTTGTAGATGTGTCAATTGCTGATTCAGTTTTGTCAGCTTCTCCCTGCCATCTCCAACATATTCACCAGTCACACATCCAACATCTCTCAGTGTCCCCATTACTGCCTTCTCCTGCTAATGACGAATCTTCTTCTTTTTCTTCTGTAAGTTTCTATAAGTTTAGTGGTAATAACACAAATGAAAAAAAAAATCGGTAAGAATAGTGAAGGAGTGGTAAGAGATCTAACCTAAATACATGTAAAACACACCATTATTGGAAACAACTACTTTTCACTCAAAATTATGTGGACAAAAGATAGTGGCAAATATTTGTCATAATTCATACTAAATACATACATATTCTTCAATAAACAAATAAAGCTAATAACCTTTTTTCCAGGTGTTTCGCACTTGACCTCTGAACTTGGTCATCTGTCCAATTCTTCTGGTTCTTGAGAATGGCAGCCACTGCAGTTGTTGGCACGTCCACTCCCATGCACATTAGGCACAACAGCTTCCATACAGGACCTATGTTGTATTAGTCAACACATATTATTTTACATTACCTCATAGCTTATGTATTTTGTACAAGTTGTATACTTTGTGACAAATGGCCATGTTGGTTTTGCAGGCGTAATGCACTGGACCAAGATCAGTACGTTTGTCTCGATACACCAGTGCCATGCCATGAAAACCCTCAACGGTGTTGGTTGTCAACCTGCCACGATCCGAAACATAGTCCTGAGGCCGAGCAGCCATCTCTGCAATGAGAGCTTCAAATCCAGCAACCTGTTTCTTGCAGGTGAACCCATTATCCGTTGTGTACGGAGTACCATCAGAATTGAACTAATTTAATAATAATAATGATATATATATTATTCATTTGATACAGGAGAATATCACGAGTCTGTTGGCTTAGTATTTACGCGAGTGCCGCAGGCACGAGCGTAAATACCGCCAATCAGACGAGTGATATTCTCGGGTATCCAATGGATAATAAATTTATTAGGTACTGCTCATGGGCGAATACCTTGGTAACAAGAAATTTACCTAGGGGGACGTAATAACCCAACGTAATAACTATGAACACAGGTGATATGGAAAAATATTGCCCTAAGCCACATCCTGTTTACTTTAATGCATTTTCTATGTGGCAACAGTTATCAGGCTCTGTTCAGTACCTAATAAAATACAGTATTAGTAATAACAATTATAATGATAATGATGATAATAATAATAATAATAATAATAATAATAATTACAGTAATGATGATAATAATAACAAGAATTTCTTTGTAATTTACCTTTGGGTAATGACACCATTTTGATGTGTGGTCTTGTTGACAGTAGTGGTTGACAAAGTTGCGAATGGCTTCTGAAAAACTTTTCAGGGGGTCCTCAGCGGATGTCACTTCATCTGAAGATGAACATTTCGTCGGCCACACTTCATGATTTTACTTCCGGTAAAATTGCATACTTCACCCATCGGACTAAGAGAGGGAAAGGCAGTAACTACAGGAGCAGAGACTGATATGCTGGATGAGCTGCTTGGAAAGAGCAAGCAAGATGGTTTTTCTATTCACGAGTTGGTGACAGACAAAGACTCGTCAGTAAATGCCACATTTTGCCATTACTTCCTGAGGGAACATTGACGTACTGTCACAACCACTGTGCAAAGACTCTGCACAAAAACCTTGAAAAAATATAAAAGACTAAGTGTGTGAGGTACGAAGCAATTATTATTATTGACTACATAATTCATATTTACCTATTCTTGCAATGTCAGTGTAAAGCAGCAAATTTCCACTGCAAGAGAATGACAGAGAGCTTGCTAAATTCTTGCAAGACTGCGCTCAGCAATCTGACGAGTAATGCCCTCTGGTGAGGTAGAATCCATCGAACGTTGCCATCCACTGAATAGCATCTCCCCGGTCCTGGACGTCCTCTCACACCCTCTCACAAGACCACTGGGTGACTGCCAGCTGGTGATAATTGGTAGAAATATGCTTGGAAAATTTACTTGTTTTTGCTGTCCAATAATTAAATTTCTTGCATACCAACTGACCTAAATTATCCTTATTGGCAAAAAGCACACAAGGTAGACAAAATATACCATCTTCTGCTTTGCTATATACAAACCAAGGATTCTTCTCTAAATATGACAATTGACAAGACTTCTGACACATCTACTAGGAAACTTAAAATCGCTATTAGGCTTAAAGTGTTTAGTTAAGATAGAGTACTCTAATGTTGAGGAAAAACACCTTATAGAGGTTTGAGGGGTTGACTGTAGAAGCAACCCAATATCGTCACATAGTTGCTCACTCATGCTACTACATAACGAAGTACTAGAAACCACAGGCGCTAGCGCAAGAGTACCTGGAACAGGAGCAGTTTGAGGAGAAAGAACACCACAAAAAGAGGTAGGAGAAGCAGGATGGGGTGAAATTGGTGTATCGGCAGGGGCATGAAGACTCAAGCATGGAGAAGTAGGTGCACAATCAGGGAGATCAATGAATTCTCCTTCTATTCTAGGTCTCTTTGTAGATAAAGCATCATCAGGAGAAGAGTCTGCAGAAATTCGAGCACCAGAACTCTTCTTAAAATTGGCATGACTTAATACATTGCAACGAGGCTATATATATGACTGACACTAACTTGTGAAAGAAGGTCAACTTTCTCTGAGACATGGCCAACAGATATAAACCGCTCCAATTTTGGTTTAATTGATAGCGGAGAAGTCGCGATATTGTTTCTCTGTGGAGTTCCATTGTGCCAGTTTTGGAGTTCAGTAGTGGTTGTAAATTAGGTAAGTATTGAGCTTAAAAAGGGGGTTTCGTCCGAAACCTAACGATACCCCCTGGATCCGCCACTGGGATCATTACTCTCCTCAATTACCACATCCCTTTCCAACTTAAGCCCTGCCACCTCAAAAGTAGCCCTTGTGCATTTATGCAACATTTTCTCTCCATACACCCCCAAAATATACATCTCCCCACATCCTCTGCACCTTTCACCAAAGACCTAGGAATCACACCTAAGTCTGCGCCCATATCTACCAAAATAACCCTCTCCTCACCATTGTAGGCGGGCTCTTTTTAGAACCAATACAAACTATTGAAAAAAAAATTGCTCGCGTACTCGTAGTACGAGATATGGGGGTGGGGCTATTTCTTAAGAATTGCGAGTGGAATTAAAGTTACAAATTTTGTAACAGTTTTTCTTGGAATCTAATAATGAGAACGACACAAAAATTTTATACACGGGTAAACCAAAAAAAATCAACTGCACCACAACGAGAATTTTTGAATATCTTATAAATAGAAAAAATTGCGAATATATCATAAAGTAATATTGAAATGGATAAGAACCCGTTGTCTTGCAGTAGAGTATTGGCTCGGCTAGTAGTCTCCCAGACTGCACCACAATCTTATCGGTAAAGAACCACCCTGCTCTTGAGTCGTCTGACATTTACAAATTGTTAGATGACCCATGCCTGCCATTCTAACCTTTGGTGACGAGAAGAAATCCGGCATCAATAGCAGACTTGGTTGTCAGGGCGGAGACACCCTCGGAACAAACCTCCCACCACTACCACCTGAGGAGAAGGATGTGACGAAATATGACGAAACTCTACTCCAGATCATGTCAAGTTATGTGACCTTCAAATTTCTTATAGTCTCTCCCCTCCGTATCTAAATTTGTATACGATTCTCTTCTTTCTGTAGATGGTGGCCCTCTACCTTTCAGAGGGCTGTCCTTCCTGCGGGTGCCTCTTCGGCCTTCGAGGGCCCCCGCAGGAAGGCCATTCATTCTCTCCTTTAATATTTTAATTTATTAAGTTTAATTGCCACTTTAATTTATTTCAAATTTTTGACCCTGAAATTTCTTGCTTATCGCCTTTTTGTTTTTTCTTGTTTTCAACATCTCACACTCTATTCACTATATAAAACATTGTTGTATCAGTTTGTTCTTTTTAGTTGTGTTTCCACTAGAAGGCCATTAGAGGCCGAGAATTTTTGGAACTTATATTAAGGATTTCTTAAAGCTAAATACCTGCATGGTCTTTGAACTTCAGTTCAATTTAAAAGACCAGAAGTTCCCTGCCGCATTCTTTAGTAGACAGCTGAGGGGTGCAGAAGCTAAATATAGTGTGACGGAATTAGAGTCTCTAGTAAGGAATGCCAGTTACCGTGGTTACTGATCACAGGGCATGTATGGCCCTGATCAACGACAGAACAGAGTTAAATCCCAGACTCAAACACATGGCTTTGAAAATACAGCATATGATGTCAAGGTGATTCATCGTCCGGGGACTCAACTGAAACATGCTGACTTCTTCAGTAGATATCATGAGGGTCTCCAGCCTGGTGGTTCCTTCAGATATGCCATTGAGGCATGATCTTGCCAGGGCGAGATGTGGGGCTGGAGGAGTTACAGTTGAAGGAGATAAAGAGGAAGAGGGAGAAGAGAACGAACAGAACATGTCATAAGCATGATCTTGCCAGGGCGAGATGTGGGGCTGGAGCAGTTACAGTTGAAGGAGATAAAGAGGAAGAGGGAGAAGGGAACGAACAGAACATGTCATAAACATTGTGTGGTGCATAGTTAGCTAAGTGCATTATCATAATTATTCATTGATCATGTGCAAAGGTGCCGTGCGCAACTTAGGTTATAGGCACACGACACTTCCGGTGAACGCAGTTCTATCGAATCCTATTCTATTTTGTGTGTCGAGCTTGCGTGTATTGGTTTAATCATCTAATTTCACCTTGCTTGACTGCAAATAGTCTAGGGGGTGGCCTTAACCCTCTCGTTCTTGAATTGTTTGGACGCGCGCGGAAAAATCTAATATTCCACCGCGGAATAGAGCATTACCGTTTTATTTTTTAAACTCGATGCTGGCTGGGAAAACCCCATAGCAACCATATATCACTAAATAGACCAAGAGTTTGGGATTCCCCTCATTTTTTGATTGAGAAAATTGAATAATATTTAGGCCCTCTACTAATGCTTTAAAAAAAAATTTTTTTCCCCAAAAAATTAATACTTTTCCCATCAATAAAAAAATAAAATAAATTATAAATAATAATGTTTGATGCATTTTATACCAATATTATATTAGTTCAACAATAAAATATGTTGTTTGTTGTGTTTGGAATATATGCCATTGGACGTCGACCTCCACTACAAAACAATTTCATATACACAAAAACACAAACAACAAAGAAGAGCCCGTTTGAAAAAATAAATAAACACAGACAACGAAATGGAGAGAAGCCGCCCGGCTGAGACTTCTAAGTTGAGCAGAGCGCCCTGTACAACTTCTCTCCGAGCGGCTTGCTCCTGACTCCCTTCTGCTTCAAGGAGGTAACGAAGGCATCCTTGGTATCACTGGTTCTATGGAGAAGCAATAGAGTGTGGAAATCGAAGCCTTGAGTGACTAACTTCTTGGCTTGTGTTGGTGTGGTGCTGGGCTTTCCAAGGGATCTGGTGAGTAGTGCTGCATTGGTATACAGGGTCTTCTGAGCTAACCACTTCTTCATTTGCATGCTAGGCGACTGAATGTGAAGTTTGTCTAGACATCCTGTTACTTTTTGTGCCACAAATATAATTACCTCTGCTATTATTGAATGCAATTGTAGGTACAAGTTCCAATGCACCTCCAGCTGTACCTGCAGGATTTAGACCCGAGTCCACAAGTGTACCACCAACAACGGTGGAAGTGCTTGCTTCATATGTGTGCATGCCTGATCTTTCAGGGGAACCTGCACTGACAGGTGACGATAGACTTGTGCTGCTTACTGAGACAGACAGACCTGCGCTGAATTGTGCATATGAACCTGTGCTTGCTAGCACAGACGGACCTGTGTTTACTGACACGGACAGACCTGTGCTTGCTGGCACAGATGAACAGGCATTCATTGGCACAGATGGACCTACGCCCACTTCCAATTCAGGACCTGTGATATTACATCGAGATACCTATAATAAACCTGACACAAACTTTTTATCTCAATTTTGCAATACATTACAACTCGTGGTCTGGGAACTCAATTAACAGTGCATGCACTTTGCTATGTGCCAGCACCCTTAAGGGTGCTGGCACACTGCCTATATATTACTAGAATTAATTGCGTTGCTGGATACAGCCCAGTTCAACTGCCAGTTTCTCTGCGCGTCGAAAGTTTTACCCTCCAGTATTTTAGCACTAAGTTGAGATAAATTGTAGCTTTTTATTAGCATAAAAAATTCAATTTTTTTAGTTTTGAGTGAAGTGCCCCCTTTTCCCATAGACTGTCACATATATATAACCAAATTTATATGCTATTTTATTTTATATATTGTATTACTACCTCTATTTTCCATCTCTTCCTCTAGCCACTCAAATTCTTCATCACTACTATCTACTAATGGCTCATTAAGGTCATCATAATCAGGTTCATCATTGTCAATAACAAATTAAAGCACCTCTTCTGTGGAGAAAAACATCGCACTCTTGCTTCTGAATTTGGACATGTTTGATCTTACCTTTCAGACAAGCATGCTATCTTTCCAAGGCACCATCTGTTTGAGGAGAGGTTCATATTCTGACTATTTCAAGTGTCTTACATAGGGACTTTACCACACCAGACATACAAACACAACCTTTATCAGTTAATAAAGAATGGGAATGCCATGTTGAGAAATTATCTCCATCAGCGCTTCAACAACAGCATCAACCATTTTTTAAGCAATAGGTTCAGGATACTTGGTATGGAGACACATAGCAGCTACCAAGTACTTATGTCCATGAGAGGTAGTGGGGAGTGGATCGACTATACTATAGCCATTATATGAAAAGTTAATTGACTACAGGAAGCGGGACTAGTGGTGCACGAGAGTTAATGTTAGGGCTCGCTGTCTGGCATCCCTCACATGATCTACCAGATATAATATGAGTGTGCATGTATTAGAACCAAATGAAATAAATGTTTGTGAGTGTTAGAAATAATAATTTAACTGCATGAAAAATTAATTAACTAATATTTAAATGATTGCTTTTGCTTGTGAAAAAACCAAACAATCATAATCAGAGGCTTAGCTATTAAAATTAAACCCAAGTTTTCCGTAAGCTCTTTGTGAGCATTTAACCCTTTCGTTCCGGATCCCGCTTTAAAGCGGGTGAAGACTGGTTGGCTTCTCCGACTTTTAAAAAATAGTTACTTTATAGCTAGAACCTTCAGATTGCATACACAGGTGCCCAATGCATTGGAGAAGCATCTAAAATAGCTTTCAGTCAAGACTGCTTCGACAGTACCGCACAGCAGTTGCGTTTATTTCTTCCTCGGCAAAAAACAACAACATCGGTTCTCCGTCGAATTTTTAAAAATGTTACCTTCTTCACAGCAGCTTCATTTATGGATCCAGTCATCTCCAGAGCTTTGTAGAAGCAGCGAAAAATTGCTTGAGCTCAGTAGCCTTCCATAACACATTGAAACAACCGCTTCTTTGCCGACCAAGACTTTGCGGTTTGACTTACTGTCTTCTCCATTTTTTATAAAATCGCCAGTTCAACTGGGGGCCTCCCTATTACGTACAGTCTTAGGTAATGCTTATTACATCATAGGAATAAAGTGAGCGTGTCGTGTGACCCCGGTAACTATGCAAAAAAAATTTTTTTTTCAAAGTCATTTATTGGAAGATGGCGTCTACAAGTTACAATGCGGTGCAAGTTTTAGACTTGCTTGATGCTGACTCTAGCGACTCAGGATCAAGCGGAGAAAAGGGAGACGACATCTAGGGCTATAGGCGGCCCTGTATCAGGGTTGGTGGACCCGACCCCGTTACTGAAAATGGGAGTCAAGAAGATGATCGAGTTAAGCTTGTCTTTCTCTTGAAAAATAGCAAGCTTCTGTTGTGGAAAGGACTTATTTATAACTATATTGAGATGGAGTAAGCTGTTTAGCTAATATATATATATATATTTCATTGAGTTTTGAGATTTGAAAGTGGCTTGTTGTTTTTTGAACAATTTCAAATATTAAAAAAAATTAAAAAAATGTTTTACCACATATACTACTAGGACCAGATGTGAATGCAGTCACCGACCCGATTACGCAGATGAGGCGACAGGAGCAGAGTCTTCCAGTGATGAAGGAGAGGATACCGAACCTGAGTCTTCCAATGATGAAACACGAATAGGCAGCAGGTTCCAGTGATGAAGAAGAGGAAGTGGTTCTTCCTGCTCCGAGTTCTGGACGTCCTCGCGGTCGGAGAAGGCAGGAACCGAAGAAGAAGAGTTGGGTGGATGAGGTGGGGGGAGAGTGGAAGAAAGAGGACAACACACCCATTGATATTCCATAGTCTTTTGTGTGAAGGACCACAGACTTTGATATTTGTGGCTGCTCCCCCCCTCCCCCCCATCCCAAAAGTTGTAATATGTATTGTTATTGTCGTTGTCATTGTCTGTGTTTTTGTGGTGTTGTAGTGGAGCTTCACACTCGATGTATATGTGTGTACGTGGAGTTGAAATGTTATACTGGCACTTCCGGATCTAACCGGCGAGGGAACGAACTCGGGGGGGGGGGGGGGGGGGGGGTCATTTACAGGTGAATACGATTCATATAAATAAATGTTTATAATATAAATTGACTGGTGTACACACACACACATACATGGAAATTCAACTTACATGGGAATAGTAGCCCCAATGGACCAGTCAATTTAGGTATATAAATTTAACATTTATTTTTATGATTTGTATTCACCCCGTAGCTTTTTTCTTGTGTGTGTGTGTGCGTGCATTGGTGGAAAGAGAGAGAGCAACCATCAACAAACAGTATGTGGCACTTCCGGATCCAACCTGGGAGAGAACGAACTCGGGGGGTCTTTTTCGGTCTGTGAAATCATCCATGCTGGGTAAGTTTCATTTCAACTTACTGATATTTGGGTGTCCAGTTGGGGGTGGGGGGGGCGGGGGGGATTATGGCACAAGAATGTCAGTGAAAAGCAATGACGGGGAGGGGGGGGGCAATTCAGCGAGGCCAGCTGTTGTGTTACAAATATCATTGTTGTCTGTGTTTTTTTGGTATTGTATGGAGGTTCCGGATCCTAACCTGGGAGGGATCGTTCAGTATGTGACACGTAAGTTGAATTCCACGTGTGTGCTTGTACTGCTTTTCATTTTCACATTACACTTTCTCAATACAACGGTGATTGTTTCTCTCATGGACAGTATGGAGTATACTCTGCTCCTGTTGCCTCATCTGCATCCTCTTCACAATCAAGTCGGTGACTGCATACACATCTGGTCCTAGTAGTACATGTGGTAAAAAAAAATTAATTTTTTTTGAAAATTTGAAATTGTTAAAAAACCACAACCCACTTTCAAATCTCGAAACTCAATGAAATATATATATATTAGCTAAACAGCTTTCCCTATCTCAATATAGCTATAAATAAGTCCTTTCGACAACAGAAGCTTGCTAGTTTTCAAGAGAAAGACAAGCTTACCTCGATCATCTTCTTGACTCCCATGAATGTATGCATATATGTATGTAAGTATGTATGTATGTATGCATGTACACTCAATCCTCTCTTAACCAGGCACCGTGGGACCCGAGGGTGTCTGTATCTCAGAAATGCCAGCTACAAGGGAAATTCGTAGTTTTCTCCAACATTATTCAATAAGTTTCAGGCTTTTTCCAAGCATTAAGTACAGTCCTCTTTCACTTGCAACCCTTAGTCGGCTTCTCTACAATTTTATTGAACCAGAAATAACCGGCTTGTGCTGACACAATTGGGTAATGGTGGTCAAATTAACGAAATTGTGAGGCAAGAATTGATTAATTGAGTGGCTAACTTATGCCCTGCTTTGTAAAGAGGCGTGCCTGTAATAGAGGTATTTGGATAAAATAGGATTGAGCGTACGTATGTATGTAAGGTTTTAACAGTGCAGACCTGTGTATGTGTGTATGTAGATACAAACTAGTGTACTATGTGTTTTCATAAGCACTCTGAATAAGTCCACAGTGAGTGCACCTTTGCTATTACAAATATATTATATATAAATTACTATATACACATACACACGCACACAATTTAGCGAGTGAGATATGGAGAAACTTAATATATTGAAGGGCCAAGTAGAAATAAACTGGCGGTTGAATCAGAATTCTACAGATCAGAACTATCTCATCAGGAGTGAATTTTAGCTCACTGGCCAAGGTTTGTAAGTACAAATCTTGTTGCTATTAAATACGTATGTAATGTATTAGCACTACATTTTTTAATTAATGCTAGTATGTGTCTCACTATCATCATCCCCTGCTCACTTTCTTTCAACAGTATCTTCGGCAGATTGTACAACATAAAGAGAGAAAGCTGAGTAAATGAATAGGGTACTACTTTCTATATACCACAAATTACACGGCCGGCTGACCAAAATAGCATTTCTCCTCTCAAATTTAATATTGAGAGGACATCATGTCTGTTAAAATTTCACTTCTTATCAGAAGCCTGTATAGACATGTACTATTAAAAACAAATGGGTGCATTAATTTTTGAGTATGTGTGTGTGTTATTTGTGTATCGATATACAGGATTTCAACGAATTGTTCGTAAAGTGACTAGAGCCCCAATTTTTCCATCGCACCCTATATATTTGAGGTTGTCCAACTGTGCATTAAATGAAAATATGTATGAGTTAGTCACTAGAGTATGTATATATATAATTTACCTTGAATAATAGGTAAAAAGCCTCTTTTCTTATTAGTGTAGGTTAAAAGTTATTCAGGAGTTCCTCACCTCTTATATTGAAGTCCAAGAGTAGCTATTAGCACACTCTTCACGGAGGAACACCGAGTCTTCTTTTAATGATACTTTTGGACATGTGTTGACCCTGTGGAGTTGAGTTTCACCTCCTACTTCACAACCCTACATACAGAGAGTCACAAGTAAAATTAGCTTAAATACAGTTAACCCTCTCGTTCCGGAATTGTTTGGACGCGCGCGGAAAAATCTAATCTTCTACCGCGGAATAGTGCATTACCGTTTTAATTTTTTAACTCGATGCTGGCTGGGAAAACCCCATAGCAACCATATATCACTAAATAGACCAAGAGTTTGGGATTCCCCTCATTTTTTGATTGAGAAAATTGAATAATATTTAGGCCCTCTACTATTACTTTAAAAAAAAAAATTTTTTCCCCAAAAAATTCCACTTTTCCCATCAATAATAAAAAATAAAAAAAATAGAAATAATGTTTGATGTACTTTATACCAATATTATATTAGTTCAACAATAAAATATGTTGTTTGCTGTGTTTGGTGCTGATTGTGATCATGTAGGAGACATCTATGAGTGTCCACAAGGAACATACGCCATCGGACGTCTAGCTCCACTACAAAACAATTTCATATACACAAAAACACAAACAACAAAGATATTTGTAATACAAACAACAAATTATTCATGATCCTATATAATTGCAACTTTATGATGTATTGTATGCGGTTTCATACAGGATTTTTGTTTGGGAGGGAGGGGGGTGGGGCTCCGAGTGTACTTCGCCAGGTCCAGCATCTTCTCCTTCGTCAATGGAAGACTCTGCTCCTGTTGCCTCATCTGTCCTCTTCACAATCTGGTCGGTGACTGCATACACATCTGGTCCTAGTAGTAAGTTCTGGTAAAAAAAATTAAATTTTTTTGAAAATTTGAAATTGATCAACAAACCACAACCCACTTTCAAATCTCAAAACTCAATGAAATATATATATATATTATAGCTAAACAGCTTTCTCTATCTCAATATAGCTATAAATAAGTCCTTTCCACAACAGAAGCTTGCTAGTTTTCAAGAGAAAGACAAGCTTACATCGATCATCTTCTTGACTTCCATTGTCAGTGTCAGAGTTGACGGGGTCTGGTCCCCAACCCTGACAGGGCCTCCTATAGCCCTAGATGTTGTCTCCCTCTTCTCTGCTTGATCCTGAGTCGCTAGAGTCAGTATCAAGCAAGTCTAAAATGTCCACAGCACTGTAACTGGTAGACGCCATTTTTCCAAATTGACTTCGAAAAAAAATTTTTTTTGCATAGTTACCTGGATCACATGACACGCTCACTTTTTTCCTATGATGTAATAAGCATTACCTAAGACTGTACGTAATGGGGAGGCCCCCAGTTGAACTGGCGATTTTATTTAAAAAAAAGAAGACAGTAAGTCAAACCGCAAAGTCTTGGTCGGCAAAGAAGCGGTTGTTTCAATGTGTTACGGAAGGCTACTGGTCTCAAGCAATTTTTCGCTGCTTCTACAAAGCTCTGGAGATGACTGGATCCATAAATGAAGCTGCTGTGAAGAAGGTAACTTTTTTAAATTCGACGGAGAACCGATGTTTTTTTTTTTTGCCGAGGAAGAATTAAACGCAACTGCTGTGAGGTACTGTCGAAGCAGCCCTGGCTGAAAGCTATTTTAGATGCTTCTCCAATGCATTGGGCACTTGTGTATGCAATCTGAAGGTTCTAGCTATAAAGTAACTATTTTTAAAAATTCGGAGAAGCCAACTGGTCTTCACCCGCTTCAAAGCGGGATTGGGAACGAAAGGGTTAAACTTGAACTCCAAAGTGTGAGAAAAATCCGGTGAAAACGCTTGTTTTTCAGTACACAAAAAGTTGATTCGACCGGTTATTATGGCTTTGAAGACTCTTTTTCCAGACGTAATTTCAAAACTTCGCCGTTTTAGGAGGGATACGGAGTGCCGATTGTTGGTTGTCATAAGCCATTGGTAGTCAGAATGCCGTAATATTAAAGTTAAGGAGGCTACTATTACTCTACGAAGCAGAGAAAGGGGTGGATTGGAGTTTGTTCTCTGTATGCCATTAGACAGATAGTGCACACATCTACTGGTTTTTCACCACATGAAATTGTGTTTGGAAGGCGTGTGACAGGACCTTTAGATCTTTTGTACAGTGGCTGGTCAGATGACATGTATAAAGAAATGGAAGTGTCTGATTGGGTGGAAGCGTTAAAAGACAAGCTGACCGTCATTGCTGATATGTCCTTTGTCAATGAAAGTAATGTGGGTAAGAAAAGTGGACTTGTATTCAATCGTAACAAGTCTGAGAAAACTTTGAAAGTGGCTTAGGACACCTGGTATCCAAGCTGCTCTTCAAGCGGCATGGGAGGGTCCGTTTGTAGTGGATCAGGTTATTTCAAGAGTGACCTACAAAGTAAGGCGTCTTGAAGGTGACAGTGTAAGATTGTCCATATAAATAACACGAAGTTATATGAGGAACGTAAGGAGTGTTCATCAACTCTTGTCGATGAAGAAGATAGCAAAATGGCAAAGTGGGACCAGAAGCAGATGTTGTCAAGTGATAAGTGTTTTGGGTATAGTGAGGAAGGTTTGCAGAGAGTATTGTCGAAGTTAGAGTGCTACTTCAGTGTAGCACCTGGGTTGTGTAGATCTGGGGAGTGTTCTATTATTGTAGAAAGTGGAAGTGAAGTGGTCAATATCCCCCCACCCCACCCCCCCCCAGGTCTATACCTGTTCACATCAGAGAGGCTGTGAAGGTTGAGTTGGACAAATTGTTAGCAGCAGGGATTATTGAGAGGTCAAACTCACAATGGTCCAGTCCTGTGGTGCCTGTCAGGAAAAAAATGGCGCCATCAGAATCTGCATTGACTATAGGGCCTTGAACGCAGTAACGCCACAGCGTAGGTTTTGGTTACCTTCCCTTCAGGAGATTCTGTATAAGGTTGGCAAATCGGGAGTCTTGTCTAAGCATGATCTGACTGCAGATTTCCATCAGGTTAGGATGGCTAGTAACAGTAAGGAGATGACATCTTTTAGCTGTCCTTATAGTAAATTTCACTTCAACAGGATGCCGTTTGGTAACCGCAATGCTCCGGCTATATTCCAATCTGTAGTGGAGGATGTGTTGCGCCATGTTCGTGACCGCGCTGCTAATTACATAGATTATGTAATTATTTTCAATGCTGATTGGGAAGCTCACTTGAAAGATCTTGAAGGTGTTGTTAAGTGCCTAGGAGAGGCAGGTTTCACTATAAAACCGTCCAAATGTGAATTTGGTAGATGGTACATGTTGTACTTGGGGCATGTCATTGGTGATGGTAGGATGTCAGTGCCAGAGGCTCGTGTATCGGCCATGAGGAATTATAGACAACCTAAAATGAAAAAAACAGCTAAGAGCCTACTTAGGTTCGATAGGATATTACCGGGAATTTATTCCCAATTTTGCTCATTGGTCGTCGAGACTCACTCCGTCCGTATCACTGTCAGCTCCACTGGTGGTAGAGTGGTCTCCACGGATGACAAAGGCTTTCAGTAAGTTGGTCAATCTTTTGTGTGATCATATTGTTCTTTTTGTCCAGGATATTAGTGATCGTTTTATACTCTGTACGGATGCGTCTGGCTCTGGGGTAGGGGCATGTCTACACGTCAGGGGGGATGCCAAGGACTACCCCGTCGCCTTCTACAGCAGGCAGCTGCGAGGAGCCGAGTCAAGATATACTGTGACAGAACTAGAAGCTCTGGCTATTGTGGATTCAGTATTACATTTTGACTTTTATCTGTATGGCACTGATGTTTTAGTTTACACAGATCACAGAGCGTGTGAAGCTCAGGTGTCAGGAGAAAAGTTAAACAAGAGACTGATGAGGATGTCTTTAAAGCTGATGGACAGAAATGTGACCATTGTGTATAAACCAGGTCGTATGAATGAGAACGCCGATGGTTTGTCTCGGCAGGACTGGGAAAAAGATTTCCATCCAGTCTCCTCTGTGTGTTACCAGCCTGGCCAGTAGGGCTCAGGCTTAGCGGGTGAACCTGTGGGGTCGGAGCCTGGAAGGAAGAAGAGAACTTAAGAAGACAAGAGACTGTACCTGTAAAGGAACTGTGTGTGTGTATCATCCATGTACTTACCGTTTGCTTGTAGGCATTGTTTATATGTGTTGTGAGATCATCGAGTGCTGTGATATCGTTGAGTGCTGTGCGTGTAATGGAATTATTTTTGTTTATGTGTAATATATTTTTGCAGTCACTAATTCTGATTCGTCACGTCGCGTGTGCGCACTCGGGGCTCTACCGCTTTAAGGATTAATAGGGTGCAGCACTTTGCTTGTCATAATTAACTTTTTCTACCAACAAAAGAGCTCTCACGGGACCCTTCCCTCCCCCACGCACACATAATGGGAAGGTAAAGGGTTGGCTACGCCAGACTATGTATTGTCAGCGGTTGTCCTCTATAATTATAATAGAGGTTATGCGTTTACTTCATCGCACTATATGATCCTGACACACTGCAGCTTAACTATGTTAATTTGCTCACTAAGTGTTAGGAAATAGGAAAGACTATTAAGGTAATTTAATACTACAATATTACTTTTGTTAGTTATAGTTATTTATTTCATCTTAGATTACTGCTGCACAAAGTCTTATGTTGGAAAAATGTACTCGTGACCAATCAAGATGTAACTGGCACGTACACAGAGAAGGTTGCATTACAGCTTCAAATGTCAAAGCAGTGATAGCAACCAATCCTTCAATGCCTGCTCAAAGCCTGATAAAGCGAATATGTTATCCACAAGCCTTTAAATTTTCTACTAAAAGTACAAGGTAACTGACTATATTGCAGATTGAGATAAAAGTTTATATATGATGCATTTTGCAGGTGGGGATGTAAACATGAAAAAACTGCTATTATAAACAACAGAGTAGTAGTATTCATATTAATTGTATTGTAGAGAAAGCTGGTTTGTTTGTAAGAACAAAAAAAACTTTTATTGGTGCTTCTCCTGACAGCATTGTGACTTGTGATTGCTGCGGTAAGGGTATTGTTGAAATAAAATGCCCATTTTGTTTCAAGGCTGGACTTTCCAGAAGATGACTCTCAAAGTTTTTGCATGCTGAAGAATGATGGTATATTAACCCTTTCGTTCCGGATCCCGCTTTAAAGCAGGTGAAGACCGATTGACTTCTCCGAATTTTAAAAAATAGTTACTTTATAGCTAGAACCTTCAGATTGCATACACAGGTGCCCAATGCATTGGAGAAGCATCTAAAATAGCTTTCAGCCAGGACTGCTTCGACAGTACCTCACAGCAGTTGCGTTTATTTTTTCCTCGGCAAAAAAAAACAACATCGGTTCTCCGTCGAATTTTAAAAAAAGTTACCTTTTTCACAGCAGCTTCATTTATGGATCCAGTCATCTCCAGAGCTTTGTAGAAGCAGCAAAAAATTGCTTGAGCTCAGTAGCCTTCCATAACACATTGAAACAACCGCTTCTTTGCCGACCAAGACTTTGCGGTTTGACTTACTGTCTTCTCCATTTTTTATAAAATCGCCAGTTCAACTGGGGACCTCCCTATTACGTACAGTCTTAGGTAATGCTTATTACATCATAGGAAAAAAGTGAGTGTGTCGTGTGACCCCGATAACTATGCAAAAAAAATTTTTTTCAAAGTCATTTTTTGGAAGATGGCGTCTAGAAGTTTACAATGCGGTGCAAGTTTTAGACTTGCTTGATGTTGACTCTAGCGACTCAGGATCAAGGGGAGAGAAGGGAGACGACATCTAGGGCTATAGGAGGCCCTGTATCAGGGTTGGTGGACCAGACCCCGTCAACTCTGATACTGAAAATGGGAGTCAAGAAGATGATCGAGGTAAGCTTGTCTTTCTCTTGTCTTTCTCTTGAAAAATAGCAAGCTTCTGTTGTGTAAAGGACTTATTTATAGCTATATTGAGATAGAGTAAGCTGTTTAGCTATAATATATATATTATATATATTTCATTGAGTTTTGAGATTTGAAAGTGGCTTGTGGTTTTTTGAACAAATTCAAATTTTCAAAAAAATTAAAAAAAGTTTTTACCACATATACTACTAGGACCAGATGTGAATGCAGTCACCGACCCGATTACGCAGATGAGGGGACAGGAGCAGAGTCTTCCAGTGATGAAGGAGAGGATACCGGACCTGAGTCTTCCAATGATGAAACACGAATAGGCAGCAGGTTCCAGTGATGAAGAAGAGGAAGTGGCTCCTCCTGCTCCGAGTTCTGGACGTCCTCACAGTCGGAGAAGGCGGGAATTGAAGAACAAGAGTCGGGTGGATGAGGTAGGGGGAGAGTGGAAGCAAGATGACAACACACCCATTGATATTCCATAATCTTTTGTGTAAAGGACCACAGACTTTGATATTTGTGGCTGCTCCCCCCCCCCCCACCTCCCCCTCCCTGAACATCCCAAAAGTTGTAATATGTATTGTTATTGTCGTTGTCGTTGTCTGTGTTTTTGTGGTGTTGTAGTGGAGCTTCACACTAAATGTATATGTGTGTGCGTGGAGTTGAAATGTTATTCTGGCACTTCCAGATCTAACCGGGGAGGGGGGGGGTGGGGTCTTTTCCAATCGGGGCTACTATGCCCATGTAAGTTGAATTTCATGTATGTGTGTGTGTGTACACCAGTCAATTTATATTATACATTTATTTTTATGATCTGTATTCACCTGTATCTTCTTTTTTCTAGTGTGTGTGTGTGTGTATGTGTGTGTGTGCATTTGTGGAATGAGAGAGAGCATCCGTGGACAAACAGTATGTGGCGCTTCCATATACAACCTGGGAGGGAACTCTGGATCTTTTGGATTCTGACTACTATGCCCATGTAAGTTGAATTTCATGTGTGTGTGTGAGTACACCAGTCAATTTATGTATAATAAAATATACATTTATTTTTATGATCTGTATTCACCTGTAGCTTCTTTTTTCTTGTGTGTGTGTGTGTGTGTGTGTGTGTGTGTGTGTATGTGTATGTGTGTGCGTGCATTTGTGGAAAGAGAGAGAGAGCAACCATGAACAAACAGTATGTGGCGTTTCCGGATCCAACCTGAGAGAGAACGAACTCGGTGGTCTTTTTCGGTCTGTGACATCATCCATGCCGGGTAAGTTGAATTTCATTTTTTCAACTAACTGATATTTGGGTGTCCAGCTAGGGCTGGGGGGGGGTTATGGTACAAGAATGTCAGTGAAAAGTAATGACGGGGGAGGGGGGGGTTATGGTACAAGAATGTCAGTGAAAAGTAATGACGGGGGAAGGGGGGGTTATGGTACAAGAATGTCAGTGAAAAGTAATGACGGGGGAGGGGGGGGTTATGGTACAAGAATGTCAGTGAAAAGTAATGACGGGGGAGGGGGGGGCTCAATTCAGCGAGGCCAGCAGTTATGTTACAAATGTCATTGTTGTCTTGTGTTTTTTTTGGTATTGTATGGAGGTTCCGGATCCTATGGGAGGGATCGTTCAGTCTGTGACACCATCCATGCCGGGTAAGTTGAATTCCACGTGTGTGCTTGTACTGCTTTTCATTTTCAAAGTACACTTTCTCAATACATGTTTCTCTCATTTACAGTGTGGAGTATACATAGCAGGTGTTCATACAGTGGGAGGCTAGCGCTGGGTTCCCCCCTAGAATTTTGGGAGTTGAATAGAAATGAACATTTAGGAAGCATTTATTTTTAGTCTGATATTGTATCCCATTATGTTCCTATCATAACTGAGCCATTTAGTGCATAGGACCGAACACTGATCATCAGTGTGAAGTATAGACTCGTATGCAAAGATGTGCTTCAAAGTAGTGTAGGTTCCAAAAAATGGGTGTGGCGAAGTACACTCGGAGCCCCACCCCAAACAAAAATCCTGTATGAAACCGCATACAATACATCATTAAGTTGCAATTATATAGGATTATGAATAATTTGTTGTTTGTATTACAAATATCTTTGTTGTTTGTGTTTTTGTGTATATGAAATTGTTTTGTAGTGGAGCTCGACGTCCGATGGCATACATTCCTTGTGGACACTCATAGATTTCTCCTACATGATCACAATCAGCACCACACACAACAAACAACATATTTTATTGTTGAACTAATATAATATTGGTATATAATGCATCAAACAATATTATTTCTTTTTTTTCTTTTTTTTTTATTGATGGGAAAAGTGGATTTTTTGGGGGGGAAAAAAATTTTTTTTTTGAAGTATTAGTAGATGGCTTAAATATTATTCAATTTTCTCAATCAAAAAATGAGGGGAATCCCAAACTCTTGGTCTATTTAGTGATATGTGGTTGCTATGGGGTTTTCCCAGCCAGCATTGAGTTTAAAAAAATAAAACGGCACTGCTCTATTCCGCGGTAGAAAATTTGATTTTTCTGCGCGCGTCAAAACAATTCAGGAACGAGAGGGTTAATGAAAGATTATATGAAACTAACTGAATTATGTTCTGTTCTTTAATTATAACTGGAATGTGGGAACTTAGAAAGGACCATGCATACTACTACCAAGTGCAAACACAATTGAATGTAGTGAACTGTGAATATGGAGATTTCGTTGTTTGGACTGAAAAGAGACTATTATCGAAAAAATTCAAATCGATCGCAATTTTCATGCAAGTACCCTGGTCGAAATAGAACATTTTTTTCTCTACAGTGTACTTCCAGAAGTCGTTGGTAAATGGATCACTAGGAAGAATGTTGCTGGAGAAAATGATATTGTAACTACAGACTTCGTGGAAACTATATTACCAACAACATCACAGGATGAGGATGACAACAAAAATTGGTGTTTTTGTGGACAGCCAAGTTATGGTGAAATGATAATGTGTGAGTCTGATCGATGTGCAATAGAATGGTTTCACTTTGACTGTATGAGAATTCGTGCCCTACCTAAAGGAAAGTGGTACTGCCCTTCATGTAGAAGGCCTAGTAAAAAAAAGAAAAAATCTAACTAAATCATTATTTTTATTACTTTATTTTATTTACCTGTAGTTCTATTAATAAAATACACTTTTTAAGGAACATTTATTAATGAACATTAATGTTAATTAGTCATTTACAGTATAAATCAGTCCTGTGGTACTACAGAAGGACACAGATTAACTAGTGAGCAGTAAACTCTTACAATTTTGTCTATGCTAGCCTGCTGCTCATCCTTGTCAGCAGTCATGCTTATAGGTAAAGTATGTTGCAAAATAGTATACTTTTGCTTTAGTACACCAATTAACCGTTCCACATGTATTCCTACCATGGACAGTTCTCACCAATTAACCGTTCCACATGTATTCCTACCATGGACAGTTCTCTGCTCCAGTCCACCTCCACTTTTTCTAACTGTTTCTTTCCTTTTGTAAAGGGTGGAATCTTAATTTCTGCAAGAGCCATATGAGCCTGAATCCTCTGTCAGCAATAATTGTATCACCAGGCAATAAGTTACTCATTTAATTAAATGTAAGTCGAGCATTCATAATATCTAAAGTCTTATGAAAATTACTAGAACCAAGGAGTTGTGCCTTCTCATAATGGGAGCTCATCTATTTCTATGAAGAGCATGCCAGCACCTTTATCTCCTGTTGAGGTAGATTAGACAAAGTACTATGATCTAAAATTTGATTCAGGTCTTATTTTAAATAAATCAATAAAATAATAATATTGATAATAAACAGCCTAATTGATAAATACATATTATTGTAGAAAGAAAATAGCAAATAAAAGTAATAAGTCACATATTCTTTTAATGGTGTGCAAATATCATATATATATTTATTATTCATCCGTCACAACAGTAACAGGGATAGAAAATAAAATAGCACCAAAAATTCCTGAGAAGTTGAAGTTAACACACTGAAACTGCTCCTAACTTCTACCCGCTACACCAACTTTCTATCAAGCTCTCCAAAGACACCAAAGCAGATTCTTCCTTCAAGTCGCAGCTGTGAGCCGTGATATATCTATTCTAAACGAGTTGAAGAATCAAATGAATACAATCAATAGTTAGCTTTCTACCTAAAAATCGAAATTCAGAAGGATGGCCAGAATGAACTCATATTTTGTACACGGGGTACACGCAAAAAGAAACATTACAACGAGTTTTTTCTTTTAAGGGTGGAGACCCATCCGACCCACGCATTTTCCTTAAAAAATGATGCTGAAAAAAAAAACTTCAAGCAACGGTGGCAATTCTTTAACATGCTGAATTTATTTAGGGTGATAAGGTCTCTCTGCACACCAAAATTCAGACCATTTGCGTCTTCGTAAGCCCAGTTAGGAGCGATTTACTTCTGCGGACATTTCGTGTTGTTTCTCCGCAACCGTTCAATCTTTTCTGCCGATTCAAGACTCTACGGCTTCCTCCCATTATGTTCCCGCTTCCTACGTTTAGTTTTTAGCTATAGCAACTTTACTTTTCTAAATATCCGACCACTAAGGTCAACTTTGCTTCCTGGCACGCTATCAAGAAAATCTAAACGTAGGCCTGTTCACCTTACGTCACCGAATTACTGTTCCAAGTTTAGACTGCATCCCGTGACCCCTTATAGCTAAAAAATAATTGTCGCAAATTCACCCTCTTTGCAGGCGGCCGCTAACTGCGGCTGGGTCAAAACGATATTCTATAGTCTGGCCTATCTTTCAGTGTCTAATATCTGTATGGTGGCAATACAGTAACTCTAGGTTTAACCCAATCAATCATTTGCACATATCCTAATATTGTAAACTATTGGAGTTAGCTTATTGCAGTAACTAACAAAATTCACTTATTGAAAAGTTACAAACAGTAACCATACCCCACAGTAGTGTCATTTTAGTTAACTAAAACTTAAACCAAAAACCTGTAGAAGACAGCCAATCCCATTGAAACAAAAACTACTGGTAGAATGGATGAATAAACTAAAACTAAGCAACTTTAATTTTAACTTAATCTCCTTGAGTCATGCAATTATTAATTGGAGATATAAATTGCCATTAAACATATCGTTCCGGATCCCGCTTTAAAGCGGGTGAAAACCTGTTGGCTTCTCCGAATTTTTAAAATAGTGACTTTATAGCTAGAACCTTCAGATTGCATACACAGGTGCCCAATGCATTGGAGAAGCATCTAAAATAGCTTTCAGCCAGGACTGCTTCGACAGTACCTCACAGCAGTTGCGTTTATTTCTTCCTCGGCAAAAAAAAACATCAGTTCTCCGTCGAATTTAAAAAAAAGTTACCTTCTTCACAGCAGCTTCATTTATGGATCCAGTCATCTACAGTGCTTTGTAGAAGCAGCGAAAAAATGCTTGAGCTCAGTAGCCTTCCATAACACATTGAAACAACCGCTTCTTTGCCGACCAAGACTTTGCGGTTTGACTTGCTGTCTTCTCCATATATATAAAATCGCCAGTTCAACTGGGGACCTCCCTATTACGTATAGTCTTAGGTAATGCTTATTACATCATAGGAAAAAAGTGAGCGTGTCGTGTGACCCCGGTAACTATGCCAAAAAAAATTTTTTTTCAAAGTCATTTTTTTGGAAGATGGCGTCTACAAGTTACAATGCGGTGCAAGTTTTAGACTTGCTTGATGCTGACTTTAGCGACTCAGGATCAAGCGGAGAGAAGGGAGACGACATCTAGGGCTATAGGAGGCCCTGTATCAGGGTTGGTGGACCAGACTCCGTCAACTCTGATACTAAAAATGGGAGTCAAGAAGATGAACGAGGTAAGCTTGTCTTTCTCTTGTCTTTCTCTTGAAAAATAGCAAGCTTCTGTTGTGGAAAGGACTTATTTATAGCTATATTGAGATAGAGTAAGCTGTTTAGCTATAATTATATATATATTTCATTGAGTTTTGAGATTTGAAAGTGGCTTGTGGTTCTTTGAACAAATTCAAATTTTCAAAAAAATTAAAAAAGTTTTTACCACATATACTACTAGGACCAGATGTGAATGCAGTCACCGACCCCGATTACGCAGATGAGGCGACAGGAGCAGAGTCTTCCAGTGATGAAGGAGAAGGATACCGGACCTGAGTCTTCCAATGATGAAACACGAATAGGCAGCAGGTTCCAGTGATGAAGAAGAGGAAGTGGCTCCTCCTGCTCCGAGTTCTGGACGTCCTCGCGGTCGGAGAAGGCGGGAACCGAAGAACAAGAGTAGGGTGGATGAGGTAGGGGGAGAGTGGAAGAAAGATGACAACACACCCATTGATATTCCATAATCTTTTGTGTGAAGGAGCACAGACTTTGATATTTGTGGCTGCTCCCCCGCCCCCCCCCCCCATCCCTGAACATCCCAAAAGTTGTAATATGTATTATTATTGTCGTTGTCGTTGTCTGTTTTTGTGGTGTTGTAGTGAAGCTTCACACTCGATGTATATGTGTGTGCGTGGAGTTGAAATGTTATTCTGGCGCTTCCAGATCTAACCGGGAGGGAACGAACTCGGGGGGGGGGGGGGGGGGTCTTTTCCAATCGGGGCTACTATGCCCATGTAAGTTGAATTTCATGTATGTGTGTGTGTACACCAGTCAATTTATATTATACATTTATTTTTATGATCTGTATTCACCTGTATCTTCGTTTTTTTCTAGTGTGTGTGTGTGTATGTGTGTGCGTGCATTTGTGGAATGAGAGAGAGCAACCGTGGACAAACAGTATGTTGGCGCTTTTGTATACAACCTGGGAGGGAGGGATCGTGACTACTATGCCTATTAAGTTGAATTTCTGTGTGTGTGTGTACACCAGTCAATTTATGTATAATAAAATTATACATTTATTTTTATGATCTGTATTCACCTGTAGCTTCTTTTTTCTTGTGTGTGTGTGTGTGTGTGTGTGTGTGTGTGCATTGGAAAGAGAGAGAGAGCAACCATGAACAAACAGTATGTGGCACTTCCGGATCCAACCTGGGAGAGAACAACTCGGGGGGATCTTTTTCAGTATGTGACACCATCCATGCCGGGTAAGTTTTATTTCAACTTACTGATATTTGGGTGTCCAGTTGGGGTGGGGGGGGGGGGGGGGGGTTTATGGCACAGAATGTCAGTGAAAAGCAATGACGGGGGGGGGGGGGCAATTCAGCAAGGCCAGCTGTTGTGTTACAAATATAATTGTTGTCTGTGTTTTTTTGGTATTGTATGGAGTTTCCGGATCCTAATCTGGGAGGGATCATTCAGTATGTGACACGTAAGTTGAATTCCACGTGTGTGCTTGTACTGCTTTTCATTTTCAAATTACACTTTCTCAATACAACGGTGATTGTTTCTCTCATGGACAGTATAAAGTATACATACCAGGGGTTCATACAGTAGGAGGCTAGCCCTGGGATCCCCACCTAGAATTAGGGAGTTGAATAGAAATAACATTTTGGAAGCATTTATTTTTGGTCTGATATTGTATCCCATTATGTTCCTATCATTACTGAGCCGTTTAGTGCATAGGATCGAACACTGATCATCATTGTGAAGTATATGCAAAGATGTGCATCGAAGTAGTGTATGTTCCAAAAAATTAGTGTGGCGAAGTACACTCGGAGCCCCCCCTTCCCCTTCCCAAACAAAAATCCTGTATGAAACCGCATACAATACATCATAAAGTTGCAATTATATAGGAGCATGAATAATTTGTTGTTTGTATTACAAATATCTTTGTTGTCTGTGTTTTTGTGTATATGAAATTGTTTTGTAGTGGAGCTCGACGTCCGATGGCATATGTTCCTTGTGGACACTCATAGATGTCTCCTACATGATCACAATCAGCACCACACACAACAAACAACATTTTATTGTTGAACTAATATAATTAGTATATAATGCATCAAACAATATTATTTCTATTTTATTTTATTTTTTTATTGATGGGAAAAGTGGATTTTTTTGGGGGAAAAAATTTTTTTTTGAAGTATTAGTAGATGGCCTAAATATTATTCAATTTTCTCAATCAAAAAATGAGGGGAATCTCAAACTCTTGGTCTATTTAGTGATATATGGTTGCTATGGGGTTTTCGCAGCCAGCATCGAGTTAAAAAAATAAAACGGTAATACTCTATTCCGCGGTCGACGATTAGATTTTTCCGCTCGTCCAAACCATTCAGGAACGAGAGGGTTAATCAAACATCTATATCTGCATAGTAATTTGTTTACGCTTACACAATGAAGCTTTCAAGTGTTCCTAGATATTTCTGTAAAGGTCATATAATATCTTATCATCGTGATGAGCTGACATGAGTACAACCACAACTGCTGAAGTGTAAACAATTTATACCACTGATTATGAGGAGCCGTTTTTTTTTGTTTGTTTTTCATTAATATTATTGTAGAATTTGAGGCCAAGTATTGTAGCAATAAAAAAGTCAATCATTAATAATAGAGTTCACAGCTTGAGAGGAAGAAGCAGTACTATTGTAAGGTACAGTCTTTGGAAGAGAACTATCCACTGCATTGATTACTACATCATAATGATTTCTGTTCACATGACATATTTCTACATGATCCAAATCATTAGAGTGGCATGAAAATCAGTTGGAAAAATTAAATTTTCACATGGAGTTTGTGACATGCCATACTTCGCCCAATAATATTCGCGATTACTTCTCTCCATAGCAACAGATACAGGAATGGAAAAATAGAGAGCCAGTGCAAATACTTCTGCATGTGTCCCCCAAACATAATTATTTCTTGTCAATGTGACCTTCATAGATAATGGATGACATATGCTCGAAAAAGGCTACAGTTGAGGCCTATAAACTCCACCAGCAGTTTACGTATATCAAGATGAAATATAAGAGAAGTTTCGAAACAAACAATTTCCATCCCCAAGTATAGAATGCCTTGTACGTCAGTACTGCTGTAAAAAATCATCTAAATTAATGCATCCATTACCTCCAAGAAAATAACTACTTTGGGCAGATTCCTAAGTCATATCACAATTATACATTATAATATTATTTGAAGATTGTTCCAATAGAATGTTACCAGTATAGTTTCAGTAGCAGTAGGTGGAATGTAAAGGGATGATTTCAGAATTTTGGCTGTAGCAGTCTTCAAAAGTGTTTTCTGTACACAATATGGTGTCAGAATAGCTAATATGGCTTATCATTGAGAAGCCATATTATCTATTCTGCACATCATCAGACATGCCAACTTACTTGTTCAGGTGGTATCTGTAGCTGACTAATACACTTTCTTTGGATACACTTCTGTTTGAATTTACCTGGTCCACACAATTTCTTCATGTCCGTACAGTACATGAAAAGCTCCTCAGCTATCATTCAAGCATCCTGCACATTGTCTACACAGTTTGTCTGTGACAAAAAGCAAATGAACAAACAGCACTATCATGTTGATCAATAGTGAGGACTTACTTTTAGTGTGGGTGATGTTTTCCTCATAAGGTTTTCTCACTGCACTCCTATCTATTATCCTGCAATGGAATTAAACTATAATTACACTCAGTCAAGATATAGCAGCTGATAAATTATTATTAATATCATCAGTATATAACAATAATATTGCAGCATAACATACTTGTGTTAAATTATCAGTGAGTGAACTAGAAATTGAGTCTGGTGCAGCTACAACATCGCAGTCTCCTGGACAATTATACACTTTACTTTATACTAAAGCTACATTGACTTTTATTATTTATTCAAACCTTGTCTAGGTCTTTTCCGACCTGATCTTTTCTAGCCCTTAGCATGTGTATTCCATCACAACTTGGTCATATTAATGGTTTTCCTTTCTTCGGCAACGTTAATCCCCAAACTTAACTTCAAAGCAATCTGATGGTAGCAAGTACTCGTATAAAGGGCAGGAACAATCCTCAGATGGCTGACTACATGAGGTTTATATACCATTAGAGCCCAAAACTGTAAATGTTCCTAACTTTGGTTTATGGGAAACGCAGCCATTATGTATCAGCAAACTAGATGGCCAAAACTCAGCAATTTATCTGAAAGCACTTTTAATTAGCATATGCACTAGTTAAAGTATGTAATATATTAATCCTTTCATTCCAGATCCCGCTTTAAAGCGGGTGAAGACCGGTTGGCTTCTCCGAATTTTTTAAAATAGTTACTTTATAGCTAGAACCTTCAGATTGCATACACAGGTGCCCAATACATTGGAGAATCATCTAAAATAGCTTTCAGCCAGGACTGCTTCGACAGTACCTCACAGCAGTTGAGTTTATTTCTTCCTCGGCAAAAAAACAAACCTCGGTTTTCCGTCGAATTTAAAAAAAAGTTACCTTATTCACAGCAGCTTCATTTATGGATCCAGTCATCTCCAGAGATTTGTAGAAGCAGCAAAAAAAAAAAAGTTACCTTATTCACAGCAGCTTCATTTATGGATCCAGTCATCTCCAGAGCTTTGTAGAAGCAGCAAAAAATTGCTTAAGCTCAGTAGCCTTCTATAACACATTGAAACAACCGCTTCTTTGCCGACCATGACTTTGCGTTTTGACTTACTGTCTTCTCCATTTTTTATAAAATTGCCAGTTCAACTGGGGGCCTCCCTATTACGTACAGTTAGGTAATGCTTATTACATCATAGGAAAAAAGTGAGAGTGTCGTGTGACCCCGGTAACTAAGCCAAAAAATTTTTTTTCAAAGTCATTTTTTGGAATATGGCGTCTACAAGTTACAATGCGGTGCAAGTTTTAGACTTGCTTGATGCTGACTCTAGCGACTAGGATCAAGTGGAAAGGAGGGAGACGGCATCTACGGCTATAGGAGACCCTGTATCAGGGTTGGTGGACCAGACCCCGTCAACTCTGATACTGACAATGGGAGTCAAGAAGATAATCGAGGTAAGCTTATCTTTCTCTTGTCTTTCTCTTGAAAAATAGCTAGCTTCTGTTGTGGAAAAGACTTATTTATAGCTATATTGAGATAGAGAAAGCTGTTTAGCTATATATTTCATTGAGTTTTGAGATTTGAAAATGGTTTGTGGGTTTTGAACAATTTCAAATTTTCAAAACAATTTCAAATTTTTTTTACCACATGTACTACTAGGACCAGATGTGAATGCAGTCACTGACCTCGATTGGAAGAGGACGCAGATGAGGCGACAGGAGTAGAGTCTTCCAGTGATGAAGGAGAGGATGCCGGCAGGTTCCAGTGATGAAGAAGAGGAAGTGGCTCCTCTTGCTACGAGTTCTGGACGTCCTCGCAGTCGGAGAAGGCGGGCACCGAAGAGGAAGAGTCGGGTGGATGAGGTAGGGGGTGAGTGGAAGAAAGAGGACAACACACCCATTGATATTCCATAATCTTTTGTGTGAAGGACCACAGACTTTGATATTTGTGGCTGCCCCCCCCCCCTGAAAATCCCAAAAGTTGTAATATGTATTGTGACACAAATATCATTGTTGTCGTTGTCTGGATCTTTTTGGATCGTGACTACTATGTCCATGTAAGTTATTATCATGTGTGTGTGTGTGTGTGTGTACACCAGTCAATTTATGTATAATAAATTATACATTTATTTTTATGATCTGTATTCACCTGTATCTTCTTTTTTCTTGTGTGTATGTGTGTGTGTGTGTGTGTGCATTGGAAAGAGAGAGAGAGCAACCATGAACAAACAGTATGTGGCACTTCCGGATCCAACCTGGGAGAGAACGAACTCGGGGGGTCTTTTTCGGTCTGTGACATCATCCATGCCGGGTAAGTTTCATTTCAACTTACTGATATTTGGGTGTCCGTGGGGGGTGGGGGGGGGGGGGGTTATGGTACAAGAATGTCAGTGAAAAGCAATGACGGGGGGGGGGGGGGGGGGGGGCAATTCAGAGAGGCCAGCTGTTGTGTTACAAATATGTATCATTGTTTTCTGTGTTGTTTTTTTGGTATTGTATGGAGGTTCCGGATCCTAACCTGGGAGGGATCGTTCAGTATGTGACACGTAAGTTAAATTCCACGTGTGTGCTTGTACTGCTTTTCATTTTCAAATTACACTTTCTCAAAACAACGGTGATTGTTTTTCTCATGGACAGTGTGGAGTATACATACCAGGGATATATATATATAAACTAGAAAATGCTCGTGTAGCATTGGTTGGGCGAGCGAGGTTCTGGGGAAATGTTGACACTTTCAATTGCATTGGGGTCGTTTGATTTGAATTTTCATTGGTTTTCTTCCTGCAGGTTGCCAAATCTGAATTCACATCTCATTATTAGTAGTAGAATATGTAATGACATGTAAAGGGGGAAATGATGATTGGTAAAGGGTAAAGAATGGTACTCCTCATGATAAAGTAACAATGATAACAAAATAATGTGTAAAGTACAGAAAAGGGGAAAAGGGGGGAAACATGTAAAGGGGGGAAACGTGTAAAGGGGGAAATGGGGATGGGGGATACTCTGAAGTGTCCACATGCTAAGCATGACAGTAATTCAAGTCTCAGTTTTACAGACGCATAATAGTGGAAGCTGGCCATAGCTAATTGGCATAGAGATAGTACCCTAAAATTAGAGGACAGATTGCACGACCTGAAAATGAGATGGGATGTGCTTGATGTATAAAGCCATGTTGCTGTCTTCTCCTGGCATCATATTTATGGTGTCTTCAATCCTGAGAGTGGGAGAGTACCTCTGCCAGGTAGTGTTGAGTTGTGAATATGACTGAATGTCAATCTGCAGCAAGTGGGCAAATGTGAAGATCTCCACATCAGTACCCCACACTGTGGACTGCTCCATTGTCGTTGAGGCAATGTAGTCCTCTATCCCCCCACTGTACTCAGACTGTGCAAGGTGACCCTCCTGTAACAGAAGGTGGCCCATCGTTCTCATGTGAGTCACAATGCTTAGGCGCACATTCATATGCTGCGCTTCTGAGCCAGTGATGAATTGGGAAAGGGCACGGAATAGACAGTTGCCATCAGATTGCACATTCAGGATCCTGCAGGGTCTAGTCAGTGGGACATGTTGACCACCAGGCGTGACACCATTTGGCCCTACATACTCGAGTCCTAGTGCATCGCAAGTGAATCGTCGCCAAACTTCACTCTAAGGGTTGTATCTGAAAGGGCTCACACCTGGCACAGTTGACATGCTCTCAATGATCTCCAAGTCAGGCGAGGATTCATCGTTTGCATCACAGCCCACAGGTGGGAGATTTGCACCATTTTCATTAGGGATATCAATCTTGGGTGTTAGCTGCTCATCAATAGTGAGTGGCAAATCCCCTGAGGTGGGAAGAGAGCTTTTTCCCATGCACTTTTCTTGTTGAGGAGCTGGATGATACCCCTCACTCATATTTAGCAGCCTAGTGTCTTCACTCAACCTCTCCTGGAGACGAAGGCTCTTGCTGAGGTTTGCCAAACGTTGATATGGGAAAGGGGGGCTAAATAGGAGATCTGTGAGTCTACGGACACGCGAACAGGCCACAAAAGTCAGGCCAGAAGAGAACTCTTTCCTTCCCACATCAATCACTACCTTGTCCAGTGTCATACCCTGGGCCTTGTGAATAGTGACAGCCCAGGAAAGCTTGAGGGGGAGTTGCAGGCGAGAACACGACACAGATGATGAGAACCAAGTCCACGTATTCAGGTTTTCCATAGACTACATCTTAGAGTTGCTCGCTCGCTTCGCTCGCTCGCCAATTAAGTTAATAATGTGTTTGGTACCAGTTTTGGCTCACCATAAGACTGTATGAATGACACAGCTATGCACAATGTGATACTTATCTTACTGGGATTGTGAAAACAAAAACAAGCATGACCTTAGTCCTACATAGCTAAACATAGTTAGTCAAACTGGTTATAAGATCTATTAAGAAACCGGACCAAATCCGCTGACACCGCCGGCGGGTCCGTTCCTTCTTTTCTTTCGTTTCAAGTCCGTTCCTTCTTTTCTTTTGTTTCGTTGGTCAGTAATCGGGTCGGTCCGGTCAGTAAATGTGACCCTACCTAAGTTGACTCTGCCCCGCCATGTCTACGTGCGTAATGGTGAGTGAAGCACGGCTGCATTTCTCGGGCACTAATGCGTTACAAAGTGGGACATGACTTTGTGGTTGGTGCCCGACTATTCCGCTGGAGTGCTCTACTGAAGGCTCTACTAAAGGCGCCCAGGCTTTGCTATGTGCCAGTACCCTTAAGTTACCTCAGGGTCCATTGTTCTTTTAAGATTTGCGGGTTTTTTTTTTAATATGCTGTTCAATTGAAATCGCAAGGGGAAAGTGATATAGCGCGTAACCAATTGAAATACCTCGGTAACTAAGTGGAAACTAAGTGAAATACCTCGGTAGCTAATTGAAAAAGTACGGGTAAGTGCGCACGCTTGCGGTGTTAACCTTGGAAACGTACAGTTCGAGTAGTTTTTATATGGAGAGAACGTCCTTCTTTACCACAGAACCTCTACCCATATTAGACGGAATGTTTTACAACAGATTAGGAGGAGCCACACGTTGAAAAGAAAGTTCCAGCGGAAGCTAATCCTAACATAAGGAGATAGTGAGTGAACGATATAATATAGCTACAATTTCAAATGACGTTTTAAAAGCTGGCCGACCATTAGCGGGTGATAGCACGGGTAACTTGTGCTATTGGGGATCAATAGCACTTGTAAAGCAATTGAAATAGCACTCCTTGCCTCGTACTATTTCAATCATGTTACTGGTGCTATTAATTCCGAATAGCACAGTTATCCCTGCTATTATTCATACTAACAGGAAGGAATGTGGCGTATTTGATCATTACTTATTAAGTCATTCCTGTGGCTATTTGTTTCTTCCTGTTTCATGTGGTTTGGTTCACAGTAATCAGTACTTGTCAGATATTCAGTGAGTTGTTGAATTCTTGCGTTCTTGCGTTTTTACTATTTGGTAAACCTTAGAAACTTAAGTGTTGTTATTCATACTCTGGGTAATTAGGTCTCAGTTTCAAAAGTCAATACATGAAAATTATATTCACACATAGGATCATTGATATTTACCTGACCCCATTGTAGGTGTATAGTTATCATGAATCTGAATGTGCTGCGCTGGTTTAGTAAATTACGGCATTACTGGTCATCAATCAGCAGCACTCATGATTTTATTAATGTGATGATAACATGGCTATAATTTTTATTTATTACGCAGATGGAGTTACACTAACCTTTGGGCTTAGAATTTGGACAACAAGAGCATCCCTTAACTACAACCTCTGAAGACTTACCTAGTGAAGTTCATTCTGGTGGTAGACTACTAATTACTGGAACACTTACAGCAGGTATGGGAGGTCTTCATTACAGCAAGATTAGTTTTTTTAGTTACACTACTTCTATTTATTCACAATTAGATGATAAGAATTTTGCGATCTCGGATTAGCTTGTACATCCATTGCAACTTGTTCAAGATGCAGAATACTAGATCCATATTTGCTGCAACATGAAGTGGAAAAGAATTAAAAAGTGTACACACAACTAGTGCAACTGCCCAATATACCAACTAGTACAACCACCCATGTACACATAACTACTGCAGCAACCCATGGAATACAAATAACTAGTGTAACCACTCTATACACACAACTATAATACCACCCTGTACACACAACTATAATGTCATCCTGTACACACAACTATAATGCAACCATCCTGTACACGCAATTTAGCCACCCTGTGCCATTAAACATACTGGTGCATACCTACATATTAGATGGCAAAAAAATTTTCTGTAAAATTACATAAGTTTTAGATTAACATTAAAACATTGGATTAACATAACAGTACTTAATGTTATTATTGTCCAGAACTTATGAGTCAATTTCCTTAACAAGGAAAGCTCATCATCCTTCCCTCTTGCATACAAGACTTAAGATGAGGCTTCATAGTAGTACTATGCTGCAAACTACCCTTGAATCAAGACCATGAGCCATGTTTTGTATATGTGATTGCATACACACCTCAATCACACACATTAAGTTAACAATTCACTTTAATCCCCCCCCCCCCCCCCCCCCCCCCCCTCCCCCAATTTGCAAGCACTACAGAAACTTTGTAGTTTTTGTTGATTTACTAGGCAGGGTAATGTTAATGGCTAATAATGTGACAGGCTCTAAAAGGGGCATTTCACCAAACCAAAACAATTGAGTTTTTTAATAAAAAGCTACAATTTATCTGAACTTAGACCTGCAGAGAAACTGGCAGTTGAACTGGGCTGCATTCAGCAAAACAATTGAACTAGAAATCTGGCTACTTTAAATTGAAGAGCTTCTATCACCTATATATAATAGTTTAGTACATCATAGATTATTATCTGGCCTCATAATAGAACCAATCTTAAATCTAAATTAGATTTTACTTTTGTTATAATCACAACATACCAAGTATTTATACAAAAATGTTTGAAAATATAATAAAAGTAACAATAAAGTCCATCTTCAAATGTAATCTACTGCTCTTTTTATCTAAAAAATTGTTATGTATATGTAATACATAATGGGTGACAATGTACATAATTTTAACAATCACATGCACGCAGTGATATAGCGAAGTTACAATAATGTGAACGTTTAACTTTTGGTGTCTCAATTTACTTTTAGGGTCATTTGACAATACTCTGTAACTTGTATTGTATTCTATTATTCTTCCAATTTTTTTTATGTAAGCAATGTGTCAGAATGACTTACCACAAATTGTATACCACGAATTGTATACCACGAAATGAACAGAACAAAATTTGTTGAAATATTCACAAATAGTTTAATATTTTTTGGCAGATATACATTTTAATTTTTAAGTTTAAACTGATATACAATTAAAAAAAGAAGAGTTATAGAGTCAGAAATTGAGATACTAGTGAAAACATGATATTCCATGTGATGAAATCCCTGAATACCCTTTACCAGTTTTAAGCTGTCTTCTTCTTGGAAGTTGAGACGATGGTGAAGACACACATTTGGACTAAAGTCATTGATATCTTGTTGGGTTAAAATTTATTTGGTGTAATTTTTTTTGTTTGGCATTCTTTCTCTATAGTGAGTCAGATTTTCTCCTGACCACAGTCTAATGAAGGGATACTTTAATTTTGCCTAATTGTCTCACTAAGGTTTCACTAAATATATTTCGTCAAAAATCTGAGTACAAATGCTTATATATAATGTAGGTTTTCAGTCCAAGTTCATTGTTGGACAAGTAACTTATTGCAAGAGCAATCCCTAGCAGGACCAATTCTATCCAAAAAGGAAGCTTTACTAGGTACACTTCATGAGCTGTTCAAAGCAAAACAATTGCATATAAGGTCAGGAACTCTTATTGGCGGGCGAGCGTAGCGAGCGAGACACTTACGCGGTTAACACAATCGAAAATCGGGGATGTTTATTTATTTATTTATTGGCGAGCGAGCGAAGCTCGCGAGACACTTTCAGGGGTAAAGCAAGCGAGATTTCGCTATATTTATTGGCGAGGAGCGTAGCTAGCGAGACACTTACAGGGGTAAAAATGAAAAAAATCGGGGATGTTTGTTGGCGAGCAAGCGTAGCGAGCGAGACAGTATTATGGGTGGATAATGCAAAATCGGGTATATGTTATATGTATATATGTATGTATGTATGGATTGTACGTATGCCCTTTAAACGCGCGAGCAGGAAACTTTTTTCTTCATAAAACACGGCTTTTTAGGCTTGACCCCAGTTTATTCTGAAACTACAGCATTAAGCAAGCCTTACTTTATACTTAAGCTCCAAAGTGTGAGAAAATTTCTTCGAAAATGCTTGCTTTTCAAGAAACAAAAAGTTGATTCGACCGGTTACTATGACATTGAAGACCCTTTACCAGATTTAAATTCAAAAACTTCGCCTTTTTTCCGGCTAAGTGCGGCTTGTTAGTTGTCAAGAGCCACCTGTAGTCAGTACTAAGAGAGCTATCACTACTTCTGAAAAGCGTATGTAAGCACATAAAGTATTAAAGCTAAGGAAGCTACTACTACTCCGGGGATGCTGAGGTACGTACGTAATTCCATATTTGTTAGCTAAATAAGCAAAAATAACTCTGGCCTTTCTTTTTTATAGCTAAGAGCTTGTTGTCAACAGTGACTGGTATATTCAAATAGTCAGAATGACTCAAATTTGGTACTACAAAATTACCACTGCTCAAGAAAATGAGATAAGAAAGTAATTTTGTATTTGTGTGCTAAAATTGATTGTCTTTTGTTTTTGTAGGTGAGAGCTTGTCAAGAATTCAAGGTAATTCAGATGGTCAAAGTAACTTCAATTTGATGCTACAGAAGTTATCAATACTCAAGAATGAGGTAAGTAGTAATTCCATATTTGTTGGCTAAAATTACAAATAATAACACTGGTTTATTTTTTATCGTAGCTGAGAGCTTGTTCAAGAGTTACTGGTGATTGAGATTATCAGAATGGTTGATGTTTGAAACTACAAAAGTTACCATTAATCAGGTAAGAGAGTAATTTTGTATTTGTTTGCTGAAATCAAATGTCATAACTGCTATTATAGTGTTTGCATGAAGTAAGCTAAAAATAGTAACATTTTATGTTACCTAACTATCAGGCTCGCTCGCCATTTGTGCTTAAGCACACCACTAGTTTATTTGTATAAAATGTATGGGCGTACGTAAGGCATTTTTGTACTTTGACCCTCGCGTTTTTGTGTTAGTTCGGTTGTCGACCCCGTCCCAAACTTCACTAAACAGAATCCTCTGGTTTATCGATCAGTACCTGTATCACCCTAGAAATTGAATTGTTTACCGTTTTGAATTATTTTGCGGGTGCAGTTACAACTTGAAAACTTATGGGACTTCCATTTCTATTCGAGTTAGTGGCGGTGGTAAGTCAATGCGCTCTTTGTCACGGTTATAAGCCGTGCGCAACAGTATTTACTTGAAAATGCATTGTCCACTAGACTACTGGAAGGTAAGTCTGTGTAGGTGCATGTCCAGTTGTGTCATAGCATTGTGTGTTACAACCACTACTTAGCTAAAGAATATCACAAAGAAAACTTTTAAATAAAGTGTATTGTTTAGTTGTTGTTTTTTTCCTTCAATTCAAGCAGTTGCAGAGAGTTGTTACTATGGCACTGAAATCCCTTTACCTTGTATGCGAAATTAAAAAACTGGACCTTATTTTCAGTAGCTTCAGTGTTAAATCATTCATATAAATATAGTATAGTCTTTAGGCTCGCTCGCCATTTGTGCTCAAGCACATCACTAGTAAACTACATATTGGTTCCCAAATGCAGAAAAAATTTATCAATTTTTAGTTTGCCGTTTCAGGCTGTTAAACTATACATATGCACTTATATAAAACTACTTTCTACAAAAAGAGATATTCCTTGCCAATTATTTTAGCACTTCAATCTAGACACCTCTGTAGGGAATAAAGTTTTCCTGATATTCGTTGACAGTAAAGTCATATTTAACAAAAATTACATATTTTTGAGACAAGATGAGTGATAGCATACATAATTTATCACTATAGGTGAACAGTTTCATCGGCAGTATTGATAAGGAGGACTTCGTGAACCTGATTTTGAAAATATATAAAAAGTTCATGTCAGTGGAGTAAAGGCTTTTATTGTGTATATTTCCATTGAATTTTACTGGACTAATTGAGTATGGTTGCCGAGACTTTAGGTTTTATTCCATTGAATCTCTTTTGTTCACATATTTGTTAGTGGATATAATGGTCATTCATGGACATAGTCGTCAAGTGCAGAAATGGATCAAGTAGTGTACCTTTTAAAAACAACATTTTCTAGACACCTTATTCTAATGCTAAGTATGAAAATTATACTTGCCAATTTTTAATTCAGGTAATTTTTATTTAATGAATGGTTAAAGATATTGTTGTGATCAATAAATATTTGCTAATTCCATTGTTTCATTATTATTCTTATATGAATGCTGCATATATTGTTGCTATTGTTTTTTCAGGAGCAGACAAGTGTTATCCATTTCCATTTTCACCTAGATTGTAGTGAATGCTCTCTGATACCACTTACATATACTTCTCAGGTATTGTCTACGGTCATGTATTATTAATGTGAAGTAAAGATTTTTTTCAATAGGTGGATTTTTTTCTAAGAGTCAACATTATATATCTATCTCTCTTTTTTCTAGTAGTTGCATTTGTCATCTTACAATCTGACATATCTTTCTAATTCTCAAGTGGGTTGTGAGTTGTTTTCAATATGAATGCTGTTTATAGTTGATTGAAGATTATTTTATTCTGAGCATATTGTGTACAGAAGTGGGGTGCATATCTGTGAGTGAATGAGATTATGTGGGGTAGTTGTGAAATATGTGCATGTGATAAAGTTTGGTTTTGACAACCAGTATTTTTTAAAGTCAATATTCAGTACTAGCAAGTACCCCACCACACAGTGACGCTTGACGTATTACAAAGTAGGAATACAGTAACACAAGTTTTTTTTATTCGTTGTAATCATTCTCTATTATTGGTGAAGGTTACATCAGTTTCCCTTTACTGCTCTCTTTTTTCCTGGACTATACCAGCTTTATTATCCCCCACCTTTCCCTTTTTTTCAGCTCTTTCTTCTTGAGTTATGGAGTTCGTTCTCTCCCCTTTGTCTGCCAATCCTGCTTCTGAATCTTTCTGTCCATCTATCATAATTGTGGACTTAAGTTTTGCAAAACTTTAGAATTTTTTGTACTATTGCCTGCCTTTTTGTAATTAATCTACCCTAAAATTCTATTTCACCTGCTTTTTGTTGCAATTAATTGTTCCTTTATTGCCATCCCAGTCATACTTTCACCTTCTTTTTACTATGCCTCCTTACCTCGCTGAATAGACTTGCTTTTAGTTCGTTCTCTCTTTCTCTTTTTGAACCCTCTGCCACCTTCTTTTGTCTATTCCATTTGCTTTTTAGTTATGACACTTACCCATTCAGGTAATTACGATGCTTTACCAAACTCATAAGTCTATTCATGAATACACACCATCATCGGTCTTTGTTGTTACTGACACACAAGTGTATTATTATAATATTATACTCATCCTGCCTAACGCCTATTTTTCTTTCATAATTGTTTGACAACTTAGTCTTTTTGTACTGTTCGAATGCATAAATGAGTCTTTAAGGATATTAATTTTCCTCTGTATGGTTTGTACTAGTGATTTGATCGGGAACTTCAGCATGAATTTCAAGAATAATTTACGTCCATCTTATAGTTTTCAGTGTTATTTCTGTTATTGAAGTTTAACCAATTTCAGTAGTAACTAACTTAATCACAGTACACTGCTGAATTTATACCACATGGCAAGTCGCAATACCACTTCAAATTATAGAAAGTGTAATGGAATAGTATGCACAACTTAATAGTGTGTCCTAATTGCCTATTTTGGCATTATCTTATTTGCTACATAGAGTAGTTGTGTGATTACTCACTACTCAGCTCATCAAAGCTGAGAACTAGATAGAGTGGGGGCCACTTAGGATGTAAGTCCCAAGCTATTAGCAGCTATTATGAAAAGCTAACACCTAACCTAACAGCTAGCTAAAGCCACTCTAGATTATTGTAAAGAGAGATAGCTACACTGTCTAACTGTATGTTGCCCCAAGTTAAGACAATCAGTACAATCAATCAAATAGCGATGAGTATAACAGTAAAGAAAGTCAGAGTTGCAAGTTGCAAAAACTGAGAAAAGTGTGTAGACTGAGAGTGTGAGAGAGAGTTCAGACTATATTCCGGAGCAGAGAAGACAGAGTGAATAGTGTGATAATTGTTGTGAAAAGGGGAGTTAATTGTAGTGTACACAGAGTTCGTGAGTGAATGAAGTGCAAATAGGGTTCAAGCCTAATTAGGTTAGTGGCTGTCTGTGGCTCCAACAGTAGTCTGATAATATCTTATTCTTACTCACTATAATTTTTCTTGATACTATTACATTCCTTTTATGTGTAGGTATTTGGCTTCAATCTTCTTTTAGCTTTAGCAGTCCAGGTATGCAAGAAAGTAATACCTCACTGGTTGTCGTGACAAGTCACCTTTCTTTGTAAAGGGAGCAATGAGAAGGTCATTCCACCCATGAGGTACATTTCCCGACTGCCTCACACTACCAAACAGCTCCATCTCAAAACACCGCAACAATTCTGCACTGCAATACGTTTACCTTTCTAGAGATATTCGGCTCAGAGGATAATTGTGGCTGGGGCAGTCAAGAAATAAGAATGAGTGGTTGGAGAAGAAGTGGAGATGGGGGTTGTTGTCTCGGTAGTGTGGGTGGGAGATTCCCAGAAAACCATGAAAACATAATGAGGACCAGTGATGAATTGAGTAGTCAGTGGTGAAACGTGTCTAGGTTGTGATGTGAAGTTGCATCACTGGAATGAGCACTTGAATTTTGTGATGAATATCAGGAGCCCCTACCAGAAACAGGTCATCAATGAAGTGTCAGACTCTCCCATAGATGAAAGCCTAGATGCAGATGGTGAGGTGTTGGAAATCTGGCAAAGTAGAGGAGTGTCAAGGGTGGAGTATTCCTTTAGTGGAGACATAGATAAGTATTATTAAATAAATTTTCAACATTAAATATTTCATGAATTGCAGTCTCCAACCTATGAAACTCATCAAATTTGTTAAAAATTGGCGATATATCGCACTACTGAGCAAAATATATAAGTAGTCAATCCATATGCAGAGCCCTTCATTCCAAAATTTGGTCTTTTAAGAACTAAACAAGTTCATAATGAATCTAAAAATGCCAGCTTAAAGCAATTTGACACTCAAGTGAAAAAAATGCATGTTAATTCACACCTTATAAATTAAGTACATGATGTGGTGGGAAAATTTTAAAACCACACATGCGATGAGTATAGATGTCTTCGTGTCTGTACCAAGTTTAGAGCCAGTAGAACCTGTACTTTGGAAGAAAATAACAAAATTCAGAAATGGACAAGAAAACAAAATTCTACTCTTTAAGCCTGTTGCACTGTAAATGCTGTTTTGATGTCAAAGTCTCTACACACTCCCTGAATGCTCTCACTCAATTTTGCTATGTACACAATAGTAAGAATCAAACCTTTCTCTTACTGAGTATGTGTGTGATCTTTAGAAGGTAACTCTTTAGAGCCTGCCCTAATGGTTGCATTGCCATAACCATTACTTTGAAGTACTTTGTGTTTCATGTGTTGTGTGTTCGACTCCTGTGAACCCACGAAAGTGATGAAATTTGAGTCAGGAGAATCAATACCACTGCGTTTTCAGCGAACTTAGTCAAAAAGAACATTCCAGCCCACACATCTACATTACCTATTTTTCGCATTTCAGCTCAATTGGTGAGATAAAATTTACAAAACGGCTTTGTCTCTCCTAAATCTTCTTTCAACCAGCTACTCTTCCACCTTCTTCAACTCAATCATCTCTCCTTTATTTAGCTCCTCACAGTCAGCTCTCCAGTCTAGCTCCTCACCGTCAACGTTCAAGTGAAGCCCCTCACTGTCAGTTCTCCAGCCTTGCTCTTTACAGTCAATCTCCAGTCTAGCTTAGCTTTTGAATCAAGATTTGGTCAACCTATACATGATGATGAAATTTTGAAAGATGTATTAGGCCATGCAAAAGTTTGTATTTAGAGTATCTGACATTGATGAACAGCTAGCGATGGATAAGCAAGGATTTTGATTACATATGCAAAATACAACGAAAATACCATGAATGTAGTGCTTTTACATTGCAAACAATATACTAGAAGGGGTGCCTTTTATTTTCATAACTGTAGTGATATAAACATCTACACAAGAATAGTACTATAACTTTTACAATAATATGCAACATATATAACTGCTTTTTTTATTGTTCATTATGTTATTGGTTTCTTTCTCACTTTCTCATTTTGGTGATGATTGTATTAGAGTGCTAGTGTGCAAGGCATGCGATGAATCCATCTTATCTTTCGCATCTGACAGGAAAACCGTGCAAACAACATTCTTGCACCATAGATAAAAAAAAAATTCTTTAATTAATGCTTGCACGACTCATAAACCAAAAAAAAACTAATAAAATGCTAGAAGGGATACTATTAGCCAAAAGGGAGGATAATTTTTATTTATTTATTTTTATATATTTTTTATTTTTATTTTATTTTATATATTCTTGCAAATTAGCAAAGGGTTTGCCAACTAGCTTTAGCAAGCTAATACTAAGGCTACCCAAAGTACAACAACAGCAACAAAACAAGAAACAAAGCAAATAAGGAATGATACAAACAAACAGTGAGCTACACCTGTAGAAAGAGCTTTAGGTACCTCTTGAATGCTAGGTAAGAGGAGAGACCCATCAAGCTCTCAGAGAGAGAATTCCAGAGGGGGATGGAACTAACAAAAAAAGAGGAACGGTGGTAGTTAGAACAAACGAAGGGAATGAAGATAGGACAAGGATTGGGGAGGCGAACAGAAGAATAGGGGTGGGGGGTGAAAACAGATTGGAGGATGATTGAGATGCCAGTTAGAATTTTTCGGCAGAGGAGGAGTTTGTGGTAGCATCTCCTAGAGGCAAGCAGGGGCCACTTCAGAAGCTTGCGGATGGCTGTGGCACTTCCACGCTAACGGTGGGTAGCAATCCTGCCGGCCAGTGACTGGACTCCCTCCAGCATGTTGATGTACTTGGCCTGGTAGGGATCCCAAACACAGTCACAGTATTCCAGAACCGACCGCACCATGGTCTTATAGAGCCTAGAGATACAGACTTGGTCTGCTAGACCAAAAGAATGATATATTACTCCTAGTATCTTCTTGGCTCTGCTACATGTACATTGTATATGTATGGACCAGTCAAGTGTGCTGGAGACTGTGACCCCGAGGAACTTAAAACTTGAGACTTGTTCCACAGGACACCCGTTGAGATTGATTTCCATAGTTGGGGGCTTTCTCTTGCGGGAGATGACCATGGACTTTGTCTTGTGGGCATTGAGCCTCAAACCACTGTCACCTACCCACACGGAAATAGTGTCAATATCCTGTTGCAGAAAGAGAATGTCAGCAGAGGAAAAAATTGGTTTGTAGTAATTGATGTCGTCAGCGTAGATGCTGATAACACCAGAACCAGAGATGGAGAGGGAAGTTAGAGGATCCAGAGATAAAATAAAGAGTAGAGGGCCCAGTATTGAGCCCTGGGGCACACCTGAGGTGACCATAACACTTGCAGAGGAAACCCCCCTGAGTGCGACCCATTGAGATCTGCCAGCCAGGTAGTTAGCAAACCAGTCGAAGAGCTTCCCACACACACCAATCCTAGATAGGGATCACAGAATGAGGAAGTGAGGTAGGGAATCAAAGGCCTTGGATAGGTCTAAGAATACACAGGCAACATTCCCACCGCACTCCAATGTCTGATGCCAGTCACGAGTTGCAGCTAGGATGGCCTCCTGGGTAGAACTGCCTGGCCTAAACCCATGCTGAGAAAAAGAGAGGAGCTCATTGGAAAGAGCATGGTCCATTACAGCATTGTGGACTATCCTCTCCTGAACTTTAGCCACCAACGATAGTAGCTAGAGATTTTGGCCGATAATTCGCTACGTCAGATGGATCACCAGCTTTGTAAACTGGGATGACTCGGGAGGATTTCCATTCCAATGGAACCAGGCCAGAGGAGAAAGACACATTGAAAATGTCCGATAGAGGACTGCATATAGCTTGAGAGGTCCCCTTTAGCATCCTGCTAGAGATTCCATCAGGGCCGCTCGCTATGTCCTTATGCAGCCTCTTGATTACAGAGGCAACCTCATCTGGTGAGCAGGACAGAGTGGATAGGGCAGGGGCCAGTGTTAATTGCTCTTCTGAGGAAGATGGAAACAAAGGTGGGGGATTAGGAGAGAAACAGGAAGAAAGGTTGAATAGGTCGGCTTGATCTGATGGATTTGTAGCTGAGACGGAACCACTCGTAACACAGGATGGAACAGGATGACGGTCCTGGGATAGCATGCGACGAGCTTTCCAGAAGGCTTTGCAGGTGGTCTGACGTGATGAAAGTGACCGGAAAAAAGCTCTCTTCTCCTTACGCAAAATGTTAATGGTCTGGTTTCGCAGAGACCTGAACTTCTCCCACAGACTAGCCGAGTTAAACTTCTTGGCTTCCCGGTGAGCTCTGTCCCTCATCTGCATGCAGAGCCTGGCAGCCTTGGTCAACCAGGGTAAAGACTTCCTTATCTTCACTAGTTTGTGAGGAACCATCTCTGTGATGAGTCTGAGAAATGTGGACTTGAAGTTTGACCACGCCTTGTCAACACCAGAAGTAGATGGATTAGGTAAGCCAGCCAGCAAGCTGTCAAGGATCTCTGCAATAGACTCAAAATCAGCCTTGTTGTAAAACCATAGCTCACGCATTGGAGACTTTGGTATAAAGGAGGTGAGGTACTGACTACTCCCACATTCCTCTAGAACAAATTTAGTACGGTCATGTCCCCAGGTTCTTTCCTTTCCCACTCCCCCTAATTATAGAAGGTAATGTGTCCGCTACGTCGGACTGAGCGTAACCGTGAATATCAGTCGATACCTCCCCCTCCACCTCAACAGTGCTTTTGTAGGCTTGGCACGATCTTGGATTTCGGGAAGTGAAATTAATTTTGGGCTTTGAGGAGATCTGAAGCAGACGTGTTTACCCGAGAATTCACCAGTATTAACCATGGCTAGAAGACCTGGCTGGTCTAGGCCCTTTAGAAGAGATTCTAAGTTACAACAGTATTTCTTAGACCAGGTGGTACCTACAGGGAAGACACTTGGAACAGGTTCTTATGGCTCAGTGTTAGAAGTAAGTGACTGTTCTAACTTAGCGGCTAAAGGAAAGCTTGGAGTACTATGCCCGTAGCTAAAAGTTTGCATGGATTTTGAAAATGCTAGGAAAAGCCATACCCACTTTTGTTTCCTTCATTTATTCTTCTATAATAACTGCACCAAAGCTAATTATTTGTTCAGTGTCTACTATTTCAATACGATAGGTTCATTGAACACTGTGAAAAGCGGTAAACTGGTAGCGATATATCAGCCTCGTGTAACAATGACATACCCTTTGGCCAGGAAGGGTTTGGGCGGTTTTGTCGAACGCCCCTTTTGAGTGACCGTAAGTAAATTATTTAGCCACACCTCACATTTAACTTATGGAGTGTCGACTTCTGGTCAATCGTGTCTAAATCGCAATGGAATGTTCTGCTATTTGGCTATATATCCTCCGATATACTTCATACTCTATGTGTGGATGTAGTTTGATTCCAAGCTTTCAGGTAAACATTGAGCTCTTGACTAAAAAACATCGCTCTCGTTATGGCACTAATAAAGCAAGCTGCTACGCTACAACTATTATTTTAATGGTGTGTAGTAATGTACTTATTTAGATAACTTATAGTACGAAAAACATACTAATGGTTAATTGTTTGTGCTGTATTTGTGCTGTTATGAGAGTGTAGTTTTGTGACCAGGTAGCTGAATAGTTTGGCGTCACCGACCCGTTTCCCTCTCTAAATTGGTGGGCAGGGAGAAAGGAAAGGGTCATTCCTCAACCACACATTTAATGCGCCCCAGTTTTTCACGTTGTCAGCTATAGAAGATCAAGTGAGATGTAGAGCTGTTTAGGGAGTTACAGTTTCTGTGCATAAAGCCAGAGCAGATGAAAGTATTGAAGGGAAGTATAAAATAATTTTTTGTAGCCCTCCCGACTGAATAAGGGAAGAGTGCTTGCTTCCGAGTTTTCCACTTGTATATGACCAACTCCTACCCAAGTGTGAACCAGCCACTATTGTTATTGTTGTTCTACTCATTTCTATTCTGAAAGATGAAGAAAGATTATGAGCATTTTTGTTGACAATCTTTATTATTAGCAACGGAATGTTATATTCTCGCTTGAATTTAGCCTAAGCATTAAAGGTGACATAATAAACCTGTAATTTCATTTGCACATGTCATTGATATTAGAGCTACCAGACCCTTTCCTTCCTTCCCGCCCACCAATTTAGGGAATGAAAGGGTTGGCGATGCCAGACTAGGAGCTGAATGTTTATTGGGTCACTTGGACTCAGACTAGGCCATCCACATGTGCAAGTATACTGAACATGTAGGGAAATAGCAGAGAATTCCATTCCAGGTTCATTCTTGATCCAACAGCTATCAATATTCCTGAAGTTTTATGTGGGATGTGGCTAAATCATTTACTTCTGATGGGGGTTCAACCGAACCCCCCTTGGCTACGGGTATGATTGTATCACAGTGTAATGTTCTGAAGCTCATGTACCGAGTTCTCAATATTATGAGTTTAAATCATTGTAGTTTATACACACTATGATGATGTTGATTACATGTAATCCTTTTTACTTTAATACTGAACCTGAGCCTGGTTTAATTTATTTCACTAATACCAGAATAGCAAACAATTCCATTGCAGTTTTAGTCTTAATTGAACAGCTATCAATATTCCTGAACCCCCCCTGGCTACAGGTATGATTAGGTCTCAGTGTAATGTTTTGAAGCTCATGCGTCAATGGTATCAAATTCTCAATAGAAGTTTAAATCATTGTAGTAATCAATTAATTCTTGTTTTTAACCGGACCAGATCCTTGTTTAATGTATTTAACTGATACATATTGGTATCTCAGGTAAAATATAGCAAGGTTTTGTGTGCTGCCAAGCGTATGCACGAACTATTACTGGATCCTGGGAATGAAGGAGTTCGAGAGACTGTAGACAGATATCAACGAGAATGTCAACTCATGGCAGGTCTCCGACATCCTAACATAACACAGTTCCTTGGTCTGTGTTTCCTTGAGGGATCAGACCTACCTCTACTTGTGATGGAGAGACTAGAAATGAGTGTGGACGACCTCCTGGAGTGTTCCCCTAATATTCCACTTGCAGTCAAGATTTCCATTCTTACAGACACAGGCAGCGGTTTAGTTTACTTGCATAGTCGAGAACCTCCAATAGTTCACAGAGACCTGACTGCAAGGAACATCCTCCTCACATCGTCTCTGACAGCTAAGATCACTGACATGGGAAACTCTCGCATGGTAACTTTAAAACCAACTCAACTAGCCCAAACACTCTCAAAGAATCCGGGGACTACTGTGTACATGCCACCAGAGGCTCTCAGTGAAAGCCACAGGTATGGCCCATCTCTAGATGTGTTCTCATTCGGACATCTTGCCCTCTACATACTGACACAGGTAAAACAGACTTGAATATACAACATACACTATGAGTGCAAAGCTGTTAAAATTTCAATTAATGATTTTCTTCATTACTATTTATCTCCTTGGCTTAGTTAACCCATTCACTGGCACGAGCCCCTATAAGCTCAAGGATGACATAATGTGGGGAAAAATATTTTTTCCCTAAACGATAAACACTAAAGCTTAGCTGCAGCACCCAGAGCACGGTTGATGTATTGTATTACATTTATTTTAGAATAGAAATAGCTACTACGTAACTAAGATAGTTGGGCTAAAAATAAGCTTGACATTAGTACAAAAAATGGCAATAAATTTGTCTGCAACTGAGGCGGTGGATCTTGTCTGCGACAATGTTTTCGACTGCGAACGCGAGAGTGAAGGGGTACAGGAAGCTATATAGCTACCGTGGAGGTACTACTGTTGAGGATAGAGAGTTGGACTTGCTCGCTGAAGCTGTCATTATGTTGCCGGTTGAGGAAACTACTAGTATTCAACTTGAGAGCTACTAGAGCTCTGTAGGTAGCAAACATACCAGCAGCTATGTCAAAGAGGAAATGGAACTTGATATTCCAGGTAAGACGAACAGCTATTTATACTGTATATTTGAGAAAAAAGTAAGAAATAGTTTTCCCGGGAACATGTCGGTTAGTTTAATTATGCTAAATAGGTTTCCCAAAAATATGGCGCTAATTTGGTCACAGCATTAAACTTTATTTTTACAAACTCCCAGCAATGAGTAATGATTTGACTGAGCTACCTTTGCTCCCTGAATTACTTTGAACTTCTCTATTCATTCAAAGGATGATGTCTTTACTTCTGCAAGGTCAGAATATTGAGATGATGGTAATACTGATTATGTTGAAAGCAAGAAATGTTGACAAAGTAATGAAGGTTTGAAAAATGAGGAGTATGAGTAAGAAAATTTCTAGAGTGAGGAGTAAGTGTGTACAGGAGACTGATTGTTATCAAAATATTCTTTTATTCTTGATGTTCTTCTTTGCCCAGTTATCAGTCACGCCTCCCCTGGTGCAGTCAGTGAGCAACACATTGCTGGCTGAGATAACTCAATTATAGCAGTAAAAATATCTAATCATGCACAAGCAATAGCTAATATTGTACTGGAACGCATATAGATCACATTTGTTATAATATAGTTATGTTGTGGTCACATTAACCACTGTGGTTTGTTGATAGGCAACTAAATTTGACCAAAAATGTTGAACAAAACATGTACTTTCACGTGATATATGGTTGCTAGGTACTTTTTTGAATTCCTGATTTTATATTTATTTTTTAACATTATTCGTATAGAAGAAATAAAATTATTGAATTTTATCTGCCAGTGAGAGGGTTAAATTTTCCTCCCCATACCCAGTATTCTCTGATTCATGTGTACTATTAATGTAATCATCTTCACCATTTACCAGCTTTGTTCCTCACACTACTAAATGCTACTGCAGTCCATTACTCAATGCTGCCCGGCTACTTTTACTGCTGAGAGTGATTCTATTACTGGTCAGAGCAGGGTCCTTCAGGTTGTACTCCCTACCCTATGCTCTATGTTCGTAACCTGGGCAGTTGTACTGTTATCTGAATAGTTGTTGAACTAAGCATTAGAATAATGTTGATATTGAATTTTTGTGACGTTTATTGATAATTACTCTGGATATATATAATATATTGTTGTAATGTTCATTGACTATCACACGAGACTCAATTCATTTTTAACAATTATTTAGATATTTCCAGGAGAACTGCTATTGGCTACACGTTCAGATCCACACAATCCTGGTCGACTTATTGGTCGTTCTGAAGTAGAGCGTCGTGAGGAGTACATGAACAACTTGAAAGATCATTTATTGAAGTCTCTGCCTATTCTAGTAGAGATGGTGACTAATTGCCTGCACAATACTCCTCTAACAAGACCTACTGCTGAGCAACTACTGGAGACACTAACACTAGTACTGGATGCAATGGACAACATACATGGAGGGAATCTGGGGAGGACTCTTAACATAGCCAATGTGTTACACATGAAGGAAACAAAAGAAAAAAAAAGAAGAATAAACGAACTCGAGGTTACATAAAAAAAATCTACCAAATAGTATTTACACTAATTAAATTACTTTACGTTGTCCAAATTAAGTTGTCACACAGTACATACATGAACACCAACCTAGCTTAACTATATAGCTATAAAAGCTTTAACTTTAATTTTGTTGTTGTAATATGTTGTCAAACTATTCACCGATTATACGTGAGTTACTGTGAAGGTTGATTATAGAAGCAAGCATATAATTGAAACCTGAACTCTTCATTATACTGTCATCAACATCTTAAAGATGTCTTTGTCATTATGATCGTGTAATAAATACCGTTCATGCAGAGATTTTTTATTTGATAGTTTGTTATTATTCTAAAACTTAAGGTTATCATAAACAGTAGCTTCCGAACTCTACAAAGGTATTACTCAAAGTTTTAAATGTTGTGTATTTGTATTGTGTGTTATATTATTAGATTTCTGAAAATAGATTAGAAACAGAAAATAAAGAATTGACTGAAGAAATTACAAAGTTAGAAGATGACAGAAAGATGCTTGAATCTGCAAATTCACAACTTATTGAAAAGAAACATCAATTGGAGGCAAGTGTCATGCAATTGGAGGCAAGTGTCATGCAATCGGAGGCAAGTGTCGTGCAATTGGAGGCAAGTGTCATGCAATTGGAGACAAGTTTCATGCAATCGGAGGCAGAAAACAATCAACAGGAAACTGAAATAAATCAACTGAAGACAGAAAATGATCAACTGAAGAGTCAACTGAAGACTGAGAACAATCAACTGAGGAACCAGATAGCAGCTGAAAGAATTCAGTTAGAATCTCATCACAAAGAAGAAAAGCTTCATCTAGAATCTCACCATCAAAGAGAGAGTCAAATTCTCCAATCTGAAGAGGGGCGACTAACAAAGGAACTGGAGCGCATCACAACAGTGTCTACTAGCAAGAAGTCATTAGTAAGTATTTACATTCATACAAACTGTATTTTATTGAAATTAATTGGATGTATAAAATAATGTTTGATAATATAGTACAAATAACAATGTAGTCGTCAAACTATAAATGAATAATTTTAACATTAGTGTAGACGATGAATATATATAATAGTGTAATTTGTATCAAAATTGTCAATAACATTTAAACAGTAACCACGGCAATGATATAACTTTTACACAGTGTGCAAGAAACGTAAACAATATTCTTTACTTTAAATGTTAACAATATAGACATGAGTAATATTATACAAATTTAATACAGATAATGTATTTGTCTATTATTTAGACATTCCCACTAGACTGGAGGCGTGGTCCTGACATGCCAGTGGCTAAGAGTGGATACATTCAATCAGTAAAGATAAATGATACAGTGTATGTTGGAGGAGGAGTGACAGACAGGACTGAGGATTCCTACATAGTGATGGCCTACAACACACAGTCCTGCCAGTGGAACACTCTACCTCCATACAGTACCTGGGGATTTGCTATGACTACCATCAACAACAAAATAGTTGTTGTGGGAGGACGCAATAGAGAGGGTTCTGATAGCAGTGAGCTAGGAGAGTGGCAGCCAGACAGCAACCAGTGGACACACCCCTTCCCTGCTATGTCTTTGCCTCGCCGTGTGCATTCAGCTACTTCATATAAACATTGGCTGGTGGTGGCTGGTGGTTTCCATGGAGTTTTTTTACATGCTAGTGTTGAGGTACTTGATGTATCCAACATGCAATGGTCCACTGGACCATCTACACCAACACCTTGGAGGATCATGAAGTCTACTACAATAGGCGATACCTGGTACCTCTTGGGGGGAGAGTGCAAGGGTATGAGTTTGTGTCCTGATGTCTATTGTGTATCTCTGGAGGCTCTTGTTTCACACTCCTCATCCAACTTATGGAACAAATTACCTTCACTCAACTGTACGCTTTCCTGTCCACTCAACATCGGAGGATCTCTACTGGCAGTCGGTGGTTGGGACATGAAGAGTGAGAAGCCAGTGTCCACCATCCAGCGCTATGTCTTTGAGACTAATACCTGGGTCAAAGCTGGACAACTACCACATGCAGTAGGTTACTGTACCTGTATCATGACAGCAGACAAGGTTCATGTTATGGGAGGATATGATGGGAATAGCAGACTTAAGAAACTGTTTACTTCTACTATTCACTAAAAAAATATCGCAATTTTTATGGAATTGTTTAGTACAAGTTAGTTATTATAACTTTAAAAGTGGTTTCCATGGTAACTGTTTATATGTTTACTAATAATAATAAAAAGCAAATAATTATATTATAGAATTATTGTACAAGATGGTTACAATGTATGCAGTGGGTGTAGCTGAGTATCTAATAGTACAATACTCGCTATATATTTTTAAAATTTTTCACAGTTTAAATTTATAGTAGCTAACAATTGTTGTATATATTCACTCCACAACATACAGTTTTTACTATGAATTTCTTTGAATACACTTGTGTGGTTCCCTGTCATGTGAGGAGTCAATTAGTGGTGGGCCATAAATCCCAACCTGCTTCCTAGGTCACAGGAGCTCACACAGAGGGTAAGTGGTGGAATTCAGAAGAGGCCCAACTGCTGGCTCTGGGAGAGCTTGTCCTGCACAGGGCCAATTAAAGATGTGATAATTGTACACCAAGTCCTAATACAGTCTAGTCTAACTCAGCTGGTAGTGTAAGCTAAGCTAAACTAAACTATCTACAAGCTTAGCTATGATTAATTGAAACTTGAACTTGAGAGTAAAGGGATTCAAGGTGAGTTGATATGCATACAAGATTGATAAAATAACAGTGTGGTTTAGTAATATAAGAATTTTATTGTAAATGCTATCTCTCTCCCTCTTGTCCAGGCTAGAAGCCTTGGACAACGCTAGTCGTTCAGTTTTTTGGGGTATTTTTTCTTACAATAATTAATCACTACACTGTAAAAAATGGGGTGTTCCACTACACCTTTAATGGGGTGTAGTGGAACACTTCGGTATTGTGGGGTGTTGTGCTACACTCTGAAGTGTTTGGTAACACTGTGGAGTGTACCATGACACCCTTATAAGCATAGTGACTTTACTACACTTCTGTGGAGTGTATCAGTACGCCCATGCAGACTTGCTACTTTAAGAGGTGTTCAACTACTGACACAGTGGTAGGAACTAGCTAGTGGGCTGACTACAACTTTGGCCAGTTTGTTGATGGAAATAATTATTGAATATTTACAGTTAATGTGCATATCATTGTGCTGGTCTTATGTGGTTCACAATTTAGTGGGCAAGATTCTATAAAGCACACTTTATGCATCATTGTGCAAGCTATATTCATAGTGGCTAGCTTTACTAATTTCAATTTATTGTTTTTATTCACAGCACTAACGAGGAAGCTGAAGAGCTTAAAGTTCTAATGAAGAATTTCAAGGCATGCTTGGTAGCTAAGTTTGAGAACAACACAACTAAATATGTATATGTGGTTATTTCTAATAGTTATTAAATTTATATTGTTATGATGACATTAACCTTTAAGTAATGAGTCTCATTGGTTTCATCTGCCAGAGATAGTCTTGGCTTTAAAAAAATAGGAGACAATTAAATAAAACCTGAGATTGCATTTCTGCTATGCAGCTTACATCTTAATGATATGGTAAAAGTGTCAACACAATTCCAGAAAGTAAAAACAGCATTTGTCTTTGCACAAATCAACTTACCATAGTAATTGAAAAGGTGACGCTTTACCGAACCACTTTGAGAAGCCTTTTAAGATGAAGTAGTTGTAAACCCCTTTACCCAATTAATTGATTAGCACAGGTGCGTACAAAAACCCTTGAATATGAACTCGAAACAAACTATATATTAGTTGTAAGACTCTAGGATCATCCGTGCATTGGGTACGAAGCTGTAAGCTTAGAATTTAAATCAACCGCTTTTGGTTTGTGTAGGCTTTACTCACTGTTCTGTCACTGGTGTTGCTACCAAAACTGAGTTCCAGTAATCTAGCTTTTTTTTTTCTTTTTTCATATATACACTACAATACAATACAATACAAAATAATATAAACTCAGTTACAGTCAAAAAGCAAATGAAATTAGATCAGTTTAGATGTGCTTCTGAGGTCACCAGGTCTACTGCAGCTGGCATTCTTACAGCATGTCCAATGGATGATCTGGCTCCTCGAATGGCTTGGATAGACCGTAGAAGGATAGGCGGCATCGTAACCATTGAAGAGTACTGCTATAACTGTGTTCCCACTTATTGGCGAGCATGGACGCTAATTTTTTTATAGATATACTGGCTTCCTCTGCTATGCCACCGGTAGTAGAGAGTGCAACTGGTGTGAATGTGGCGTGTTCCACTTCTCTAATTCTCTCCTCATATGCCTGTTTCTTGGCTTGTTCGTGCTTCCTATACACCATTTGCATGTCTGAATGTTTGTTGGAAGGGGCATAGGGGTTGAATACCCTTACATCAAAATATGTTCTTTCGTGATTGCCGCCCCAAACACCGTTTGCTGCAATGTCGAGTCTTGCTCCTGGCTGTGAGTTAGCAGTCGCACCATTCAGTTCTTCAAACACGGGCTGAAGGCCAGGCTCAATACATACATCCTTGCACACCTCAGTTAAGAGTTGCTGTCAAATTCCATATTTCGTTGTGTCTTATGGATGGAAACCCCCCTTTGGGGCATGAAAGGGCATGCTCAACTGAGAAGACGGCCCCACATGCATATTTAGCTGGTAGTCTCCCAGGGGTGTCCAGCCATAGCGCAGTGCGAGGGCGTCGTGAAATGCACCCCTGTGTAGAGCAGAGCCGTGTTCCATTAGTGGGAGCACTGTCAGCCAGGTTTATGATCCTTTTTCCTTTGCTAGGTTCACTGCTCTCTTCTGGCTGGCAGATAGCAATTTCATGAGGTCTTCGGCATCCTTTGAGTTTTCTTCTAAGATATGTGTCCTCACCCTATTCTTGGATTTGAGTTGCTGAGCGATAATATCAAGTCCATATTCATCGTCCTGTGATAGGATGTGAGTGCAAAGAGAGGAGATAATCATTAAGGAGTGGTGGTATTCCTTGCAGGCACGTTTGGAAGGGATGGTGATTTAGCTATAAAGTAGCTAATAGTAGCCCCGTAGCTCAACGCAAAAAAAGCTACATAATAAAGCGAGGGGACGGCGAGACCCTTTACCAACCTAGAACCTCTACACTCGATTAGCGGTTGGTAAAGGGATTGGGTACATGAAACTAACTTTTCATTATGGCGGTTCGGTTAAATGAAAGTATCTCTCTCAGCTTTCAAGAGTAAGTTAAAAGCTTTGCACCCCTTAAAAAAAGTAATGCCAATCTAGTAATACTCTCGTGATGTGGGAGAGGAGGACTGTCTAATAATTCTGTACATTAGTTTCGTAAGTAGTTTGAGACAAATAGTGTGTACAAGGTGCCTGTTTGAGTTTGCTAGTATGTAAGTCTGACAAAAATGAAAACTGGTTGTTTGCTATGTAAACTTGACATTAGTCATCTTCACAAGACAGCTGCATTAGGCTTGTATATTTGTCCCCCCTCCATCTAATCCTATCATTAGTTAGCAAGTGTCTAAAGGGTACTACT